>ENA-OWNT01000062-OWNT01000062.1-seawater-metagenome-genome-assembly--contig:-NODE-62-length-333375-cov-25.063649_pt1 | contig 333375 bp, 306 predicted proteins | sample MGYA00238136_ERZ651165 | MGnify/ENA primary metagenome ERZ651165 (study PRJEB26861, sample SAMN08777766) | seawater metagenome | isolation source: coastal seawater | place: USA: Florida | collected... | reverse complement strand
CAAATGGTCGACGATGCCTGTTTCTCATCCTCACCGACGTCGTCACGTCGTCGTCAAACGGAGGTTTTGGGATGCTCCAACCGAAGCGCCCTGTGAGCCTCTGTAGGCCTTGCAGGGCGTTCTTCGTCGACGACGTGTATGTCAGCAAGCCGGCCGGCCCGTGCCGCTCTGCGGGCCCTACGCGCGGTCGGCCTTGGCGACGTCGAGGCGGGCATTGATGGCGCGCACCACGGATTTGGCTTGGTCGCGCCCGCCGAGGTCCCACAATGCGGCCACCTCGCGGTTGCCCTTGAGTTGCAGGATGAGCGCGTATTGCCCAAGTGCGGAGCCTCGGCGGTTGCCGTCCAGGTGTTCTTGCTTGCGCGCCCGCGCGATGACGATGTCGGCCAACGCGTAGCTGCGGGTGCGCCAAAACAACGGCAGTGGCGAGGTGCGCAGCACGAGGTTGTTCTGCGCGAAGGTCACCGTCGTGGTGTTGAGCAGCGCTGCACTCGCTGCATACGCCGCCAACAACACGCCGCCAGTGCTGCCCAACACGAGGGCGAGCCAAGGGCCTTGGATGCGTCCGTCGATGACCCCATCGATCAACTGCTGCAGCAGCCGCCACAGGTCGGTGGGGGAGACACTCGACAAGATGACCGCCACCGTCAGTGCCATGAGACCGCCGACGCCAAGCCCCGCCCAGCGGGGCCACCGCACCTTGGCCACCACCTCGTCGTCGACGTCGACGTTGAACGTCACGCTGCCGGAGGGGACGAGGTCGGCGGCAGGGGCGTCCCAGCCTGCAGGTGGGTTGGCGTTGTCGTCGTCGACGACGGCAGGTGCGGGTTTCACGTCAGTCACGGCGGCAGTGTAGCGGCCCACAACCGAAAACGCCCGCATGGGCGGGCGTCGTCGAGGTGGGCCACAGCCGTGCGTTACGCCAGCGCTTTTTGTTGGGCGTCGTACAGCGGGAACCGCGCCGTCATCGCATGCACCTCGGCGGCGATGGCGGCCTGGGCGGCGTCGTCGTCGGGGGCGTCGAGCGAACGCGAGATGAGCTGGGCGATGGCCGCCATCTCTTCGACGCCCATGCCGCGGGAGGTGAGGGCAGGCGTCCCCAAGCGCACGCCCGACGTCACAAACGGCGACTCTGGGTCGTTGGGAATCTTGTTCTTGTTGACCGTGATGTCGGCCTTGCCGAGGGCGGCTTCGGCGACTTTGCCCGTGATGTTCTTCTTGCGCACGTCAACGAGCATGAGGTGGTTGTCGGTGCCGCCCGACACCAGGTCGAAGCCAGCGTCGAGCAAGCCATTGGCCAGCGCTTGGGCGTTGTCGAGAATCTTCTGCTGGTAGGTCTTGAACGACGGGTCGAGCGCCTCTTTGAAGGCGACGGCTTTGCCGGCGATGACGTGCATCAGAGGGCCGCCTTGCGTGCCGGGGAAGACGCGTCCGTCGACCTTCTTCTTGAAGGCCTCTTTGCACAAAATGAGGCCGCCGCGGGGGCCGCGCAGCGTCTTGTGCGTCGTGGTTGTCACGATGTCGGCGTGGGGCACCGGCGAGGGGTGCAAGCCGGCGGCGACGAGGCCCGCGATGTGCGCCATGTCGACGACGAAGGTGGCGCCGACGTCTTTGGCGATGGCGGCGAAGCGTTCGAAGTCGATGACCCGGGGGTAGGCGGAGGCGCCGGCGAGGATGACCTTCGGCTGGTGTTCTTTGGCGAGCGCTTCGACGACGTCCATGTCGATGCGGTGGTCGTCGTCGCGCACGCCGTACGGGATGACGTCGAACAAGCGGCCCGAGAAGTTGACGGGCGAGCCGTGGGTGAGGTGCCCACCGTCGTCGAGCGACATGGCGAGCAACTTGTCGCCGGGGTTCAGCAATGCATGCAGCACGGCGAAGTTGGCGTTGGCGCCCGAGTGGGGCTGCACGTTGGCGTGGTCGGCGCCGAAGAGCTCTTTGGCGCGTTCGATGGCGATGGTCTCGATCTCGTCGTGAAACTGGCAGCCGCCGTAGTAGCGCTTGCCGGGGTAGCCCTCGGCGTATTTGTTGGTCAGCGTGGTGCCCACGGCTTCGAGCACTGCGTCGGAGACGAAGTTTTCAGAGGCGATGAGCTCCAAGCCTTCGGCTTGGCGGGTGGTCTCTTTGCCGATGAGGGCGAAGATGTCGGGGTCGTTTTGTTTGAGGGCGTTGTACACGGGAGCACTCCACACCAGGCCGTCGATGACGACGTCGGTGAGACAGAAAGGCAGAAGAAGAGAGGGTCTACAGCTCGATTTTGGCGACGCGGCCTTCGTGACGTCCGCCTTCAAACGGAGACGACAAGAAGGCGTCGACGATGGCTTTGCCAAGGTCGGGCGCGACCACACGCTGGCCCAAACACAACACGTTGGCGTCGTTGTGGGCCCGGCTGAGCACGGCTTGGCTTTCGAAGGTGCAGTTCACGGCGCGCACGCCCTTGTGGCGGTTGGCCGCGATGCTGACGCCCATGCCTGAGCCACACACCAAGATGCCGGCGTGGGTGCCGGCGGCCACCTTGTCGGCGACGGCATGGGCAAAGTCGGGGTAGTCACAGCGCTCGGCAGCGTCGGTGCCCACGTCGACGACCTCTTTGCCGAGGGCGGTGAGGTGGTCGACGATGGCGCCTTTGAGGGCGAAGCCAGCGTGGTCGCTGCCAATGACGACGGGGAGGGTGTGCATGTCGCTCATGCTCAATTCCTACGGGCGTGGGGCCAGGGGAGGACGTCGACGCGTCAGTCGGCGGCTTGGTCGGGGGCGCGGGTGGACGCCTCGTGCACCAGCAGGCGCTGGCACACCTGGCAGGTGTGAATCTCAGTGCCCTTGTAGACTTGCAGCACCATCTGCGGCGGAACCTTCGTCGAGCAGGCCGTGCAGGTCTCGCCGCGAATGACGCCGATGGCTTGTCCCTGACGACGTTCGGCCAGCTTTTGGTACTTCTTCACCAAGGGCGCGGGCAGTTTTTCGAGGAGGGCATCACGTGCTCTCTCCGTAGACGCAATCTCTTCGCGGATGACGTTGAGCTCGCCCTCCACCTTCTCCCATTCGGCCTTGGCCGACGTCGCGAGGGTTTCGGCCTTCTCTTGCCGCTTCTCGGCGTCGGCGGCGGTCTCCTCGAGCTCTTCCATCTTTTCGAGCTGGGCATTCTCGAGGTAGCGGATGGTGCGCTTCAAGGCGCCAATCTCGCTTTGCAGCGCGGCGTGCTCGCGCTCGCCACGGATGGCGTCGGCGCGGTTTTCCCATTTGCGGAGTTTGTCGCGCTCTTGCGCCACTTCGCTTTCAAACCGACGACGCTCTTTCTCGGCGTCGTGGCGCAGGCGGTCGATGTCATCAAAAGCGGCTTTGGCTTCGTCGGCGTCGGCTTGGGCGGCCTTGGCCTCTTGCGGGCGTTCCTCGAGCGTCTTGTTGCCGCTGCGCAGCTTTTTCTCGAGGTTGGCGAGCTCACCGAGGGCGACGAGTTGTTCTTTGGTGTCCATGGGGTCCTCCGAGCGGGGATGGATGGAAAAGGGGAAAGGAAAAGAAGGAAGCGCACAAAAAAACGGGGCGCTTCGGTGCGCCCCGTTTTGTCAGCATCAGGTGGGTGGCGTGGAGTCCACAAAAGAGGACAGCTTTTTCGCCCGCGATGGGTGGCGCAGCTTGCGCAGTGCCTTGGCTTCAATCTGCCGGATGCGTTCGCGCGTCACTTCGAAGTCTTGGCCGACCTCTTCGAGGGTGTGGTCGCTCTTCTCGCCGATGCCGAAGCGCATGCGCAGCACCTTCTCTTCACGTGGGGTGAGGGTGGCGAGCACCTTGCGCGTCTGCTCCGAGAGGTTCATGGAGATGACCGCTTGCGAAGGCGACGTGGCCGACTTGTCTTCGATGAAGTCGCCCAGGCTGGAGTCTTCGTCTTCACCAATGGGCGTCTCCAAAGAGATGGGCTCCTTGGCGATCTTGAGAACCTTGCGCACCTTGTCGATGGGCAGCTCCATCTTCTCGGCGATTTCTTCAGGCGTCGGCTCGCGACCGAGCTCTTGCACCAAGTACCGCGAGGTGCGCACGAGCTTGTTGATGGTCTCGATCATGTGCACGGGGATGCGGATGGTGCGGGCCTGGTCGGCGATGGCGCGGGTGATGGCCTGGCGAATCCACCAAGTGGCGTACGTCGAGAACTTGTAGCCGCGCTTGTACTCAAACTTGTCGACCGCCTTCATGAGGCCGATGTTGCCCTCTTGAATGAGGTCGAGGAACTGCAGACCCCGGTTGGTGTACTTCTTGGCGATGGACACCACCAAGCGCAGGTTGGCCTCGACAAGCTCGGCCTTGGCGCGCTCGGCGGCACGCTCGCCGCGTTGAATCTCACGGTAGGTCGAACGCAGCAGGTCGAGGTCGACTTGCGCGTCGTCTTGCACCCGGCGCACGCGGTTGATGGCCATGGTGAGGGTGCGGTCCCAGTCGTAGAGGGTGTCGGCGTCGACGAGCCACTTCTTGGCGATCTTTTGCAGGGCTTGGTCGTCGTCGCGCGCCTCACGCAGCTTTTGACGCACGGCAAGGGCCGAGGTCTGCGAGCAGCGCTCGATGGCTTGCACTTCAAACTCGGCCTTGTTCACACGACGGACGAGCACCTTGATGCGCTGCACGATGCGTTCGATCTGCCGCTTGTTGATCTTGAGGTCGCGCAGTTGTTCGACGATTTCGGCCTGCAGCTCGATGCTCCGCTCTTCGTGCTCCATGGTCTTGGGGCCGGTGGCGGTGAGCAGTGCTTCTTGTTGCATGAAGAGCTGGCCCTTGAGGTGCTGCAGCTCGCCCACGATGCGCAGAGCACGCTCGGTCATCTTGGGCTCGTCGAACTCGAGGGTTTGGCCGTCTTCGCCAGACTCGTTCTCTTTGACGATTTCTTTGACGCGGATTTTGCCGCGACGCAGGCGCTCGCCGAGGTCGAGGATCTCCGTGAGGCAGATGGGGGTCTGCAGCACGGCGTCGATGACCTGCACTTCGCCTTCTTCGATGCGCTTGGCGATTTCGACTTCGCCATCGCGCGTCAGCAGACTGACCGAGCCCATCTTGCGCAGGTACATGCGCACCGGGTCGTTGCCTTTGGAGAACTCTGCGTAGTCGGGCTCTTCGCTTTCGGTGCTCTCGACGAGGGCGGCGCGCGGTTCACGACGTCCGGGTGTGGAGTCGTTGGCGGCCTCGACGATCTCGACGTCGGCCTCCGACAACAACGCGATGGCGTCTTCGATCTGTTTGACCGTGGTGACGTCGGCGGGCAGCCCGTCGTTGATGTCGTCGTAGGTCAGGTAGCCGCGGTCTTTGCCCTTCACCAGCAGACGCTTGAACTCTTTGCGTTCAGCAACTGGGCGACGTGGGGCACGCGCTGGTGTTTCGGCTTTGTCGGCCGATGAACGACGCGAGCTGCTGCTGGAGGAGCTGCTGCGTCGGGTGCTGCCGCTGCTTTCAGTGCGACGACGCACCGGACGCGAGCGGGTGGTATCGGGAATCACAAAGCCCATGTCCTCGACGACAGGGGCTTGGTTTTTCTTGGTTCCCTTTTTCTTCTTCGAAGTGCTCATTCGCGTGCAGCCTTATGCTCTTCGAGTCTGGAGCGCAGTCGCGCAGACCCGGTCGTCAGGGGGTGCCGTTCACCATGTTGGTCACGCACGTTGTGCACGCAACCACGACGAAGATCAGCACCCGCCTCCGACTTGCCCGGACAGGGGCGGTTTACAAGGGGGAAGTGATAAAAACCTCTCGCTTTTCAGCGGATGAATGGGGTTTTTAGCAAAGTTCACAGCCACTGCAAGAAGACGGAGAAGGCCACCTGCAACCGGTGTCTGTTTGAGACGTTCATCGGACGACGACGGTTCGCCTGCAGTCGTGATTTTTGTCTTTTTCAACGCTGAGTTGCTCTGGGGCGCCAACGTCGTGCTGCGACTGCATCAAGTTCAACCCGCCACCCTAAAAATCAAAGGCATCGTCGTCGTCGTCGAATTCTTCGGTCCAGCCGGGGTCGACGGGGGCGAGGGCATCGACCGCAGCAGAAGCTGCGGCTGGAGGGCCGATGTCGACGACACCAGGGGCTTCTTCGGGGGTGGGTTCTGGTAAGGCGGCGGTGGCGGCGGCGGCAGGAGCGGCGAGCGCCTTTGGCGCCGATTCTCGTCGAGCGAGAACGTCGATGAGCTTTTGTTGCTGCTCTTGCAGCTTGCGCCAGGCCTCATCGTCGCTGCGCTCTCTGGCGGCGACCATGTTGCGCTGCACCTCGCCGAGGGCGTCCTGCAACGACTGCCGGTCGACGGTGAGCACGTGATCATCCACCCAGCGCTGGGCGGCTTCTTCGGTCATGAAGTCTTCGCCGCTGTCGGTGCCGCGAAAGGTGAACACCTCTTGAAACAGCTTGGGGACGGTGGCCCCGCGGATGGGGATCTGCTTGAGGAGGTCGACGGCGCCGAGCGCAGGGAACAGGCTGTATTTCTCGTCGAGGCCGCGGATGAACACTGCGAGTTCATGGTTCTCGAGGAGGTCGGCCAAAATCGCGGCCTGGGGCACCAATCGCGGGTAGCACATGAGGGCGCGCACCAGGCCACGCTCGGCGTCCGTCCAGTCGACTGGGGGACGTGCGCGACGTGCGCGACGTCGATGAGGTCGGGGCATGGCCATCGGTTCGGGCGGGGGGGCAGGGCGTCGCACCGGTGCAATTTCGAGGGGGCCCTCTTGCAGCGGCAGGGGGCGCTCTTCTTTGGGTTTGCCTTTGCGGTCGCCCTGTCGCTTCTTCCACTCCTCTTTGGACAACCACTCCTTTTTCTTCGGTTTCGCGTCGCGACCGCCGTTGTTGCCTCCGCCGGAGGCGGGGGGGGCGCCGCCCCAATCGTCGGGGCCAGGCGGGCCACCGCCGTCGTTTGGGGGCGCAGGTCGGGTGGGGGCGCGGTCGCGTCCGCCTTGGCGGTCGGCTTGCGGACGTCGTCCGCCGAGCACTTGGGTGATGAGCTGTTGCCCCCGCTCTTGCACCTCGCGCTCGAGGGTGGCGCGCTCTTCGCCCAGTCGCTCGGCTGCCTTCTTGATGTACTGCTCGCGCACCAAATCACGACGAGGGGCAGCCAAAAAGGGGAGGATGCCTTCGATGGCGTTGAGACGTGCACGCACGCTTCCAGAAGCTTCGGCGACGGCCTGTTGAATGCGCAGGTCGAGGGCGTCTTCGGCGCCGGCGAGCAGTTGGGTGAGCGTGTCGGTCTCGCCCTTTTGGATGTACGTGTCGGGGTCTTTCTCGAGGAGGGTGACCTGGCTGACCGACAAGCCCCCCTGCAACAGGCGGAGCAATGCGCGCTCCATGCCTTTTTGCCCGGCGACGTCGGCGTCGAGGCAAAGGATGACCTGCTCGGTCAGGCGGCCCAGCGCTTCGACGTGGCGAGGGGTGAGGGCCGTGCCACAGGGAGAGATGCCCGTGGGAAAGCCAGCACGGGCGAGGGCCACGACGTCGAAGTAGCCCTCGACGAGAACGGCGCTTTGTTTGCGCTTGAGGGCGGGCATGGCCTCGAAGAGGCCGTAGAAATCGCGGCTCTTGTCGTACAGGGGGCTCTGTGCACCGTTGACGTATTTGGGGCCGCGGTCGCCGAGGGCACGTCCGCCGAAGGTGGCGAGGTCACCGTTTTTCTTGCGGATGGGGAAGGTGACGCGTCCTCGGTAGAACGGATAGCTGCCGCCGCGTTTGCTGCGGGCCTGCAAGCCAACGGTGAGGGCGTCTTGCTCTGAAAAGCCCTGCTCTTTGAGGACGTCGAGCAGACCGTTTTCGGAGCCGCCGCCGTAGCCGATGCCGAACTGGTCGATCTCGTCGTCGGAGAGGCCGCGCACGTCGTGTAGGTAGTGCAAGCCAGGCTTGCCCTCGGGCATGCGCAGCCGCTGGCGAAAGTAGGTTTGAGCCGCGTCGAGCACCCGGGTGAGGCGTTTGTTTTCGGCGAGGCGTTTGCGTTGCGCGGGGGAGCGTCCGTCGTCGGGGAGTTCAACCGAGACCTCGGCGCCGAGGCTGCGGGCGATGTCGATGAAGCTCTGCCCGGTGTGCTTTTCGAGGAAGGTGAAGACGTCGCCTTTGGCGTCACAGCCAAAGCATTTGTAAAAGCCCTCGTTGGGGTGGACGTAAAACGACGGTGTCTTCTCGCCGTGAAACGGACACAGCCCGACCATGGAGCGGCCGCTCTTTTTCAGCTGCACATGCCGGCCGATGACGTCGCTGATGTCGACGCGGCGTTTGATTTCGGCAATGGCTTCTTCAAAGGTGTCAGGCACAGCACACGACGACGGCAGGGGAGGCGGCGGAGAAGGAGACCCTATCGCAGCCTCGGCAACAGAAGGCAAAGTCTGTCGTCGACGACGGGGCGAGGCAAGACATCCCCGCCAATTGCGAACGACGCGCCCCAACTCGTGCGGCGCGTCGTCTTTGCAACCGGCGTTGCAGGGCGTTTCAGCCGAGCTTGGCGCGGACCGCAGCCTGCACCTGCTTGCCGTCGGCGCGGCCCTTCACTTTGGGCATGAGCACGCCCATGAGCTTGCCCATGTCTTTCATCGAGGTGGCGCCGGTTTCGGCGATGGCCTCGTCGACGATGGCGGCGATCTCGTCGTCGCTCAGACCGGCGGGCAAGAACGACTCGATGGTCTTCAGCTCGAAGGTCTCTTTTTCGACGAGGTCGTCGCGGCCGCCCTTTTCGTATTCGGCGATGGACTCTTTGCGCTGCTTGGCCATTTTGCTGAGCACGGCCAAGGCATCGTCGTCGCTGACGTCGGTGGCTTGATCGCCACCGCTGCGGTTGTTGATGGCGGCGTTTTTGAGTTCAGTGCGGATGGAGGCGAGCACGTCCTTCTTGGGGTCGCGGGCCTTCATGGCGTCTTTCCAGGCGGTGGTGACCTGTTCTTGCAGGGTGGGCATGGGAATCTCCATTGCGTTCAAAACATGAGAAGCAGACGGACACGCCCTGTGCCACATTCACGTCGGCAACAAAAGCGAGGCCCTGTCGGCGCAGCCACTATGTGTGGGCGTAGGGGGGCTCGGACGGCCGGGCGGTGGCGCCGAATTCTTGCAGCCGCCGTTTGACGTCGATGACGCTGCAGCTGCCGTCGGCAAACAAGCGGTAGGAGGCGATGGCGTCGGCGCCCATCAACAGCGGTGTCGCCAGCTCGTCGAGAGAGCGCTCTTCGCCCAGCGACACCAGTTGGATGTGCAGCCGCTCGGCGAGGCGCTCGACAAGGTCGGCGTCGTGCACCACGCCTTTTTCGTCGAGGAGCATGAGGGCGATTTCACCCGCACCGCGTTTGGCCAGCTCGAGGGCCAACAAGGTGGCGTCGTATCCCGACCGTTCTCCGTCGGGCGTGGCGGCTTCCCAGGTCACCTTGGGGTTGGCCGCCAAACGTCGGGTGCGCATGGCGACCGTGAGGGCATCAGGTCCGACGGCGTCGGCAATGCTTTGCGCCCGGTCGAGTGCGTCTTCATAGTCGGGCTCGACGTCGACGACGACACGGTCGGCGCCAAGCTCGACGAGGAGGCGGGCGTCAGATGCACTCTGGATGCCGCCCCACACCGTGATCGGGACCTGCGCCATGGGACGCACGGTCTTGACGACGTCAAACAAGCTGCGAACGCCCCGGCCGTCGGGGTTCACCAGCTGCAGCCAGATTTCGTCGGCGCCATCGCGGCAGTGAAAGCCGCAGACGCTGCCGACGTAAGCGACGTCGATGCCGCCACGTGAGAAGGGCTCGAGGAGCTGGCCCTCAGCGTCGAGACGCACGATGGGCACCACGCGGTGGACGATGGTCATCGGGGCTCCTCAAACGACGGCTCCTCGGCGACGACGACGTCGACCTTCTCGCCTTCAAAGAGAACTTTGCGTTCGGAGAACGCCTTCCAGCCCTTCAGCACTTCGACGCCGAGCGGGCCAGAGCGGTCGGGGAGAAACTGCAGGGCCATGACGTTGTCGCGCCACACCGCCCCAGCGAAGGGAACACCGTGGTGGGCGACGGCGACGTCGCTGAAGGGAATGCGCGCGGGGGCACACAGCCGATGGCGAAAATACAGCCAGAGGCCTTTGTCGTCGGCTGGCAACAACGGCCGAAAATCGGGATGGCGGTCGAGACCGACGACGTAGGTGAAGCCGACGTGGGGAAACTTCAGCGGACACTCGTTCTCGTCGACCATGCGAGGGTCAAAGCGGTTGACGCTGGCGGCAAAGAATCCGAGCCCAGCAGGCATGCTTTGGTGGGTGCGTCCGCTGCACAACAAGAGCATGCCGAAGCCCACGGCGAGAACGGGTTTCTTGCGTTTGAGGTGAGCGTCGATGGCCTCCAGCATCTGCGGCCGGATTCCTTTGGCCAGCGTGCGCTCATCGTCAAAGCTGTCGGGCAGCACCAGTCGGTCGGCCAGCCGCACATCGGCCGTGTTCGACGACACCGAGGCGTCGACGCCTGCCTCTTTCAGCGCCCGCAGCAGTCCCAGCGGACGGCCTGCGCCATAGTCGAGCACCAGGGTCTTCAAGGCCTACTCCTGTTCACGCCCGTCGTCGACGACCGGCCCGCGCACGTCGTGCAGGCCGTTTTTCGCACGCGGGCACCGTGTTCAGCAAGGGGGCGCGCTCACGGGTTGGCGTCTGCGGGGCCGTCGTCGGTGCCCTCTGCGACGACCGCTGCTTCGTCGTCGTCGGCCGCGTCGTTTTGCGGGAGCAGCTCGACGTGGACGTCTTGTCCGTCTTGCAGTTCTTTGTGGTTCTCGTGCTCGTCGTGGTGTTCGACGCGAACGTCCGCTTGCTCGATGCGTGGGTGACGCTGAAACACGGCCACCCTCGGGTTGCCGCCGTAGTCGTCGACGACCTCGACGCCCTGAAAAGTGTTGTTGGTGAGGTCGCGCATGGCGGCGGCTTGGTCGAAGCCGATCTCCATCACGACCTTGCCGCCGTTGCGGAGTCGACTTTCGGCACCTTGCAAGATGCGGCGGTGAAACGACACGCCCGCAACGTCGTCGTCGTCGAACAAGGCGAGGTGCGGCTCGTGGTCGCGCACGTCGGGCATCAGGCCTTCTTCTTGCGACCGCGGGATGTAGGGCGGGTTGCTGACGACGAGGAGGAGGTCGTTGGCCTGCGGGCAGGCGTCCCACAAATCGCCCATGCGCAAGGCGACGCGGTCGCGTACGCCATGCCGCTCGGCGTTTTGTTTGGCGACGTGCAACGCGCCCTCGCTGACGTCGGTGGCGACGACAAACAGCCCGGGGCGCTCGGCGGCGAGGGTGACGGCGATGCAGCCAGACCCGGTGCCGAGGTCGACGATGCGTCCTTCGACGTCGGGGGGCAGCAGCTCCAGGCAGAGCTCGATGAGGCGCTCGGTGTCGGGCCGGGGAATGAGCACGTTGGAGTCGACGTGGAAGGTGCGGCCCCAAAAGTCTTTTTCGCCGAGGATGTAGGCCACCGGCTCGGAGGCGCCGCGCTGTTTGACGACGGCGCGAAAGCGGGCGACCTCGTCGTCGTCCAGCGGCCGATCGGGATCCATGTAGAGCTTGATGCGTGGCTCTTGCAGCACGTGACAGAGCAGCAGTTCAGCGTCGAGACGCGGGCTGTCGAGCCCTTTGTCTTTGAACCACGCGGTGGTCTTGTCGAGGAGGGAGGCGATGGTGTTCTGCGACATGGACCTGCACGTGGAGCGAGGGGGTCGTGCGTGCCGCACGAGGCGTGGCCAACCCGACGTGGTTGACCCCGACGCTTTTTTGCAATTGCATGCGGGATGTCAACGCGCGTTGCGCGTCAGGAGGGTTCATGACGAGGACACCACGCCTTCTTCTTGCGGCCGCAGGGCTCACCCTGATCGCCGCCGTGTCGACGGGGTGCACGCCCAAGAGCGCCAAGGGCGCCGACCTCAAGGGCCAGGCCTTCACCGACAACTTCGACCGCAAGGAGTTGGGTGCGAAGTACAAGAAGGTCGGCGGCACATGGGACATCGTCGACGGCAAGCTGCACTCGTCGGGCGAGAAGAACATTCCGCTGTGGCTCGACGTGCCCCTCGGCAAGAACGTCGTCGTCGAATTCACGGCCATGAGCAAAAGCCCAGCCGTCGACACCAAGGTCGAAATCTTCGGCGACGGCGAGCGGCACGAGAGCGGCTACATCGTCATCTTCGGCGGATGGAACAACCGCATTTCGACCATCGCCCGTCTCGACGAGCACGAGAAAACCCGCGTTGAAAAGCGCACCAAATGGGAGAAAGACCGCGTGTACCGCTGGCGGGTGGAGCGGCGAAACGGCAAAGACGTTCGCTGGTTCATCGACGACAAAGAGGTTCTCGTCTACGAAGACCGTCAGCCCTTGGTGGGCAAGCGCCAAAACTTTCTGGGCTTCACCAACTGGCAGTCAGACGTCTACTACGACGACCTCAAAATCACGCCGCTGCCCGACTGAGGCGAAGTGCTGTTGCCAGACGCAAAGACGGAGCCCACTGGGCTCCGTCTTTCGTTGCGTCGTGAGGGGTGACGACGTCAGCTGCGGACCTTTCCGGCGGACGGCGACGTCAGGGCCCGTTCGATGAAGCTGTCGACGTCGACGTCGGCTTCGAGGCAGCTGCCGAACAACTGCTCTTCGGGGCGATCCCACATCTGCAGGGCTTGAAGAAACTGCTGGCGATCGTCTTGCGTGGCTTTGGGCAACATCAATGCCTCCTGTGTTGGGGGACGACGTCGCTGGTGGAGTCCAGCTGGCGCCATGTGGAGTCAACGCACCCATCATGGAGCCGGTGGGGGCCCTTCTCCAGTTTTTGACCAAGCACAGCCGGATCAGGCGGGCAGGCTGGATCCGTCCGTTTGCGTGATGGATGTGCAGGCGCACCTCCAATCCACTGCTGCACCCACACACAGATCAGATTGACAGTGTAAATCTGGGTGTCCACATTGGAGGCCTGGGCGGCGTTGCCGGGGCCGGATGTCTTAGGGGTGCTGAAATGAAAGACATGTTCTTGGGGGGTCTCTTCGTGTTTCTCGGCGCGTCTTCCTGCATCGGCGAGGCCAACCCACCCAGCACGCCAACGCCAGCGTCAGCCTCGGCAGCGCGCCCAGCAACTGGGCGCCCCTTTTCACCGCTGCCGTCGCCCAAAAAGGCTGGCGGTACGGTCTTGCAGGTCATGCCAGCCGGGAGCTACGCCTATGTCCTCGTCGCCCAGCCCCATGGGGCATTTCTGTGGGTGGCGACACTGGGGGCAGGCCCGCGCCTCGGCGACGTTGTCGACGTGACAGTCTACGCAGAGAAAGATGAGTTCTTTTCGAAGCGCCTGCAGCACACGTTTGCCCCGCTTGCCTTTGGAGCACTGACCGTCACGTCGGGCTCTGTTTCATCTGAACCGCTGCGGTAGAGCAGCCGGCCCCATCGGGCCAGAAAGGACACCCATGACCATGGGCCATCACCGAACCCTGCTTGCAATGTTGACAGTGTCAATCACGCTGACCTCTGGAGCCTGTGGACCTCACGATGGATGGCTGTTGGAGCCGCTGTCGGGCCCCGCCTTCGACAATGGGGTCGCTACAGAGGCTCTGCCGGAGCAAGACACTTACGTGGTGTCGACGACGTATCTCAAAGTGCAAGACGACCAACAGGAGCTGTTTCAACAGCACATGGACGCCATCAATGCATCGTTGGCAGACGAGCCCGTCGGCCTGCTGGGCAAGAGTCTAGGCAGCAAGCTGGGCACCACCGAGGTGAGGACCCTCTCGGTGTGGACGTCTGAGCAAGCCATCTACGACTGGGCATTCACCGGGGCGCACATGGAAGCGGTGTCGGCAGCGTCCGACATTGGTGTCGCGGACGTTGGCAAGGTGCTGCATTGGGAGGTCACCGCTGACGAACTGCCGCCGACGTGGGAGGACGCCATGCAGCGCGTCGACACCGACGGCCGCCTGGCGTATTGAGATGGCCATCCGCAGCAGGAGATGGACAGTGGACATGAAGAAGCGCATTCCGCTCGCGTTGGGCATCGCCTTGTGCGCCGCGACGCTGGCAACGGGGTGTGGTGGGATTTCAGACTCACAAGAGGCAACGCTGGGGCGGCAGTTGATCGCCATGTCTCGGGGCGAAGTGCACACGCCCTTCGCCGATGACGTTGAGGCGGCCACGCCGTGGGGCACAGCGCAAACAGCAGGTGGGGCCGCGACACTGCTGCTGCGGCATCCGCTGCAAGAGTTGGTGGCGGCGGACGCGCACCATGACGTCATCCGCATTGCGGCCCTCGACGACGACCACCACCCAATCCACCTGTGGGTGCAAACCCGGGATGACCAGGTGGTCACCATGGTCGCGTTTGACGGTGGGGGCGGCGAGAACACGGCTGTGCTCCAAGCCTACCAACGGGCATGGACAGAGGTCGACGCCGACCTGCGCAGCGAGGCGTTGGAGGCGTCGTTCGCCGAGGACGGGCGCTATGTCGACCCCAACACAGAAGCCAGCGGACGCGCTGCGCTCGAGGACGCCATCGTCGACTTTCAGTCGCTGCCGGGCGCCAGCATTGTCCCCGACGGCATCGTCGATGACCACCACGGCTGGGTGCTGTTCAAATGGAGGATGCACATGGGCCCAGCACCGGTCCTCGACGGGTTCGACGTCGTGCGCGTCGGGGACGACGGTCGTCTTGACGAGGTCTATGGCTTCTTCGCTCCGTTGTAGGCGACGGACACACCGGGTGGACAGTGGACACCTTTCACAAGGTGTGGCAGCAAATGCCCCAGCCGACGACGTCCCTGTCGAGGTGACGTGGAGGTGCTGCATGGGCCGACATCGCGACGACGACTCTTTGGGTGTCCGCCTGCTGGAGGCGGCCTGTACCATCATCGATGCCGACGGGCCCAAGGCGTTTTCGCTGCGGGAAGTGGCCCGCCGGGCAGGCGTGTCGCACACCGCGCCCTACAACCATTTCGACAGCAAAGACCATCTCCTCGCCGAGGTGGCCCTGTTGGGCTGGGAAAAGCTCGACGAAAGCATGGCCGATGCCCAGCACATGGCGGCCGACGACGCCCGCTCTCAGTTCATGGCGACGGGCATGGGGTATGTGCTGTTCGCGCTGCGGCATCCAGAGCGGTACCGGCTGATGCAATGGCAGGTGCATTGCGAACACCTGGATCAAGAAAAGCAACAGGCGCAGTCCGCGTCGTACCGTCGCCTGCAGCGGGCGGTGACTGCCATGCGCGCCGACATTGGGCTCGCCACCGATGATGACAGTGTCAACCACGACTGTCTGCTGGCGTGGTCGCTGGTGCACGGCATGGTGGGCCTGCACCTCGACGCCGGCGTGGCGCCCCTCAACGTCGACAACTTGGGGATGCACAAATCCATGTTGGAGACGTTCACGCGCATCTGGGACGCCTCCTGGGCCGAGCCGCGTTCGACCTAGAGCCGAGCGAGCGGGCCGTGGGGAGTGGGTTGCATTTGCCAAAGCAACACGCAAAGTGGCCCCATGCGCTGCCCGTTCTGCTCTTCTTCTGAAAATGGCGTCGTCGACTCGCGCGACACGGAGGATGGTCGTGCCATCCGCCGTCGTCGTCACTGCAATGCCTGCGACCGTCGGTTTACGACCTATGAGCGCAGCGAAGAACTGCAGCTGCTGGTGGTGAAAAAAGACAACACCCGCCAGGGCTTTGACCGCGACCGCGTCATTCGCGGGATGCGACGCGCGTGCGAAAAGCGGCCGGTCAGCGCCGCCTCCATCGAACAAGCCGCACGACGCATTGAAGCGGCCGCCCACGACTTGGGCGAGCGTGAAATCGCTGCCCATTGGGTCGGCGAGCAGGTCATGAAAGCCCTCCGCGAACTCGACCAGGTCGCCTACGTTCGTTTTGCGTCGGTGTACCGCTCGTTTCGCGACGTCGAGGAGTTCGCACGCGAGCTGGAGCAGCTGCGCGAGCAGGCGGCCCAACAAACTGGGCATGCGACGGAGTCATGAGCGGCGAGCGTGGGTCTGCTGGGTCAGGCGCCGAGGCGTCTGCGTTCACCTCGGTGCTGCACCTGCTGCACCCGCGAGGGCCGGCCGTCGACGACGACGCCAGCTTCATGCGACGTGCCCTTGACTTGGCGCACCAAGCACAGGGGCGGACGTTCCCCAATCCACCCGTCGGCTGCGTCATTGTCGACGACAGCGGTGTCGTCGTCGGGCAGGGGTTTCACAAAGAAGCCGGCGGCCCCCACGCTGAAGTCTTTGCCTTGCGCGAGGCAGGAGCACGCGCGGCGGGGGCCACCGTCTACGTCACCCTTGAGCCGTGTTCGCACCACGGCAAGACGCCACCCTGTGCCGACGCTTTGGTGAAGGCCAAGCCCGCGCGCGTCGTCATCGGCACCATCGACCCCAACCCCCAGGTCAGCGGCGCCGGTGTCGAGCGCATGCGCCAAGCCGGCATCGCCGTCGACGTCCTCGACGGGGCGGAGGCGCTGGAGGCCAAAGCCCTCATCCGACCGTTCGCGAAACGCATGCTGCAAGCGCGTCCCTACATCGTGGCCAAAGTGGCCGCCAGCCTCGACGGTCGCATCGCCACCCGCACTGGACACTCCCAATGGGTCACCGGCAACGCGGCTCGCAACGTTGTGCACGCCTTGCGCGACCGGGTGGATGCGGTGTGGGTCGGCAGCGGAACCGCCGCCGTCGACAATCCGTCACTGACGGTGCGGACACCCACCGGCGGCGCCCTCTCACCGCAGACCCAGCCCGTGCGCGTGCTCCTCGACGGGCAGGGCAGGGCCGACGCGTCCTGGACGATGTTGCAGCCTCGCCCAGACGACCGCGCGGGCCCAGTCGTTTTGCAGCGTCAAGAAACCGCCGTCGCGCTTCCGTCAGACGTGACACGGCTTGTCGTCGACGCCCAAGGCGATCACGTTGCCCTTGACGCCGGCCTGCAGGCATTGGCGAAGCAAGGGCTCACGTCTGTGCTGGTGGAGCCAGGGCCCGAGCTGCTGGCCGCCTTGCTCAGAGATCAACTTGTCGACGAGCTGTGGTGGTTTGCGGCCCCCAAACTCGTCGGCAGCGACGGTCGTGCCGCCGTCGGCGACCTGGGCATCCGTCAGATGACCGAGGCGTGGGCAGGTGGCCAAGTGCGCCACTTCGAGGTCGGTGACGACCGTCTGAGCGTCCTCCTTGTCGACGACAAATGAAGGGTTGATCCGCTCGCATCCACCAGGCGCACATGGCACATCCCTGCAGGGCAAAAGCCCTCTTGACCGGTGGTCGACGAATCCCTAGCGTCCGCCCGTCGTGTTGCTTCGGCGACACTTGACTTTCATGAATGGCTGCTGATGCCCGATGGCACACAGCCCTGGGAGAACATCATGCGCAAGCCTTTCGCCCGTGCAGGGCTTTTCTTCACCGCCGCTTTGACGGTGGCTTTCATGGCCGGCTGTCCCGGCACCGACGGCGACACCCCCGACGGCGGCGATCCTCAACCCACCGTTGAGCCTGACGCTGAGCCCGAAGACGGCGGCGTCGACGAAGGTCGTCAGCTGAACCAAACCTGCGTGGTCGCCAACGACGAGTGCGCCGAAGGTCTCACCTGCTTCCCCAACCCCCTCAACCCTGCTTCGGGCACCTGCCAAACCACCTGCGGCACCCTGAACGCAGCCCAAGACGGCATCGACGTCTTCGACCCCAACCCCTGCTCGGGCGGCGACGTCTGCCAAGCGGTGATCAACCTCGAAGCCACCTCCGACGCCGACGTCATCTCCGGCATCGTGTGCCTCCCCCAAGCCACCCAACGTGACGGCGCTTGCGCTCCCACCGTTGACGGCAACGGCTGCTCCGACTCCATCGACGCCAACGTCGAGTGCCAACGTGCCGGCGACGGCTTCGAATGCAAAGTCGCTTGCGGCGCTGACGGCTCCTGCCCCGGCGACGAAAGCTGCCTCGGCACCGGCGCCCTCGACGCCGAGCAAGGCGCTGACGGCAACTTCATTGAGTGCACCGACGACAGCGCTTGCACCGACCCCTTCGCTTGCACCGACGTGTCGTTCAACGACGGCTCCACCGGCCGCATCTGCGCCACCGAAGTCACCACCTGCGGCAACGCCATCGACCCCATCACTGCTGACGAGCTCAACGACCTCTTCAACGGCGGCACCCCCGGCGACGACGACCTCTGCACCACCTTCGGTGGCCACGACCTCTGCTCCGAGTTCTTCGCCGAAGACAGCGACGGCGCCAACATCTGCGTCGACATCTCCGGCGGCCAAGGCCTCGGCGTCTGCATCGCCCTCTGCGGCGCTTACGACGACATGGACGTGTACGACGCAGCTGAGTGCCCCGAGAACTTCGAGTGCACCAACAAAATGGGCCTCGACATCGGCTTCGGCGACACCCTCGACGACGGCGCTGGCGGCGACCTGACCTGTGAGCCTGCCAACTGCACCGACGGCGAGCCTTGCCCCTCCGAGTGCAACGACAACGACCAATACCACTGCCAGACCTACGGCACCGGCGCCAACGCCACCTCGATCTGCATCCGTCCTCTCGGCACCTGCGAGCCTGCTGGTGACGAGCCCACCGACGGCGGCGTTGAAACCGACGCTGGCACCGAGACCGACGCTGGCACCGAGACCGACGCCGGCACCGAGACCGACGCTGGCACCGAGACCGACGCTGGCACCGAGACCGACGCTGGCACCGAGACCGACGCTGGCACCTCCGACGCCGGCAACTGAGCCGACGGCCAACGCTGACCCACCAGACTTGTTCTGGAGGGTCGCGGCAAAAAGCCCCCGCATCGCGGGGGCTTTTCGTTTGTCGTTTGGGTTTCCTGCGCCGCGAACGGCCATTTCGCCGATTTTAAAACGGCGCCAAATGTGGCACATGCACAGCAGCCTGGGAGGCAGACGTGCGCTTTGTTCTGTGTCTTCTCTTGATTGCAGCAACCGCTGGATGTCCGCAGTCCAGCACGCCCGACGGCGACGCTGGCGTCGACGTCGATCGCACCCGCGACGACGCCGTCGCCTTGCCCCCAGGTGAACCTGCCGCCCCACCAGAGCCAAGCGTGTCTCCTGGTGTCGAGCCAGAACCTGGGGTGCCCACCGATGGCGGCGGGATGGGCCCTGAGCCCGGCCCCGACGACGACGGAGGCACTCCATCCCCGGATGTCGACGGTGGAGAGCCCGAGCCGTCCGACGGCGGCGCCGAACCCGAGCCTGAGCCCGAGCCGGTGAGCAGCCGATACGGTGTGGCCAACGTCGGGGAGTACTGTGCGCCCACCCAGGGCACCACGTGTGCCGCTGGGCTCGACTGCTTGCTGTTGTACGGCGAGGGAGGCGTGTGTGGCTCCAGCTGTGACACGGAGGGCGCGGCTTGCGCAGGTGGGGTGTGCACCGACTTCGGCCTCGACGACGGCACCTTGGTGTGCGGCGAGTTGCGCACCAGCGGTGCCACCTGCGACCTCGTCGACCTCATCGGCTGTGAAGATGGGTTCGAATGCGTCGGCTTTTCGGGCGACGTCAACGAGTGTCGGGCCGCCTGCTCCTGCGCGCCTGGTGAAGACAGCTGCCAGGGCGGATGTGCCGCTGGCACCTGCATCCCTGTCAACACCACGGGCGAAGGGCTCTGCGGCATCGCCGTCAATCCCGGCGGAGCATGTTCGCCGGCCACCGACGACACCCTCTGCGCAGGCGGGATTTGCTCCCTTGCGTTTGGCAGCAGCGATGGCACCTGCCGCGACCGCTGCTCGTCTGACGACATGACCTGTGGCTCGGGCACCACCTGCTTGATGTACAACGACAGCACCGGTGGATGTGAGCCCACAACCGGACGCACCCACGGCGAACCCTGCACGACTGGCTCTCCCGGGGTGGGCTTCACCATGAGTTGTGCGCTGGGGTTCACCTGCCGCGACCTCAGCGACACCAACACACCCGGCTATGGCACCTGCATCGAAGATTGCCCCAGCGGCACCTGCAACACATTGGGCGCAAGCTGCTACGGCGGTGTCCCCGCGGCAGGCGGCGCCACCCTCGACAACGTGTGCATCGTGAACAAGAGCCTCGGCGAAGAGTGCTCCTTCCCGGCATTCTACTGCGAAGCCGATGAGCAGGGCTGTGTCGCCGGCACTTGCAAGACGCTGTGCACCAAATCCAACTGCCCGAACGGGGCATGTGAGTGCAGCGGCGGCGATGTCTGCAATGACCTTCTCGGGCACGCCACCCTCGGTGTCTGTGGCACCACCGCTCCGCTCGGGGCCACGTGCGACCTCGACATCACCGTGTTCTGCGAGCCGGCCCCCAACGAGTCTGTCGCTGGCAATGCCTTCAATGCCTGCATCAACAACTCGTGCCGCATGCTTTGTGAAGTGCCCAACGACAGTGGCGTCGACGTGTTGGCCTGTCCGGCCGGCATGGAATGCGTCGCCGACCCCTGGGGCCAGCTGGATGCCCCGTTGAAGGTGTGCGCCACCCCGGTGGAGTAGCCGGTTCACGCACCTTTGGCGGCGCAACGCCGACAATGATGTCGAGGATGTGGCAAGGTCCAGCAGCGACTTGGCCTGTCAGCAAGGAGTGCACATGCGCACGGCGTCGATTCTCAAGCCCCACCACGGCCTCGCCTTTTTGGCGGCGGCCTTGATTCTCAGCTTGGCCACCGCCTGCACCGACAGCGGCGACTTTGACGGTGGCGTCGAACCCGACCCGGAGCCCAACGCCACGCCCACCATCACGGCCGCCGACATCGGCACCCGGTGCGTCTACAACCCCACCACCGGCGAAAACCCCAGCAACGACTGCGCACCGGGGCTCACCTGCCTCATCGTGACCCGCGATTTGGCCTACGCACCCTACGCCTTCGGCGATCAGCGCAATCTGTCGCTTCCCTTGTGGGAGAACCACTTCACGTACTACCGCGCCGACGGCAACGACGAGGGCTACTGCACGCTCGTCGCCACGCAGACGGCCGGCGTGCAAACTTGCCCGGTCGGCACCACCAACAAAGCGCTGTGGTCGAACATGCAGGCGTGCGTGAAGAACTGCACCCAGGCCCTCGACTGCAACCGCGAAGGATTCGCCTGCGATTTGCGCTTCATCGACATCAGCAGCGTCGGCGGCAACCACTGCGTGCGCAAGTGCACCAACGACGAGCCCGACTGCGTGCGCACCGGGTGGTTCACCGACCCCCAAACCCAGCAAGCGCGGCCCATGGTGGCCATCCAAGACTTGTTGGGGGCATCGTCGTGCAATCTTGAATCTGGGATCTGCCAGTTCCGCCAAGAGTTCGGCAACGCCGGGCCCGGCGAGCGCTGCTACTCCAACGCCGACTGCCAAGACGAGATGATCTGTCTCAACGGCCCCATGATCGGCCAGCCCGACCAAACCGGTGGCGCCTGCGGCCAACCTTGCATCCCGCATCCCCAACCGCAGACGGCGGCCGACCTGCAATCGACGTGCACCAGCGGCAACGTTTGCCAGGCTGGCATCACGGGCGGCCTCAGCCCCTACACCGTCATCGACCTCGACAACGGGCAGACCAACAACCTCGGCGGCTACTGCTTCCCGCAGTGCGCGTTGAACACGTCCAACTGCGCCGCCTACGAGGGGACCGCCTGCGGACAAATCAACGAAGCCGTGTTCGGCCAAGGCTGGAACGGCGTGTCCATGTGCTTGGTGCCCGAGTTGCGCCAAGGCCTGTAGCGCAACCCGCCAGACCCGGGGGCAACGGTCTGGGAGTGAAACAGATGCAGTCCCCAGTGCTGCACCGTCGGGCAACCGGCGGACAAATTGGCCTTTTTGTCGTCATCAGTCTTAGTGTCCTAGTTCGAGGCTTTTTCGGCACCGGGCAGTGATGTTCTGCGCATTTCGCCGATGATGGCCGTGGTCCATGGCTGAAGAGCCATGGGAGGGAGGTCACCCATGGGGCGTCTGTTGGGGCACAACAGCAGGAGAGGCGATGCACGCGCTCATTGTGGATGATTCGCTGGCCGCACGGCAGATGGCCCAAGCGGCTGTCGAAGACGCTCTGCTCGAACTCGGGCATGAAGCGACCATCGACCTCGCCGACGGCGGTGTCGAGGCATTGAAAATGTTGGCGGCTGGCGACGTCGACCTCCTCGTCGTCGACCTGCACATGCCCGACATTCATGGCATCGAAGTGCTGTCGTTTTGGCGCAAACGCGGTGCCACCGGGCCTGCCTTGGTGGTGAGCACCGGCGTCAGCGAAACCGACCAAGAGCGCGCGCACAACGCAGGCGCCACCGCCTTTGTTGAAAAGCCCATCCAGGCCGACGCCATCATCGACATCCTGCGCACCGCGCTCGAGGAGCAACGGTGAGCAACAACCGACTCACGGAGCGCAACTTGCGAGAGTTCTTGGCCGAAGCGGGGGAGATCGTCGAAGGGCTGACCTCCGGCTTCGCCAAGATCGACCAAGCGCGCGCCAAGGGGCGTCCGCCGTCGCCCGCTCACCTCAACGAAGTCTTTCGCCACGCCCACTCGCTGAAGGGCCTGGCCGGCATGTTCTCCGTCGACGCCATCAGCCAGGTGGCCCACGAGATGGAAACCCTGCTCGACGGCCTGCGCCTCGGCAAGCTCAACATCGACGACGCCCTGATGCGCGTGCTCTACGTGTGCGTCGACACCTTCACCAGTCTGCTCACGCAAGTACGGGGCGGCGAACTGCCCGACGAGGCGGTCACCAAAGATTTGGTGAAGCGCATCCAAGACTTGGCAAGTGGTGGGTCGGCCCCACAGACCGCCGACGACGTCGAGCTGATGCATCTGCCCAAAGAGGCGCTCAGCGTGCTCACCGAGTACGAGGAGCACCGCCTCACCGAGAACCTCAAATCGGGCACTCCCATCTACCGTGTGGCCGCGCCGCTCGACCTCGCCACCTTCGACGAGGCCCTCGGTGCGCTGACCGACTTGCTCAACAACTTGGGTGAGGTCATCACCACCTTGCCGTCGTCGGAGATGGCCACCGATGGCATCAACTTCGACATCATCTTTGCCTCGTCTGACCCGGCAGGAGAGCTCGAGACGGCCATCGTTGCGCTCGGCAACTACACCGTCGAGCGCGTCGACCGTCGGGTGAAGCCCGTCGCCGACGAGACGCCGAACCTGCCGGTGCCGGCAGCGGCGCCTGAGCCTGAGGTCGACCTGGGCACGTTGCGACAGGTGTCCGACACCGTGCGCGTCGACATCGGCAAGCTCGACGAGTTGATGGGCATCGTTGGCGAACTGGTGCTGACCCGCGGAGGCCTCGGCCGCGTCACCGACGAGCTCAAACGCGAAATGGGGTACCGCGGCGTGGCCGTCGACCTGCACCGCCTCATCAACACCCTCGACCGCCGCGTCGCCGACCTGCAGGCGGCCATCATGCAAGTGCGCATGATCCCCATGGGCCAGGTGTTCGACCGATTGTCGGCGCGCATCGTGCGCAAGACGGCCTCTGAACTCGACAAAGAGGTCGAGCTCGTCGTCAGCGGCGAAGAAACCGAACTCGACAAGCTCATCGTCGAAGAACTCGTCGACCCCCTGATGCACTTGGTGCGCAACGCCATCGACCACGGCGTGGAGTCGCCCGAGGTGCGCGAAGCGATGGGCAAGCCGCGCAAAGGCACCATCCACCTGCGCGCCTATCCGCGGGGCAACCACGTCGTCATCGACATCCAAGACGACGGCGGCGGCATCGACGAGTTCGCCGTGAAGCGCACCGCGCTGGAGCGTGGCGTCGTCGACGAAGAGCGCGTGGGCACGCTGACGTCGAAAGAAGTGTGGAACCTCATCTTCCACGCTGGCTTCACCACGCGCAAAACCGTCACCGAGACCTCGGGCCGCGGCGTCGGCCTCGACGTGGTGAAGACCAACATCGCGCGCCTGTCGGGCCTCATCGACGTCAACAGCGTCGCAGGCGAGGGCACGCACTTCTCGATCACGCTGCCCATCTCGCTGGCCATCATTCAGGCGCTCATCGTGCGCTGTCACCGCAGCATCTTTGCGCTGCCGCTCGCCAGCGTCCTTGAGATCCTCGCGGTCGAACAAGGCAACCTGTGCTTCGTCGAAGGCCGCGAAATGATCCGCGTGCGCGACGCCACCTTGCCGATTCTGCACCTCGCCGAGGCGTTCAACTTGCGCGAAGCGGGCTCCGACGCCGACCTTGACATGCGACAGGCCGAAGAAGACGGCGACATCGGACGCGACGGCTACGTCGCCGTCGTCGGCCTCGCCCAACACCGTCTGGCGTTGATGCTCGACGACGTCACCGGCCAACAAGACATCGTCATCAAGTCGTTGGGGGTCTACCTCAACGAAATCCCTGGCATCGCGGGCGCCACCCAGATGGGCGACCACGAAACCATCCTCGTTCTCGACGTCGGCGCCTTGGTGCAAGAGTTCGTCGTGCAAGGCCGCGGCGACGCGCGGTTGGCGCAATAGGAGGTCGAGATGTACGAACAGTTCTACGGCCTCAAATGCCGCCCCTTTTCCAAGACACCTGACCCGTCGTTCTTGTTTGAAGGCAGCCAACACGCCGAAGCACTGGCCCGCCTGCTCACCGCCGTCGAAGACCGCGACATCGCCTTGCTCACCGGCGAGGTGGGCGCCGGCAAGACGACGCTGTCTCGCTCGCTCATCGACCGCCTCGACGAGCATTTCCGCGTGGTGCTCATCATCAACCCGCGGCTGTCGGCGAGCCAGATGTTGAGTCTCATCGCAGAGCGCCTCGGCGTTGACGACGTGCCAAAGGCCAAACACAAGCTCATCGACGCCTTGATGGTGCGCCTGTACGAGCTGCACGAGTCGGGCATCACGCCCCTGGTCATCGTCGACGAAGCCCAGCTGATTCCATCGCGTTCGGTGTTTGAAGAGCTGCGGCTGTTGACCAACCTGGCCCTCGACGACGTGCCCCTCATCGGCCTGCTGCTCATTGGCCAGCCGGAGCTGCGCAACAAGCTGGCCCACGTCGACTTTCACAGCTTCGCCCAGCGCGTCGGCATGGCCTTTCACCTCGGCGCCCTCGACCGCGACGACGTCGACGGCTACGTGCACCACCGGCTGCGCATCGCCGGCTGCGAGCGCCGGTTGTTCACCGACGATGCCATCGACGTGCTCTACCACGGCACGCAAGGCGTGCCCCGGCGCATCAACACCGTCTGCCAAGGGGCCTTGCTGGTGGGCTTCGGCAACGGCGCCGACGTCATCGACGCCGACATCGTGCAAAACGTCCTCGACGACTTGCAGATGCACCTGGGCCCCGTCTTCGACTCCAAGGGCCACAGCGTCGCCAAAGCTGTGCCACCTCGCATGGGCCCCATCGACGACACCGTCGGCCTTGAGCACGAGGAGGGCACCTGATGGACATCCTCGAGATCCGCCGCCGCGCCAAGAAGGCCAAAGCCGACGTCGCCACCGCCATGGAGCCGGAGACGACAGAGTCGTCTGCCGTGGCACCGGCTGTCGACGACACGGCCGCTGTGGCGCCCGCGTCCCAACCCGCAGAGCCCATCATGTCGTCGTCGCCGACGATGGACATGCCCTCCGACGAGGAACTCGCCGCCCACATGGCAGAAGCCGACCGGCTGGTGGCTGAAGCCATGGCTGCGGGAGCCGACGCCCAGCCTGACCCGCCGTCGTCCCCCTTTGTGGAGCCGGCTGCCGCGCCTGTGGTCGACGCCGCTCCCGCCCCGTCGGTTCCATCGCTGCCGGAGCCGCCGGTTCCCGAGACACCAGTGCCTGTGGCGGCGCCGCAACCAGCTGTCTCTTCGCCAGAACCGACGCCGACCGACGCCGTGCCCGACACGCCGTCCGAAGACGAAGGCAAGCGTCGTCCGACAGAGGCCTACCGGCTGGAGCAAGTCGCCAAAGCCGAGCGAGAGCTGTTGGCGCAGCAACGGGCGCTCGATCCGCTCGGCGACTTTTTGGTGCGCTATGACGAGGTTGACGGCGACGCCATGCCGTCCACGTCGACGCCGCAGGCGACGCAGCACCACCGTCGGTATTTGGCCTTCACCCTCGAGCGCGAAGACTACGCCGTGTCCATCATGGACGTGCGCGAGATCGTCAACATCCCCAACGTCACCGCCATCCCGCGGTCGCCGCCGTTCATCTTGGGCGTGTTCTCCAAGCGCGGCGTGGTGATGCCAGTGATGGACCTCGGCGCCGTGCTCGGCCTGCGGCCCGTCGACCGCAACCTGCGCCAAGGCCAACGGATCTTGGTGGTGGGCGAGGGCGAGCGCATCTGTGGTTTGCGTGTCGACTCGCTGCGGCAAACGGTGCGGCTGACCACCGAAGACATCGAGCCCATGCCCTCCGGCGGTGATGCCCGCACGTCGTTGCTGCTCACGGGCCTCGGCCGCGTCGACGACGAGAACATCTACATTCTGCTCGACGTAGCCGCGCTGTTGGCGCACCTGCAGACGGCCGTCGGCGACGCTCTCAAACCGCGTGGGGGGCTGTGATGGCACAAGCACTCCACCCCGAAGAGATGCTGCGGCTGTGTGCGTTTTCGGTCGGCGACGAACTGTGCGTCATCGACATCATGCGCATCCAAGAAATCGTGCGTCCGCTGCAAGTGACACCCGTGCCGAAGGCGCCCTTCGGCATGTTGGGCGTCATCGACTTGCGCGGCCAGGTGCTCCCGCTGTTTGATTTGCGTGAACGTCTGGAGGTCGACGAGCCCCTGAGCCTGACCGAGCCGACGGTGCGCTATCTCATCATCCGTCTCGACAGCAAGCTGCTCGGCCTCGTCGTCGATCAGGTGCACTCTGTGGTCAACGTTCGACGTGAAGACCTCAAGACGCAGACCCATCTGTTTTCCGAAGAGAGCGAGCGCGTGGTGCTCGGCATGTGCCCTGCTGAAGGGCGCCTGGCTCTGCTGTTGAACGTGCGTGCGCTGCTGTCGAGCGACGCCAAGGTGGCCATCGAGCGGCTGGGGCAAGCCGCCCGCACGTTGGCCCAAGCGACGACCCCGACCACCAAGGCGGCTGCTGCTGCTCTTCCCCCGCTGTCGAGCGCCCCCAGCGCCGACGAGGAGTCTTTGTGAACGAAGTCGTCATCCACTGTCCTGCTTGTGGCGGCCGCTTCGCTGCTGCGCCGCGCTATTTCGAAGACGCCAGCGTCGTCTTCTTGTGCGGCGCTTGTGCGACGGCATTCACCAAAGCAGAGGCCGACGCTGGCGAGCTTGAGGCTGCGGCGGCCGCAGCGGGTCCGTCTGTCGACGTGGGCCGACGTGTCATCGTCGGGCACGCGCTGCCCTCCGCCCAACGGGTTGTCGGTGACGTCTTGCGCAAACACGGATTCGCTCCCGTGCACGTCACCGACGGAAGCATGGTGGTGCAGGCCTGTGACCCCGTGATGCCCGACCGGCCTTGCGCCGTGGTGCTCGACGTCGGCGTCACAGAAGTGTTGGCCTTCGAGGTCATCTCCCACGTCCGCAACTTCCCCGGATGCGAGCAGTTGCCCATCATCCTGTTGGCGTCGGTGTACGAGCGCACCCGCTACAAGCGTCGCCCCAACCGGTTGTACGGCGCCAACGCCTACCTTGAGCTGCACCATGTGCCCGATCAGCTGGGCAAGATGTTGGTGGCCCTCGTCGACGAGAAAGACGTCCCCGGCGGGCGCAACCAAACCCCTGCCGACCGTGCGCATGCCGCCCCGCTGCGCTCCGCAGCAGGCGACTTCGACCCTCAAGCGTTGGCCCACCGCCTCATCTCGGATGTCGCCCTCTACAACGGCGATGAACTCGCCCAGGGCGTCTCGGAGCAAGACGCCCTCAAGTACGTGCAAGGCCCGCTCGATGAAGCCAAAGAGCGCTTTGTTTCTCTGATGGGCACCGACTTGGAGGTGGCCGCCTTCCAGGCCGCCCTCGACGCATTTGTCGCCCGGCTCGTGCACCGCGACGTCGCCCATGAAGAGCCCGCCCGCCAAGAAGGGAGCACCTCCGCGTGAACCACCGTCTGGCACACCAGCGCGTCCAAGGGGGGTCACTGTGATCACCCTGGCCGACGCCATGCGCATGACCGACGTCGTCGAAAAACGGCAGGCGTTGGCGAAGCTGTGCAAGCAGCCGGCGCCCAACACCCGGCAGCAACGTCCGTTGTTCGATGCGTTGGGCGACGACAGCTTTTCGGTGCGGCGCGACGTGGTGCGGCTGGTGGTGGCCTGGCAGGCGTCTCCAGGGGTGTTGGCCGCGCTGGAGCAGGCATTGTGCGACGAAGACAACCTCGGGCGGCGCTCTGCTGCGATGGAGGCCTTCGGACGTTTGGGGGAGCGCTCACTGCCCGTCCTCGACGCCCTGCTCAGCGACACCCGCGACGGCATCCGACGCCTCGTCGTCGACGCCCTCGGGCAGACGCAAACCGTCCGCGCGTTTCCGTTGTTGCGGCGTGCCCTCGACGACGCGTCCCCAGCTGTGCGGTGTGCCGCGGTCGAGGCGCTGGCGCGCATTGACTCCCAACAGGCGCGCCCCATTCTCGAGAAGCTGCTGCAAACCCAACAGGCCCCCAGTGTGTCGCTGGCGGCATTGCTGGCCGCAGAGAGTGCGCAAATCGCGGTGTCCGACACGACGCTGCGCGAACACCTCGACGACAGCCTGACGGCGCCACCCGCGTTGCGTTTGTTGGGGCGGGCAGGGTGCCCTGAGCCCGTGTTGAGCCGCCTGCTCCTCGACCGCGGCGCCCGACAGCGGGCGGCGTTGTTGGGTCTGGCGGCCGCGTTTGATGTCCGTCCTGAACGCGTTGTGGCCGCCGTGCAGGCCCAGAACAAAGACAACATCAAGCGGGTGGGCCACGACTGGGTCGGCTCCAAAGACATCCACGTCGCGTCCGCAGCTCTGCTGCTGTTGGCGTTGGTCGGCGACGTCCATGGCTTCGCCAGCATTGCCGCCCGCAAAGACAACAGCCAGCTGGCGACCGGCTGCTACCGCGCCATGGCTGCCATGGGCGACGACACCAGCTACACCCAAGATGCGTTGCGGCTGTGCCCAACGGCGGCCGCCAAGGAGTTCTTGCAGGAGATCTTCGACCGCTCGCCGAAGACCACGCCGTCGACGCCAGGCAAGGTGAAGGCGTCGCTGTCCGACGACGACTTCAAGCACCTGGCCCAGCTCATCGAAACCGAAGCCGGCCTGCATTTCGAGCCGCACGCGGCCTACCGCCTCGAGGCCCGGCTTCTGCCGCGCCTCAAAGAGATGGGCTTTCAGCGCTTCGACGCCTACGTCGACTTTTTGCGCAGCAACTCGCCCGACGCCAAACGTGAACTGCGCGACGCCATCGCCCAGGTCACGGTGCACGAGACCTACTTTTTCCGCGAGATGCCCCAGCTCAACGCCTTCATCGACGAGGTGCTGCCCGCGTTGTTGGCGCGCAAAAAGCGTTTGCGCCTGTGGTCGGCGGGATGCTCGTCCGGCGAAGAGGCCTACACGTTGGCCATCCTGCTCTCCGAACACGCCCGCAAGGTGAAGCCGTTCGACTTCGAGATCGTCGGCACCGACATCAGCTCCCGCGTGGTGAAATGGGCCGAGGAGGCCACCTACGGCCGCCGTTCGTTCCGCGCCGACATCGACGACGACCTCATGCGCCGCTACTTCGTCGACGCCGGTGAAGAAGTCGGCGGCAGCAGCAAAAAACGCGTGGTCGACGCATTGCGCGCCAAGGTGAAGTTTCGCACCGGCAACCTGATGACCGACGCTCCCACCGCGTTTGGTGAAAGCTTCGACGTCATCTTCTGCCGCAACGTGCTCATCTACTTCTCGAAGCCCGCCCGCAAACAGGTGGTTGAGAACTTCTTCGCCCGCACCCACCCAGGTGGCGTGCTGCTGTTGGGGCACAGCGAGTCCCTCTTTTCCCTCGAGACGGAGTACGAGCTGGTGCCGCTGTCGCGTGAGATGATCTACGCCAAGCCCGACCAAAGGGGCGCTGTGTTGTTGCCCACCAAATCTGACGATGGGAGGCGCAAGTGACCGACGTCGTAGAGCGCCGTCCTCGCGTATTGGTCGTCGATGATTCGGCGGCGTCGCGCGCGGTGATCGCCGAAGCCCTCGAGGCAGGCGGCTGCGAAGTCGTAGGCCGCGCCATGGACGGCGGCATGGCCCTGCGCATGGTCGCCGACCTCAAGCCCGACGTCATCACGTGCGACTTGGAGATGCCGCGCCTCGACGGATTCACCTTCCTGCGCATGGTGGCCAAGAACTTCCCGACACCGGTGGTGGTGGTGACGTCCGACACCCGCCCCGAGGCTGCACTGCAAGCCCTCGAACTCGGCGCGCGCGACTTCGTCGTCAAGCCCGGCTCGACGCCGTCGCAGATGCGCAAGCTGGGTCCGGCGTTGACCATCCGGGTGTTCGCGCTGGTGCAAGAGCAGAACCTCGACGTGAAATGGTCGCCCACCACCGACAACACGCCGTTGCCCGAGGGGGTGCGCCTGGTGGCCATCGGTGCCTCCACCGGTGGGCCCCGCGCCTTGCGCGACGTGCTGTCCAACGTGCCAGGGGCGTTTCAGCCGCCCATCGTCATCGCCCAGCACATGCCGCAGCGATTTACGGCTGCGTTTGCCGATCGACTCCGTCGACACACCGGCCACGACGTCGCCGAAGCCCGTCACGGTGAGGTGCTCCGCCCCGGTGTGATTCGCGTCGGCCCCGGCGGGTTCCACATGCGCGTCAACCTCACCGGTGCTGGCTTCGTCGTCGACCTCGAGGAGGCCAACACCCAAGAGCGGCACGTGCCGTCGGTCGACTTTCTCCTCGAGAGTTCGGCGTTGGCGGCCCAGCAGTCGTTGTTGGCCGTGGTGCTGACGGGCATGGGGCGAGATGGCGCCGAGGGCGCCAAAACCGTCGCCCAAGTGGGCGCTCCACTTTGGACGGAGTCGGCCGCCACCGCGGTCATCGAAGGCATGCCTTCAGCTGCAGCGGCAAACCACCCCACGGCGAAGAGGCTGCCGCTCGATGAACTCTCGGGCCTGTTGCGCACGACCCTCCGCGGCTCTTGATTGAAAACGCCTGCAAAACACACCGTCACGACGGAGCTTGCTTGCATGCCATGACAAGGTCATGCAATGTTGCGCGCACGAGTTGTGCTCGACGATGAGGCCAAGATGAGTCAGAAAGACGACGAAAGCCGCGATGATTTCGTCAATCTGTTCAAACGCGGTCTGAAGTTCACCGAAGAACTGATGGATGAGAACAAAGAGCTGCGCATTCGCGTCGCCTCTTTAGAAGCCACGCGCGGCGCAGAAGAGCGCCACGGTGGCACCCCCGACGGCGACGCCCTGGTGTCGGCCCTCAAGGCCCAGGTCGAAGAACTCGAACGCGAGCGCCTGAACCTGATCGACAGCTACAAAGCCGTCGAAGACCAGAGCAACAACTACAAGACGCGCTACTCCGAGATCGAAGAGGAGTACAACCGGCTCGCCAACCTCTACATCGCGAGCTACCAGCTGCACTCCACCGTCGCCTTCCGCGAAACGGTGCAGGTCATCTGCGAAATCGTCATCAACCTCATCGGCGTCAGCCGCTTCCGCTTTTATTTGCGCGACCTGCCGGCGAACACCCTCTACGCCATCGCCTGCGAGGGGCACAACCTCGACGACATCGACCCCATCAAGGTGGGTGAGACGGCCATCGGCAAGGCCGTCGAGATGGGCACCAACCACGACGGTGCCGGCGACGACGAACCCATCACCACCGTGGTGCTGAAGGCCGGCTCCGACGTGGTGGGTGCCATCGCCGTCGACGAGCTGCTGGTGCAAAAAGGCCAGTTCTCCGACATCGACCACGAACTCTTTCAGATGATTGGCGCGCAAGCCGCAGCCACCCTCATCTCCGGGTTGCTCCGCGCCAAGTTCGGCGCCGAAGCGCTCGACGACACCTTCTCCATCGCTCACGCTCGTGCGTTGCTCAACGCTGACTGACGGCCGAGGCCCCGCCCATGTCTGATTCCCTGCAAGCACTCGTCGTCGAAGACTCTCCGACCATGCGCCAGCTCATCGTCTTTGCGTTGTCGCGGGTGAAGGCGTTGAAAGTCACCGAAGCCGACGACGGTGTCGACGCCTTGAAGAAGCTGTCGCAACAGCACTTCGACATCCTCATCACCGACATCAACATGCCGATGATGGATGGCCTCAAGCTCACCTCCATGGTGCGCAAAGACGAAGTGCACAAAGACATCCCCATCGTCATCATCACCACCGAAGGGGCCCAAGAAGACCGCCAGCGCGCGTTGTCATTGGGTGCCAATGCCTACATCACCAAGCCCATCCAGGCGCCCCAGGTGATCAGCAAGGTGAAAGAGCTGCTGAAGCTCTGAGGGACACACCTCTTCGCCTGACCCAGCCCCGGCCCCGCCGGGGTTTTTGCGTGGGGGAGCGATCGGTCGCGTTGCACAGAGGGCGCGTGGGGTGTGCATCGAACGATCACTCACCCCTGCGCACCCTTGCCTACACTGGGTGTGCATGTGGCGAACGCGAAATGCACGTCAAGTTCTGTTGAAAAACAGGTGGTTGCGCTTCGATTGCGGCGGGTGTTCCTTGGCGCGCTTCTTGTAGAACAAATGACACGTAGTCGGCAGACCCCGGTTGCAACCCGCCATCGGACTGTCACAGTCCCGCCACCGGTGCGATCCGGACGCTTTTGCAAGAGGTTGTTCATGCGACGAAGTCTCGCTCTGTTCTCCGCCACAGCTTTGCTGGCCCTCGGTTGGTCCACAGGCTGTATCCCTGTCGAAGACCTCGACTTGACCCAGCCCAACAAGGTGAAAAAGACCCTGTTCACCTCGATGGATGAGAACGGCAACCGCGACGAGTGGTTCTTCCGTCAAACCATCATCGACGTGCCTTCGACCACCGGCGCCACCTTCATCGGCGAGCAAGGCACCACCGAGCGCGTCGTCTGGGAAATCGAAGAGAACCACCTCTTCGCCTACCGCGCCTACCCCTGGCTTGAGTCCGAAGACGGCTCCGCTGACGGCTACGTCCGTCCCGGCACCGGCCCCTACCGCGGCACCCCCGTGGCGGCCTACGCCATCCAAAGCCACTTCGACGTGGTTCGCGACTTCAACGCCGCCACCGGTGAGCAAAGCAACGTCATTCGTGAGAACACCACGAACCGCCCCTGGTACGAGCGCGACTACATGCGCGTCGACTGGAGCCAGAACCTCATCACCGACTTCCAGTTCACGGCCTCCAACGTCCGCCAACAAGGCGTGACCTACTTCGTGCCCAACGAAGATGAACTCGGCGCTGGCAACAACAAAGACGCATTGGTTCTGTCTGACGACTACATCGACATCGTCCAAGCGATGACCATCGAGCCCGAAATCGACGAGTGGCTCTCCAACTACTACGGCTTCCCCATTCCCCAATGCTGGCTGTACACCAACATCCACTACGATTGCCTCGGCGGCACCCTCAAAGTGCGCTCGTCCTTCATGAAGGCCAAGCCCAGCACCTACGTCACCCAAGAGTTCGACGACATCCGCTTCCGCCGCTTCGGCTACTTCCGTGCGGAGCGCTACGGCTTCGACCCCGAGTACGGCGTCGTCGAGCCTGCCGCCAAGCGCATGTCCAACCGCTTCTCCCAATGGGAAGACGCTGGCTCCTGCTACGACGCCACCGCCGAGCACCCTTACGGCGATTGCGACCCCTCGCAGCTCAAGCCCATCGTCTACTACCTCAACGAGGACTTCCCCGAAGAGTACAAAGCCGGCGCCATCTCCAACGGCGTCGAATGGAACCGCGTGTTCAAAGAGTCGATTCTCGCCTCCACCGGTTGGGAAGCGTCCGTCATCGATGACTTCGATGCCTACGTCATCTGCCCCAACAACCCTGTGAAGCCCGACGACCACGCTGCCTGTGGCTACAGCTCCAACCCGGACGAGAACCCGAACCCACAAATGGGCGACCTGCGCTACAGCATGTACTACTACATCACCAACGAGCAGACGTACTCGCCTCTCGGCTACGGCCCCTCGGCGCAAGACCCGCTCACCGGTGAAACCATCCAAGGCAACGCCTTCTACTACGGCGCCCCTGGCAAGTGGATTGCGGCCCGCACCCGCGACATCATCAAGCTCGAGCTCGGCCTCCTCGACATGGAAGACATCACCGACGGCAACCCTGCGTTGGCCAACGCCGGTGCCTACATCTCGGGCAACAACTCCTCGCAAGCCCGCAACGCACTGCGTGCCGACCTCTCGAAGGTCCGCGAGTTCATGGACAAAAAAGACTTCAGAAACCGCGCTGCCCGCGTGAAGCACTTCGCCAACTCCGGCGAGTTGCTGCACGACATCCGTCCTGCACGCCAAGCGGCTCTCGAGCAAAGCGGCCTCGACGAGTTCATCATCAACGACGAGATCAAGAAAGCCTTCGGCGTCTCCGAAAACGGCTCTGACGTCACCGCACCTGCCGCCAACGTCGGCAAGATGTTCTCGCCCGACTTCTTCCGTTCGGTGCGCGACCGCGAAAACCGTCTGCTGAACCCCAAAGCGGGCGGCTGCATCCTGATGGCCGAAGACATCTTCGACATGGGCCTCACCGGCCTCATCAACACCATCCGCAACGCGCACTACGAGTCCGACGGCGCCGGTGGTTGGCAGCTGCGCGCTGACTCCAGCGAAGAAGAGATGTTCAACGACATCGTCATGCGCACCATGCAAGACACCCAACTCCACGAAATCGGCCACACCGTCGGCCTGCGCCACAACTTCTCGGGCTCCACCGACGCTCTGAACTTCGGCCCCGAATACTGGGAGCTCAAAGGCCCCGGCTACCTCATGGGTCAGAACGACGAGCGTCCTGTGGGCGAGTGGGAACTCACCGGCAACTACGCCCAAGGCTTCGAGACCGCTCTGGCCAACGGCATTCGCGACTACCAAGACTCCTCGGTGATGGACTACGCCTCCACCTACGGCACCAACACCGTGCTCGGCACCTACGACGCTGCGGCCATCAAATACGCCTACGGCGACGTCGTCGAAATTTTCGACAACGTGGATTGGGTCAACCTCGACGGCGACGGCAACCGCACCGCCGAAACCCAAGAGCGCATCGACCTCATGAAGCAAGGCGAAGTGCACTACACCTACCTGCCCGAAATCGTGTCCAACGCCGGCACCTACCAAGAGCGCATCAACGACGTGTACACCCGTCGCAACGTGAACTTCCGCTTCACCGACGAGCGCTTTGACGACTACGACCCCAGCTTGGTCGAAGTCCCCTACAGCATGTGCTCTGACGAGTACCGCGGTGCTTCGGCCCGCTGCTTCACCTGGGACCAAGGCGTCGACACCTACGAGCGCTCCACCAAGATGGTGCAGGACTACCGCAACTACTACATCTTCGACGCCTTCAAGCGTCAGCGCGTGACCTTCGGCGTGAGCGTGTTCAACTACCTCAGCCGTCTGTACAGCCGCCGCTTCTTCTTCCTCGCCAACCAATACAAGCAATGGGTCAACGACGAACTCATCATTCGCGCCGACCGTCCTTGCGTGTGGTACGAAAACGGCGTGCGCCAAGAAGACGCCACCAACGGCCACTCCTTCGCTGACCAATGTGGCCTCGAAGGCTTCATCGGCGCCGCCGCCGGCCTCAACCTGCTCACCGAAGTGCTGCAAACCCCCGACCAAGGCTGCTACGTGCGTCTGCAACCGGGCTGCTACTCCTCGACGGGCACCAACGAAACCGGCATCAGCGGCGAAGAAATCACCCTCATCGACGCCGACCCCGATGCTTGCATCGGTCTCGACACCGGCCTGGGTGACGACAGCGAGCGCTACCGCGCCATCCGCATCACCGAACAAACCCCGTTCCGCCACGTCGAAGACTCGGTCAACTGCGACAACTGGAACCCCGCCAACCCCGACCTGTACGAAGAAGCTGTGTCCCTCGGCATCGCCGAAGGCGCCAAGCCTTCCATCACCACCTACGACCGCGACAAGTTCGGCTACTACTTCTACTGGAAAGCCCTCAACATGGGTCACTGGTGGGACAAGTGGGCGGCGTCCATGGCTCTCGGCGACCCTGCTGGCGACTACATCGGCACCGATGCTTCGTCTGACACCCGCGCGTACCTCATCAACTTCCTGACGCTGTTCGGTGACGACCTCAACAACATCACCGGCGGCATCGTGGCGGAGCGCGCTGACGTCTACGGCGGCCAAATCGTCGACGGCAAGTTCCAAGCCATCCCCACCGTGGGTGTGTTCACCGGCGACGTGCCCGACCGCACCGGTGGCGGCATCGACTTCATCGACCCCGACCAGCAGTACACCTTCCGTCTCATCGCTCTGATGAACGGTGCGTACTCGGGCTGGTACACCGATGACGTCGAGTTCGGCGAGACCATCCGCATGGGTGCCACGCTGCAACAAGCCGACATCGCTGTCGACCCCGCCATCCAAGCCGACCCCGCGCGCTACGCGCAACTCACCGACCCCGTCACCGGCCAAATCTGGTTCGCCGTGAACTCGGTGCGTGAGTTCGACCAAAACGCAGACGACGAGCTGTTCTCCACCGCGTACGAGATGATCCGCGAGATCAAAGACAAGTACTACGTGGGCGGCGCCGACGGCGATGGCACCACGCTCATCGACGACGGCTTCCTGTGGCAGCCCCGCTCTGAGATTCGCATGCTGAACATCATCCGTTCGACCGCGAACACCATGGGCTACAACACCGACGTCTGGTCGGGCACGGTGTTCTACTAGCCTTTAGAGAGGGGGCGCAGACCCCCTCTCGCAAGCGCTGGCGAAGCCAGTCACTTGCTCACTCCCCCCTCGCTTCGCGGCTCCCTCTGGTCGCGTTTGGGGACTCGAAACCGCCTCCCTTTGGGGAGGCGTTTTTGTTTGGGCGCGATCAGATGTCCGTAGGGCAGCGGCGTCGTTGAGGGGCGACTGCAGGTGTCGAAAATGACACGGGATCAGCGTCTTGCGCACCAAAGTGCGGGGGCTGCCGATAAGCTGTATTAGGGATTCTATTGGAGGCCCTCGTGAAGAAAGCTGGAGCCGGCAAAGCCCTCAACCCCATGCAAGCGCAGCTCATGCGTCAGCAAGGCGTGCAGGGCAAAGGCACGCAACAAGCCAAGGGCGCAGACGCCATTGGCATGCCTCCGATGGTCTCGGGCGACGCTGTCGCCTCCATGATGGTGCAAGACGCCCAGCAGGCGGTGAGCACCCGCGGCAAAGTCGACCGTCGCGCCGTCATGCAGATGTTGCGTCGCGCGTCGATGCAAGACACCACCGCCAAGCCTGGCGCTGACATCAAGCCCAGCGACGTCGCCGCCATGATTCGGCGGGCCAAGGCCACCAAACCTGGCGCCCAACCCAACGCCGCCTGTGCCAGCGCGCTGAGTCATGTCAAAGAGAGCTTCAGCGGCAAGCTTGACGACGACGCCAAAAAGCTCATCTCTCAACTTGAAGAAGCCCACAACATCGCCGTGGGCGGGGGCAAGATTCCGTCGAAGCTGGTGAGCGACATCAAGACGTCGTTGGCCGACGGCTCGCCCTCCGACAAAGCCATCGTCACCGCGTTCGTGCGGCAGCAGTATGCATCGAGCTTGTCGACGTCTGACTTGAAGAGCCTCGACAGCAGCTTGACGTCGCTGTCGAACACCATGTTCCAGGCGCAGATGGACGCCTCCATGCGTCAGACCGAGCAGCTGGCCGAAGAGGCACGCCGCTCGCTGGAGGCCGCCAAAGAGAGCGACCAGGCATCGCAAGAGCTGCAGCAAATCGCCCGTGGACACAAAGCGGGGATGCAGTTTGAGATTCGCGCCGAAAACTTTGAAATCGGCATCGACCACAAAGAGCTCAAAGACGACCGCCTCGACGTCCACGTCGACAGAGGCGAAGTCAAAGAAGAGCAGTTTGAGAAGAAGGTCGGCTTTCAAGAGGTCAAAGAGGTTCGCGCCGAGCGCTTCTTCGACTCAGAAGACGTCGCCGAGCAGGAGTTCGGCAAGGGCCTCGACGACGCGGCCGGCGCCAAGTCGGCCAACCAAGCGGCCAAGGTCAAGGGCGACACCGCCTTCGACGCGAACGACTCGCCGTGGGTGGCAGCGATGTTGTCGGTGAAGTTTCCAGGTGCCAAATCCATTTGAGTCTGGCATCTGACCGCAATGTGACCAACGACAACACCGTCGTCGGCGCCCATGGGGCCAACCACCAGCGACCAACGTAGGGGCAGGGCAGGAGAAACTGCCATGCCCCTTTCGCGTTTTGTGCTCGCCCGTCTGCTCGTTGTTTTTGTCGCTTTGTCGACGTGGACGGCGCAGGCGGCCGAGCCCCCTGCCGACCCGCCACAACAAGAGCAGACCGATTGGGTCGACACCGTCAACGAGTGGTACCCCATCGTGCTCGACGACAACCTTGAGCCCGAGATGCAAGACAACCTCGTCGGCATCTATGTCACGAGCGTGTTTTGCGGCGCCTTGTGTGGACCCCTGTGGATTCCCCTGGTGTGGACAGGAGTGGCGCCCGATGGGGACTACTTCGCAAAAGAAGCGCTCATCGCCATCGCCGTGGAGTGGCTGTCGCACCTCGTGGGGGTGGCAACGACGCCAGCGTTGGGCATCGGCGCCGTCTTCGAGGTGGTGAACCTCACCTATTTGACGCCGGTGGGCATCATCAACACCTACGACCGGGCGTTGAAAAAGAAGCGCGCACGGCTGGAGGCGGAGAAGGCGGAAAGGGGGCCGGCAACCACAACCATGCTGACCCAAATGGAGCCGGCGATGGCGTTCTAGGTCCATCCTGAGGTACGGCTAAGGCGCTGAAAGTCATCAGGGAAATGGAGGCAGGGAGCGGCTCTTGGATTTCTCGGCTGGATCCGTTTCGCCGACGCATCCGCTTATGTTACCTCTCCCTCGGCTCTGGATTGATTCTGGAGTCAACCTTTCAAGGTTCTCGTTTTCGCCGGCGCTGCCGGCTCCCCTAGACACTCCACTCGGAGGCCCTTCATGCAAGGCAAGCCGTTCTCCAAAGTCTGCGTCATCGGCGCTGGCGTCATGGGCTCGGGCATCGCTGCCCACCTCGCCAACGCACGCATTCCTGTGTTGCTCCTCGACATCGTGCCCCCCAAAGCCGAAGAAGGCGAAGACACCAGCTCGATCGCGTTCAAGAACAAGTTCTCTCAAGGCGGATTCAACAAGGCCAAGAAGGCAAAGCCAGCTGCGTTCTTGTCGAAGAACGAGTGGAGCTACGTCGAGGTGGGCAACCTCGACGACGACTTGGAGAAAGTCAAAGAGTGCGATTGGGTCATCGAAGTCGTCATCGAGAACCTCGGCATCAAACAAAAGCTGTTCGAGAAGCTTGAAGGCGTGGTGCACGACGAGGCCATCGTCTCGTCGAACACGTCGGGCATGAGCATCAAAGGCATGCTCGAAGGCCGCTCCGACAGCTTCAAAGAGCGCTTCTTGGTGACGCACTTCTTCAACCCGGTGCGCTACCTGCACCTGTTGGAGCTCGTCGCGGGCGAGACCACCCGCCAAGACGTCATGGACCGCGTGGCGTGGTTCGGCGAAGACATTCTCGGCAAAGGCATCGTCTACGGCAAAGACACCACCAACTTCGTCGCCAACCGCATCGGCGTGTACGGCATGATGAAGACCATGGAAGTGATGATGGAGGAGGGCTACTCCATCGAAGAAGTCGACGCTGTGTTCGGCCCCAACTCGGGTCGCCCCAAGTCGGCCGTGTTCCGCACCGCCGACGTCGTGGGCCTCGACACCTTCGTGCACGTCGCGCAGAACTGCTACGACAACCTCGAGCACGACGAAGAGCACGCCATCTTCAAGGCGCCCGCGATCATGGCCGCCCTCGTCGAGAAAGGCTGGCTCGGCAGCAAGTCGAAGCAGGGCTTCTACAAAAAAGAAGGCAAAGAAATCCTCGCCCTCGACGTGGCCAAGTTCAAAGAGTCGGGCGAGCTCGACTACAAAGCCAAAGAGAAGGTGCGCTACGACTCCCTCGGCGCCGTGCGCAAGATGGGCTCCACCGAGGAGAAACTCGCCTCGCTGTTCGGCGCTGACGACCGCGCGTCGTCGTTGTTCTGGAAAGTCTCTGGCGCCACCGCCGCCTACGCTGCACGTCGTCTGGGCGAAATCGCCGACGACATCGTGCAAATCGACAACGGCATGAAATGGGGCTTCGGCTGGGACATGGGCCCCTTCGAGTCGTGGGACGCCATGGGCGTCAAAGCCTCCGTCGAGCGCATGCAAAAAGACGGCATCGACGTCCCCGCTTGGGTGACCGACATGCTCGCCGCTGGACGCGAGTCGTTCTACGCCACCGACGACAACGGCAACCGCACCTACTGGGACCGCGACGCCAAAGAAGCCAAGTTGGTGCCGACTTCTGAGAAGGAAATGACCTTCAAGAAGCTCAAGGCCAACAAAGACAACGTCGTCAAAGGCTTGTACAGCGCTTCGCTCGTCGACCTCGGCGACCGTGTGTTGGCTGCCGAATTCCACGGCACCCCCGTCAACGCCCTCGACGCCGACGTCATCGAAGTGCTGAACACCGGCATGGACCTCTGCGAAGCGGGCGAATACGACGCCTTCGTCATCGCCAACGACGCCGAGAACTTCTGCGTCGGTGCCAACATCTTGATGATCATGATGGGCATCCAGAGCGAAGACTTCGACACCCTCAACAAGACGGTGGCCGACTTCCAAAAGACCATGCAGCGTCTGAAGTACAGCCACATCCCGACGGTGGCGGCGCCCTTTGGCCTCACCCTCGGCGGCGGCGCCGAAGTCGCCATGTGGTGCAACAAGATTCGCGCCCACGCCGAGCTCTACATGGGTCTCGTCGAGGTCGGCGTGGGTCTGCTCCCCGGCGCTGGCGGCAACATCGAGATGCTCGCCCGCACATTGGAGAACGTCGTCGACGACGCTGGCTACCCCATCGAGAAGCAACTGCAGCGCGTCTTCGAGAACATCGCCATGGCCAAAGTGGCGACCTCGGCTGAAGAAGCACGCGACAAGTTGTTCTTGTCGTCGTCTGACAACGTCACCCTCAACCGTCGTCACTTGCTCTACGCAGCCAAGCAAGACGCCTTGGGCATGGTGAAGTCGGGCTGGCGTCCGCCGCACAAGCGCACCTACCGCTTGCCCGGCAAGAGTGCGCTGGCGACGTTCGAGATGGTGGTGAAGTCGATGCAAGACGGCAACTTCATCTCAGAGCACGACGCGTTGATTGCGCTGAAGATCGCCAAGGTGCTCACCGGCGGTGACACGTCGCCGCGGGTGAAGGTCTCGGAGGACACCCTCCTCGACCTCGAGCGCGAAGCCTTCGTCGAGCTCTGCAAAGAGCCCAAGACGTTGGAGCGCATCGGCCACATGCTGCAGCACAACAAGCCGCTCCGGAACTGACGTTTGCGGCCTTCCTCCTCGACGGCGACGCCTCGTCGTCGGGGAAACCTCTCAGACGCTCACGCATCCAAACCGCAGCCCACCCAAACAAGCTGCTCGTGAGCGCAACCCTTTCTGAGCGGTCGTCACCGACGACAACGCTCGCAGGAGAGCAACATGAAAGAAGTTGCCATCGTTTCTGCTGTTCGCACTGCCATCGGCAAAGGCGGCAAAGGAACCCTCAAAGACACCCGCCCCGACACCCTCGCCGGACACGCCATCAAAGCCGCTGTGGAGCGCGCTGGCATCAAGCCTGAAGACGTCGACGACGTCATTCTCGGCTGCGCCATGCCTGAAGCAGAGCAGGGCATGAACGTCGCCCGCATCGCAGGCTTTCTGGCTGGGCTGCCGAACGAGACGTCGGCCGCGACCCTCAACCGCTTCTGCTCCTCGGGTCTCAACGCCGTGGCCGACGTCGCCAAGTCGATCATGGTCGGCCAAATCGACGTGGGCATCGGCGGTGGCGTCGAGAGCATGTCGATGGTGCCCATGGGCGGTCACAAGCCCAGCGCCAACCCCGACCTCATGGCCGACAACCCCGACGCGTACGCCCCCATGGGCATCACCGCCGAGAACGTCGCCAAGAAATACGAGGTGAGCCGCGAAGACCAAGACGCCTTCGCCGTCGAGTCGCACAACCGCGCTTTGGCCGCCATCAAAGACGGCAAGTTCAAAGACGAAATCGTGCCCATCGAGGTCGACGTCTACAGCGACGCTGGCAAAAAGACCGTCACCTTTGACACCGACGAAGGTCCACGTGCCTCCACCGTCGAGGGCTTGGCGAAGCTGCGTCCAGCGTTCGACGCCAAAGGCACCGTCACCGCGGGCAACGCTTCGCAAGTGTCGGACGGCGCTGCGGCCGTCGTCATGATGGACGCCGAGAAGGCCAAGGCCGACGGCAAAGAGATCATCGCGTACTTCCGCTCGTTCGTGACGGCAGGTGTGGCGCCGGAGATCATGGGCATTGGCCCCATTCCCGCCGTGAAAAAGCTGCTCGAGAAGAACAACCTCACCGTCGACGACATCGACGTCTTCGAGCTGAATGAGGCGTTCGCGTCGCAGGGCCTCGCCGTCATCCGCGAGCTGGGTCTCGACACCGACAAGGTGAACCCCAACGGCGGCGCCATCGCTCTGGGCCACCCCCTCGGCTGCACCGGTGCGCGTCAGGTGGCCACCATCCTCCCCGAGCTCAAGCGTCGCGGCGGCAAATACGGCGTCGTCACCATGTGCATCGGCGGCGGCATGGGCGCAGCAGGTCTCATCGAGATGGCCTGAGCCGATTGCGACCGCAGTTGACCGAAACCCCCGTCGTCGACGGGGGTTTTTGTTTTTGGAGAACCCAACCCAGCCGAGCGCGATGGAAGACAGGTGCCCACCGGCGGGATCCGTTCGTCCGTCTGAGGCGCCGTCGTCGTTCTCCTTGCACAACCTTGGAGGACACATGCCCGCACAACCCGATGCCATTCTCGCTCAGTCCATCGCTGCCTACTTGGCGAAGCCGTTTCGCCAGGTGCGCGTGCTGCTCGTCGTCGCCTTCATCTTGCTTGCCGTCGTCGCCGTCATTCTCATTGGGGTGTCGGTGAGCGGCGCGACCGGCAGTGAAGACGTGGGGGTCCCTGCCGCCATCGCTGCATTCTTGGCGCTGGTGTGTGGCATCAGCGTGCCCGTCAGTGCCAAGCGACTGCGCGACATCCAGGCCATCGAAGATGCACTGTCGACGGGGGACACCTCGCAGCTCACCAAAGCCATGGCGGTGAACTTCATCGACCACGGCCTTCCTGGCGTCGAGTTTCACGTCAAAGGCGCACGGCTCGGGTACGCATTGCCGCTGCAGCCTGATGCCTTCGACGTCGTGGCCGCCCAGCTGAACTTCGACGCCCAGGGCGTGGCCCAGCTGTCGGCCTGACCCGCTTTTCAAGCGTCGTCGACGAGGCTACGGCAGGGGCATGGTCGCCCTTGCCCAATTTGAAGACGACTGGAAACGCCAACTGCAAAAAGCGGTGCGCACCGTCGACGGCATCGAGCCGCATCTGACGCTCACCGACGACGAGCGCGCCGGCTTGCAGCGTGTCAGCGAGGGCGGCGTCTTGCCCTTCACGGTGACACCGCACTACCTCAGCCTCATTGACAGCGACGACGTCGACGACCCGCTGCGCAAGCAGCTGATTCCGACGCTGGCCGAGTTCACAGACGACCCCTGGATGAGCGGTGACCCCCTCGGTGAAACCGAGTTGGAGGCGGTGCCGTTCTTGGTGCACCGCTATCCCGACCGGGTGTTGTTCTTGGTGACCGACCGCTGCGCGTCGTACTGCCGCTTCTGCACACGCAAACGCATGGTGGGGCAGGGGCCGACGCCGAAGAAAGGCGAGCTCGACGTCGCCCTCGACTACATCGCCGCCCACGACGAGATTCGTGAGGTCATCTTCTCAGGTGGCGACGCCCTCACCCTCGACGACGAACGTCTCGACCGGCTGCTGAGTCGCATCCGCGAGATGAAGCACATCGAGATCATCCGCATCGCCACCCGCATGCTGACCTTTGCGCCGACGCGGGTGACGGATGCGCTGTGCGACGTCTTCAAACGACACCAGCCGGTGTATGTGCTGCCGCATTTCAACCACCCCAATGAGCTGGCGCCGGCTGCGGAGCACGCCATCGCCAAGCTCGTCGACGCTGGCGTGCCGGTGTTGAACCAGACGGTGTTGCTGAAGGGCATCAACGACGACGTCGAGATGTTGTCGACGTTGTTTCGCCGCCTGACCTACCTAAGGGCGCGCCCGTACTACTTGCACCAATGCGACCTGGCCCACGGCACCAAACACTTTCGTGTGCCGCTGCGCGAAGCGCAGGCGCTGGTGCGGCAGATGCGCGGCAAGCTGTCGGGGCTGTGTCAGCCGACCTTCGTCGTCGACATTCCAGGCGGGCACGGCAAGGTGCCCATGTTTCCGTCGCCCGAGACGGAGGTGGGCGACCACGTCGAGCTCACCGGATTCAAGTCGACGTCGGCGAAGTACCCTCTCGACTAGCCGACGGCGGCACCAGCTCGGACGCGGAGGGAGCACGCACCGCTTCGACGACCTCGTCGACGTCAAAAGGGTCGTCGGGGGGGACTTCACGCTTCCACGGGTCGTCCATGTCCCAAAACAGCGGGTCTGGCAGAATGTTCGTCCAGTGCGCCAGCGCAAAGACGGCGCCGACGGCTGCGCCCACCAAAAGGCGCCAGTGCAGAGGGCCGGATGCCGGCAAGAGCTCAGGGGCGGTGTAGGTGCTGCCCGAGAAGAGAAACACCGCCGCGAACACTGGGATGGTCAGCAAGAACATCGGCTTGCGCAGCATGGCATCCCATCCGCTGCGGACGGCATCGTTCACAGCGTCGTTGATGCGGGTGCGGGCACGGCCACGCAACGCCGCCCACAGGATGGAGAGCCACAACATGGGGCTCAGCAGCACCTTCAACGCCTCTTTCACCGACGTCATCGCGGCCGACGTCCGGCCTTGCGCGAATGCGAAGTACCCCAACGCGAACAGCACGAACGCACGGCCGCCACTCACATCGACCAAGCGCGACACGACGAACGCAGAGCCCACCAACATCGCCAACAGCAACCCATAGACACGCAGCATCATGACCTCACGCTAGGGCGCCATTCACGTACAGCAACAGACAGACGGCCTCCGACGATCGCCGGACACAACAAAGCCTCCACAGGTGGAGGCTTGTGTTCCGCAGGTGGAACCACCGCGTTCCAAATGGAACGCCACGTGTTCAGGGCATCGCTTGATGCTGCCCCGTGCCCAAGATGCCTTGCAGGATCGACGCCGTGGCCGAGGCCAGCGCACGTGCGCGTTGGGTTTGCGGCTGCTTGCTGTCGGGGTCGAGCTCGTCGACTTTGCGGAGGTCTTTGAGGGCGCGGTCGAACTCCCCGTGCTGCAACAACAACTCCGCGCGAAACGTGTAGGGCGAGACTTGGGTGGGGTCGAGGTCGATGGCGATGGTGAACTCTTCGATGGCCTCGGGGTGCATCTTCTTCTTGGCGTACACACAGCCGAGAACGTTGTGGAAATAGGCGTCGTAGGGGTTCGACACCACGAGGCCTTCGAAGATGGCTTGGGCTTCGCCCAGCCGGCCTGCGGTCATCTGTTTGTGCCCGAGGTCGGCGATGGCGTAGGCGTCCTCCATGGTGAGGCCCTGCAGCTCGCCCCAGGTCACTTCGCCGGCCAAAAACCGCTGGAAGTCTTCGGGGGTGAGGCCGTCGTCGGCGACGATTTCTTCAGTGCTGTCGTCGAGGAGGTCGAGGTCGGTGCTTTGGTAGTCGTTGTCGTGGGTCATGGGTCCTCCATGGGGTTCGACGTGGACACTGCAGAGAGCGTGCCGACTTTTGCGGCGAGTGTGCGTGGCTGCGCCCAGACGCGCAAACAAAAACGCCGGCGGTGAAGCCGGCGTTGGTGTCGTGGGGGGCTGCTGTCACTCCTTGGGAGCGTCTGACGCTGCCGGAGCGCCCCCTTCGCCGGCCTCTTGGGCCTTCAGCAGCTCCTCGATGATGGCGAGGGTGGCCGTGGCCAGCGCGCGGGCCCGCACGCCATAGGGGTCTTCGGAGTTGGGGTCGAGCTTGGCGGCAGCGGTGAGGTCTTCGAGGGCCAGCTCCATCTCGCCGTGCTGCAGCAGAATCTCGGCGCGGTTCACGTGGGCGCCAATGTTCTCTTTGTCGAGCTCGAGGGTGATGCTGTACTCCTCGTACGCTTCTTCCCACATTTCTTTCTTGCCGTAGATGGACGCGAGCAAGTTGTGGAAGGTGGCGTCGTAGGGGTTGGCGATGACCAAGGCTTCGACGATGGCTTTGGCGTCGTCGTATTTGCCCTGCTCAAAGAGGTCGAAGGCCACGTCAGCGATGGCGTAGGCCTCCTCGGCGGTCATGCCGACGAGCTCGGCGTACGTCATCTTGCCCTGCAAGAAGGCCACGACCTTTTCGATGGTGAAGAGCTGGGTGAAGGATGGGTCCATCAAGACCTTGGTGAGCTCTTCTTCGGTCATCGACAAAGGGTCTTTGTTGGGGTCGAGGAGGTTGGCGTTCCCCTTCACAAATTCCACTTCGTTCTGATCTTGTTCTGACATCTTCGAGAACCTCGTTGCCCGTGTCATGGGAGCGCTTTCAGGCGCGGTGTCGCGTTGCAGTCGCTGGGCAGATGCAGGTTGCTAACACGTTCCGATTTCCAAAGTCCACGCTGCGCCACATGTGAGTCGCCTGCCAAACGACGTGGGCGCAAAGCAAACCGCTGACGGCCATACCGCTCGCCGATGCCGACGACAAAGCCGTTGGTGACGACGACAAATCAGACGCGCCGCTCACAAACCGTTTTCGGCGGAGCGGCGCGAAGGTTGTGTGCTCGGGCGCAATCGTGGGGCAAATCCGACCTGCGTCAGCCGCCCAGCGAGCGCAAAAGTGCCCCCGTTTTGCGGCGCAGCGGAACCTCGCGATCGGAGATGCAGTCGAGGGCGGCGCGGAGATCGCCCTTGGCTTCTTCACGACGACCGAGGGTGATGTAGACCTCGGCGCGGTTGACGTAGGCGGCGGCACTCTTGGGGGCGACCTGGATGGCCGACGAGAACTGCTTCAGCGCGCGGTCGGCGTCGCCCATCTTGTGAAAGATGACGCCCAAGGCGCGGCGGTAATACGCCGAACGCGGGTCGATGGCGACGAGGCCTTCGAACAGCGTCTTCGCCTCTTCGTTCTTGCCCTGCATGAGGAAGAAATACGCCGTGTGTGCGATGGCGTAGAGCTCGTCGTCTGTGTAGCCCTTGATGTCTTTGAGGGTCACTTGGCCCGCTGCCCACTTGGGCAGAATCTGGGGCAGGTGAGCCGGATCCACAGGTTCTGGCACGCGATCTCCAACGTCAGGCGCTGAGGGCATCCTATAGCAGTGTTGATGGCGTCGGCACCAACCGATGCTCAACCCGCTGATTTCCATCGCCGTTCACAGGTGTTGAACGCACCGCGTCATGGTCGACGCATTGCGTCGTGCAGGTGTTTTCCCGACAATGTCCTACATTGTGTGTCCATTCCCTGCAGTTTGCCGATACAACTGGGTACACACACACCTTTGCGAACCCACCAGACACCCACGACGGAGGACACATGCTGCCCACCTCGCGAATGACGACCTGCACCCTGGCCCAGACCTCCTTGGTGTTGGCCACCGTGTTGTTCGGCTCCTCCTGCGCCATGGAGCAGCTGTTTCCCGAGCCCGTCGGCGCCGCCGTGGGCCGGCTGACGGTGCGCAACGTGGCCAGCATGGTGTCGGTGATCAGCGACGACGCCACCTGTGGCTTCAGCAGCCAAGAGGTGCTCGACAGCGTCGTCGTCGAGGGCGACGTCGGCACCGTCGGCACCATGACCTGGGTGGTGCAAGACTGCGAACTCGACTTCCCCACGCCGACGCCGGTGCTCGACAACTGCAATGGCGAGGTCACCAGCGTCGAAGGCAAGATCGTCGTCAGCGCGGTTCGCGTCGTCGAGGGCATCATCAGCGGCGACCCCGAAAGCCCCATCCTCCCGTCGAGCGCCGACGCCGTGCACGTCGACTTGGAGCTGGCGTTTGATGGCTTTCACCTCGAGAGCAACCAAGCCGACACCGCCCTCACCATGAAATCGGGCAGCCTGACCTACGGCGCCGACATTCACTTGGCGACGTCCATCTCCAGCGGGTTGTGCTCCATCCCCACGTCGAACCTGACGCTGAGCAACATCACCTACGCCGCCGGCACCGAAGTGACGGTGAAAAACGGCGACCAAGTGTTCGACGTCGTCGTCAACGGCAGCAACATGCAAGCCCAACTGGGCGCGTACGGCGACCGCGAGAACGAGTTGAAGGGCAGCATCATGGTGTGGGACAGCGAAGTGCCTGTCCCCGAGGCCGGCGAAAAAGACGCCCTCGACCCCGAGTACGACGCCGACACCTTCTTGGAGTCGTACACCTGCAAAGAAGACTTGGCCTTGCCCGTCGCCTACGCGTGCAAAGATCTCGGCCCAGCCCTCGCCAACGGCATCGCCCAGTTGAGCATGCGCGACTACGCCATGGCCGCCGCCCTCATCGAGGCCGACACCCGCTGCGGCTTCTCGTCGGACGCGGTGTTGCTGAATCCCGACGTCACCGGCGAGCTGGGGCAAGCTGGCGGCTCTGCGACCTACACGCTGAACAACCCCTGCCGCATGGACTTTGAAGTGCCCACCGTCGCCAGCGAAGAGTGCGGCGGCGCCGTGACGACGGTGACCGGCAGCGTCATCGTCACCGGCACCAAGACGCTGACCGGCATTGTCACCGGCGACGTCGCCCAGCCCATCGTGCCGCAGAGCCGCTACCCCGCCACCTTCGACTTGCGCATCGAGCCCATTGAATGGCGGGCGGCCAAGTCGACGTCGACCCAAGCCCTCACCATGAACGGCGGCGTCGTCGAGGGCGTCTTTCGCCCGCGCACTGCGTTGGACGTGTCGACCGGCGCCTGCTCCATCCCCACGCCGGTGACGACGTTTGAAGCCATCACCCTCACCGACGTCGACGTTGTCCTCGAAAACGGCCCCAAGTTCTTTGCCCACCACGTCGACAGCAGCCGCCTGAACGCGCAAAACGGCAAGAAGGGCAACGTCGAGAACGACCTCCACGGCACCATCGTCGTCGACGGCGTTGAGCAGAGTGTTCCTGCTGCGGGCGAGCCCGCCATCCTCGACCCCGACTACACGCCAGAAGGACTGCTCGAGTCGTACGCCTGCCTCGACAACCTCGTCGTCGCCGAGTCAGACGCCGACTGCGACTTCACCGACACCCTCGCCGAAGGCGCCGCCCGCCTCGTCATTCAAACCGTCGGCACCGTCGCTGGGATGATCAACGCCGACAGCGACTGCGGCTTTGACAACCTCATCGACCAAGCCTTCCCGTCGGAGGTCGTCGGCGACAACGGCGAGTTGGGCCACATGAGTTGGGAGACCGAGAACTGCGTGCTCGGCAGCGCCAGCGAACAGGTGTACGCCACCGACTGCATCGACGGCGTCACCTACCAGCAGGGCTTCGCCGACATCACCGCCAGCCGCACCGTCTATGGCGAGCGCGAGCACGTCTACCTCGTCGTCGACAGCGTGAAGCCGCTGCACCCCCAGAGCATCGACGTCTTCTTGACCGACGTCGTGCTCGACGACTTCGTGACCTTCGCCGTCGCCGCCGGCGCCGACGCACCTCCTGGCAAGCTCACCATCCACAGTGGTGTGCTGTCGGCGGTGGTGCATCCCAGCCTCGGCGAGATGGACTCCGACCGCGGCCGCTTCATGATTCCCACCCCCGTCGCCGACATCGAAGAAGCCGTGTTGCGCGACGCCGTGGCCACGCTGTGGTCAGACGGCAAGACGTTTGACGTCGTCATCGACGAAGCCCGCCTCAGCGCCATCAACGGCTCCATCGACGGGCAGGCCAACCAGTTGTCGGGCTACATCTACATCAACGGCGTCCGCAAGGAGTTGGGCACGATGCCGTTGAACCCCGACTACGACCAGACCACCTTCGACGCATCGTACGTGTGCACCGAAGACCTCGTCGACGTGTTGGAGCCGTAGGCGTCAACGTCCGGCGCGCACACGTGCTCGACGCAGCGCGCGTGTGAAGCGGTCGTCGGTGAGGGCAGGGCACGTGGGGTCACGGCCGCGCAAGCGGTCGTTCAACGTACCCTTCGCGCGTTTCCACACGTCGTCAAACGGCCCCGCGCCGTCGATGACGACGTGCCACAACGCTTCGGCTTTTTGCCCTGCGCCATAGACGCCGGGAACAAAGAAGGTCACGTCCCACGCGTACATGAGCACGCCCTTGTCGTCTTCAAACGTCGTCAAACGTTCAAGGGCGTCTTCAAGCTGCTGCCCGAGGCTGGGCACTTCGTAGTAGCCGGCTTCGGCGTCGTCGTCGCCCATCTGGGCGTGCCCTCGACGAGGGTCGGCGTAGTCGTCGTCGCCGGATGGCGCATTCGCGCTGTCGGCGTCTTCGCCGTACAGTTCGGCAGCGTCGGCCGCACCTTCGCCGTCTTCGCCGAAGCCGTCGCCGTCGCCATCGCCGCCACGCCCTTTGCGTTTCTTGCGTTCGTCGACGGCACGCTTGCCATCGGCGTCGGCCTGCTGCTTGGCACGTTCGGCAGCGGGGTCGCCGCGGGCGTAGATGTTCTCGTACGACGGCGTCTCAGACGGCGTCTGGGCGAGCAGGCCGTGCCCCTCGGTGGCGCCGCTGTGGGCGCCTTTCGACGTGCCGGAGGTGTCTTTGCCCTTGCCCTCAAGCACGCCTTCCTTGGCCAGCATCTGCAGGGTGGCGTCGTCGAGCTTTCCGGTCGTCTCCAGGTTGTGTTCGCCTTGAAACTTCTTGAGGGCGCCACGCAGCTGCGCCGCGCCTTTTCCGGCGCCAAAAAAGCCGAACTTGCCGAGGTTGGTCATCAAATTCTGCAGCTGTTCTTCGGTCTTCGGCCGCAACGCCTCGGCCTTTTGCGACAACTCCTTCAGCTCCAGCTGCCCCCCTTTCTCGACGGGGGCCGACGACGTGGGCAAGGTTTTGGCGTCGGCTTTGCCGGCGAACCCGCCCCATTTGCCTGGCTGGGGAGCCCCTGTTGTTGGCTTCGTTGTTGGCCTGGTCGTCGACGGCGTTGCAGGCTTGCCCTGTTGCAGCACGCCCGCGTCTTTGAGCGCCGCCGCCGTCTGCCCGTCGAGCTTGCCCGTCTGGGGGAGTCCGTTTTCTTTTTGAAACGTCGACAGTGCCTTGGCGAACTGGGCGTCGAGGCTGCCTTCTTTGGCGCCGCCCATCTTCTGCACCAGCGACTTCATGAGGGCGCGGGCTTCTTGCGGCGTTTTCGCCAGCCCCGCACGAATGAGCGCGCTCTCCGCCGGTGTGGCCTTGCCTCCCTTTCCTGGCTGGCTGCCGTCGGGGCCCTGCACACGAGGGGGGGCTGGTTTGCCAGGTCCACGGATGGCCACGTCGTCTCCATTTTGCCGTCAGCGGAGCAGGTCGTGGCCCCAGGCTAGAGCAGCTTGGACTCTCAACAGGCATCGTCGACCATTTGCAGTCAAATGCCACTCAGCAGACCAAGGTGTCATCATCCACTGCAAATGGTCGTTCAAAGCTCGTCGAGAGGCGGGCGAAGCCACGCTCCGACGAGACTACTCGTCGATGAGGCTGCCCGCCAACAAGGCCACCCGGGCGACGTCGCCGTCGCCGTCGAGGTAGTAGAGGTAGCCCTCTTCGCGACGGACGTGGGTGTGGGCCACCACGTCGATGTCGCCCGATTTCTTGTGCCGGCGGGCGACATTGCCGTGGTCGTCGAGGAAGTAGGCAAAGTCGTCGTCGCGTTCGACGCCGCATTGGGCGACCTTTTCGACTTGGCCGCCGTGGCTCATCGACAAGCCGCCCCAGTCGTCGTCTTCGTCTTCGTCGTCGGCGTAGAACTCTTCAAGCATGCGCTCGTCGAGGCCATCGGGGAAGAGGTCGCTTAAGAACTCCACCAGCACATCCTCGACGGGGACGACGGCGTCTTCGAGCGTGCCAGATGCCTCGAACATCACTTCCCAGATGCGGCCGGTGCCCAACAGCACCTGTTGGGCCAACTCGGCGTACGACTCGTCGGTGGTGACCGCGCGCAGCAAATCAGACACCAATGCCGTCGACGTCACCGAAGGCGAGCACGGCATCAGCACGAAGGGGATGATGAGTTCCCACGCAAACGCCGGGCGCTCGTCGAGGGGGAAGGCGATGCGGAGGTGGTCGCCGCCATGCAGCACAAGCTCGTCAAAGTCGGGCAGGGCTTCGACAGAGTCGAACCCGAAGCCGGCCTCGACGATCTCACTGACGGAGAACTCCATGCCGACGCGCTCGGCCTCGGCCTGCAAGTCGGTGATGACGTCGTTCATCTCTGGCTGTTCTTTGGCCATGCGCACGCGGCCGGCATCGCTGTCGAGGTCGAGCGTCTTGTGTTTGGCGGCCCAATGGCCAAATCCGACGCCGGCTTGCAGCACGACCTCCAACTGCGAGTACGCGCGTTCGGCCAGCTCTGCGGTGGGGAACGACAAACACATCAAAAAGCGCGGCTGCACGTCGCCGTCGCGCACAAGCTGGTGGGGAGACACGGTCATGGCTGTGGTTTCTCCCTTTTGACCGCGCCCGGCAAGGCAAAGCGGCCGATCCCATTCATTTCTTCTTCTTGGCGGCAGACTTCTTTGCGGCAGACTTCTTAGTGGCGGTCTTCTTGGCGGCGGTCTTCTTGGCGGGCGCCTTTTTCGCGACGGCCTTCTTTTTGGGCGCTGCCTTCTTCTTCGCTGGCGCCTTTTTCGCAGCCGCTTTCTTCTTGGCCGGTGCTTTTTTGGCTGCGGCCTTCTTGGCGACGGCCTTCTTGGTGGGCCGCTTTTTGCCTGCGCTGATGGCGAGCCCGCCTGTGAGCGAGCGAGGCCCACCTGGGCCACGAGCCTTGCCGTCTGCGTCAAAGACGACGTGCGCCTTGCCGCCTTTTTCGAGGCTGCCAAACAGGATTTCTTCGGTCAGAGGCTTCTTCAGCTCGTCTTGAATGACGCGGGCCAGAGGACGTGCGCCCATGGCCTTGTCGTAGCCCTTTTCAGCCAGCCAGCGACGAGCTTCGTCGTCGAGCTCGATGCTCACGCCGCGGTCTTGCAGCTGCACGTCGAGCTGTTTGACGAACTTGTCGACGATGAACTCCATCGACTCTGGCATCAACGGCGCAAAGGGGATGCGTGCGTCGAGGCGGTTGCGGAACTCAGGTGAGAACGCCCGTTTGAAGGCCTCGTTGTCGGCGCCGAAGTTGCTGCTGTCGCCGAAGCCGATCTTCACGCCGGCCAGTTCTCGCGCGCCGACGTTCGACGTCATGATGATGATGGCGTTTCTGAAGTCAGCGGGTTTGCCGTTGTTGTCGGTGAGCTTGCCGTGGTCCATCACCTGCAAAAGGATGTTGAACAAGTCGGGGTGGGCTTTTTCGATTTCGTCGAGGAGCAGCACCGTGTGCGGCGTCTTGGCCATGGCCTCGGTGAGGAGCCCGCCTTGATCGAAGCCGACGTACCCAGGAGGCGCACCGATGAGGCGGCTGACGGCATGGCGCTCCATGTACTCCGACATGTCGAAGCGCAAAAAGCCGATGCCCAACGTCTTCGCCAGCTGTTTGGCGACCTCGGTTTTGCCGACGCCGGTGGGGCCCGTGAACAAGAAGCTGCCGATGGGCTTGTCGGCGTCGCGCAAGCCGGCCCGCGACATGCGGACGGCGGCGGCGACCTGCTCGACGGCGGGGTCTTGGCCGAAGACGACCTTCTTCAAGTCGGCTTCGAGGTTTTTCAGCGCGCTCTTGTCGTCGACGGAGACCTGCTTGGGTGGAATCTGCGCCATGCGCGCCACCGTCTCTTCAATGTCGACTTCGCGCACCAGGGCCTTGCCGTCTTTTTGTTCGACGTCGTCGTTCTTGGCGCGCAACTTCGTGCCTGCGCCGGCCTCGTCGATGAGGTCAATGGCTTTGTCGGGCAGCTGGCGGTCGTGCAGGTGCTTGGCCGACAGCTTGACCGCGGCCTCGATGGCGGCGTCTTCGTAGACGACGTTGTGGAACTCCTCGTACTTGGGCTTCAAGCCCTGCAGAATTTCGATGCATTCGTTTTCAGACGGCTCGATGACGTCGATCTTCTGAAAGCGGCGGGCGAGGGCGCGGTCTTTTTCGAAGTGGGTGCGAAACTCTTTGTAGGTCGTCGAGCCGATGCAGCGCAGTTGGCCGCGTTGCAGGGCGGGCTTCAGCAGGTTGGAGGCGTCCATGCTGCCGCCCGACGTCGCGCCGGCGCCCACGATGGTGTGAATCTCGTCGATGAACAGAATGCTGTTGTCGTGGGCTTCGAGCGCTTTCAACACCGCTTTCAGGCGGTTCTCGAAGTCGCCGCGGTAGCGTGTGCCAGCGAGGAGGGCGCCCATGTCGAGAGAGAAGAGCGTTGCGCCCTGCAGGGGCTCCGGCACGTCGCCGTCGATGATCTTCAGCGCCAAGCCCTCGGCCAACGCCGTCTTGCCGACGCCCGACTCACCAACGTAGATGGGGTTGTTCTTTCGCCGTCGACACAAGACGTGCACGGTGCGGGTGACTTCTTTGTCGCGGCCGACGAGCACATCGAGGATGCCGTCGCGCGCCTGTTGGGTGAGGTCGTCGCAGAAGGCCTCGAGGGGGTCGCCTTGGGCGGCGGCATCGTCGTCGCCTTCGCCGGCGACGGCGTTGGAGGCGCGGTCGGGGGCTTCGGTGGAGCCGACGATTTTGCTGACGCCATGGCTCACGTAGCTGACGACGTCGAGGCGTTGCACGCCGGCGTTCTCGAGGATGTAGGCCGCGTGTGAGTCGCGCTCGGCGTAGATGGCGATGAGCACGTTGAAGCCCTTCACCTGATCTTTTTGTGCGCCCATGACGTGGGTCCAGGCGCGCTGCAGCACCCGCTGAAAGCCCATCGACGGACGCGTTTCATAGTCGTCGCCGTCGGGGACGATCTGCATCATGTCTTCGTCGTCGATGAACTTCTGCAGCTCACTGCGGATGGCGTCGACGTCGCCGCCGGCATGGCGGAGCACTTCGGCGGTCTCGTCGTCGTCGAGGAGGGCCAGGAGCAAATGCTCGACGGTGGCGAACTCATGGCGTCGCCGATAGGCATTTTGCATGGCGGCGTTGATGGCCATCTCGACGTCTTTGCTCAACATGGGGGGCTCCTCAAAAAACAGGCGGGCACAGCAGGGCCCCTGTTGGGCCTGGGCACATTCGAGAAATCTAAGCGCAAAACCGCCGCGGGCAACACTTGGGGACAAAGTTGTTCGGCTTGCCCCCGCAAGGTGGCGCAGAAGGCTGCGTCATCCTTTGTAGATGCGAATGGGCGCCGTCGGTTTCAGCAAAGGGCGTGGGAGATCAGCGCCGTCGGCCTCACATCAGGTGCAACCGGAGGGGAAACCGTCGTGCTTCTGCCTTCTGCGTCACCTGCTCGACGAGCGCCGACGCCAGCTCCGGCGGGTAGCAGCCGAGCACCGCGTATCCATTTTTGTGCACTTCTAAGGTCAGGCCCATCGCCTCCGACGGCGAACATGCGAAGTGTTCGACGAGGACGGCCTGCACAAACTCCTGCGTGGTGAAGTGATCGTTCAGCAGCACCACCTGCTGCACTCCCTCCTCCGTCCACTGCGAGGCCCGCGCCAGCTTCGCCAGCGCTTGGTCGTGCACCGGCTGCGACAACAGCCGGCGCAGCTGCAGCAGGCGGGTGTCGTCGTTGATGTGCGCCGTGATGGCCTCGAGAACGTGCTCGACGTCGACTTGGCCGCGCCCGGCACCCAAGACGTTGGTCCAGGCCGTTTGCAGTGCAAGCTGAAACCCCACAGACGGCCGGGTCTCATATGCAAGATGGGTGTCGACGACGTTCAGCTGCGCGATGCGATGGTCGGCTTCTTGACGCAGGCGTTCGACTTGGACGCCCAGGATGATTTGCGCCTGGTGCGTGTCGAGCAGGGCCAACAGCAGGTGCCACTCGGTGCTTTCGCGCTGACGACGCTTGTAGGCGTCTTGCATGGCCGCGTTGATGGCTTCTTCGACGGCCTGGGTGAGCACGCTGTCAGCCTTCGGGCTCGGTGGTGACCTGCAAGGGGTGCCCGTGTTCGCGGGCGAAGTCCATCACCAACGCCACCTTGGTCTCGGCGACGTCTTTGGGGTAGGCGCCCACCACCGCCATGCCCGACTGATGCACTTGCAGCATCAGCCGCATGGCCTCAGACGGGTCTTTGCGAAAGTATTGCTGCAGCACGTACACCACGAATTCTTGCGTGGTGTAGTCGTCGTTGTGCATCAGCACCTTCCACAAACGGGGCTTCTTGGTCTTCTGCCGTTCGAGGAGTTGGGTGCCGCCGTCATTGTCACGGCCCGGACGACCAGGTTTGTTGGGGTCTTTGGTGGCCATGAACCCTCCGCGTGGGCGCCGCAAGACAGCTGGACGCGTCCAACACGTATCCACTCAGCGGCTGCCGTCAACCTGCTGCCGTGCGCCTACCAACTGTCGCCGTGTTCGTTGTCGTCGTGGGCGGTGCGGTTGCTGACGATGGTGGAGCCCGACGTCAACGAGTTGCCCGCGGCGAGGCCTGCGGCCATCTGCCCGCGAAACTCAGGCGCGATGGTCTCTTGGATGTTCTGGTTCTCGCCCGAGCGAGGGGTGAACACGACTTCTTCTTCGTCGGGGTTGATGAGCTGGCGGACGCGTTTGCGGCGACGCTGCTCTTCGTAATCGTCTTCGTAAGCGTCGACGCCGGAGAACCCGAGGTGGGCGCGCAGGTTCTTGAGGCCGCCTTTGGCCTTCGACAGGCTCTTTTTGCCGGCTTTGCCGAGCTTGCCGGCACCTTTGCCTTCGGATTTGCCGTCGGCGCGCTCCGTCCCCGACTCGCGGGTGCGGGCGTTGTTGCGCAAGTTGTTGAGCCCGCGTTGCAAAAGCCCTGGTTGCGTCGCCATCGTCGTCCTCCAGCCATCTGGCCGCTCTCTGTGGCCCATCGGCGCGCGCATGCGTCCGATCGCCTGACCTAGCGTACCAAATTCATCGGCCCGCTTGCGCCAAAGTTGTGTGGGGCAGCCCACGTCTCATCCCGAGGCGGGGCGCGCGCATCGGCCCTTTACGCGGCGGGTCAAACGGTCTACGTCGCAGCCTCTGCCCCCAGGATTCTCTGGTGCGGGCGATCGCTCAACGTGGCGTTGGGCGTGACTCTGACCCTCGTTTACGTGTGAGCCTGTCATGGATCCCGTTGCTCTTGTTGCCCTCATCGTCGCTGGCATCGCTGCCTTTGGCGCCATTTTGTTCTACAACCAAGCCAACGCGCTGCGTGCTCAACTCTCGGGCATCAAAGGTGCTGAAGACGAGTACGAGAAGAAGCTCGCCGGCTTGAAAAAAGAGCTGAGCGCTGCCAAAGGCACGCTCGACAAAAAGAACAAGCAGCTCGACGAAGTGCGCAAAGACGCCAAGAAGAAGGCCAAAAAAGAGGGCAAGAAAGCGGCGAAAGACGAGCAAGCCGACAAAGAGAACCTCGACACTGCGGGTGAAGACGCGCGCAACAAGAAGCATGCTGCCGAGGTGCAGAAGCTCAAAAACGCCATCAAAACCCTCGAAGACCAAGTTGCACGCACGCAAAAAGAAGCGAAGCAAGCGGTCGACAACGCCGAGTCGGAGGCCCTCGACGCGCTGAACAAGAAGCTCGACGCCAAAACCGACGAGGTCAAAGCCGCCAACGACGCCAAGAAGAAGGTGCAAAAGACCCTCGACGAGCTGCGCGACTCCATCAAGAAGAAAGCCGAAGCGCGCCCCGACATCGAAGGCAGCGGCCTCGACCTGTCGAAGTTGGAGACCGAGGTGGTGCAAGAGCTGGCCAAGTTCTTCCGCAAGGGCGAGCACTACGAAAAGCTCTACCACGTGGCCCAAGGGCAGCTGCAGCTGTCGAACGACAAGAACCAAGACCTGCAAAAGCGCTACTTCGCCGTGTGCCGTGAACTCGCCGTCGCCGCCACCGAGAAGAAAGACATCACCGACGCCGACGCTGTGAAAGTGGCAGAGGCCGTCAGCGAAAACACCGACCGCGCCGTGCAGCCTGAGAAGAAGGCCGAGGCCAAGTCTGACAAAGGCGGAGACGACAAGAAAAAGCGTCGTCGTCGTCGTGGCAAGGGCAAAGGCAATGGCGAAGGTGGCGACAACGCTGAAGCAGCAGACGCCGGCGCGTCAGACGACGCCCCCGCCAACGAGCTGGCGAGCGACAAAGCCGACGACGCCAAGGTCGAAGAGAAAAAGGCCGATGTGCCGGCAGAAGCCATCGCCGAAGCGGCTGCTGAACCCGCCGCGGCCGGCGCCGAAGGCTGAGCCGACCCTTCCCATGACCGACGCCCTTGCTGTGTGTGCAGCAAGGGCGTTGTCGTCTCTGGAGGCGCTCAGTAAAGTGCCTCCCACCTGGCAGAACTGTCGTCGACGAGCAGCGAAAGCTGCGTGGAGCAAACACCATGTCGTGGAGCGTTGGCATAATGCTGGTGGTGCTGCTGCTGGTGGTGCTGCTGCAAATCTTCCACCGGCGGGCGGGGGCGGTGGCCCTCATCGTGTGGTGCGCTGCCGCCTTGGTGGTGGGGTTGCGCGAGTTTGACGGCGAACGCGACCTGCGCATCTTCGGTTTGGAGGCGGAGCCGTGGAACTTCGGCGCCTTCATGTTGGTGATGCTCGTCTACAACGTGAACTACCTCTTCAAAAAACCGAAGACGTCGCCCGAGGGCCGCACCTACGAGTCGATGCCTCCTCAGGCCGCCAACGACGAGACCCACGAATGAAAACGTCGTCGACGAGGACGACGCAGTGGTTTGCGACGTGGTCGACCGTGACGATGCTGGCGGTGGGGCTGGGCACAACGGCCACAGCGCAGCCGGCCGAGACGGTGCGGTTTGCGTTGGTCATCGGGGCGAATGACTCCGTCGACAAAGACCTCCTGCCGCTGCGCTTCGCCGACGACGACGCTGCCCGATACTACGACCTCATGCAGCTGGTGGGCGTGCCCACCGTGTTGGTGTCAGACCTCGACCGCGACACGGCCCGGCTGCATCCGCAAGCGGCGAAGGTGGCACGGGAGGCAACGGGAGCAGGCTTGGAGCGCGCCGTCGACGAGGTGCGCGCCGCCGTCGACACCGCCCAACAGCAGGGCAAGAACGTCGAGGTCTACGTCGTCTTCGCCGGGCACGGCAACCGCAACGGCAACCAGGGCTACCTGACGCTGTCGGACACCCGCCTCACCGGGCAGCAGTTCTTTGACGACGTGGTGCTGGCGTTGGGCGCCGACAAGAGCCACGTGGTCATCGACGCCTGCTACAGCTTCTTGCTGACCTACGAGCGGGGGCCAGGCGGCCGTCGACGTGAAGTGCACCGGTTCTCGACGCTGTCGCGCTTGGCCGACAAAAACGTCGGCGTGCTGTTGTCGACGTCGTCGGCCCACCGCAGCCACGAGTGGAGCGCGGTGTCGTCGGGGGTGTTCTCGCACGGCGTGCGTTCTGGGCTGTATGGCAGCGCCGACGCCGACCTCGACGGCAAAGTGTCGTACCGCGAGTTGGCGGCGTTCGTGTTCACGGCGAACCAGGCCATCGAAAACCCCAACTACCGGCCGCAGATGTTTGTGCAGCCCACCCGTGGCGGCCCTGACGACGTGTTCTTGCAGCTGTCGCCCGTCGTCGACGAGCACCACATCGCGCTGTCGTCAGGAGGGCGCTACACGTTGGAGACCGACAACGGCATCCGCCTCCTCGACGTGCACGCCTCGTCGTCGCACCCGGTGCGCCTTTTGTATCCTGCCGGACGCGACTTGTTTTTGCAGCCCATGGCGACGGCGGCAGAGGCCAGCGACAGTGCCTACAAGATCGACGCGCAACGCGGCGTGGTGCAGCTGTCGACCCTGCCGCAAAGCGGTGTGCGGGCGGGCGCCCGCGGTGCGTCGGCGCAGTCGTTCACGGTGTTGTTTGACGACCCATTCTCACGCACGACGGTGTCGGAGTTCTTGTTCGACGACGTCGCCTTTCCTGGTGAGCCGCCTTATGTGCCCACGCCGGGCGAAGCATTGGTGTGGTCGGCGCTGTTTCCGGGGGTGGGCCAGCACCTGCAGGGGCGCAGCGAAGCCGGCTGGGTGGCGCTGGCCGCTGTCGGAGGCACTGGCCTGGCGACGTTGACCTTGGCCGGGGCGGGCACGGCCGCCTATGCGTTTTCAGGCACGCAGCAGGTGGGGAGCCGCAACTGGGTGTGGGCCCAGCGGGGCGGGTTCATCTTGTACGGGCTCACGCTCGTGGGCGGGGTGGCCACGGCGGGGGTGTGGGGCATGCAGGCCTTTCACGCTCTGGTGCTCGACGACGAGTAGCCGCACAAAAGAAAAGGAGGCCGGGCGGCCTCCACAGAACTTGGGGGGTCGACGACGGCGGCTAGGCCAGGGTGGCGACTTGTCCGCCGAGGCGAAAGGTCTCGGCGTCGAGGCGCACCACTTCGGCGCCACGGTCGGTGCAGTACACGGGGACGTCGTCGTTCATCGACGCGGGGGCCCGCAGCTTCATTTCGATGATGTCGTAGCGGACACCATCTTGGGTGGCGACTTGGAAGATGCCGGTGACTTTACGCTTGGCTTGGCTCATGGGTCTGTCTCCCATCTGGAGCGGTCGGCGGCGCCGATCGGTGTGCTCCGTTGTGCTGTGCAACAGCGTAGGGGGCCCACAACGACTGCGGGGGACGGCCCCGCAACGCCTTTGCAACAGCTGTGTGAAGCCGTTTCTGTGTGAAAAGACACGCAAACGCCCGGTGGCAGCGAATTCAGCTGCAGCACCGGGCATTTGCGTTGGCGACGTCTTCATCGCGGATGTGTTGTCGGTCGCGGGCGGCTCAGTTGACGGTGACGCGCACCAACTCGCTCGACACCATGGCGCTGGCGTTGCCACGGGTGCGGCTGCAGGTGAGGCCGTAGTCTTTCGAGGCGTCGACGGCGGCGGTGTGGCTGCCGGTGTTGCCGATGACGGTGGCCAGTTCAAGGGCCTCGTCGGTGTCGATGCCGTACTGGGTGAGCACGCATTGGTCGGCCTCGACCGCTTCCCAGCTGAAGGTGACGTCATCGCCACTGGTGACGTCGGTGGCGTCGGCGTCGAAGCTGGTGAGGGCCAGACCATAGACGGTGACGAGGCGAATGAGGTCGCCGTTTTGGCCGTCGCACGTCAACGTGTAGGTGTGGGCCCCCGCCGGCACGGTTGCGGCGGCGGTGCCATCGCCCGAAGCCGTCAGACCTTCTCCGGTGACGGCGCAGGTGGATGGGCCCACCACGGCGAAGCTGAAGGTGACGTCGGCAGGCGCGGCGATGACCTCGTTGTTGTCGTCGACGCTGAAGCTGGTGATGCTCCACACGGTGGCCGACACCGAGTCGCTGACAGGGCCGCCTTCGCCGGCGCATTCGAGCGTGTAGGTGGTGTCGACGAGCGGCGTGACCTCGAGCGAGCCGGTGGCGTCGACGCTTTCGCTGTTGACGTCGGCGCCGGCGGCGGTGTCCAACGTGCAGCCGGACGCGTTTTCGCTGGCCCAGGTCAACGTGGCGGTGTCGCCCTCGTCGAGCGAGTCGTCATCGATGGCAAAACTGGTGATGGACACCGGACGGCTGACGACGATGGTGGCGGTGTCGCTGACTTCGGGGCCTTCGCCTTCGCAGCGCAAGCTGTAGGTCGTCGTGGTCTCGGGCGAGAGGGATTGCTCGCCATTGACGTCGACGCTCTCTTCGTCGGCTTCGCCGACGGCCAAGAAACACGCAGAGGCGAACTCGGTTTCCCACGCCAAGGTGCTGCTCTCGCCGGCGAGGATGGGGCTGGGGGTGGCACCAAAGCTCAAGATGGCAACACGGTCGGCGGTGCCCTCGCTGTCGGCGCACACCGGCGTCTCGGCCGAGAAGTCGCAGTATTGGTTCTCAGCACAGTCGGCGTTGCTGTTGCAGGTGGACGACGTCGGGCATCCCGCGACGAAAGCGGCCACGGTGAGCGACGAGAACAACAGGGGGATGCGCATGCGAACTCCAGGATGTGTCAGGCCCGTCTACGGGCCTCTTTCAAGACGCAGTGGGCGTCGACGTGGGCCGCAACTGGGCGACCACTTCGTCGGCGGTGAGGGAGAATTGCCATGGCCCACGCCGCGTGTCACGGCTGAGGGCGTCGTCGAGGAGATCGAGAAACACGGCTCTGGGCACCTCGACGGCGCCGAAGCGGGCGAGGTGGTCGGTGTACACTTGGCAGTCGACGAGGGTGAACCCCCACGACGACAAATGCGCCAACAACGTGGCGAAGGCGACCTTCGACGCGTCGGGCTTGAGAGCGAACATGCTCTCGCCAAAGAAGGCGCTGCCGAAGCTGATGCCATACAGCCCACCGACGAGCTCGCCGTCTTCATAGGTCTCGACGCTGTGGGCGACGCCATCGTGAAAGAGGTGGGTGTAGCCGTCGAGGAGGTCGTCGGTGATCCACGTGCCCCCTTGGCCTTCGCGTGGCACCTGCGAGCAGTGCTGCATGACGTCGAGAAACCGCGTGTCGACGTCGACGGTGTATTTGCCGCGCTTGATGTTCTTCTTCAGCGATTTGTGCAGGTGCACCTGGTCGAGCGGCAGAATGAACCTGGGGTCGGGCGAAAACCACAGCAACGGCATGTCACCGTGGGGCCACGGAAAGATGCCCGACCGATACGCCGCCTTCAGCAGGCTGGGCTCGGCGCGAGCGCCCACGGCGACGATGCCTTCGGGGCTGGCGGATTCGGCGGGGGGAAAGGGCCCCTGCGCCAGATGCGGACGACGCTCGTTCATGCGCTGGGCTCGACGAGCACGTCGCCGCCGAGCCCCGACAGCAGCACCTCGCCAGGGGCGGCGAAGGCGACGTCGAATTGCGGCACGCAGGCGGGAATGATGGCGGTGCCGAACGCGGGCAGCGCCACGGCATGGTCGCCGACCACCACGTCGACGGGGGTGTGCGTCGCCGAGACCACCACAGGCGTGCCCGCCCGTTTGTCGAAGGCGATGCCTTGGGCCACGTCGGTGGCGAGGTGTTCGAGGCGGTATCCCGGCGCGTTCACCACGGTTTGATGGCAGAGCTTTTCGTCGTGCACGAGCACCACCGGCGTGACCTTGGCGGCCGGCTGGGAGCCGTAGCGCAGCACCTGCAGCGCTTGGTCGACGTGCAGCTGGCGCAGCTTTCCGTCGAGGCCGGGGCGCTCGTAGTCCCACACGCGGAAGGTGGTGTCGCTCGGCTCTTGCACCTCGAGCAGCAGCACCCCTTTGCCGATGGCGTGCACCACGCCAGGCGACACGTGCAAGCTGTCGGAGGGGGTCACGTCGACAAACCGCAGCAGCGCCTCTGGCTTTTTGTCATCGAGGGCGGCGGCAAAGGCGTCGCGGTCGACGTCGTCGCTGTTGAATCCGTGCGCCAGTTGCGCACCATCGTCGACGGACAACACCCACCAGCACTCGTCTTTGGACTGCGCGCCGTCGAAGAGGTGGGCGTTGTCAGGGCCAGGGTGCACTTGCACGCTGAGATCGGCGCTGGTGTCGATGAGCTTCACCAACAACGGAAAGCGCAACACCCCTTCGTCGTCGACGTCGACTTCGCCCGTGAGGTCGGTGCCGAATTCTTCGACGAGGGAGCGCAACGTCTGCCCGCTGAAGGGGCCGCCGTCGACGGTGGAGGTGCCGTTTTTCAGGTCGGCGACCTCCCACGACTCCCCGACGCTGTGGACGTCGAGGGCACCGGCGTCTTTTTGACAGACCTGCACCAGCTTGCTGCCGCCCCACACCTTCTCCAGAAGAATGGGACGCATGGGCAACGGACGGTGCAGGTCTTCAGACGACATGGTGGGCCTTTCTCGACGTCAGCCGTCGGTGGCTTGCTCGACGACGCGGTGGGCGCGCTCGAGGGCGTCCAACGCCGGGGGCAACGACAACACCGCTTCTTCATAGCAGTCATCGGACGCCGCCGACCACACCCGGTTCAACATCCGCTCGCCAAACGCGACGTCGATGAGCACCTCGGCGCCGATCTCCATGCCGAGCGACTCGGTGACCTTGGTGCGCACTTCGGCGAAGGGCGCGACGTATTTCTCCATGAGGTCGTCGACGCGCTGCATGACCGCGGCGTTGTCGAGGCTGCCGAAGTCGGCGTCGAGCTTTTGCACCTCGGGCACCAGGTGCTTGAGGATGGCAAAGGGGTTGCCCTCGTCGCTTTCGCTGTGGGCCATGGCAGCAGCTTCGGCTTGGGCCTGGGCGGCTTGGGCACGACGCCAAAGGATGCCGCCGATGGCGGCGAGCAGGGCGGCGATCCAGAACACCTTGTCGGTCGACGGGAACATCTTGTCGGTGGCGACGTCGAGCGTCTTCATCTTGCCGTCGTGGCCAGTGGCTTCAGAGATGGTCAGCTTCAACTTGGCGTTGCGGCCTTTGTCGCTGACTTCTCCCCGAATGATGACGGTGGGGAGCACGTTGTCGACGGAGGCGCCTGCCGTCGTCGACGCTGCGACCAACGCGTCTTTTGCAGCTTGGGTGCGCGCGTCGAAGCCCGAGAACACCAACGTGGCCTTCGCTTGGGACTTGCGCTTCTTGAGCCCGAGATGGGTGACGGCCTTCGCGGCCGACGCTGCCGTCACCGGAAGGGCCAAGGTGTATTTGCGCACGATCCCGCCTTGGTTGGCGATCAGCTGCAGCTTGGCGTTTTTGCTGAGGGGCTTCAGTGCTGGCTTGGCCGGCTTCGGCGGAGGCGCTTCGACCACGACCTCAGCCGTCTCTGCCGGCTTGGCGTCAGAACCATCGCCTTTGACGTCGTCGACGGGCTTTGCGCCGGTGGACTTGTCGTTGGCGGATTTGTCGCCGGTGGCTTTGTCGCCTGTGGCTTTGTCGTCGGCGGGGGCTTCGGCTTTCTCTGCCTCTGCTTTGCCGTCGTCAGCGTTGTTGTCAGCAGCGGCCGCCTTCGGGGCTTCGGCTTTTTTGCCGTCGCCGTCGAGCACTTTGGCGGTGACGCGGGTGGGCACGTTGAACCCGCGCTGCAGAAGCTGCTCGACGACAGCGCCGTGCACGATGCCCGCGGCGTGGTGGTCGGCGTCGCCTTCTTTGGGTTTGAGCGCCTTGAAGGGCGTGATGTCGACGGCGGCTTTGTTGTTGGCTGCGGTGAGTCCGGCCTCATCGAACGCCTCGGTGACGGCTTCCCACTTGGTGAACGGGGAGCCGGCGGCGATGGCGACGATGATGCCGACGAAGAACAGGGCTTTTCCGATTTGCGTTTGCATCAGTGTCCCCCTCCGCCTGCGCCGAAGAAGATTTGGAAGGCGGTGTATCCCATGCCCGTCAGCGCTTCACCGACGATGAGGCCGGCCGCGAAGGGCACCAGCTTCGACTCGTAGAAGGCGGGGCCTTTCCATTTGGCGAGCCCCATTTGGATGAAGCAGCCGACGCCGTAGCCGAGGGTGATGTAGAACGGCAGGTACATGGCGAGGCCCATGAGCACGCCGAGGCCGGCCATCGGAGCGACGCCGAGGACGGCGCCGAGCACCGCGCCGAAGGCGTATTTGTCGAGGGGGATGTTGCCCGTGGACAAGCCTTCGACGATGCCCATCAGCGCGCCGGCTTGGGGGGCGGGGAGTTCAGTGCCGGGGCCAAAGCCGCCTTTGCCGCCTTCGCCTGCCTGCCAGAAGAGGTAAATGGCGCCCATGGTGATGATGGGGCCCATCCACGTCGCTGCGAACTGCGCCATGGACTGCTTGATGGGCTTGCCGCCGATCATGAAGCCGGTCTTCAAGTCTTGCATCATGTCGGCGCCTTGGCCGATGGCGACGCACACCGCGACGCCGACGACCATGGAGGCGAGCACGTTTTTGTCGAGGAGGAACATCATCAACGTCACGCTGATGAGCGCCATGCCACTCATGGGCGAGATGTCGGTCATGCCCGTCGCTTGCGCCACGATGAGGGCGGCGAGGCCCAACCAGACGGTGCCGATGAGCGACGCCAACACGGCCTGGCCCACGCTCACGCCGGGGGTCATCTTGGCCGCGGCAAAGAAAAGAATCACGGCGATGACGACGCCCGCGCCGAGCACTTGCAGTGGCATCTCGTCGGAGCCGCCTTCGCCCGACTTCGACGTCTTGGCGGCGGTGGCGAGCGACTTGAAGGCGCTTTTGATGGCGGGGAAGGTCATGAGGACGCCCATGAGGGCGCCGCCGATGAGCACGCCGATGCCGAGCGGGCGCAGCATGTTGCCGTACATGCTGCCGTACAGCACAGATTCAAGCGCATGAGGCTGCGTGGCGTCGACGGAGGGGACCCATCCGCTTTGAAAGGCGATGGGGCTGATGACCCACCACGCGAGTGCGCCGCCGAAGAAGAACGGGAGGCCGCCTTTGCCGGCGAGGAGGCCGGCGGCGATGTTCATCAGCGAGACCGACACGGCCGGGGCCAAGAACAGCGGGATGATGCCGAGGTTGAAGTCGAGCATGTCGCCGTCGTGCAGGGCGAGGAGCGGTTCGCCTGCATCGCCGGCCAACCACACGCCGTTGAGCACGCCGCTGGCGAGAAACAGCTTCACGAGGGCGGAGATGGCAAAGCCGAGCGCCAACAGCTTGGCTTTGGCGACGCCGGCAGACCCCGACTTCAAGATGGCGGCGGTGGCGACGCCGGAGGGGAAGCGCAGGCGGTCGAGGTCGACCATCTGTTTGCGCAGCGGGATGATGACCATGACGCCGAGGACGGCGCCGGCGACGCCCGCGATCAAGAACGGCAGCGCCTCGAACTCGAGGGTAGGCTTGCCTTCGGCGGCCCACTTGGCGTTCAACAAGAACAATGCCGGGAAGGTGAACACCACGCCGGTGCCGGCGGTGTTGATGCCCGACGCGATGGTCTGGTTGATGTTGTTCTCAATGGTGGTGCCCTTCTTCATCACGCCGCGCAAAAGGGCGTAGCCCATGATGGCCGCGACGGTGGAGCCGCCGATGGAGAAGCCGAGCTTCAACGAGGCGTAGACGAAGGACAGGTTGAGGACGACGCCTTGGATGATGCCGAGGATCATCGCGGCGGGCGTCAACTCGCGGTAGCTGGACGTGAGGCTCTTGGCGATTTCGCGCGCGCTGAGGCCGTCACGGCTGTTGGTGGGGTCGGTCATGAAAGGTCCGAGGTTGGCAGAAAGAGATGGTTCTCGTCGGGAGCGGGCACGAGCGACCAGCGGGAGCCGCAAAGCGTGGGGGGATGGGGGCCCCATGTCCGGCTTTGCCGGCTTGGGGGAAGGGGGCCTACGCCCCCTTCGGGGTTTTGGTGGGGTCGGTCATGAAAGGTCCGAGGTTGGCGGAAGGTGGGTTGTCGTCGAGGTCAGGCGTTGCTTGTCGCTGGGTGTCGGTAGTGGGGGACCCAGCCGGCGGTGTCTTTGAAGAGGCGGACGCAGTGGATGAAGTTTTGGTCGGTCAAGAAGAAGCGGTGGTGCAGGTCTTTGGGCACGACGATGAGGTCGCCCTGTTCGACGTGCACGCGCATCCAGCGGTCGTCTTTGTCGCGCAGGTCAAAGATGCCCTCGCCGTCGAGCACGAAGCGCACTTCGTCGTCGTCGTGGTGATGCTCGTCTTTGAACTTGGCGCAGATGGCGTCGAGGTTCTCCATGTCGGGGAGGAGCTTGACCTCGTCTTGTTCGACGTAGCCGCGGTCGGCTTTGAGGGCGTCGAGAGGGGCTTGGTAGGTCTCTTTGTCGAGGGCGAGGACCTCGGTGAGGATGCCGTTTTGCTGAAGCACCTCTTTGGAGATGGCGTCGCCGAGGGCACCGTCGTCGAGCAGGTAGTTGGCTTTCATTCGTCCCCCTTTAGTTGGTGTTGGGCTGCATGGGCACGTTCAGCTCGCGCATGCGCACGTACGCCTGAAACAAAAAGTCGTAGCACTCGGCATGGCGCTTGGCGCTCTGCCAGTCGTCGCCCCACACGTACACGCCGTGACGACGGACGAGCACGGCATGCGCGTCGGGAAAGGCGTCGATGGCTTGGCGCAGCCGGTCTTCGAGTTCGGCCTCGTGGGCGGTGTTCTCGACGACGGGGACGTGGTGCACGTCGTGGTAGCCGACGCCGGCCAGGCCCTTCATCATTTCGAGGTGGGTGAACTCCACGACATCCATGTCGCATCGGTCATCTGACGGACGCCCGGCCAACAGTGTCGCGCACATGGCGTGCAGGGAGTGGCTGTGGACGACGGCGCCTGCGCCCCGGCGTTGCATGGCTGCGAGAAACAGAGGGGCACACGCCGACACCTTTTTGGGCGGGCTGCCGTCGACGACGGACGGGCTGTGCTTCACGCGGCCGTCCACATCGAGGAGGAACATGTCGTCGGGCTGCAGCAGCTCCTTTTGCACGCCCGACGGAGCCATGACGACGTCGTCGCCGACGCGAATGCTGATGCCGCCGCCGGTGCCCGACACCCACCCCAAGTCGTAGAACCGCCGCGCCAACTCACAGATGAGCGCGCGCGCGTGGTCGACGCTGGTGCACGGTTGGTCGATGAGCATCCACTTCCCCTCGGGCGTGTCGGCTGGACATGCCGACAGCCGGAGCGGGCTAGCCCGAGTGCCCAGAACTGACAACGGGGGAGGGCGCAAACGAAAGGCGCCCCACAAGGGGGCGCCTGTTCAGCGAACGTCGGACGTCTCAGTCGCGTCGTCGACGCGTGCGTCGCAGGGCAAAGGCGAAGACGCCAAGGCCCAGCAGCTCCACAAAGGTGGGGGTGTCGAGGGCGGCGCATCCGCCCGCCGACGGCAGCAGGGTTTGCACGGCGGCGGGCTCGAGCACGTCGTCACGGGTGTAGAGGACGTGGTCGCCGTCGAAGGTTTCGGCAATGGCCCGGCATTCGATGCCGTTGGGTTGGTTGTTGCTCACGAACGACGCATAGCCAGCGTCGCACGTGCAGGTGGCGAACCCATTGAGGGCCACGCAGGTGCCGAATTCGCCGCAGGTGAACCCGTCGCAAGGGTCGGCGATGTCGGCGTCGGCGAGCATGTCTTCGTTGACGTCTTGGCAGGTGATGAAGCTTTGGTTGTAGCCCCACACGCCGCCGACCCGACGGGTGGTGTTGCGGCCGACGAAGCCCGTGATGCAGTGGCAGCCTTCGTTGCCGTCGGCGTCGAGGGTGCAGATGGCGTTGGCGCCACAGAAGTTGTTCACGCACTTCATGGCGTCAGGCAGCGACGCTGGTGCACCGAATTCAGGGTCGTCCTCGTCGGTGACTTCCGCGCCGTACGCGGCGCACACGTCAATGACGGGGCGGCGCGACAGATCGATGGTGCCGTCGTAGTCGGCCACTTCGCCGGGGACAAAGATGGGGTCGTCGACCATGTCGCGGCCGTCCATGCGGGTGCGCATCTTGGTGATTTGGCTGGCGCGGCTGAAGAGATTGACGAGGTAGGCCTGGGCCGCTTCTTCGTCGTCGTTGACGGCGTTCACGTCGCCGATTTGCTGGCGCAGCAGCGCGGAGGCCTGGGCCCGCTCGGTGACGAAGGCGCGGCCGCCGGCCTCGGCGACCTTCTGGGAGAGGACGGCGTCGAGGTTGGTGTCCCAAGTGTCGAGGTCGTACCGCAGCTCGTTGGTGGGCATGGCAAAGCCGCGGTAGTTCAGCGGACGAAAACGCTCGTCGCCCGCGATGTACACCCGGATGTCCATCTGCGGTTCAGCTGCAACGCCCGTGAGGCGGAGCGGAATGCGCGGCATGCCGCCGGGGCAGGTGAACTTCAGCGGTGCGATGTCTTGCACACCCGCGTCGGGGGCCAGCTGCACGGCGAGAAACCCCCAGCCTTCACCCACGTATTCGCGCACCATCGGCTTCATGGCGTCGGTGATGATGTAGCCGTTGGCGTTGAGCCACTCGATGAGGGCTTCGCTTTCGTCCGAGAACACGGTGACGATGTTGTCGTAAGGGCCCACCCGCGGGAGCTCGGTGACGTCGACGGCAGGCTGCCCTTCGGGCTCGGCCGACGGCTCAGGCATCGGCTCCGACACCGACGCCTGCATTTCTTGGTCGGAGCAGCCGAGGCCGCCGGCCGACGCTGCCCAATAGTCACCGTAGTCTTCTTCACAGCGGGAAAAGTCCATCGGCGGCGGGGTCACGGCCAGCTGGGTTTGCTGACGGAGGATGGCCATGGTCAACGACGGCACGACGTCGACGGTGGGCACTTCAGGCACAGGCACCACCCAGCTGAACGCGCCGGGGTCGCCGTTGTATTGCACCTCGACGACGACGGAGGTCTGGCCGTCTTCGTCCACCTCAAACAGGATGTCTTCGCCGTGCTGATCGACGGGCCCTGAAGAACAGAAAAAACCCCCACAGGCGAAAGCGTCTGGGGGGCTGGCGATGAGACTGACGGCGGCGACGGCACAGGCACTGGTGAGAGTGCTTGCCCATTGCCATGCATTGCGAACATTCGATTGCGTCATGGGTCCTCCCGCCTGTCGGAATGACAGGGGCTGCAAAGGCAGCAGGCTCCATAAAGCACGCTACGTGCCATTCATCACAGAGGCGGAAGTGCTTGAATCTGTTCGTGAAACATCGCGGTGTTCGACGACGGGATGGCGCCGTTGGCGATTGAAGCAGACACGCGTGTCGCGATTTCGCGATTGCTGCTGCGCGTCATGACAACGCCACGCACCGCACCACGCCCCAAAAAAAAGCGCCCCGCCGCAAAGGCGACGGGGCAAAAGTCAAAGTGCATTGGCAATGACAATGGGCGCGTGTTCATTCAGTCCACGGATTCATTTGTTGCGATTGGCATCCAGTTCTTCGTTGATTGGCCTGTGCATCTGCTGGGGTCGCCAGCAGCCCATGGGCGTCGCCAGGCAGCTGACGCCCACAGCCACTCCCCCGACGACGGCGAACCACAAAGCACGGCGCGTGCCAGACGTCACAACTGGGGTGAATGCGCCGAAAACAAACGCGAAAATCAAGTTTGACGACGTGGTCGCCATTTGGCAGCTCGCAAAAGTCGGACACCGCTGTCACACAGCCGGCGACAGCGCCAGTGGATCTCCTCCCACTGCCATCACACCTGGCGTCGGTCTGCGTTCTTTTTCGTCGCTGTCGTCTTCTGTCGACGGACAGGCCCTTTTCAGCGGCGCTGAAGTTCGCTAGCCGCCGGACCATGATTCGTGCAGAACACCTGACCAAGTACTACGGCGGACGCTGCGCCGTCTCCGACGTCAGCTTTGACATCGGTGCCCACCAGGTCACCGGCTTTCTCGGCAAAAACGGCGCCGGCAAGACCACCATGCTGAAGATGTTGTGCGGGCTGCTGCAGCCGTCGGCCGGCCGCGTGCTCATCGACGGGCAAGACGTCCTCGACGAGCCGCACAAGTTGCGCGCGCAGGTGGGCTACCTCCCCGACCGGCCGCCGCTGTACAACGACATGACCGTCAGCGAAATGCTGAGCTTCGCAGGCAAGCTCAACGGTCTCTCCGACGCTGAGCTGCCCTCCCGCGTCGATGAGGTGGTGCACCTGGCCGACCTCGCCGGCGTGAAAAACGACCTTGTGGGCTGGTTGAGCCACGGCTACCGGCAACGGGTGGGCATCGCCCAGGCCATCGTGCACAACCCCAAGTTGGTCATCCTCGACGAGCCCATCTCGGGTCTCGACCCCGAACAAATCGTCGGCATGCGCGCCCTCATTGCCAACCTGCGCGAACAACACACGGTGCTGTTGTCGAGTCACATCCTCACCGAGATGAGCCAGACCGTCGACAAGCTCCTCGTCATCCACGAGGGCCAGCTCGTCGCTGAAGGCACCGAAGACGAACTCCTCGGAAAGGGCAACCAGCAGGTGGAGATCGTCGTGCGCGGCGACGAAGAGACCTTTCGCGACGTCATGGACGCCTGGCTCGACGAAGAAGAGCACGGCCTCGACATCGTCGTGCGCGACGGTCTGCTTCGCGCCACCATCCGCGGTGCCGACGAGGAGGCCTGCGAAGCGTGGGTGCCGTCGTTGGTGCACGCCGGCCTCGGGGTGCGGCATTTGGCGGCCAAGAGCACCGGGCTCGAAGACATCTTTCTCGACCTCACCCAAGGAGGTGCCCCATGACGCGGGTGTGGCTCATCGCCAAGCGCGACCTCGTCGGCGCCCTCACCAGTTGGATGGGATGGCTCATTCTCTCGTCGCTGCTGTTGCTGCACGGCTTTGCCTTCAACGGCATCGCCATGGGCGCCGAAGCAAAGTCGTCAGAGGTCATCTCGATGTTCTTCTACCTGTCGTCGGGATTCGTCGCTGCGGCCGGCGTGCTGCTGTCGATGCGCACCTTCGCCGAAGACCGTCAGACGGGGACCTTGACCCTTTTGGAGTCGTCGTTGGCGTCGGAGTGGGAGCTTGTCGTCGGCAAGTTTCTCGGCGCCTACTTGTTCTTGCTGCTCTACCTGCTGTTCACCGCCTACATGCCGTTGCTCGTCGTGGTGAACGGCAGCATCAACATCGAGCACGTCGTCGTCGGCTACGTTGGACTGGTGCTGTTGGGCGCCGCGATCGTCGCCGTGGGGACGTTGACGTCGAGCTTGGCCCCCTCGCAGCTGGCGGCCGCCATCGCTGGCGCTGTCGCCGTGGTGTTCTTGTTTCTCTGCTACCAAATCGGCGCCAAGGTCGAAGGCGCCCTCGGTGACGTCGTCACCTACCTCGATTTGTTCTTCGAGCACTACCGCACCTTCACCCGAGGCACGTTCAAGCTGTCGACGGCGGTGTACTTCTTGTCGCTGGCCTACATCGCGCTGCTGGCGTCGAAGAACGTGGTGCAACAACAACGGTGGAGGGGCTGATGACGTCGACTTCATCTCAACACAGTTCATCGCAGCGTCGTGTCGGACGCGACATTCACGACACCACCGCGCAGCAGCAAGCGCTGCGTCCGCTGCCCGACATGCTGTTCTTTGCGGGCATGCTGCTGTTCGTCACCGGCGAGCGTGGCTTTGCCGTGTCTGACGCCCATTTGCCGTTTTTGGCGACGTCGTTGTTGTTGCTGACCGCGTCGCTGGCAATGCGCGTGAAGACCATGCTGCAGGTGCCCAGCGTCAAAGGCGTGCAGATGACGTTTGTCGCGCTGTTTGCCCCGCTGATGGTGGGGGGGGTGCTCTACGCCCTCTCTCTCGACGACACGCGTGAGGCGGCGGCGACCATGAAAGTCGCCGGCATCGTGCTGCTGTTGGCGACGACGTTCTTGCATGGCGTCGTGACCTGGGCGGTGCGCCCGATGGCCCAGTCGGGGTGGCTGGAGCCCCGCCGTCTTCGCACCGCGTTGCTGGCGGGCACCAGCTTCATCATGGCGGTGACCGGCCTTGGCCTCGTCAACTACGTCGTGCGGCAGAACGAATGGCGCTCTGACTTCGCCACCACAGGCCCGACCAAGCCGTCGACGTCGACGTCGACGTTGTGGGCGACCAAGACCACCGATGTCGAGGTGTTCTTGTTCTTCGCGAAGGGCAATCCTTTGCTCAACGACGTCGAAGACTATTTCAAGACGCTCGACCCGAACCTGCAGCTCAACGTGCTCGACCCCGCAGAAGACCCTGAGCTGTCGAAGGCAATGAAGGTCAGCCGTCAGGGCACCGTCGCCCTGCGCGTCGGCGAGCGCAGCGAAAAAGCGTTCATCGGCAAGAGCCGAAAAGACCAGAAGCGGGGGTTGAAAAAGCTCGACAAAGAAGTGCGCACCCGTCTGGCGCGGCTCACCCGTGACGAAGCTGCCGTGCACTTCACCGTCGGACACCAAGAGCGCAAAGGCACCAAGGCGGGCAAAAAGGCACGCCCGGGCACATCGGCGTTTCGCGCGCGGCTGAAGGAGTACAACGCCAAAGCCAAGAACCTCGGCCTGCAAGAAGGGCTTGGCAACAGCATCGGTGACGACGTCAACTTGGTCGCCGTCGTTGGCCCACGTGCACCCTTTCTCGACGAAGAAGTGGCCGCCCTCAAAGAGTACGTCGACCGCGGCGGCGCCCTGCTGTTGTCGCTCGACCCCACCGCGAAACACGGATTGCAGCCGCTGCTGCAACACATCGGGCTGACGCTGTCGACGACAGAGGCGGTGTCTGACCGCGTGTTCTTGCGCCAGACCAACACCCGCGCCGACCACGCCTTGCTCCCGTCGAACCGATTCTCGTCGCACAAGGTCACCAAGGCGCTCAAGAAGCGGGAGGACGGCATGGTGGTGTTCGCCGGCGTTGGCCACCTCGACCGTGTGCCGCGCGCGCAGCGCAACAAGAAGAGCAGCGTGACGTTCGTGTCGCGCTCGCACGACAGCACCTTCCTCGACGAGGTGCGCAACCGCGCCTTCGACAAAGACAAAGAGAAGCGGGGGGTGAAGAACTTCATCGCCGCTGTTGAACACGCTGGACCCGCCGTGGATGGCAAAGAGCCGCCGAAAGCCCGTGTCGTCGTCATCGCCGACTCTGAGGTCTTCGCCGACGGGCTGTGGGCCGTCACCGGCAACCAAACGCTGGCCACCGAAACCGTGCTGTGGCTTCTCGGCGACGACCGCGTCGAGGGCGAAGTGGTCACCGACACCGACATCGAGATCAAGCACACCCGCGATGAAGATGTGGTGTGGTTTTACTCCACCGTCTTTGGTGCGCCGCTGTTGGCCCTGGGCCTCGGCGCCGTGCTCATCGGTCGACGCAAGAAGAAACGAGGCCAGCGATGAACCGCATGAACCGCGAATGGTGGCTGCACGCCAGCGTCGTCGTCGTGGGCGCTGTGTTGGCGCTGCTGACGGCCAACGGAAGCCTCAAGTCGAGCAAGAAAGAAAGCGACGCCAATGTCGCGCCGCTCGTCGACGGCAAGGTTTTGCAGGCGGTGGCCTACACCTGGCCCGACGCTGAAGTCGAACTGAAGGTGTCAACGCATGACGATGAGCGCAGCGCTGTCGTCGCTTACCACAAAGACATTTTCGTCAAGAAGCCAGTGACCTCCACCGACGGAGGCGTTCTGCTCGACGACGCAGGCGTGGCCAAGAGCACGCAAAGCAAAGAGCGGCAGACCAAGCGGTTCCCAGCTGGCAAGACCGTCGGCCGAGCTCTGAAGAAGCTGCTGCCCTTCGAGGTCGTTCGCGCCCTCGGCCCCGTCGACGACGCCAAGCTGGACGCCATGGGCCTCAAGACCCCCGAGCGCACGCTGACGGTCACCGTCGACGGTGCCATCCACCGGTTTGACATCGGCGTCGCCGCGTACGGCAATCGGCACCGATATGTGCGCAAACAAGGCAACGCCGACGTGTTTCTCGTCGACAACAACGCCGTGCGCGGGTTGGAAGGCGGACACACCCGCCTCATGGACCGACGTGTTCTCAACTTCGACTGGGCCGACGTCGTCGCACTCGAAGTGTCGGGCATGGGCGACGACGCCCCCCGCCGCCGGTTTCAGCTGCTCGACGCCGAGCAGAGCAAGACACGGCGGTTCGTCGAGCCCGGCGCTCCCGACGTCACGGTCGACGAAGCGATGGCGGTGGCGCGGTCCATCCAGCGGGTGTCGGCGCGCACCTATGTCGACGCCGGCGACATCCAAGGCGCACCGGTCGGCCGCTTTGTCGTCGAGCAGAAGGGCAAAAAGCTCACTGGCATCGTCTACGGCGACAAGGCGCCGTACCACGCCAAGGTCGGACCTTGGGTCGTGGAGGTGCCTGAAGGCCAAGCCAAAGAGCTCGTCGACGACCTGCAAGTGCTGGTGAAGCTGCCATAGCGGCGCTGGTTGCTCTCAACGACGACAACCAGGTATTGATGGCCAGCCGCACGGCAGCCATTGCTGCCGGTTGCCCAGGAGGACCTGTGCCCCGCTTGCTTCACTTGCCCTTGGTTCTGTCTGTCGCCGCCTCCTGCGTGGTGGGGGCGTGCGTCGACGACAACGCGATCCTCGTCACTGAGGAGGCCAACCTCCTCAAGTCGAGCATCTCCGTTCTTGAAGACATCAAGAGCCGCTCCGACGTCGAGCTCAAGGCCAACAAACTGCAGCCGACGTTTGCCAAGCTGCGGATGAAGCTCCTGACGACGGCGAAAGGCGACTTGGCCACCCCCAGCCTCGACGGATGGGACATCCAAGCCGCCGACGACAAGGTCACGGCGACCAAAGTCGGCGCCAACGTCGCCGACGTCACCGCGGCACTCGACGCCATGGCCAAAGCGAAGCAAAACGGCTTCATCAAGTCGATCGCCGTCGACGACAAAGGGGCCACCGTCGTCTTGCAGCGCTGGGCCGACGGGCTTCCCGCACGTGATGTCTTGCTCAAAGGCACGCTGCCGAAGTTCACCGACATCAAGCTCGGCAAAGACCTGCAGAAGTACCGCGTCGACCCCAACCACAAACCACAGCCCGCCAATGCCGAGCTGCACAAACGCGCTGTCTCGCTCTACGACGAGGTGAAGCAGAAACAGTTGAAGCTCTTCGAGGTCGGCCACAGCCAGGTGGTCGGTGCCCAAGCGCAGATGGCCTCGGTGCTGGCCTTCACGCCGGTGGCGGTGGCGCAAGCGTCCTCCATCTTGCAGTGGGCGTCGCAAGACAGCAAAGCCCTCAAAGTCGACGCCGTCGAGAGCGGATTGCGCGTCGAGCGCGACGCCACCGCCGACAAAGGCGCGGCCTTGCGCAAGGCCGCTGTCGACAAAGGGTTCTTCTTGAGCCACCTCAACGACAACGGCAAAGCGCTGCAGTTTGTGGTGGTGCGCAAGAGCTACCCCGAGGTCGACCTCAGCGACGTCGAGGTGCCGGCGACGATTCCGTTCGAGAAATAGCCCACGGCGCTGCCGCCTAAGGTGGGGTGGCGTTGGGTTCGACGGGGGCACCACGGGCCTCCGTCGACGACGCCAAAAACGACTCCACCATCACCCGAGCCGCCTCGCTGTCGAGCGCGGCTTTTCGTTTGCTCTTTTTCACGCCAGAGGCCACCAGCCGCTCAGCCGCCTGTGCCGACGTGTGGCGCTCGTCGACGAGAAAGACATCAATGGGAGCGTCGGCATCGATGGCTGCTTGGGCCAGCACCTGGGCAAACCGCCGGCAGCGACGGGCCATCGGACCTTCGTCGCCCGACTGCGGCATCACCGGGTGACCGACCACAATGGCGGCAGCCTCATGCGCACGCGCCAACTGCAGCACGGCTCGAATGTCGTCGTCACGGCGGGCCTGCGGCACCAAATTGGGCAACGCCCGCACCGAGATGCCGAGCTCATCTGAGAGCGCGACGCCTGTGCGTTTCATTCCGATGTCGAGTCCGAGCACACGCATGGAGCGACGCTGGCGCCTTCGCGCCAGCCGCGCAACCCCCAAGCCAGCAACCCCCGACCGGCCGCACGCGGTCAGCTGGCGGAAGCGTCGGTGGTGTCTTTCTCGTCGTCATCCAGCTGGCGTGGCGCCTTGGCCGCGCCTTGTTCGGCCGCCTCGACAAACGCGCGCAGCCGATCGAGCGACGCCCGGGTTTTGCCGATCCACTCGTTGTTGGCGCCGGTGCGCGTGGCCATCTGCGCCGTCGCCTCCCAGGTCTGCAGCGCCTTGGTCAGCAAGATGTGAATGCGGTCTTGCATGACCTCGCGGTACAGCTTGCGTTGGTCGTCGGTGAGGTCTTCGGGAGCGGGGAGGGCGACCATCTCGTCGTACAGGTCTTCGTACATGGTGCCGACTTTGTAGCCAGCGGCCGACGCCCAGCCGACGTGCCCCTCACGGATGACCCGCAAAAAGGCCACCTGCGCCCGCAACAACAGCTGGCATTTCTTCTCAAGCTGTTTGCCGATGAGCTCTTCTAGCGGAATGTCGTCTTCGTGTGGCGGCGTCGGCCGGTCTTGGTGGGTGGCGTCGCTGCCATCGTCTTGGGCGTGCTCGGTGCCCCCGGCCGCGACATGGTGGTCGTCGTGCTCTGCGGCGTCGTCTTCGTGGACTGGCTCGGCCGGTTCGTGGGGCTCGCCAGCGTCGAGCGGCGTGTCGTCGTCGACGGTGCCTTTCGACGTCGTCACGCTCTCGGCGGCAGAGGCTTCGGCTTCTTGCAGGGCGCGCTCGGCTTCGCGCTCGCGGTCAAGGCGTGCTTGTCGACGTGCTTCGTCGGGGGGGAGCAGCCGAAAGTTGGCGTATTCGATGCGCGCCAGCTCTCCCAAGTAAAACGTCGCCTGGGCGACGAAGAACTTCACGCCGAGGCGCTCCACCTGCGAGCCCTTTTTCCACAAGCGGCGGGCTTTCATGAAGCGGTACTCGGCGGTGACGTGGTCGCCACGCATGAAATGGCCGATGCCGCTGTCGGTGAGGGCCTCGACCTCTTCGGCCATGCTCAGCTTTTCGACGAGGAGGAGGTCGTAGGCTTCGGCGACGTCTTCGTAGCGCCCCAGCAGGGCGAGGGCTGCCCCCCGGCGAAAGCGACCGCGGATTTCAAGCGGCTTGTGACTGGGGTTGTCGTCGTCGAGGAGCGCCAAAAACGTGTCGAAGGCGTTGAGGGCGCGCTGCCCCCGTTGCGTGTGCAGGTAGCAGAGGCCGCGCGAAAAATGGGCGCCGCGCACGTAGATGCTCTTCGGAAACTCGCGCACCACCCGCTCAAAGTAGGGCGCCGCCTCCTGGTAGGCCTGGCCTTGCAGGAGGTCTTGCCCGCGCTCAAACAACGTCTTCGCGTCGTAGCTGTCGAGCCCTCCGGGCCCGGAGCCCGGCTTGACGATGCGCACTTCTTCCATGTCGACTTGGTCACCGGCAGCGACGGGCGCGCGCTCTTGTCGCAGGGCTTCGGCGGTGGCGTCGGTTTGGGCGTTGTGCGCACACCCGCCGACGCTCACGACGACGCCAAGGGCGGCAACGGCCTCCGAGAGCGGGCGGAGGCGACGGGCGAGGGGCGAGTTGTGACGAGGCTGAGTCGGCATAGAGACGAGACACCACCAAGGCGACGGAAGTTTCACCGTGGTGCGTGAGCCGCACGCCGGCGGCCGCAGGCTACCCGCCGTTGTTCTCGATGAACAAGCACGACACCACGTTGTTGTCGAAGTCGCGGCATCCGTCTGCTGGGCCGATGCCGTCGCGATCTTCGACCTGCTGCGCGATCCCCCAGGCGACGTCGTCACCGAGGAGCGGGTTGTCGAAGATGGAAAAGAACCAATCGATGCGGCTGAGTTCGGGCACCGTCAGCGTCGACAGCGTCGGCATGGCATAGACGCCATACTCGCCCCTCACCTCCGACAGCTGGGGCGCTTGCAGGGTGTGCAAGTTGTCGTTGTCGCCGATGAGGAGGTCGCCGGCACACACTTCGAGCACCGGAAAGTCGACTTCTGAAAAGGCGTTGAAGTTCGCCACCAGTCCGCCGATGCCGGCCAGGTTGTCGAAGCGCACTTCGTCCAGCACGGTGTTGCTCTGCAAGACGAGCACCTCGCCGACGTCGCGCAGCTCGACGAGGTCGGTGATGTACACCAAGGCGTCGTCGCCGATGAAGCGCAGCGCCCCGCCGACGTTGCGCAGCTGGCTGAGGGCAGAGATGTCGATGAGCGCGGTGTTGGCGCTGATGTCGAAGTGGCGGCCGACGTTGGCGAGCGACTCCAGCCCGTCGAGCGACTCCAGCGCCGGATGCGACACGATGGAGCCCGAGATGCTGATGAAGCTGAGGTTGTCGAGCCCACGCAGCGACGTCATGCGGTAGTTGTTGTCGAGGCTGAGGTAGTCGAGTTCGGTGATGCCTTCGAAGCCTTCCATCGTCAGCAGCGTCGTGTTCTCGAGGTCGAGGTTCGACACCGACGTCAGGGCTGCCATGCCTGCCGACGACGTCAGCGCGGGCAACATCAACAGCCGCAGGTGGGTCGTCGACGTCAAGCCGCGCAATCCGTCTAGGTTGGTGAGGTTGTCGTTGTCGTCGATGACGATGCTGCCTGGCACCGACGACACCCCGTGCAGCCCTTCGAGGGTGTTCAGACCGTGCATGCGGTGCACAAAGACTTCTTCACGCACCAGGGCGACGCCCTCGAGGCCGTCCAGCGACGTCATCTCCGGGTTGTTCTCGAATGAGATGGTGTCGACGGCGCCCGACAAGCAGTCGAAGCCGCTGATGTCGGCCAGCGACGGGTTGTGCGCCACAAAGAGGTCGGCGTCGATGGTCGTCAGGCGCTCCAACTGCACCTCCTCGAGCGACTCGTTGCCGAGGATGTGCACGGTGCCCGCCGTCTCCAACGCCGAGAACCCCGACAGCGAGACCAGGGCATCGTTGTCGGTGACGTCGAGGCCACCCACCTCACGCAAGGCGGGCATGCCTGCTGTCGACAGCAGACTGCGGTTGCGAAACAGCGACAATGTACCCGACACCTTTTCGAGGGTGTCGACGTTGAACATGCCAAGGAGGTCGTCGACCTCACGGATGTCGAGGTTGCCGTCGACGCATTGCACACCCTGCAACTGGCCGAGGTCAGACGCAGAGAACACCGTGACGTCGCCGACGATGGTGGCGGCGGGGTCACACTCGACGGGGACATTGCGCCCACAGCCCATGGGCGGCGGCGGCAACACCGGGTCGTCGGGTCTGACGTCGGGCCCCACCGGCGACGGCTCGCTGTCGGGGGTGCCGTCGGGCTCCACACCGGGGGAGACGTTGGGCTCAGCGGGCGTCTCAACGTCGGGCGTCGGCGTCGCGCTGCCGTCGTCACAGGCGACCGACAAACACGCCGACAAACACAACGCGAAGGGCAGAAGCAGCGCATCAGCAAACGAGCGTCGTCGAGGAGGCAGCGGCGCAGGCCCGTGCAAGACCTTCACCGAGACGGCGTCTTTGCTCCATCGACCACGAACGTGCTGTGTGGCTGCTGCCATTGGGCCTCCGTTGTGTGGGGTGCGTGCGTGCCCCTTGCGCATTATGGCGGATCTGCCGGGTGCGATGAAAGCCGCCCCCAGGGCGCCTCCGCGCATCGTCCGATGCCGGCGTCAATTCACGGGCGCTTGCCCTTGCCCCCAGACATCGACGAGGATCCCGTCCGTCGACGACGCCAGCCCGCATTCGTCGACGTCACCACAGATGGGGAGGGCACATGCCGACGTGGATGCCTGAGTGGGTGCAGCCTTGGATGTTGTGGACGGGGGGCGTCGTGCTGCCGTTCGTCGTCCTGTTTCTGCACGACGTCATTCAGAAGAAGAACCCCATCTTGAAGAACTTCCCGATCATCGGGCACGGCCGGTTCTTGCTCATCAAAGTCGGCCCCGAGCTGCGGCAATACATCGTCGCCCACAACCGCGAAGAGGCGCCGTTCAACCGCTCCGAACGCGACTGGATTTACCACTCGGCCGACCGCAAGAACAATTACTTCGGCTTCGGCACCGACGACGAGCCCTACGGCATCGGCTACCCCGTCATCAAACACGCCGCCTTCGCCTTGCCCGACAGCGGGTACATGGCGTCGAAGAGCGACAAAGTGGTGCAGCTGGAGTGCGCCAAAGTCATCGGCGCGTTTCACAACCGCAAACGGCCGTATCGTCCATCGTCGATCATCAACATCAGCGCCATGAGCTTTGGCTCCCTTGGCAAAAACGCCATCAGCGCCCTCAACGAGGGGGCCAAGCTCGCCAACTGTTTTCACAACAGCGGCGAGGGGGGCGTCTCGGCGTACCACCAACTGGGGGCCGACGTGGTGTGGCAGCTGGGCACGGGATACTTCGGCGCTCGCACCGCCGACGGCGGATTCGACTGTGACAAAGCCGTCGCCCTCGTCGAGCAAGTGCCCGCGATCCGCATGATCGAGCTGAAGCTCAGCCAGGGCGCCAAGCCCGGCAAGGGCGGGGTGTTGCCCGGCTCGAAGGTCACGGCTGAAATCGCCGCCACCCGCGGCGTCCCCATCGGCAAAGACGTGCTCAGCCCCAATGCCCACACCGAGTTCTCGTCGGTGAAGACGCTCATCGAGTTCATCGAGAACCTCGCCGACCGCACGGGCCTCCCCGTCGGCATCAAAGCCGCCATCGGCCAACTCGACTTTTGGTACGAGCTCGCCGACGAGATGAAGGCGTCGAGCAAAGGCCCCGACTACATCGCCATCGATGGCGGCGAGGGCGGCACCGGTGCAGCGCCGTTGACCTTTGCCGACCACGTCGCTTTGCCCTTCAAGCTGGGCTTCACCCGCGTCTACAAGATTTTTTCTGAAGCCGGCATCGCCGACGACGTCGCATGGATGGGCTCCGGCAAACTCGGCTTCCCCGACCGCGCCATCGTTGCCATGGCCCTCGGCTGTGACCTCATCTACGTTGCGCGCGAAGCCATGATGGCCATCGGCTGCATCCAAGCGCAGCATTGCCATACGGGCTTTTGCCCGGCGGGCGTGGCCACCCACAACACTTGGCTGCAGCGCGGGCTCAACCCGTCCATCAACGCCCAACGTTTTCAGGGTTACGTCGAGGCCTTCCGCAACGAAGTCTCCGCCGTCACCCGCGCAGCAGGCTACGAACACCCCGGGCAGTTCACGCCGCACGACGTCGAGATGTCGACGGGCCCGGCGCAATTCTCGTCGCTGTACGACGTGTTCGGCTACGACAAAAAGCAGCACCATCCGAAGATGGAGCCGAAGTTCAAGCAGCCCGATCACGAGCTGTGGCGCAAGAAGTTCGAGAACAAAGGCATGGAGCTCGACACCGAGCTCGTCGAAAGCTGCTGACGTCGGCGCTTGGCGCCTGTTCGGCTGTGAAATAGTCTGGCGCCATGTCTGCGCGCCGCTGCCCCAACCCGTCTTGTCCGTTTCTCGAGCGACACGAAGAGCCGTTTGTCGGCCGTGGGTCGGCGTGCAGTGCGTGTGGCACGGCGTTGGTGGCGGAGGCGGGGCCGTCGTCGTCGACGATTGGGTTTGCGTCTCCGTCTTCTTCGCCGCTTCACATTCCTTTTCGTCAACTCTTGTGGTCGGCGCTGATGTTGGGCCTGTTGTTCGCCTTGAAGAACGTGAACGCCAGCGGCCAAAGCATTGTCCTGCGTTTGGTGCCCAACCCTGGCGAAGGCATCGCGCTGGGCATGTTTGGTCTGGGGCCGTGGTTGGCGGGAATGATTTTCGTCGAGGTCGCAGCGTTCGTGCTGCCACCGCTCCGTGGGTGGAGGCTTCCTGAGGGGCGCCGCAAGTGGGCCATCGCCTCCTGGGTGGTCGGTGCTGTCGTTTTGGCTCTTGAAGTCGCTGGGTACGTGATGTGGGCCTCCTCTCAACAAACTGGTTCGGGACCCATCGTTGCCTCTCCATTGGAGCTTGCCGCTTCGCTGTTTGTCGGGTCGCTTTTGTGCCTGCTGGTCGTCACCAAGGTTGGGCAACGCGGGTTGGGGAGCCCGTTCTCTGTCGCGATCTTTGGTCTGGGGCTGACAGATGTGCTGTCTCAAGTGCAGCACGCCCGGATGGCGGCGCATTTTGAAGGCGTCGACCAAGTCGGCAACCTGCTCAGCCTTGGGGTGCTGGCGTTTTGTGTCGTGGTCGGGGTCTTCGGGGCTGGGCGCACCGAGCTGAGGCGCGATTCGTTTCCAGCTGCGGGCCTCGTCCCCTTCGTTCCCGCCTTGTTTGCGGTTCCGTTGACAGGCGTTGTGTGGGTGTTGGTCAATGGCTTCGCGTCTGAGCCGATGTTTCGACTTCAGTCGGCTGTTGGAGCAGCCGCTGCCGTCTTGATTGCTGGGCCCTGGCTCTGGTGGGCCGGGCGCAGACGGGGTCAAGATGCCAAGGAGGTCATGCAGAATACGGCGTTGGTCGTCGTCGGTGTGGCCGCGGCGATGGGGATGAGTTCGACGTCATCCTTGAGGCTTGAGCCTCTCGTGCTTGTGACGCTCGTCGGAATTGCCAGAGACTACGTCGGCGAGTTTCGGTTTCTGTGCCAACACCCGGGCATCCACCTTCTCGCAACGACCCATGACATCGACAAAGCCACGACTTGGTGGGCCCAACTTGAAGACGCTGGCATCGACGTGTTCGCCCGCGGACTCCACCACCGTCTGCTGTGGCGCTTCTTCGCGCCGTGGGTGCCGGTGGAGCTGCTCGTCGACGCGGACGACGCCACCGCTGCCCACGCCGTGTTGACGTCAACCGACGACGATGCCAGCGAGCCCGTCGACGCGCCTCAGCGGTAGGCGCCGAAGGCCACGTTGTCGTCGGCGAAGCGCTGCTGCAAAGCGGTCTGCATGTCGTCTCGCACGTAGACGGTGAGCTCGACGGCGGGGCCTGCCTGCAAAAAGGCGTCGACGGTGGACGCCAGCTTCTCCACGTCAGCGAGGTCCTCAGTTCCCGACGACAACTCCACAACAACGGGAGCGCCCACGTCGGAGTCGACGACCTCGACACGCTCCACGTCGGGCAAGTCGCCCAACAGGTCCCACTGCACCCTGGTGCGCCGCTGCAGTTGCAAGACGCCAAGTTCAGGCTGGCCCACAATCGTCATCCACGTCTCTGAGGTGCGGCACTCGGCAAGGCCGTCGTCGTTGTGCACGGCCAGCGATGCCACCGAGCCTGCCGCCCGGACGCGAACACTTTCTGCGGCGGCGCAAGCAAACAAATGACGAACGGCGCCTTCGACGTCGACATCGGTCGTGTGCCCGTGCACGTAGACGTCGGTTTGCGGGTCGTCGCCGTCGATGCGCACGCTGGGGGGCCGTTCACCTTGCCCCGGCTGCACGAAGACGTGGAGGGCGTCGCCCAATGTCTCGGTGGCACACTGCTGGCGGTTGGAGGTTCTTGAGGCGACGTCGACACGGCACGGCTCTGCAGGCGGGCGCGGGCCGCTGGCAAGTGTGCAGCTTGAAGACGCCAAAGCACAGCAGACGAGCAGGATGCGTTTCATGACAAGTCTTAACACGACGAACACTGCGAGCCACTGCAGACGGCAGCAAAGGAGGCTACGCTGCCGGCGATGCCCTTCGCCTACTACCGCCGGCTCAGCCGTCGCGATCAAGCCACCTACCGCAAAAGCGACGCCCTCCACGTCGTCGAGCTGCCGTTGCCGGAGGCGTTGCACGGCTTTTTGGCCGACATTCACCACGGGCTCGACGACGACGACTACAACACAACGCAAAAGGCGACGCACCGCTTTGCCAACGCGCTTCTCGACCAGCTGGACGTGTCGCCCGTGACCGTCCGGGTGATGGCGGTGCGGCCGAGCGACGACGTCGAAGAGCTGCACGGGTTGTACGAGCAAACCGACGGGCGCCCCCTCATTCGCGTGTGGATGCGCACCGCCGCCCACCAGCAGCCCGTGGCGTTTCGCACCTTTGTGCGCACGGTGCTGCACGAGGTGTGTCACCACCTCGACTTCGAGCACTTCTTGTTGGCCGACTCGTTTCACACCGAGGGCTTTTTCAAGAGGGAGTCGCACCTCGTGCGTCAACTGCTGGGCGACGCCCCTCCTCGCCAGAAAAGGGAGAAAGACCGTGCGAACACCGAGCCCTCACCGACGACAGCGGTGCGCTCTCAGCCCACCGCACAGTTGGATTTGTTTTCAGACTGAGGTCAGTCTCGGCCGGCCAGTTGGGGCAACAGCTGGGCCAAGCGTTGCACATCGGCGACGTCCCCTTGTTGGCGCTCGACGGTGGTGACGGCCGTCCCCGTCGACAACTTCTGCACGAAGCCAGCGATGGCGTGTTGGTCGCGATCCGCCAGCGCCTGCTGTTCGAGCACGGCGCCTTGAAAGCTGTAGCTCAGCTCCTGAGGGCTGAGCGGGCGGGGCGCAGCCGGTGGCGACGGCAGGGCCTCGATGCGCGCCTGCAGTTGTTCGGGCTCCAAGCCCAACCAGCTGGCTTCGACGGCGGGCATGACGCGGTTGACGACGACACCAGCCAAGGGCAGCTGGCGGTCTTGCAGCTCTTTGGTGAAGTGCAACGCCTCGTTCAACGTTGCCGCCTCAGGCGCAGTGACGACGACAAACCGGGCGTCGTTGCTGCGCAACAACGTTTGAAAGGCACGGGTGCGCTCTTTCAAGGGCTCGACGAAGTCGCGGATGAGACCCAAGAAGTCACCGAGGTCTTCGAGCACTTTTTGGCCGGTGATCTTGGCGATGCCGGCCTGCACCACGCCGGCGGCCCCGTCGAGAAACTTCAGCCCCATCTTCGAGGCGAAACCGCTCTCCCCGTCTCGCTTGCCGCCCTTTTTGAAGGTGGAGCCGTAGAACTTGCGCAGCGCCTCGTTCTCCAAAAAGTCGAGGATGCGGCTGGGGGCTTCAAGAAAGTCGAGGGCGTTGCTCGTGGGCGGCGTGTCGAGAATGACGACGTCATAGATGCCCTTGTCGAGCAGCGTCTGCAGCGCTTCACAGGCGACGAACTCTTGCGCACCTGGGAGGTCGCGCGTGAGGTGCAGGTAGAAGCGATTCTGCATCAGCTTCTCGCGCATGTCGTCGTCGGGGCTGACACGGGCGAGGAGGTCGTCCCACGCGGCCTGCAAGTCGAGCATCATGGCGTCGACGTCGGCGGTGGGTTGCAACCCGGCTTGCTCGAGCAACTCCCGCGGCAGCGTCTTGGGCGTATGCGACAAACCGTCGAGGCCCAGCGAATTCGCCAGCCGCTTGGCCGGGTCGATGGTGATGACCAGGGCACGTCGCCCGAGCGTCGACGCCAACAGGGCAAGCGCCGCTGCCGTCGTCGTCTTGCCAACGCCGCCAGAGCCGACACACACCAGCACCTTTTTCTCGGCCAACAGGGGCGCGAGGGGCAGGGCAGGAGACGTCCAATTGGCGGTCGTCGTCGACGTCATGGCCGCGCCTCCCGCTCTTGGGTCAGGCGGGCCGCCAACACGTCCAGCTGGGCACGCGAAAAGGGCGCCTGCGGGATGAAGGGGAAGTCGACGCGCGGCACCTGCAGGTGGTCTTCGCTCAGCCGGTTGGAATACTTCTGCTCCAGCTGTTCGCGCGCCGCCCGCCGTTGGGCCACACCGACGAGCCCTGCGGCTTCGCCATCGACGTCAATGGCGCCCAGCCAGTCTCGGGTGGCGTCGTCAAAAAGCTGCTCGCGCAACTGGTTCACGACAACGAGGCCGAGGGGCATCAGCTTCTCCATCTCGGCTTTCGCCAGCAGCTCTTCGGTCTCGTTGGCCGGCATCTCTTCGGCAAGGGTGACGACGTGCAGGGCAGAGCGCTCGGGGTCGGCCAGCGTTTCTTGCATCTTGCGGGTGTCGTCGGCCATGGGGCCGCGGCCAGCGACGTCGTTCACGACACGCGCGACGCGCAACAGGTCAAGGGCGTGACCGGTGGCGGGCGCGTCGATGATGACTTTGTCGAAGCGGAGCCGGCCGTCTTCGCGCTCCTCGGCGTGAAACCACAGCTTGCCCATCATGTTGAGCTGCGCCATCGACGGGATGAACCGCATGAATGCCTTCGTCAGCCGGTTCTCAAACACCGTCTTGTACACGGCCTCAAACTTCAAATGCATCATCGCGTATTGGCGCAGCGACTGCTCGGGCGAAACGTTGACGACGCACAGCTTGTCCGACACGTGGTGCAGATCGTCAGGAATCCCAGCCAACCCCAACATCTGCGAATGACTGTCTTTGGCGTTCACCTGCGCCAGCAGCACCCGCTCGCCGCGGTTCATGAAGTGCACGGCCAAGGCGCAGGCCAGGGTGCTCTTGCCGACGCCCCCTTTGCCCGTGACCATGTGCAGCTGTCGCGACAAAAGGGCATCGAGCGGAAGAGACGGGCGGGGCATGCCCGGCGTCCTACTTTCTTTGAGTCGGATGCGCCAGCCCGTTTGCGCCGGTTGCGTGACAGACGACGAACCCCGACCGCATCCCAGCTTTCTCGTCTTCGGCGCTTGCCAACGCCAACTGGCTGCTTTGGTTGCGCATCGAGCCATTCGCCGCGGATCCCTCACCTCGCCCCCATTTCTGCCGATAAAGTGTGTGAGACGTGTGAAGCGTGTGTGTTGAGCGGGCGTCACACGGTTGGTACGATGAAGAAAGTGCAGATGTTGCCCGCAACCTGACCCGAAAGGCACCCCTCCGATGTTGGTTTCTTGGACGACCTGGCTTCTGCTCACCCCACCGCTGTTGCTGGCGGGTGTGGTGCTCGCCCAGCGCGCGTTCACGGTGGTCTTCTTGTTGGGCGCGCACCTGCATTTTTGGCGCTACATGCGCTTCAAAGGGCGATCGGTGCCTCACGGCGGGCTGCGCCTGCTGCGCTACTGGTGGCTGGAGTCCCAGGCGATGACCTGGCTGACGTGGTGGCGGCTGCGGCAAATCCTGCGCCTCGACGTGCTCGACACCGACCACACCCACGACCATGCGCCCGTGCTGGGCATCCACGGCTACACGCAAAATGCCTCCAACTTCTGGGGGTTGCGTCGCATGCTTCACGACGACGGCCGGGCCAGCCACGCCGTCGACCTCGGCCTGCCCTTCATGGGCATCGAGTCGTACACCACCGCCGTGCGCGGCGGCATCGACCACCTCCTCGAGCAGCATCCCCACGAGCGCATCGACATCGTGTGTCACTCCATGGGCGGGTTGGTGCTGCGCCACCTGTTGGCCGAAGACCCCGACCTTGCCAAGCGCATCCGCCGCGTGGTGACACTCGGCAGCCCGCACCACGGCACGGCCGCGTCGCGGGGCATGTTTGCCATGGGCAAAGACGCCAAGCAGATGAAGCGCAACCACACCTTCACCAACACGCTGCCGCATCTGCACGAGTCGGCGCCCCACGTCGAGCACGTGGCCATCTGCGCCCAGCAAGACTACATCGTCTACCCCCGCGAGACGTCGCTGCCTGAAGGCGCCAACCACGTTGTGCTCCCCAATCCAGGCCACGCCGGACTGTTGGTCTCGAAGTGCAGCCTGCAGGCCATCATGCGCGCCTTGTCATAGTCTCAAAAGCTCGCTTCGTGGGTCGAGTGGCGACGAATGCGTTGCATTCGTCGTCGAGCGCGTTCTCTGCGGTTTGGGATGCGCTCAGAACGCGACGCCCGATCCTCGATGACATTTTTGCCGGTTCTGCTATGCGCCTCTGACACGCAACCGTCGGAGGACACATGAGCGACGACAACATGGCGAAAAGCATCCTGGGGCTTGGCGAAGAGCGCATGGGCGAACTGCTCAACACGCTGATGGCCAACGAGAATTTTGTGCAGGCCATGCAAGGCGCCGTCTCGTCGTCGTTGGCGGCCAAACGTGTCGTCGACAAGAACATGGAGCGGGTGTTCAGCTTCTGGAACATCCCCACCCTCGAAGACCTCGACCAAGTGAAAGACAAAGTCGAAGAACTCGAAGACATCATGAAGCAGGTGCAAGACCGCCTGCTCGACCTCGACGAGCGCCTCGAAGACAAAGCCCGCGCCGAGCGCAAAGCGAAGAAGGCGGCCAAGAAGGCGCCTGCCAAAAAAGCGGCGAAGAAAAAGGCGGCCAAGAAGACAGCGAAAAAGGCCGACTGACGACGTCACGGGTGTCGAATGCACCGCAGAAGCGCGACGACGCCGCCGCAATGCAAACAACGCAAAAAACCCTGCCGGTCGGCAGGGCTTTTTCGTGCGCAGGCGGTGGCGGCTACTGCTTTTTCTCGAGGCGGTTGAGGCGCTCTTCCATCGCGGCCAGACGGCTGTTGAGCTGGGCCATCTCGTGGCCGACTTGGCCGAGGTGCCCCATGGTCGACAGCGATTCTTTGACGCGCTCGTCGATTTTGCGCTGCAAGTTCTCGAAGCTCGACGTCGCCGTGGCCACGAACGCGCGCACTGGGCCGGCTTCATCACCGTCCTCATTCTCGCCGTCTGCTGCACCGTTGGCATCGCCGTCGTCGGTGTGGGCCTCGGCTGCGGGGGCCTCTGCTGCGGGGGCCTCGGCGGCGGTGTCTTCGGGCGCTGCGGCTTCGCCTGCTTCTTTTTTGAAGAGGCCTTTGACGCGGCCTTCGACGTCGTCGCGCATGCCCTGGAGGGGGTCGACAAAGCGCTGGTAGAGGTCGCCGATGGTGTCGTTGGAGTTCTGGATGATGCCGCGCAGCACCTTCAACGGCATGCGCGAGACCTTCTTCTCTTCTTCGACGATGATCTGCGCGAGGGTGACGGCGGTGAGGTCGTCTTTGCTCTTGTTGTCGATGACCTGCACTTCTTCGCCGTCTTTGATCATCAGCGCGATTTCATCGAGCGTGACGTAGCAGCTGCGTTCGGTGTCATACAGCTTGCGGTTGGCGTACCGTTTGATCACTTTGGGCTCGGTCATGGCGTGTGCCTCCCTCGGCCGCGCTGCGGCGTTCCCGCGCATGGCGCCCCGCGCGCCACGAGGCATAGACCGCGATATCGCGCCTTTGTCAACGCAGTGCGGCAAACGCCAGCGGCAAACGCCGAGAGGGGACACCTGTCCCTGTCAGAGCGGCGAATTTGCCGTGGATTCGCTGTGTTCTCTATGCTTCGTCCACTCCGGCCCGACGCATCTGTCTGGTCGGCAAGTCGGCACGCGACGCTCGTGTCATCTGAAGGCAGATTCTCCATGCGCGATGCACAGGCGAAGACCACAGCTCCCATCACGGCCTTGGCAAAAAGCCCCCTCCAAGCAGGAGTGGCGTCGTGATCATCGCCTGCGAGAGCTGCAGCACGCGCTTCAACGTTCCCGACGACAAGGTCAAAGAGGGCGGCACCAAGGTGCGCTGCTCCAAGTGCAGCCACGTCTTTTTGGCCAAGCCGCCATCTGGCTTTCCGTCGCCGACCGCGACGCAAGCGCTGGGCACACCTGCAGCATCGCCAGCCGCCGCACCCGACCCGTTTGCGCCTGCGTCGCCAGCCACACAGGCGATGGGGTCGCAGCCCGCCGATCCGTTTGCGGCACCGTCGCCGTCGGGTGCGACGCCAGCGGCGGATCCCTTTGGTGCGCCTTCTCCCAAGTCGGGCCCATCGGCAGATCCCTTCGGCGCCCCCTCTCCCAAGTCGGGCCCGTCGGCCGACCCCTTTGGAGCGCCTGCTGCGCCTGAGACCCAAGCGTTGGGCACGCCTGGCGGAGCGGCAGACCCGTTTGCGCCACCAGGAGGGTCGACGCCGCCGTCGCCCGCAGGAGCAGCAGACCCGTTCGCGCCACCAGGAGGGTCGACGCCGCCGTCGCCCGCAGGAGCGGCAGACCCGTTTGCGCCACCAGGAGGGTCGACGCCGCCGTCGCCGTCACCGGTTGGAGCAGCAGACCCGTTTGCGCCACCGGGAGGGTCGACGCCGCCGTCGCCCGCAGGCGCAGCCGACCCCTTTGCGCCTCCTGAGAACACGGCGACGCAAGCGTTGGGCACACCAGGGCCTGCGGCAGACCCATTTGCGCCGCCAGGCGGGTCGACACCGCCGTCGCCGGCAGGTGCTGCTGACCCCTTCGCACCGCCAGGAGGGTCGACGCCGCCGTCGCCGGCAGGTGCAGCAGACCCCTTTGCGCCGCCAGGCGGGTCAACGCCGCCGTCGCCGGTAGGTGCAGCCGACCCCTTTGCCCCCCCCGGAGGTGACGCTGATCCGTTTGGCCCCCCTGGGGCATCGCCGGGCGGGGCAGACCCATTCGCCCCCCCTGGAGCAGCAGCCGCAGCCGTGGCCCCTGGCAGCGACCCCTTTGGCGTCGGTGGCGACATGCCGACCGGCTCAGGGCGCGATTTGCTGGGCACCTACGGCGACGCCGACCAAGACGTCGACAACGCTGGGTTTGACGCCACGCCGTCCGCGATTTTTGGCCCGTCCGACATGGGTGGCGGAGGTCCTCCTCCCGCACCGCCTGACGACGACGACGAGAACCCCAACGACTTTGGCGTGCCAGGAGGCGACGCCTTCGATCCCGACGCGCAGAGCACCGAAGACCTCTTTGCTGGGATGGGGCTGGAGTCGCCGGGAGCGCCTGCCGACGACGCGTTTGGCCCGCCCGCGGCGGCCGGAAACATCCAGGCCGAGACCCGGGTGTACGAGGCGCCGCAACATCTGGTGGAGCAATCCAAGGCACCGCCTGCCGAAGCGGCCCCTGCGGCATCGTCTCCGTCGTCCCCGACCAAGTCGGGGGGCGGCTTCAAGATGCCGCGGGCCGTCGCCATGCTGTGGTCGGTGCTGTGGCAAGTCACCGTGCTCGGCGTGTTTCTCGTCGCGGCGGTGGTGTGGGCCCGTGGCGGCAACGTCGACGACGTCAAAGAAGGACGCTTGGTGCGTGTGGTGCTTTACGGCGGAGGCTCCAGCCAACACGGCGCCCTCGAAGTGCACGACGTCAACGTCGAGCGCATGCCAGTGTCGGCCGATGAAAACCTCGTCGTGGTCACCGGACGGGTCACCAACACCTCCGAAGAATCCCTGCCGGTGGTGGTCATCACCGCCAAGCTCCACGACCGCACATACGCGGCACAGGTGGGGGCCACGTTCGACGTCAAACGGTTGCACGACGCCGAGTCCGTCGCTGCGCTGCAGCGGGTGGCACCTGCCGGTGGCGGCCCGCTCGGGCCCCACGAAACCGGCGACTTCGAGCTGCTGATGTTGGGCGCCAAAGACGGAGATGAAGCGGTGTTGTCTGTGGCACAGACCGCGGCCCTGCTCGACTTGGCGCCTCCTCCCGTCGACGTCGAGCCTGAGGCGACCAAAGACGCCAAGACCAATGGCGCCACCGACGACAAGGCCGGCAAAAAAGGCGCCAAGGCCGGCAAGAGCAAGCGCAAGAAGGGCAAGAAGAAGGCCCGCAAGCGACGCAAGAAAGCCTCCAGCGACGACGACGACGACGCGTCATGACCTCGACGACACATCCGAATGGCGTGGGGGCCGACCCTGCGGCGCTGGCGGCCTGGTCGAAGCGGCTGCAGGCGTTGCCAGAGTCGGCTCGGGCGCAGCGTGTGTTGGAGCTCTGGAAAAAGGCGCCGCCCGAAGACGTCACCGGGCTGCTGCACACGGCGTGGCGGGCATCGGGCGACAAAGACGTCCACGCCCAACACCTGGCGCTGGCGGCGTGGGCCGCGCTGCAATCCGTCGACGACGACGATGCGGAGCTGTTGCGCGCAGCGGCCGCGGTGAGTGGCCACGACATCGCCTATGGCTTGCTGAGCGTCGTCGACGACGCACGCTCAGGGCGCGCCCGACAGATGGTGCTGCCACATCCGAAGTCGTGGGCGGCGACGGGCATGCCACTGGGCACACGCATGGCCAAAGCCCGCGTGGCGACGCCGAAGGAGCTGGAGACCCTGCTGCTCGACCCAGCGCCCGAGGTGCACGAGGTGTTGGCGCACCATCCTCGACTGCAAGCGTCGCACCTCCTGCTCGCCGTGCGGCAGGCCCATGTCAGCGACGCCGTCCTCGACGTTGTGGCCCAGCATCGACTGGCGCGGGCCAGCGACGTGACGCTGGCTCTGCTGCAGGCGCCACGACTGCATGCACTCATGGCGTGGCGGGTGGTGGTGTTTGCCTCTCACCACCAACGACGACGAGCGGCGGCCGCCGAGAGCACCAGCCCTGGGGCGCGGGAGATGCTGCAGTTGGTGACGCCGACCTAGCCATGCTTTGGCCATTTGCAGTGGGCCCGGCGCACAACGTTGGCGACGTCGATGAGGCCGGGCAACAGGCATGGTGGGTCATTGCTTCGCAATGACCTTGCGACCATTTACGGTGATGACGACGCTGAGGTCTGTGGGTCGACGTTTGACCGCAAATGGTCGTCTATTCCCGGCGCACAACGTTGGCGACGTCAATGAGGCCGAGCAACAGGCATCGTCGACCATTTGCAGTTGGGTGTCGTTCAGCAGTCGGCAACATTGTCATCCACTGCAAATGGTCGTTAAAGACTCGTCGTGAGGCCGGCAAAGCCGAGCCTCCGACGAGGCTAGTCGTCGACGACGTTGGCTTTGACATCGAGCACGCGCTCGCCGTTGTCTTTCGCGGCGTCTTGGTGCTCGTCGAGTTGCTCTTGCTTCACCATGAAGTTGCGCGCCATGAACACGACGACGGCGACGACGATGATGACGGCGATTTCTTGCACGACGTGCTCCTGTCAGCCGCGGGGCAGCACGTGCACGAGGATCTCGTAGAAGATCACGCACAACACGCCGCCGGCGGGGACGGTGATGAACCAGCTGGCGGCAATGCCGCGGATGACGCCGATGTTCAACGCCGCAATGCCACGGGCGAGGCCGACCCCGATGACCGAGCCCACCAGCACGTGGGTCGTCGACAGCGGCAAGCCCAGTGTGGAGCCAAAGAGGATGGTGATGCACGCGCCAAACTCGGCCGCGAAGCCACGTGTGGGCGTCATCTCGGTGATGTTCTTGCCGACGGTGGCGATGACTTTCTTTCCCCAAGTGGCGAGGCCGATGACGATGCCCACGCCGCCGAGGGCCAGCACCCACTTGGGCAGGGCTGCCTGGGTGGCGACTTCGCCGGCGGCGCTGTTGAGGTTGGCCACGATGCCGGCGAGGGGGCCAACGGCGTTGGCGACGTCGTTGGAGCCGTGGGCAAAGGCCATGAAGCACGCGGTGACGATCTGCAGCCAGGCGAAGACCTTCTCGACCTTCAGGTTCTGGCGCAGGTGCGAGTCTTTCTCTTCTTTTTTGAAGTTGCGTAGCATGACGCCGACGGCGATGGAGCCGCCGATGCCCATGGCCACCGCCAAGCCGGTGAGCTCGACGCCGCTGAGGCCGAGGTGCAGGTTCTTCAGGCCCTTCTTGAAAAGGATGAAGCCGAGCACCGTGCCCAACACAAAGACCAGGGCAGGGGCCACCTTTCGGGTGCGCTCAATGGGCTCGTCGTCGTCGAGGATCAGCCGGCGGATGGTGAAGAACACCAAGAACGCGATGAAGGCCCCCGTGATGGGCGAGATGAACCAGCTGGCGACGATGCCGCCGACCTTCCACCAGTTGATCGACGACCACCCCATGGAGACGATGGAGAAGCCCATGACCGCGCCGACGATGGCGTGGGTGGTGGAGACGGGCAGGCCTTTCCACGAGGCGAGCTGCAGCCACACCGCCGCCGCCAACAACGCCGACAACATGCCAACGTTGAATTCGAAGGGCTTGTCGGCGAACAGGCTGGCGTCAAAAATGCCTTTGCGGATGGTGTTGGTGACCTCGCCCCCGACGAGGAACGCGCCGCCGAACTCAAAGATGGCTGCGATGAAGATGGCTTGGCCGATGGTGACGGCGTGGGAACCCACCGAGGTGCCCATGGCGTTGGCGACGTCGTTGGCGCCGATGTTCCACGCCATGTACAAGCCGAACACGACGGCGAGGCCAAGGATGATGGTGGTTGGATCCATGATGTCTCCTGCTCCCCCTCAGCGTCCCGGTCGGTCATTCGCATCGGCAGGCCCACGCCAAGCATGAGCCGTTGTCGACGTCACCCGGCGAGCATGATGCGCAACTGGTTGCACATGCGCTCGGCAGCGTTGGCGATGTCGCCGGTCTTGTTGGCGATCTTGTTCCACATGAACAATGCGGCAGGTTTGAAGTCGTCTTCGTACTGAAAGATCATCTTGCCGAACTGGTCTTGCGCTTTGTCGGCGTCGTGTTCGAGGCGTCCCACCTCGTCGACGGCGTCGAGCACGCTGGTGACGTCGGGGCCTGAAAAGCCCGACTCGACGAGGGCGTCGAACTGGTCGATGACGGTGGCGGCATGCGTCACGACTTTGCGGATGCGCTCGTTGAGCTCTTTGAAGGCGTCTTTCAACTCGTCGTTGGGAAACGACTCCATGTTGCGCAACGTGAAGAGCACGCCGATGTCTTCGGCGTTGTCGGCGATGGAGTCCATGCAGCCCAGCACCTCGAGCACATCGCGGCGGTCGACGGGCAAGAACACGCTCTTGTGCAGCCGGGCGCGAATCTCATGTTTGATGACGTCGGCCTCGTGCTCGAGGATGGAGACGCGGCGTGCCGCTTCTTTCATGGCGTCGGCGTCTTGCGCGGCGTGCGCGTCGAAGAGAGCTTCGGTGGCGTCGACACACTCCACCGCTTTGCTCATGTGTTCGCGCAGCGGAGAGAAGGGGTTCTTGGCGAAGAGGGATGCGAGGATCATCGAGGTGTCCTTTCGAAATGCCGCAAGGGTGCTTTCGACCACGGTCATCAGGCGTGGGTGAGCAGCGTCCCGGCCACCACCAACACCAAGAGCACCACGCCCACGCCGAGCCCGAGGATGACGGGGTCGACTTGGGTGAGGTCCATCAGACGTTGCGCGTCGGCGCGCTCGTCGTCGGTGAGGTCGGGGGAGACCGCAAGTTTGCGCGTGAGGGCGTAATTGCCCGCGTCGTAGGCGGCCTGCAGCTGCACAAAAGCAGGGCTCTTCGTCGGCTTGGCCGCAGCCTTGTTGCCTTTGGCATCAGCAACAGATGCAGCCTTCGTCGACGACGAGGGATTCTTCGGGGACTTCTTCTTGGTTTTTTTGGCCATGAAGGGCGATTCCTTTCTTCTTCTGTCGCGCCTGCGACGTCAGAAGGCAATGTGCGTCGGCAGCAGGGGGGTCACTTCTGTGTGACAGCCAGGTGACGTGGCGCCATTCGGCAACGTCATTTGGCGAGGAGCGTACCGCTCACGTCGACGGTGAGCCACTGCTTTGGCGTGTTTCTCACGTCTGCGGCAAAGAGGGTGGCGTCGAAGCGCATGCCGGGCTTGAAGGCCCCCAAATCGTCTTCGTGGGCGGCGAAGGCGGCACCCAGAGCGAACGCGGCGAGCGCTTCGTCGGAGGTGACGCGTTGGTGGGGCATCCACCCGCCTTCGGGCTGGCCCTCGGCGTCTTGGCGCAGCGTGGCGGCGTAGAGGCCTTTGCGCACGTCGATGGATTCGACGGGAGCGTCGGACCCAAAGGCGAGGGGGACATTGTGCTGCAGCATGGTGCGCCAAGCGTAGGCGCCTTTGGCCCGCTCTTCGCCGACGCGGCGGTGCACCCAGCGCATGTCGCTGGTGGCGTGGGTGGGCTGCATGGAGGCGATGACCTTCAACTGGGCGAACCGTTTGAAGTCGTCGGCGTGCACCAGCTGGGCGTGCTCGATGCGGTGGCGCACCGTCGAGCTTTGGGGCTTGGCCTGCTCGACGACGTCGAGCACGTGGCGGTTGGCGGCGTCGCCGATGGCGTGCACGGCGATCTGTTTGCCGGCTGCGTCGAGTTTGGCGAGGGTGGCTTTGAGGTGCTCCTTGTCGGCGGTGAGCAGTCCAGTGGTGGTGGGCTCGTCGTCGTACGGGGCGAGGAGGGCAGCGCCGCGGCTGCCCATGGCGCCATCCATGAGGTACTTCAGGCCCATGACTTTGACGCGCTTGCCGTCTTTGGCGTCGAGGGCGGCTTGCAGTGCACCTTCTTCGGGGCCGTACAGGTAGACGAAGAGCCGCACGGGCAAATCGCCTTCAGCGTCGAGCTCCAGCAGCGCTTTGTAGGTGGCGAGGCTCATGCCCATGTCGTGCACGGCGGTGAGGCCGAAGCTTTTGGCGCGCTCCATGCTCAGCCGCAGCCAACGCTTGTGGTCGTCGTGGGATGGCTTGGGGAGTTTGTCGTAGGCGCCGTCCATGGCGTTGTCGACGAGAACACCGCTGGGGGCGCCGTCGTCGCCGCGAATGAACCGGCCGCCGTCGGGGTCGGTGGTGTCTGGGGTGACGCCCATGGCGTCGAGCAGCACGCGGTTGGCAAGGGCGGCGTGCCCGTCGACACGCCGCACGAGAATGGGCTTGTCGGTGACGCCGTCGAGGACGGCGGCCGTGGGGAACTGTTTGTCGGCGAAGAGGCTTTGGTCCCAGCCGCGGCCTTGCACCGAGCTGACATCGGGGTGGGCGGCCAAGAAGTCGACGATGCGCTGTTTGAGGTCATCGGTCGACGTGCAGCCGCGCAAGTCGACCTGCTCCAGTGCTTTGCCGACGCCTTCGATGTGGGCGTGGGCGTCGTGCAGGCCGGGCACCGCGAGGGCACCGTCGAGCTTCTTCACCTGGCTCTGCGGGTAGGCGCTGAAGTCGTCCGTGACATCGACGATGACGCCTTTGTCGTCGACGACGACGGCCTTGGCGGTGGGTTTTGCCGCGTCATGGGTGACGAACACTGGGCCGGTGTACACCACGTGCGTCGTCGGTGGCGTCTGGTCGGGCGCGTCGGCCCCGTCGTTGGTGGTGGCGCATCCGACGATGAGGGCGGTGCATCCGAGGGTGAGGCTGGCGAAGGCGCTGAGCAGACGACGCATGGGAACTCCTGGAGTCATTCTTCAGAGGAAGGATCGGGGTAGCGGCCAGTGCCCCACAGGCGACGCAGGTGCCGGGCGAAGGCGGCTTCGGCGCCATTTTGCGTGGGCACGTAAAACTGCGTGTCGACGAAGTCGTCGGGGAGGTATTGCACGCCGTCGGCAAAGCCTCCCACGTCGTGGGGATAGCGGTAGCCCTTGCCAAACCCCTCGTTGGCCATCAGTTTGGTGGGCGCGTTTTGCAGGTGCAGCGGGAGCTCAGCGTTGGGGTTCTGTTGCACCGCCGCTCGCGCGGCTTTGAGGCCTTTGTAGGAGGCGTTCGACTTCGGCGCCGACGCCAAGTGCACCGTCGCTTGCGCCAGGGCCCACTGGCCTTCTGGCAACCCCAGCAGTTGAAACGCCTGCACCGCGGCCGTGGCCACCTCGAGCGAGCGGGGGTCGGCCATGCCGACGTCTTCAGAGGCGAAGATCACCAGCCGCCGCAGGATGAACATGGGGTCTTCGCCGGCCTCCAACATGTGTGCGAGGTAGTACAGCGCTGCGTCAGGGTCGGAGCCGCGCATGCTCTTGATGAAGCAGCTGATGACGCCGTAGTGCGCGTCGCCCCGCTTGTCGAACCGCACCAGTCGTCGGGCCACGGCTTGTTCGACGTGGGCGGTGGTGACGACAGCGTCTTCGCCTGCGGTGCGATCGGCGAGGGCGAGGTCGGCCGCCACCTCCAACGAAAGCAGGAGGCGTCGGGCGTCGCCCGAGGAGGCACCGACCAACGCGTTCGCCGCGTCGTCGTCGAGGACGACGGGCAGATGGCCCAGCCCTTTGTCGGGGGTCTCCATGGCGCGCAGCAGAAGTTTCTTTTGGTCGTCTTCGTCGAGGGGCTTCGTCGTCAACACCCGACACCGCGACAGCAAGGCGGCGTTGACTTCGAACGACGGGTTCTCAGTCGTGGCGCCGATGAGCGTCACCGTGCCGTTCTCGACGTGGGGCAGCAGTGCGTCTTGTTGGGCTTTGTTGAAGCGGTGAATCTCGTCGAGAAACAGCAGCGTCTTCTTGCGGTGCTCGTGGCGCGCGCGTTTGGCGTCGTCGACGGCTTGGCGCACGTCTTTGACGCCGGCCAACACCGCGCTCATGCGCACGAACCGCGCGTCGACCTCGTGCGACAGCACTTCGGCGAGGGTGGTCTTGCCGGTGCCAGGCGGGCCCCACAGCAGCAACGATGGGAGGCGTCCGACGGCGAGGGCACGGCGCAAAAAGCTGCCTTCGCCGACGAGGTGGCGCTGCCCGACGACGTCGCCGATGCGGGCAGGACGCAGCCGCTCAGCGAGGGGAACCCCGTCGAGGTTGCGTTCGGAGGCGGCTTCGAAGAGGTCCATGACGCGATCGATGCGCGACCAGAGGGAGCCGCGAAGCGAGGGGGGAAGGGGGCCCCATGTCCGGCTTTGCCGGCGTGGGGGAAGGGGGCCTACGCCCCCTTCGGGAGGTTAGTGCACGTTGTGGGGGTTCTGGCGTTGTTTTTCGTCGAGGAGCTTTTGCAGGTCTTCGGCGGTGAACATGTATTTCTCAGCGCAGAACTGGCAGTCGATTTCGGCGCCGTTGTCTTCGGTGATCATCGCCAACATCTGGTCGTCTTCGACGAGCATCAGGGAGCCTTCGACGCGTTCGCGCGAGCAGGGGCAGCCAAACGACAGCGCATGCTCGTCGAGAACGTCATAGTCGGCGCCGTCGAACAACGCCGTGAACAGTGCGAAGTCAGGGGCGTCTGGTGGCAGATGCGCCAAGTCTTGCGGGTTGATGAGCAGCGACTTGTGGTCGCTGTCGTCGATGTCGGGCATGGCTTGCACCATCAGCCCTGTCGCTTGAACGGGGCCGCCGTCGTCGGGGACACGCACCAACGTGAACAGCCGGGTGGCCACCTGGGCCGACGTCGCCAACCACTGTTGCAGGTCGCTGTCGACGTCGATGAAGGGGGTTTCGATCTGCCCGCGGGTGGGGTCGCCTTTGGCGTGTTGAAAGAGCACGGAGACGTAGCCGTCGCCGAACTGCAGGTGCCCAGCGCGGCCATTGTCGTCGACGCTGACGGCGGTGTCGGCCTGGAGACCCTTGCCCATGCCACGCATCTGCCCGTCTGCGTTGAGCTCGACGAAGAGGGTGCCGCTGGGGCCGGTGCCCGTCCACTGCACCGCCACCTTTTGCATGGCGTTGTCGCCCTTGAACTCGACGGGGAAGACCGCGGTGGCGGCGAGACCCCGGGCCAACATGTGTTTGCCCAACAGGGAGGCTTGGTGGCGTCGACACAGTTCGTTGACGAGCCCATCGACGCGGCAGATGCGCGCGCGGAGGCTGCCGTCTCGGGTGAGGGCCAGGGTGAGCTTGTCGGCGGGGGCAGGCGTGTCAGTCATGGGGCCGACATAGCAAGAACGACGACGCTGTCGACCCGGCAGGAGCCGCTATGCACGCGGAAGAAACACCGCCAGCGGGACGAAGATGCTGAACACGGCGATGGGCAGCAGCACCAACCACACAAACCGCCACAGCTGGCCGGGGGCAAACGACGGCAGGGCCCGCCGCAGAAAGACGATCCCGGCGCTGAGGCCGATGGATTTGGCCATGAACACACCCGCCCGCAGCAACGCGTCGGTGGTGGTCGTCGTCGTCGACAGGCCGTCGTCGACGAAAGGAATGCTCCACCCACCGAAAAACACCACACACAACAAGCTGGCGCATGCGAAGACGTCGAGGACTTCAAAGACACGCGTGGCCAGCTGCAGGGGCCCCGTCATTTGTGCGACGTAGCTCTCGCCGAGGTCGTGAGGGCGTCCTTCGCGGCTGCGGTGCATGCCTTGGGCGAGGAGCGCGAAGCACAGAAGGGCCACCGCGAATGAGACGGGCGACGTCAGGACGCCCCAGGCGGGCGTGGCGGCCGTCTCGGTCGACAACGCCTGTTGTTGGGCGGCGACGATGCCATTCATCGCTGAAGTGCGCCCGACACGGACAATGGCCAAACAGGCCACCAGCGCCGTGACCAGCGTCGACACCCGCACCAAGCTCAGGCGCAACGCCGTGAGCAGCGCCAGGGGGTTGCCGCTGCCTGCGCCGCCGAAGGCGATGGCGCACGTCGACAACAACAAGAACGCGAAGGGCAACAACAACGGGGCGCTGCCGTCGGTGAGGCCGACCTGGGCACCCTGGGTGACAAGGGGCGCGACCGGCAGCACCGCCATCACCATGAGCACGGCGAAGGCGCCAAAGAAGGGCCCGGTTCGCATGAGTACGCGGTCGGCGTTTTCGGGGATGGGGCCACGCTTGCCGAGGAGCTTGAGGACGTCGGCAAGCGGCTGCAGCGGCGACTGCAAGAGCCGGGTGGGTCGAAACACATCTGCCGTCGACCGCCGTTCAAGCCACGCGATGGCGGGGTAAGCGATGAGCACCGCTCCGAAAAACCCAAAAACCTGCAATGCGTGGGGCATGACGACGAGGCTACGCCAAAGTCAAACGGCCTCGCAAACGCGAAGCCGTCGACGTCACCCGTTGGGAGGAGGACTCACTGGGGGGCCGCGCACGTGCCCGGGATGGGGGCGACATGGGTGCCTTTGGGCGCCTTGAAGGCAAACGTCTTGGTGTTGACGCCCTTGTTGAACACCAGGTTGTCGAAGATGAACTGGTTCACGTTTTTTTGCGTGTCGACGACGATGGACTGCTTCACCCGCGACGTCTTGGCGTCGAGCACCAAGATGAGCTTTTGGTACACGGCGTTCGGCGTCTTGGGGGTGAGGGCGACGTGGTGGTCGGCTTTGTCGCCGAACTGACCGGGGAACCAGGCCATGTCGAATTCCTTGTCGAAGTCGCCGCTGCCCCACAAGAACGACACCGATGCCGTGAGGCCGTCTTCTTTGAAGCAGTGGTTGACCATGGCGGTCTTGTCTTCGGGGGTGTGCACCCACAGCGCCTTGCCGTCGACGACGAAGCTCTTGGCCTTGGGGGCTTTGTAGTCCCAGCGCATCATGCCGGGCTTTTTGAATTGCACGGTCCCCGACGACTCTTGGGTGCGGCGCAGCAACGTGTACGTGTAGCGCTGGGTGAAGTTCGCCGAGAACGACGTGGTGTTCTCGTAGACCTTTTGCATCTTCGCGATCACCGCCTTCAGTTCTTCAGGCGAGCGGGCCGGCGGCGTGTTGGCGGCGACCTTGGCTGGAGCGACAGGGGCCTGCTCCTCCTGGGTCTCGACGACAAACTGCTGTTCGGCCACCGTGGGCTCGGGCGCAGGGGCAGGGGCGTCGCCGCCAAGGTTGAAGGCCTGCAAAAACGGCAAAACGAACTTCAGCATCCACAACTCCGGTGTGCAGGGCAGCCTGCTCAGAGACGGTTCCACCCCTGCTGGATGGCGCAAGGGGGCTGTTGGTTCGACGTTGGCGCAGGGGGGCCTCTTCAACAGCCATCAGGCGGGTGTGGGCACCGTCACCCTGGCGCTCGGCACGCCGAACGACGTCGACGAACGCCAACCGCCGACGACCGGTGTGTGTTCCCGGTGTCGGCGGATCCAACCCCAAATGCTCGCTTCGCGCGTCGAGCGGCCGCGATTGTGATGACCTCGGCCGACGCGCCCGACCGATTGCGAGGTGACGCTGTTGGCTATGCGGCTTCGACTTTGTGCTTCTGCCAGGCCTCCAGCCGCTCCTGCACCTCGTCGTCGCCCATGCCTGACAGCGCTTGCAGCAACACCGGGAGGGTGTGGCTGGTGGTCAGCTGTTCAAGGTCGTCGACGAGACGGGCCAATGCCTGCTGCGTGCCTTCGGCCGTGGCGCCGTCGGTGGCGCTTGGCGAACGCAGGGTGCGCTCAAGTGCCGCGACGAGTTGTTCGGCCGCTTGGCCACGTTGCGAGATCGCACTCGACAACCGCAGCAGGTCGTGCCGAGTGACGTCATGGTCGGCCATGCGCACCAAGCGGGCGGCGATGTCGGCGAGGAGGGCTGCGAGGGGCTTGATGGCTTCGAGGCGGCGCAGTGCCTCTTCGTGTTGGGAGGCTGCACCATCCGCCTGCAGCACCTGCAAGTGGCTTTGCAGGCGCGCGGCTTGTGCCTGCAAGTGTTCAGCGAGGCCGTTGAAGGCGGTGGTGACGTCGAGGTCTGCCCCTTCAGCATCGAGCGGAAGACGAATGTGCAACGCGCCCTCGCGGAGCCCGCGCAGCGCGTCGGCCAGCTGGTGGTGCTGGTGTTGGCTCGATTGGAGCGCAGCGTCGCGGACGGCTTTGTCGTCGACAAAAGCCTGCAAACGGTCGACGGCGAGGTGCGCGTTGTGCATCTCGGCGGGCGCGTCTGCAGGAGAGTGTTGCGCGTGTCCGTGGGAGACGGCCTCCAAGCGGGCGGTCAGTTCTGTCCAAGGCTGTGCGACCTTGGCTTGGACGCGTTTGAGGCCGAGCGCAGCCAGCAGCAGCGACAACAGCCACATGCCCGCGACGAGCACCCACGGGGTCTGGGGGTCTGGAGCCACCACCTCGGCGGCGGGGAGGGCGGGACGCTGGGCTCGCCTGGCGGCTTGCTCCAGCGCCGACAGGGCAGCCACCGATGTTGCTGTGGTCATCGCCGTCGTCGTGGCCGACTGCCGCTCTACGATGCACACCTTTTCTTTCGGCGCGCAGGCCTTGGCGAACAATGCCCCGTCGTCGACGTGGTGGGCGCCGGCCACGCCACTTCCCGGGGACGCAGCGGCCCAAGTCGTGTTCAAGCTGCCGTCTTTTGGCAACACCACAGTGCCTGCTCGGTCAACGAGAAAGCGGCCGCTTGTCGACGTCACCGACAGGGCCTTTGCGGCTTCGCCGAGTTCGTCTGCCGTGAAGGGCTTGCTGAGGGCTTTGCCTTTCTGCCCGCCTTCACGACGTGCATCCCGGGCGAGGGCAATGTGGTGCGACAGGTCTTTCAGCTCGCCGCGCAGTTTGCGCTCCAGCTGCGCCGCCTGTTGCGCGCGTTCGACGCTCTGCAGGCGCACCAGCTCCGCCTCCAACGCTTTGACCTCGTCGACGACGGGGGCGACCTTGGGCAGGTCCACCTTTTGGGGGGCGGTTGTCGTCGCCACGACAGGAGCGACAGAAGCGACAGGAGATGTCGTGGCCGCCCAGTACCCAACGGCGGCGGTGCCGATGGCGGCTGGCAGCAGCGCGGCCGCCACCAAGCTCACGCTCAGCTCCTGCACGACGCTGCGGCCTGGGTGCATGCGGCGAAAGCTGCGCTCTGGCGCTTCTTGCAGAAGGGGGTCGTCGACGCTGCCGTCATCGACGAACGCGCCGGGGACCTCCGCGGCCACGGCGCTGGAGTCGCTCACGTCAACGCCGTCCACATTCGGCGGCTCCGGGTCATCGCTGAAGTCGACAGGGGCTGGCTCAGCAACGTCGCTGATGGAGGCGGCGGCGTCCACCATGCCGTTCTCGGGCCCTACAGCAACGTCGTCCCCTGTGTCCCCAGCCTCAGTGTCTCCAAGCTCTGACGCACCAAGTTCTGACTCTTCAACGACGTCGTCCGCAGTCGAGTCGCTCGCAGCCTCGGTGGGTTGGGCGTCGGCTCCGCTTTCGTCATCGACGTCACCGTTGTTGACTGCGCCCGGGGCCGTGTCCGCCGATTGGAGGTCGTCGTCAGTGGCCGGCGTGTCTGTCGGAGGGGCCTCCTCGACGAGCGTGGGGGCCGCGTCTGTGACGTTGATGGCGTCCGCCGCGGCGTCGTCGGCCGCGACGGCAAGGTCGTTCGCGTGGTTGTCAGTGTCGTGGTCAGTGTCGTCGCCGGAGGCGTCTTCTGCGTCGACGACCTGCTCGAGGGCTGCTTCCATGGTGGACGCGGCGGACGTGTCGTCGAGCTTCTCGGGCGACGTTTGCGTTGGGTCATCGACAGATTCGTTGGCGTCTTGCACGTCGTTGGCGTCTTGCACGTCGTCGGTGGGGTCGAACGTCATGGTTCCTCCGTCGAGGCCAGGGGGGCATGTCCGCCTTGGCCGTCTGCAGTCATCACCAATGCGGCACGGTGCGTGACGACGAGGCGGTAGGCGATTTTCATCGCTTCCTCATCGTGCAAGCCCAGCTGGTCGGCGAGGGCGTGCACCGACCGCGCCCCGTCCTGCAGCGCATTCATGATGGTGAGTTCTTCGTCTCTCAACCCTTCAAGGCTGGCGTCTCTTCCCACTTGCAGCACGACGTCGGGAGAGGGCACGTGCTGCTCGATGGTGCTCTGCTCGTCGACACGGCGCAGCCCATCAAAGAGCAGTTCGTCGACGGAGAACCCAGAGAAAGGAAGGTCTTCAATCAGGCCTTCTTCGCGCCGCAGGCCAAATACGCCGCGTTCCATCCGCAGCATTTCGTACATGAGGTCTTCGGCTTGGGCGCGAACTGCGGCCCGCAAATCGGTGTCTTTGATGAGCCCGCGCCCGAGCAGGAAGGTGCCCAGGGGCTGTTGGCCGTCGAAGTCGTCGAGGGCCTCTTGCAGCTGCTCTTTCGTGAGCGCGCCCAGCAGCAAAAAGTACTGCCCGAGCCGGTTCACGGCGCGCACGTTGCGGCCCCGCATGCACAGCAGGCGACCCTTCTTGAAGTGCACCTCAAACCTGGCGTCGTTGACGCTGACCTCGAGCACCCCGGTTTGCCCCTGCAGATTCAACAGCTGCAGAACTTCAGGCAAGGGCACCACAGCGAGGTCGCCGTACAGCGACGGCACCGGACCGGTGAACATCTCCAGGCCAATTTGCCGTTTGAGAAACTCGGCGGCGATGGCTTCTGAGAACTGGTCCATGACGCTTGAAAACAGTTGTCCGACGACTTGGTCGGCGTCGTTGAGACCGCGAACAAACAGCGCGTCCGAAAACACCTTCATGACCTCGTCGACGGCACTGCCCTCGTCGACGGGGGCGCCTTCTTGGGAGCCGTCGTTGCGCGCTGGCGGGCGCGGGCGGTGTTGGATGAGCATCGGTGCGCGTGGACTCTCAGACGATGGGTCGAGCGACAGCAGACTGCCAAAGTCAGGCATGGGACTCTGCTCTGTTTTTGGCAAAAACAGGTCGGCGCCCTCAGACGCTTCGCTCCCTGCAGGCCCGTCGCTGTAGGCCGACATCGAGGGCGACGTGGCCTCTCGCGAGGCGTGTCCGTAGGTTTCGAGCACGGCGCCCACCTCGTCGGTGAGCACGTGGGGCGCAAACGGCTTGTTCAACGTGCCGACAATGCCGAGGCCAGAGACTTCGCCGGGTGAGAATTGGTCTGAGCGCGTCAACAGCAACACGATGGGGATGTCTCGCAGCAGCACGTCTTCATGCAAGGCGCGCGCGACGTCGAGGCCACGTTGGTCGGGGAGGCCGACGTCGAGGAGAATGAGGTCGGGGCCAAACGCCCGTGCCTGTTCAATGCCGGTGTCGCCGCGGTCGGCCGCGCTGGTCTCATAGCCGTACGTCTGCAACGTGGAACTCACCACGCGACGGATGGTGGGCGAGTCGTCGATGACCAAGATGCGTGATGACACGTCGTCTCCGCGGAGACGCCGTCGTCTCCCATGGCGGCCCAGGGGCCGCGCCCAACCTAGCCGACGGATCCGCCCCTCGCCAGAAACTGGCTCCAACAGTCGCCAACGTCTGTGGGTTGCCCGCAATTGGCGACACCTGGCGCCAGGGTGCTGGCGACGACGAAACAGAGGCGGCCCCCGACGACGATGTCAGAGGCCACCTCCATGTCGAGCGTGTGGGCCACTCGACGTCGTCCCTCGAAGCAAGCAGCTTGCCAAGAGCGAGGGCGGCGCCGACGGTGCGTCACCGCCATACGGGTGCCCAAAAACCGAGCGGTCTCGGCGTCGCACCTGCGGGGTCGAGGCCTCAACACCTCGTCGACATTTGCCGCACATTTTGCCCGGCGTGGTCTTCGGCAACGGGTATGATGCGAATGAAGACGATGTCGTCACGATTTGTGGCGCACACCACGAGATTGCCCATGACCTCTCATCTGCACCACGAGTACTTTGTCGACGTTCGCGACGACGTCACCCTCTGCGTCGAGACCTTCGGCGACCGCGAAGACACGCCCGTGTTGTTGGTGTGTGGCCTCGGTGCCCAGCTTCTGACTTGGCCGCAGGGGCTGTGCGAACTCATGGCCGATGCTGGGCACTTCGTCATTCGCTTTGACAACCGCGACGTCGGCAAAAGCACCCGTCTTGCAGGGCAATCGGTGCCGTCGCCTCATGCCCTCACCGACAAAATCAAAGAGGGCATCGACATTCAGGTGCCCTACCTGTTGAAAGACATGGCCGACGACGCGGCGCTGGTGCTCGACCACTTCGGCATCGACAGCGCACACGTGTTGGGTTGCTCCATGGGTGGCATGATCGCCCAAGACTTTGCCATTCACCACGCGAACCGCACCCGCTCGTTGACGTCCATCATGTCGACGACGTCGCGGCCAGGTCTGCCACCGCCGCGACAACATGCGTTGGCCGCATTGCTCATCCCGCCGGCGACGTCACCCGACGAGGTCCTCGGTCGCGCCATGTTGGTCATGCGCACCATCGGGTCGACCGAGGAGCACTTCGACGAGGAGATGGTCTCTGAGCTTGCGCTGGAGGCCTTCGACCGGGCCGACTCCTGCCCCGACGCGTTTGCACGTCAGTTCGCCGCCATTTTGGCGTCGGGGTCACGACGCGAAGCTTTGATGGAGTTGAAGGTCAAAGCACTTGTGTTGCACGGCAGCGCCGACCCCCTGATTCCTGTGGAGTGCGGCGAAGACACCGCCGACGCCATTGCTGGCAGTGAATACGTCGTGGTCGAGGGCATGGGGCACGACCTCCCGCGCAAATTCTGGGCGCAATACATGGACGCCTTTCAGCGCGTTTGGGCCAAAGGTGAGCGCCAATACCGGTGGCGACGAGACTTCGGCCGCGCCGCCTAACGGAGGACACGCGGTCGAGGTCGGATTCTCTGCCGTGACCCCTCCAAAGTGCACAATTGGTGGACGTCCTACAGAAAATGTACTTGGTACACCAAATGTGCGTTTTGGATGGTCTCCGGCCGCACATGGCGACCCAGCCTCAGAAGCGGGTGACCACTTCGAGTTGGCCGCCCGCGAACGACGGAAACTCGCGGCAGACGCCGGCCACGCATTTGATGCCGCCGCGCTGGCTGCCGACGGTGGCGCGCAGGCGCGTGTTGTGGATGACGTCCACCGACGCGATCAGCGCGTGAAACGTATTCTGGATGTCGATGCTCTGGTTGCGCCCGTCGACGCCCAGCTCATAGGTGAGGCCCCATTGTCCCGCGCGCTCAACGCCGAGGAACGTCGAGCCTTGCATCCAGATTTGTTCGCCGAGCTGCCACACCTGGGTGTTGGTCACGGCGTGCACCTGAAAGCCGTCGCCCAGCGGATGCAGCCAGTCGAGGTCGAGGTGGACCATGCTCTGCAAGCGCTCGGCGGGAATCACCCAGCCGCCGCTGCCTTCGTCGCGAATGCCGATGGCGGCAAACACACGCTCGTCGAGCGGCGTCCATTGCAGGCCTGTGAAGACGTGGATTTGGTCGACGGGCTCCTCTGAAAACGGCCGGTTCCGCTTCACCATGAGGTTGCCGTACACCAGCAACGCGAGGGGCTCCAAGAAGTACTCAACGCGGCCGCGTCCGCCGACGACGTCGTAGGTGTCGAGCACTTGTTGGTCGAGGCGCTCCAACGTCGACGGCTGGTTGTAGTCGAAGCGGCGCCCGAGTGCGGTGTTGGTGCTGCCCCGCTGGCTGAAGCCACTCAAGAACAAGCCTTCAGCGAGAACCGTGACGTCGCCCAGGCGGTAGTCGGCGACACCGGTCAGCGCATACCCCTGCTGCAACTCGCCGACGAGGGTGCGCAGCTGCGCGGCCCCTTCGAGGTAGACGCTGAGGTCGTCGACGAGCCAAGACGTGGCGTGGGCAAATGCGCCTGCTGTGCCCGACATGTCGACCTCGTCGCGGAGCACACGCTCCTGCGGCATGTTGAACAGGCCGTAGGCGCCGACGCGCACTTCATCCAGCGGACGCAGTTCGTACTGGCCGCCCACGAGAAAGTCGTTGGGGTCTTCGACACGGCGGTAGCGCACTGGGTCGATGTTGTCGGCGTTGGTGAAGCCAGCGAAGGCCTCGACGTCGTGCATGCTCGACGAGAACGACGCTCGTGCCCCACGCAGCGCAACGTCGATGCCGGCGGCAGCGATGGGTTTGCGCAAGTTCAAAGCCATGCCGCGTCCCAACTGCTGGTAGTAATCGCCGATGTCGACGGTGAACCCGTGGTCACTCCACGACAGCTTCAGCCGTTCCAGCCGGGTGTTGTTCAGCATGTTGCGTTCGCTGCCGTCGAACACCTTTTCGTCTTTGGGAAAGACGAACCCGTCGAGCGCCACCCGCGCTGAAGTCGTGAAGGCGCCTGCTTCGCCACGCACGTACAGCCGCTCCTGGCCGCGCACAAAGTCGTCGTCGTCGTCCTGTTCGTTCTTGTTGTCGAGGTGGAGGGCGACTTGGGTCCAGCTCAGCACCGACACGCGGTTCATGACGCGTGACAACGACGTCATCCAGTCGTCAGGCTCATCATGTTGCCCGGTGGCGCCGGACGTCGAGGCCGAGGGCACATCGGGAGCAGCCTCGCCGAATGCATCGTCCAACTGCTCCCATGACAGCTCTTCGTCCGGATTGTGCGCCGGCGACAGCGGCGCCCAACTGAATGCATTTGTCGACGACGTTTGGCGACGCGGCGGCCAGGGGAGAGCACCCAGCTCAATGTGCTCGACCTTGTCCCACGACAGTTCGTCCTCTGTTGAGAAGGGCGCTTTTTTCTGGGGGGCGCTGCGTTCTGCAGTGGGCGTCGAAGAGGTCTGCTTCTTCGGCGGCCACGCCGGCATGGGCGTTGTCTCGACGACACCCCAGTCGAGTTCGTCGTTCGCCGACGCCGGAGCCTGTGCGGCAGCCGACGCTGCGCACAACAAAACGCTCCCAACCACGACGACGAGCAGGCGCATTAGGCAGGCTCTTGCAGCAAAATGCGGAGCACCTTCTCCACGTTCTTTTCATCGCCCGGGCTGTACCCCTCGTGGCGCAGCGCAATCCGCCCCTTCTTGTCGACGAACAGCGTGTACGGGTTGCTGCCTTGTGGGTTCAGCTTCGCAGCGACGTTGCCGTCGGCGTCATGGGCCACGGGAAGTTTCAGCTTTTTGCGTTTGGCCACGGCTGCAACCGTCGACGACGTCTCTGGCGCATCTGTGGAAATGGCGATGCCGGTCGCACCCCACTTTTGGTATTCGCTCAGCAGCCGGTCGAGATGGGGGAGCTCCTGCAAACAGGGCGCACACCACGTTGCCCAGAACGAAATGACCCACACCTTCCCCAGCTGCTCCTCCGACGAGAAACGGCCGCCCGACAGCAGCGGCAGCCGAAAGTGAGACAGGGGGGAGCGTGGTTTGGCGAGGGCGTCTATGCCCCACAACAAGCCACCGCCCAACACCGACGACGCGGCCCAAGCCGACGATGATTGCAGCAAACGACGACGAGAAAACGTCATGTGGGTCCCATCTGAAGAAAGCGCCGCGGAGACGGCGCCGACGTGCGAGGAGTGTACGGCAATACTCGGAGCGCTCGGCGAAGTGCACGTTTTCGTCGACGAGCGGTCCGTTTCGGCGGAGGCGCTGGGAGTGTCGGCGAAACCAACTCGCCGACACTTCTAGAGGGAGGCGTCGATGAGGGCGTCGACGAGGGATTCATCCCAACCCGTGGTGATCGACAGAATCTCCATGGTGTTGACGTCGACAAACATCAGCATCGGCGTCAGCGTGGCGTCGTAGTAGTCCTCCATGACGAAGGGCGCGTCGACGACGACGTCAAACTCGATGTCATGGGTGTCGATCCACTCGCTGGCCAAGACGTCATCGGCTGCTTCAAAGTTCTGGTCTTCGAAGAGGGTGACGACGACGCGCAAGCCGTCTGCGGCGTGCTCCTCGTGCAGTGCTTGCAGCGAGCTTTGCTCTTCGATGCAGCTGGTGCACCAGCCGGCCGCCGTGCTCAGCAGCATCAACTTGGCGCCTTCGTCTTTGAAGATGTCGGCGTCGAAGTCGAAGGCAGCCCCGTCGGCGGTCTCGAAGCTGTGGTTGTCGAGGATGTCGCCTTCAGCGTTGCCGTAGGGCCCTTCGGGGTAGGTGTCGCGGTTCTGATCACCTGGCTCGTTGCCTGTGCCTCCAGCGCAGGCGCCAAGGGCCAAGACGAAAGTCAAAAGAATCCAGCGAATTGAGCGTGTGGTGTACATGGGCGTCGACCTCCATCCTCTTTTTTCATGATCAGCACGCTTCTTGCAACATGTATGTGCCATACGGCAAGTGTGCGCACACCTCGCACAGTTGCGCCCCTTGTTTCACGCCCCCGCGTTTTGCCCCTGAGGTTTTGCATGCTTCGCCTGCCCGCCCGCACCTGGACCCGTCTGGCCGCCACCACCCTCCTCGCCTCTGCTTTGAGCTTGACCACCCTTGCCGGCTGCGCAGGCGGCGATGGCACCGCCGGCCCCGAAGGCGAGCCTTCCGCCAATGAACCGGGTGCCGAGCCTTCCGACAATGGCCCCGACGGTGAGCCTGACGTCGGCACCGGTTGCACCTACCCAGAAAACGACGGCTCTTACGCAGTGGGCAGCGTGTTCCCCAACTTGAGCTTCCCTGGTGCCATCAACGGCGACGGCTCCACCACCGACTTCACCTTCGAGAAGTTTCACTGCGACGCCGAGTACGAGCGCTACACCTCGCTGATGATTCTGCTCACCGCGGAATGGTGCTCTGCCTGTCCACAATACGTCGAGATGGTGCGCCAGCTGCACCCCGAGCTCGACGCTGCCGGCGTGAAAATTGTCTCCTACGTCGCCGAAGACCGCTCCGGGGGGCTTGAAACCAACGAAGCGGCCCACGCCTACACCTCCAACTACGTCGCCGACATGGACTGGTTGCGTGTCGGCTCCGACCCCGCCGGCGACATCCGCGATCAAGCCGGCCGCTTGTGGACCGCGACGCCCAATGTCTTCTTCATCCGCAAAAGCGACATGGTCTTTGCCACCTCGCAAGAAGACACCCAGTACATTCTCCCGCTGGTGCGCATCGCCAACACCATCGACCAAGACTGGACCGACCCCAACAACCCGCCCTTCGTCAGCACCTGCACCGACGAGACCGAAGAAGACAGCGAGCCCAACGACACCCCCGACCAAGCCGCTTCGCTTGAAGTGGCCGTCCCCGTCGACGGTGGCATTTGCGCCTCAGAGCCCGACTTCTTCCGCGTGACTGAAGAAGGCGAATGGCAACTCGACCTGCTGTTTTCCCACGAATCCGGCGACCTCGACATCTACGTGGCCAACGAAGATGGCAGCATCATGACCGAAGCCGACGGCCGCACCCCCATTGGCTCCGAGTCTGTGACCGACAACGAAAGCTTCACCTACCAAGGCCCCGCTCTCATTCGTGTGCACGGCTACCAAGGCGCGTCCGCTCCCTACACCTTGTTGCTGACCACCGAGCAGCCCAACGACAACGGCCCCGAATAGCGGCGCTGGAGAACACTGATGACGACGACAACTCGCTCGTTCGCACGCCTCGCCTCCTTCTGTGGGAGGGGGGCGTTTCTCCTTGTTCTCGCCACCACCGCCTGTGTGGGGGGCGAGGGCGACCCGACGCCAGAGCCTTCGACGACGGAGCCTGAGCCCTCCGACGGAGGCGAACCGGAGCCGTCGCCTGAACCAGAGCCGCAAGAACTGGCCGAGTGCGACGCGGTTGATCCGGTGCAAACCGTCGAAGGCAGCGTCGTCGACGAGAACGGCGCCGGCATTGAAGGCGCCATCGCCCAGATGTGTGTGCGCAACGAATCCGACCGGCTGAGTTGCCTGGCACCGTCGACGGCCGACGCCGACGGCGAGGTGCTCACCTACATCCCCACGTCGACGCAATGTGCAGTGAAGCTCACGGTGCGCACCCTGCTGCCCAACGGCGGACGGGCCAGCATGTATTGCCGCGCCGACTTGTCGTCGACGTCGATGAACACCCTCAGCCTTGACCCCATCGCGTTGCCGACGCTGACGGCTGCCGCCGACCTCCCCGACGTCGGCGATGAAGACAGCGTGCGAGACGTCGTCCTCGACGACAACGTCACGTTGCGCATCGCCCCGGGCGACATCTACCCCGGCGACTATGACCTGCTGGGCAGCCGTGTCGTCGTGCCAGCCGACCTGTCGCCCTGCATTCGCGACGGGCTTCCCGAAGGCGTGTCGCACGTCTTGCTGCTGGGCCCCGAAGGCAACGCCAACAATGGCGTGGGCCTCGTCGTCGACGCGGCCAGCCTTCTCGGCGCCCAACCCGACGACTCCGTCGACATGTTCGCTCTCGGCGTCCTCGGCTGCATGGACGCCCAAGACGCCGACACCCTCGTCGAAGAAGGCACCTGGGCACCGGTGCAGGGCCCGTTTGTCGTCGACGCCGACGGGAGTGTGGCCACGAACGACGTCGCCATTCCTTGCGTGGGCGCCGTTGCTTTTCGGGTGGCACAGCCCGACTGAGAGCGCCAACTTCCCCCTGACGTCGTGGCTTGTTCGGGGTATGCTTCGCGGTCGGCTGTTGCCGGCCGCTTTTCTTTTGCTGGTCGTGGGAGGTCCCTCATGCGTTTTTCGATGTCTGCACTCGTCGCTGGTGCCCTGTTTTCGTCGTCGCTCTTGGTGGGCTGCGCCACCGGCGACGGAGAAACGCCTGAGCCCGAAGAAGACGTACACGCCGACTTGCCGTTCAAGCCAGCAGGTGAAAACGACGCTCCCAACCCTGCCGCCTACGGCCCCTACGCCGTCGGCGTACGCACCTTGACCTTCTTCGACGACAGCCGCACCACGAACGACAGCGGCAACCCCCGAAAACTCACCGTCGAGGTCTGGTACCCCGCCACCGACGAGGCACGCGACGCCACCGACGAATACCTGCTGTGGGACTTCCTCGCCGAAGAGCAGCAGCCGCTGTTTGAGCCCGACGACTTCGGCGCGCTCGTCGCTGGCGCCTTGCGCGACGCCCCGGTCCGCGATCAAGAGACCTACCCCGTCATCATGTTCTCACACGGCAAAGGCGGCATTCGCATGCAGTCGACGTTCTACACGCCGTACCTCGCCTCGCACGGCTACGTCGTGGTCAGCCCCGACCACGAAGGCGACACCCTCGTCGAGCTTCTCGACGAGCTGCAAACCGAGGGCGACATCGGCATTTCGTCGACAACCGACAGCTTCATCGATCGTCCCATCGACATCTCCTTCGTCATGAGCGAGCTGGAGAACCTCGACGCCAACGACCCGCTGAAGTCCATCATCTCCGTCGACGACGATGGCAAGCTCGACCCCGTTGGCATGACGGGCCACTCCTTCGGCGCTCTCACCAGCTTCCGCACTGCCGGGTTCGACTGGCGCATCGACGCCGTCGTCGCCCAAACGCCCGTGGGCATTGGCCTCGTCGAGTTGGCCCTTGAAGTCCCCGTCGCTGAGATGGGCATCCCTTACATGATTCAAAACGCCGGCATGGACCGCACCCTTCCCGCCGACCTCCACGCCGACAGCGTCTGGGAAGCAATGGTGCCGCCACGCTTCAGCCTGACCCTTTCAGAGGCTGGCCACTTCACCTACAGCGACATGTGTGTCCTCGACCTTGCCGCCATCGACGAGGCGCTCGAGATCGACGCGTCCAATGTGCTCGAAGACGGCTGCGGCCCTGAGAACATCGGCACCGACGCGGCCTTCCCCGTCATTCGCCACTACGCGGTGGGCTTCTTCAACGGCTACCTGCGCCACTCGCCTGGCTCCCTCGATTTGCTCACCCAACCGCTCCCCGACGACATCGCCCTTGCCGACGACACCATCGAGTTTTTGGCCGAGTTCGAGTGAGTCGTGTCTGACTTTGAAGCGTTCAAAAAGCAGCACCGCAAAGAACAGCAGGCGTTGCACCGCGAGCAGCAGGCCGAGGCGTACGAGGCGTACCTCGAGAAGAACCCCGATCGCCGGGTCACGAGTGGCATCTCCTTTGGCACCGAGCCGGCCAGAGCTGGAGGCCACTGGACCGACTACGGCCTGTACCTCCTGACGTTTGTCATCGGAGTGATGAGCGTCGCGCTGTTGAACGTGTTCTACCCGACGTGGTCGACCTTCGGCGCCCTCACCCTCGTCATCGGCACCGTCGTCTTTGTCGGCTCGGGCTGGGTGGCGTGGACGATCAGCAACGCCGTCGGCTACCGCGCTCGACAGGCGCTGGCGTTGGCGTCGCCGGTGTTGTTGCTGATGTTCATCCCGGTGTGCGCCACCCTCATGAACAACACCAGCGTCGACGGCCAGAAGGCAACAAAGGCCAAAAAAGCCCGCAGCTGCGCCGAGCGCTACGCCGCCAGAGGCGAATACGTCATCGGCATCATGGACCTCTGCCAGGTGACTGAAGAAGAGGCCGCTCGCGCCGTCCGCGAGGCGAAGGCCGAAACGCAGCCGCTTGCGACGACGAACAAAGAGGTGCGGCCCCCAAAGGCCGACGTCGACAAGCCGGCAGGCGAGGTGGCGGCACCGAAGACGACGGCAAAGAAACCGCTGACGAAGGCTGAGCTCGTTCAGGCGAAAAAGTGCGCCCACCGCTTCGCCCACGAAGACGCCACGGCCGAGACGATCCTGACGTTCTGCCCGAACGCCACAGAAGGCATGGCTGCTGCGGCCGTGAATGCCGCCGCGAAGAAGGCGAAGAAGCCGGCACGCAAAAGACGAACGCGTCGACGCTGAGCCTCGATGGGCGGGCGCCACCTACGTCGTCAGCGGCTTACCCCTTCTTGACGAAGCTCGCCTTCAGCAGAAACCCGACGCCGTTGATGGTGCAGTCGATTTCATGGTCGCCGTCGACGAGCCTGATGTTTTTGGCCTTGGCGCCAATCTTCAGCCCGCCCCCTTTGACCTTCAACTCTTTGATGAGGGTGATGGTGTCGCCGTCTTTGAGTTCGTTGCCGTTGGCGTCTTTGACGACGCGCTCTTTCGGCCACTCAAAGCCACAGGTGGCGCATTCGTAGTTGTCATCGCCAACCATGACGTCGTCGAGGGTGCATTGGGGGCAGGTGATTGGCACTGGCTTCTCCTCGACGGGCGTTTGCATTGCCGAGAGTCCCTACTCTGACGCTTCGGCGACGCCAAGGCCCTTGTGCGGCTGGCGTCTTCCTCGTCGACAGGTGGGCACGCGTCGTCATCGGTGCCGTGCCAGCAGACGCCATGAAGAACAACGAAAGAAGGCCCCAGAAGGGGCCTTCTCGTCGACGGTGCAAACCGCTCTTCACTGGGCAGTGCACTCTCCTTCGACGCAGATCGGAGCAAGTGCGGCGCAGTCACATTGAATGCCCTGCTTGGGCGCGGTGCACATCAGTGCTTCGCGGTCGTCGGCGATGGCGTCGGCTTCATCGATGTTGGCCACGAAGTCTTCACACTGACAGTCGGCCTGCAAGCACTTCGAGGTAAAGGCGGCGCAGTCATCGTCGACCTCACAAGAGACATCGTACACCGTGGTGTCGAGGGTCTCGTCGGTGCAGGCGAACGCAAACATAGAGCAAAGGGCGATTAGGAACAGTGGGATACGCATTTTCATCCCTTGGGTGTACCCCGCGTCCACCCGGCCGCAAGCTGCAATGCAATCTTTTTCACACCAACCCTGTGGCGTGTGGAGTGCGTAGGCGGAGTTGGAGCGGGGCGCGAAGCGCCAGACCACGTCGTCACCGCCCCAGTGGCCCACGAACCTCACGACCCGCGATCGACCTCGACGTCATTCGCCTTCACCAAGACGGCCCCGTCCGGCGCACCCCCAAACTGCACCTCATATGCGTCGACGCCACCCCGACGAACTTCAAACACCAGTGGTGCACCCATGAGGTCGCCGAAATTGAGGTCGATGACGACCTCATGCGCCCCACGAAACAGCAGCCGCCTGCCTTCGTCGAACACCAACTCCAAGTCCTTGCCGTCGTTCAACCAAGACAAACCCAGAAGAGATGCATCGCCAAAGGCTGCAAACTCTTCTGGGTCGTGGGTGTCGCCTGGCGACGTCGTCATCCCGCCAAGTCGGCGGCGACCTCAAAAGGCGCCTTCGTCTTCTCGCGCACTTCGCCAACGGTGACGTCGGGCGCGAGTGCCACCAACGTCATGCCTTTGCCGCGCTCGACGTCGAACACACACAAATCGGTGACGATGCGGTCGACGCACGCCTGGCCCGTCAGCGGCAAGGTGCACTCGCTGACAATTTTCGGCACGCCCTTCTTGTTGCAGTGCTCCATGGTGACGACGACACGGGGGCTGCCGGCCACCAAGTCCATGGCGCCGCCCATGCCTTTGACCATCTTGCCGGGAATCATCCAGTTGGCGATGTCGCCTTGGTGGGTGACTTCCATGGCGCCGAGCACGGTGAGGTCGACGTGGCCGCCGCGGATCATCTCGAACGACTCTGCCGACGAGAAGAAGGCGGCGCCGGGCAGGGCAGTCACGGTCTGCTTGCCGGCGTTGATGAGGTCGGCGTCTTCTTCGCCCTCGACGGGGAAGGGGCCGACCCCCAGCAAACCATTCTCGCTTTGCAGCATGATGTTCACACCGTCGGGGATGTGGTTCGCCACCAGCGTCGGCATGCCGATGCCGAGGTTCACGTAAAAGCCGTCTTTGAGCTCGGCGGCGACGCGTTGCACGATTTCGTCACGGGTCCACGGCATCATGCACCTCCTTCACGAGGACGAACCGTCCGCTGTTCGATGGGCTTTTCGTAGTCTTTGCCTTGGATGAGGCGCTGCACGTAAATGCCCGGCACGTGCACCTGGTCGGGGTCAATCTCGCCCGGTTCGACGATGTGCTCGGCCTCGACGATGGTGAGCTTGCCCGCTTTGCACATCATGGGGCTGAAGTTGCGCGCCGTCATGCGAAACTGGAGGTTGCCCATGGTGTCGGCTTTGTACGCGCGCACGATGGTGACGTCGGCGAGGAGGGCCGTTTCCATCACGTATTTGCGGCCGTTGAATTCGCGCTGCTCTTTCTTCTCCGACGTCTTGATGACCTCACCGTCGGAGTTGTACTGCATGGGCAGCCCGCCATCGGCGACTTGGGTGCCGACGCCGGTGGCGGTGAAGAACGCAGGCACACCTGCGCCGCCGGCGCGGATGCGTTCGGCGAGCGTGCCTTGGGGCACCAGCTCGACCTCGAGAGGGCCGAACAAGAACTGCTTCTCGAACTCTTTGTTTTCGCCGACGTAACTCGACGTCATCTTGCGCACTTGGCCGTTTTGCAGCAGCACGCCGAGGCCCTGCTCGGTGGTGCCGCAGTTGTTGGAGATGATCGACAGACCCTTCGTCCCCTTCTCGGCGAAGGCCGTGATGAGGTTCTCTGGGTTGCCGCAAAGGCCGAATCCGCCCGACATCAACGTGATGTTGTCGTCGATGTCGGCGATGGCTTCTTGTGCGGAGGCGAACAGCTTGTTCATGGCGCTCCCTCTCAAAGGCAGTCGGTGAAGCCACTTGCGGCAGAGGCCAGGCATCAGCAGGCACACGGCGCAGGCGGCGTCGACGTGAACGTTGTCGACGCTGCCGTTTGCCTTGTTTGTTGGGCCGTCGTCAATGCAGCTTGTGTCGTTCTCCCTCGTCACGGCGCCGGTACGCTGACCGTTCGTCAAGCGCGATGTCGCAGAGAAATCGGACGGCAAACGGCTCGCAAATGCACCAAAAGTTTGACCCTTTCCGCCTCCCTAGGCAAAGTCCGTGCAGCATTTGACAAACCGCTTTCGGGCCCTAGTTTGACAGCGCCGTCGCCCATGCCGGCTGCCCCTGAGGACTTCATGCACATCGCCTCCTACGGTCTCACCGACGTCGGTCGCAAGCGCGACCACAACGAGGACTACTACCTCGTCGAGCCCGAGCTCGGTTTGTACTTGGTGTGCGACGGCATGGGCGGCCACGCCGCTGGCGAAGTGGCGTCCGAGCACGCCTCCCTCACCGTGAAGCGCGTCCTCACCGAAAACCAAACGGTCATCGACGAGTTCAAAGCGAACGACACGCCACAGACGCGTGAAAAAATCGCTGGCCTCGTCGAGACGGCTGTGCAGACGGCGTGCAACGAGATCTACAACATGGCCACCGCCGACGACGGCAAGGCGGGCATGGGCACCACCCTCGAGATGCTCCTCGTGGTGGGCGGCAAAGGCATCATGGGCCACGTCGGCGACAGCCGGTTGTACATGGTGCGCTCCGGGCAGATTCACCAGCTGAGCGAAGACCACAGCTACTGCACCGAGATGATCAAGCGCGGCAAGATGACCCGCGAGCAGGCGCGCAACAGCCCCTACGCCAACGTCATCACCCGCGCCGTCGGCATCCAAGAGTCGGTTGAAGTCGACACGTTGTTGTTCGACATCGTCGCCGGTGACACCTTCCTCATCTGCTCCGACGGCCTCTCCGGATACACCGAAGACCCCAACGAACTCGCCGAGCTGCTCTCCGGGGGCAACACCGAGTCCATCCCCCAGACGCTGGTCGACCTCGCCAATCAGCGCGGCGGCAAAGACAACGTCACCGCCGTCATCGTGCGTGCCGAGCGCGACGACACCGACCCCGAGCAAGAAGACGAGCGCGCCGCCGACGTGCACCTCAAGCTCGAGACGTTGAAGAAGATTCCGCTGTTCCGCTACCTCACCTACCAAGAGCTGGTGAAGGTGCTGAACATCACCTACCTCGAGACGTTTGAGCCCGGCACGACCATCATCCGCGAAGGCGAAGCCGGCGAAGAACTGTACATCGTCCTCGCCGGCAAGGTGACGGTGTCGAACGACGGCACCGACATCGTCGACCTTCACCCGGGCGTGCATTTCGGCGAGATGGCCCTCGTCGACCAGAGCCCCCGTTCGGCCACCATCGTCGCCAAAGAGCCCACCCGTCTGTTGGTGGTGCAGCGCCGCAGCTTCTACACGCTCATCCGCAAAGAGCCGGTGTTGGCGGTGAAGCTGTTGTGGAGCTTTGTACAAGTGCTCTCGCGTCGTCTGCGCGAGACCAACCAACAGCTGTCGGGGGTGCGCAACCAACTGGAGACGCCCGAGAACCCCTTCGCGACGCCTGAAGACTGAAGACTGAAGGTCGTGTTCGTCCGCGCAAAGAAACGCCCCCAACCGGCTGCCGGTGGGGGCGTTGGCCATTTGGTCTCGTGTTGCGGCAGCAAATGACGAACAACGTCGGGCAGATTTGATTGCAGCTGGTCAACTTCAATAGGCTGCGCTCGACGTTGTGAGGAGCGCCTGTTTGGTTCCTCGTGAGGTGCCCAGTGCGCGACGAAAAAACGCGAGTCAGCCAGGTCTCCAAGATCATGGACAAGCGCGCCGGAGGCGTCGCTGCCTTCGTGCAGATTTACGGCAAAGACATCGGCAAGCGCTATCCGCTCGACCGCGTGCAAACGCAGATCGGCCGCAGCCCCGACAACGCCATCATCGTCGACATGGACAACGTCAGCCGCAATCACTGCAAAGTGTTCGCGTCGGCCGGGGGGCACTTCATCGAAGACATGGGCTCCACCAACGGCACCTTCGTCAACGACATCGAGCTCACCGAGCGGCGCAAGTTGAACAACGCCGACCTCGTCAAGGTGGGCGGCGCCATCTTCAAGTTTCTCGACGGCGACAACATCGAGCAGCTCTACTACGAAGAGATTTACCGCATGGCCATCGTCGACGGCCTCACCCAGATTTACAACAAGCGGTACTTCCTTGAGTTCGCCGAACGCGAGATCGCCCGCTGTCATCGCTACGAGCGTCCGCTGACGTTGATCATGTTCGACATCGATCACTTCAAGAAGATCAACGACGAGTACGGCCACCTCGCCGGTGACCACGTCTTGAAGAAGATGGCCGAGCTCATCTCCGACAAGAACATCCGCAAAGAAGAGTGCTTCGCCCGCTACGGTGGCGAAGAGTTTGCCGTGTTGCTCCCCGACACCGAGGCCGACCGCGGCAAGGTGCTGGCAGAAAAAATCCGCAAAGCCATCGAGGGCACCAAGTTCGAGTTTGAAGACAACGTCATCCCGGTGACGCTGTCGCTCGGCGTCGCCCAGCTCGACGCCAAGCACACCGTCGACACGCTCATCGGCGCCGCCGACGAAAAGCTCTACGACGCCAAACGCGGCGGCCGCAACCAGGTGTGCGCATAACGAGCGCGAACGACGTTGTCGTCACTCCGGTGGAGGCCGACGTCGACGACGACGTACGGACGTCGATTGTGCAACGCATGCGGGCCACCCTCGACGAAGTCGTGGGCGACGGCGCCGATCAAATCATCGACGATGCTGGCATCCGTGACCGACTGCAGTGGCACCTCGACATCCCCGAGGCGGTGGTCTTCGGCGCCCACGCCACCGACGCCTTCGTGGGGCACCTCCTCGCCCGCATCGACATCGATGTCGAAGACGGGATCCGCCGGGGCCTCATGGCCACCATCTACGTCGCCCCCGACGCCAGAGGGCAGGGGGTTGCCCGGCGGTTGTTGCACGCATTCGAGGCCTGGTGCGCCGAGCAGCACGTGCACAGTTGTGCGACGTACACCGCCGAGAGCAACGCCAAGCTCCAGACATTGCTGCGCAATCGCGGGTACACCCTTTCGTTGCGCGCCCACAGCGACGACGCGCTGCAAATGCCCATGGTGCGGCTCGAAAAGGCCATCTGAGACGCCTGAAAGAGGCACCTGACCCACTCGCAAACGCGCTCTGTGCGCAGGGCCCAGCGATTTCTGCTCAACTTTGTCCCGGCGCTTGTCGACTGAAGGCTGGTGCATATATCTCGGGGGTCTGACGACTGTTTGCGAGGCACGATTGTGTCTTGCGCGACGGTCCATGAGAGGCCCCGGCCGCCCGCCCGAAATGCGCGCAAGCGCGGAGGTGAACTGTGAGTTCCCGCAAAAAAGACAAGCCCGAATTCAAGCCGCAAGACCTGCCAGGCGAACTCCCCATTCTGCCGCTGCGCAACAGCGTGTTCTTCCCTGGCGCCGTGATGCCGTTGACCATCGGCCGCGCCAAGACCATCCGCCTCATCGAAGAGGCCACCCGCGAAAACAGCCTCCTCGGCATCGTCACCCAGCGTGCGCCTGAGATTGACGACCCCGCGCCCAAAGACCTCTTCGACGTCGGCACCGCCGCCCGCATCATCAAGCTGGCGCGCACCGGCAAAGACGGCTTCAACATCGTGGTCGAGGGCGTGAGCCGCTTTCGCGTCGACGAAGTCACCCAAGAAGAGCCCTTCTTCACCTCCAAAGTCACCCCGCTCGTCGACGAAGGCGTCGGCGACGTCGAGGTCGACGCGCTGGCCATGAACCTCAAGAACACGGCGCGTGAAGTCGTCGACATGCTTCCTGAGATTCCGGTGATGGCCAAGCAGCTCCTCGAGAGCATCCAAGCGCCCGGTCACCTGGCCGACCTCATCACGGCCAACATCGACGCCACCATCGAGGAGAAGCAAGAAGTGCTCGAGGCCGTGCACCTCAAAGTGCGCCTGAAGCGCGTGCTCGAGCTGCTCAGCCGTCAGTTCGAGGTGATGAAGCTGTCGAACAAGATCAACTCGCAGGTCAAAGGCGAGATGAGCAAGACCCAGCGCGAGTACTACTTGCGCCAGCAACTCAAGGCCATCAAAGAAGAGCTCGGCGACCGCGACGACGACGAGAACGGCGTCGAAGAACTCGAGCGTCGCCTCAAAGAAGCCAACCTCCCCGAAGAGGCCGAAAAGGCCGCCAACCGCGAGATGCGCCGCATGCGCAACATGCAGCCCTCGCAGGCCGAGTACACCGTCGCCCGCACCTACTTGGAGTGGCTCGCCGACCTCCCGTGGGACAAGACCACCGACGACAACCTCGACCTCGAGAACGCCAAGCAGCAGCTCGACGACGACCACTACGGTCTTGAGAAAATCAAGAAGCGCATCGTCGAATACCTCGCCGTGCGCAAGCTGAAAGACGACATGAAGGGGCCCATCCTCTGCTTCGTCGGTCCTCCTGGCGTCGGCAAGACCTCCCTCGGGCGCTCCATCGCCGACAGCCTTGGGCGCAACTTCCACCGCATCGCCCTCGGCGGCGTGCGCGACGAAGCTGAGATTCGCGGCCACCGCCGCACCTACATCGGAGCGCTCCCCGGCCGCATCATCCAGGGCCTGAAGAAGGCCGGCACCAACAACCCGGTGTTCTTGTTCGACGAAATCGACAAGCTCGGCAGCGACTTCCGGGGAGACCCCTCAGCGGCCCTCCTCGAAGTGCTCGACCCCGAGCAAAACAACACCTTCGCCGACCACTACCTCGACGTGCCCTACGACTTGTCGAAGGTGCTGTTCATCGCCACGGCCAACCAACTCGACACCATCCCGGCACCGCTGCGCGACCGCATGGAGATCATCAACGTCCCCGGCTACACCTTCGAAGAGAAGCGTCACATCGCCGAGGAGCACTTGCTCCCCAAGCAAATCAAAGAGCACGGCATCACCGACGAGAACATCGAGGTGCCCACCGAGACCGTCCTCAAGTTGGCCACCAGCTACACCCGCGAAGCCGGCGTGCGCAACTTGGAGCGTGAAATCGCCGCCGTCGCCCGTGCCGTCGCCGTCGAGGTGGCCTCGCACGAGGGCGAAGGCGACTTCGAAAAGCGTGTCATCAAACCCGAAGACCTCGACGACATCCTTGGGCCTGAGAAGTACTACAACGAAACCGCTGAGCGCACCGCGCTTCCGGGCGTGGCCACCGGCCTTGCCTGGACGGCCGCCGGCGGCGACTTGTTGTTCATCGAAGTCTCCCGCATGGGCGGCAAGGGCTCGCTGATTCTCACCGGCCAGCTCGGCGACGTCATGAAAGAGTCGGCACAAGCCGCCCTCAGCTGGATGCGTTCGCAAGCGGTGCCCCTGGGCCTCGCCAAAGAAGAAGACGCGCACTTCCTCGAGAAGAACGACATCCACATCCACTTCCCCGCTGGCGCCATCCCCAAAGACGGCCCCTCCGCGGGCATCACCATCACCACTGCGCTCATCTCGCTGTTCAGCAACGTCAACGTGCGCAGCGACGTGGCCATGACCGGTGAGGTGACCTTGCGTGGCCTGGTGCTCCCCGTCGGTGGCATCAAGGAGAAGGTCTTGGCCGCCCACCGCGGTGGCATCAAGCGCGTCATCATGCCGGCGCGCAACGAAAAAGACCTCGCCGACATCCCGCAGTACGTGCGTGACGACATGGAGTTCGTCTTTGCCAAGCAGCTCGACGACGTGCTCGAAGCCGCACTCGAAGGCGGCCACCCCGGCCGCAAAGACGGCGTGAATGTCGTCGTCGCCGAGCAGCCGCAAGCGTAGTCCGCGTCCTTGGCAGAACGAAAAGCGCCCGCTCCTGCAGCGGGCGTTTATTTGTGGGCTCGTCCTTTGTCGAGCTTGGGTCCACCACACCAGAGCCCAAACCCAAAGCGCCTGCTCACTGGCAGGCGCTTGGATGAAGCTGGCGTCGACGTTTAGGTCATTTGACGACCTTTAGAATCTTCACGTTGCCTTTGGCGATGGGGCCGCCGCCGAACGACAAGATGAGCTTGTTTTTGGGCGAGTCGGCACCGACGTTGACCTTCACCTTGACGTTCTGGCCGTCGCGCACGCTCTTCAGCGACACCCAGTGCACCCCGGGCTTCAACTTCAGACGGAAGTTGCCCATCAGCGGCGTGTTGCGTTTTTGCTTCACGCGGTCGACCCACACCTGCGCCGACGGGCGGCTGCCCACAGCGAGGTGGGTGATGTTGCCGGCAGCCTTTTTCTTTGGCTTGCGCTTCGCCTTGGGCTTGGGCTTGGGCTTGGGTTGGGCCTTGGCGACCTTGGTCGGCTCCGACTTCGGCTCTGCCTTGGCCGGCTCTGCCTTGGCGGGCTCTGCCTTGGCGGGCTCGGTTTTCGTGGGCTCGGCTTTGGCCGGTTCGGCCTTAGCGCCGTCGTCGGGGGCGGCACCGTCTTTGGTGGCCCCACCCGCCACGGCGACTTTGGCGCCTTCGCCGCTGCCGTTTTCGTCGCCATTGCTGGCGGCCGTACCGTCAGCGGGTTCTGCTGGAGGGTCTTCTTCGCCAGGTTTGGCGAGCACCAGCGTCGCAGGCCCGACCACGGCACGGCCGTTGTGCGACACCGAGATGCTCTTGTCGGCAAATCCGTTGGCCTTCACTTGCAGCGCGAGGGTCTCTGTGGACGTTGGGAACTCGCCTTCAAACGGCGTCTGCCCGACGAGCTTGCCGTTGAGGTAGACCTCGGCGCCCGACACCAGCGGACCCCCTTTGGCGATGGTGGCAAAGCTGATGCGCCACATGTTGTCGGGGAGGTTCTGCGGGCGAGGGCCACCAGCTCCTTCAGAGGGCGCTGCTGCGACGGCTTTGTTGTCGCCTTCGGCGGCGTCGCCCGCTTCGTTCGCACCGTCTTCTTTGGGGGCTCCGTCGGCTTGGGCGGCGCCGTTGGCGGTCTTGCCTTCGTCGTCGCCACCTTTGCCGTCACCCTTGTCGTCGTCAACCTTGCTTGCGTCTTTGCCGTCGCCTTTGCTCTCGTCGACAGGAGGGGCCGCCGCCTTGGTGTTGTCGGCTTTGTCTCCTGCGGTTTTGCCGTCGTCGACCTTCGCGACTTGAGCGCCTGCACTGGCTTCGGCACCGGCCGCTTTGACCAGCGAAATGGTCAGTGGGCCGGTGGCGCCGCCGGCCATCGGCGGCAACGCCATGTCGAAGTCGGTGTGCCCGTCGGCGGTGACCTTCAACTGGTGTGCCACCATGGCTTTGACGTCGAGCTTGGCGGGGAGTGCGGTGGCGACCTCGTTGCCGTCGAGCAGCACCTTGACGTCGGTGGGGGTTCCTGGGGCCGCCGTCAGCTGCCAATGGGCGTCAGCCATTTGGCTCGCCCCACCGTTGTTGCGCAGCTTGATGAACAGGCCGATGCCCACGGCGGCGACGAGGGAGAACGACAAGAACAGACCGCCGACGATGGCCACGGCCATGCCGGTCGAAATCTTCTTCTTCTTCTTTTTCTTCTTCTTTTTCGCGGGCGCTTCGATGCCGGCGGTTTCAGACGTCGGCGGCTCCGCGGTGGGCGGAGGCGGTGCCATGTCCATGGAAGCGTCGGCGGGGGCGCCCACCGGCACCTGGGGCCCAGACGGCTCTGCGGCCACCGGCGGGGGCAAGGCGCTTCCGTCTTCGGCCATGGCGGCAGCGACGGGGTCGAAGGGGGCGGCACCGGGCCCGGTGGTCGGGGGCGACGGCAACGCAGACGCCGGGGGAATGCTGGGCGCCACGCTCGGCGGCGGCACATTCGGCAGCGGGGGCAGGGTGGCGTCGTCGGGGGGGCGCAGCTGCGTGGCCTCGTCCGGGTCGGACATCATGTCGTCGTCGGCGTTGTGGCCTTCGTCGAAGGGGTTGTTGAACGAGATTTGCGTCTTGGCGTCGTCGTCGTCTTCGTAGTCGGCTTCATCGCCATACAGCGACGGACCGTTGAGAAAATCGTCGTTGGTGGCGTTGTAGTCGTCGTCGTTGCCGGTGTCGCTGAGGCCGCCCGTCTCAGAAGGCGTGGCCGTCAAGGCGACGCCCGCCTCGGAGGCTTCGATGACGAAGGTTTTGTCGGCACCGTCTTCGAAGTCGTACTCTTCGCTCTCTTCGTCGGTGGTGGGGCGCAACGCGGTTTTGTCGCTGGCGCCGACGGGACCCCCTTCGAGGGAGTGGGCAGGCGGTGGTGTGGGCGGCATTTTGCCGGAGCGGCCTTGCACCGTGGCGTCGTCAAAGTCGACGTTGATGTCGTCGCCTTGGAGGAATTGCTCCATCTTCGCGCGCTCTTTGGCGATGTCGCCGGAGTACGCTTCTTTCATGTACGCGGCGAGCTTCTTGGCGGAGTAGATGGACCGCTCTTCGATGAGGAAGCGCTGCAGGTCTTCGGCAAACTCCGACGCGTAGGTGTAGCGGTCTTCGACCTCGCGAGCGAGCGAGCGCATGATGATTTGCTCGAGCTCAGGGCTGATCTTTTTGTTGAACGTCGTCGGGGGGGCAACTTCGGCGTTGCGCACCCGCTCCAGCGTCGAGAAGTCGCTCTCGCCGATGAACAGGCGCTCGCCGGTGACCATCTCGTACAACAACACGCCGACGGCGAAGATGTCAGAGCGGCGGTCGATGGGCAGGCCGCGCACTTGCTCGGGCGACATGTAGCCGAACTTGCCCTTGAGGACGCCGGCTTCGGTCTTGGAGGCGCGGTTGGCGGCCTTGGCGATGCCGAAGTCGATGACTTTGACCTCGCCCTCGTAGGAGATGAGGATGTTTTGCGGGGAGACATCGCGGTGCACGATGTTCATGGGCTGGCCCGTCGGGTCACGTCGACGGTGGGCGTAGTCGAGGCCTTCGCAAATCTTGGAGACGATGTACGCCGCTTGGGGAATGGGCATGAGTTGAGCGTTCATGCGTTGGCGGTCGAGGATGGCGCGGAGGTCTTTGGACGCCAGGTACTCCATGGCGATGTAGTAGTGCTCGCCGTGCTTCCCCAGTTCGTAGATTTGAATGATGTTGGCGTGGTTGAGCTGCACCGCGATGCGGGCCTCGTCGATGAACATGCGGATGAAGTCTTCATCCTCGACGAGGGTGGGCAGGATGCGCTTGATGGCAATGATGCGTTCGAAGCCTGCGACGCCAAAGGTTTTGGCCTTGAACACCTCTGCCATGCCGCCGACGTTGACGCGCTCGAGGAGGAGGTATTTGCCGAACTTGACGGGGTAGCTCATGCCGAACTCCGGCGCCGACGTGGGAGGCCCAGTCGGCGCCAGTTGAGGGGGGCCCACGGGCAGGGCCTGCACACACACCGTGACGACGTCAGACATCCCAAGATCGCCCGGTTGGGGGCGTCAGTGTAGGAGCTTGATGCACCTGCTGCAAACCGACGTCGGCGCCCCTTGTGAAAAGGCGCACCCCTACCAACGGATGAGACAGCGGTTGGGTCTGTTGCATGGATCTGCGTGTCGACAGGGCCGCATGGCAGCGTCGTCGCAGCGGCGGAGTTGCCCCGGCGACGACGTTGTCACCATTCGCCCTTTACGGCAATGGCCTTGCTGGCGGATAGTCGCTCGTGTCGGCGCAGGTCGCACCTGACCGCGCCCTATGTGTGCATTGGAGACCGCATGCTGTCTGAAAAAGAAGGCTGTGCCCTGCTGAAGCGCCTGTTCGAGGCCCAGGGCTACAACATTGAAGAAAACGTCGACTTTAAAGAGGCCGACGTGTCGTTCAACTGCGATGGTTGGGACGCCGACAAGCGCGTGGGCTACGAGTACATGACGTTGTCGGAGCGCGACCACGAAGACCTCGACCCCGATGAGCTGCTGCGCATCAACGAGTGGATTGCCGCCGGCAAGCTTTTCTTGTTCATCGTCGACGAGACCGAAGTGGAGTCGGCTGAAGAGCTCGAAGAGGCCGCCGTTCGCTTCTTGGAAGAAGTCGGGCGCCGCATCGCATGACCCTGCTGGCCCTCGACGACCCCTACATGTTGGCCCTGGGGCGTCGCCTCGAGGTGTGCCGACGGCTGCTGGCCGACGTCGATGCGCAACAAAAGCGCTTCGCCGACGTCGTCGTGCGGCATCAAGCGGTCGAAGAGGGGCTTGCGCGGGCGTTTGCAGAAGCGGTGTTGGCTCCGCTCGACGACGCCCGGTTGGCGCAGGTGGCCAAGTTGGCGGGGGAAGGGGCGTTGCATCCCGACCAGCTCGCCCACCAGGCGCAAAGCGCGCAGCGGGCTGCGGAGCTGCGGCATGAACAGCTGATGGCCGACCCCCTGGCGGTGGAGCCCGAGGCGGAGTCGGCCCGACTGCAGCGCGACATCGACGACATCCGCGATCACGGCAAAGCCCTGCAAGACCGTGTGCACCGCGTCGAAGGGGCCCCGCATTTTCGGCAGCTGCGCGAGGCGTGTTTCGGCCTCGAAGGCGGGCCCGGCTGGTGGACGCTCTCGCACCACCGCATGAAGAAGCAGGCCGACCTGCTGCTGAAGCTGTTGCGCGACGTGCACGCCGCCGAGTCGTTCGGGGAGCTGGTGCACCTGCACGAGGCCGAGCGACAAGCGTTGCTGACGTTGGAGGAGTCGCTGCACCAAGCGGAAGGGCGCCTGCGTCGTTTGCAGGCATGGACGGCCGACGAAGCGCAAGCCCGGCACCAACGCGACCACGCCTACGACGCCGTGCTGCAAGAGCGGGCCTTTGCCTTGTATGAGCGGCTGACCGACGTGGCGCCCGACGTCATCGTCGAGGGCGACGACCCGCTCGCCTTGTGGCAGCGACGGTGTTGGGCCCATCGCACCCGCGTGCGCTACTTGCTGGAGGCGACGGCCCACCTCATCGGCCAGACCCGTGACACGCTGCGGTCCATGGAGCACGAGCTGGAAGACAAGCGCGCCCATCCGGAGTTGCTGTCGCGGGTGGCGTTGCCTCCTGCTGCAGATGTCGACGCCCAAACCATCGACCTTGAACGCCAGATGCAGGCGCGGCTGCGGCAGTATGGCCAGACCATGATGCGGCTGGACACGTTTGACCCCGTCACGTCGGATGTCCCCCGAGATGGACAAGTGTGGTGGGACCTCATGTGCGACGGCATCGACGGCAGCTACATTGACGAGGTGGCCATGCATCGGGCGATGCGTCCCGCACGTCGTCACACCTCGGCGCAAGACACTTGGGCCACCGCGTCGAACAACGCGGCCGACACGCTGGCGGAGCGGCTGGCGCGTGCGCATGACGTCGAGCGCGACCCCTACGCCGACCCCTGCGATGACGAGCCAGGCGACGAAGGCGAGCTGTCGTAACGGCTACAAAAAGGGCTGGTCGGCGCCCACCAGCTGTTCGATGAGGGCCACGGTTTGCGTGCGCGACAGCAGCGTGCCGCGGATGTTGCCGAGTCGAATGCGGTCGCCGTCGTCGAAGGCGGTGGTCTTTCCGCTTCCTTTGACGTCAACGCGCAAGCCATTGATGAACGTGCCGTTGGTCGACCCCGCGTCGACGACCGTCGCGGCATCGGGGTCGGGAAAGTACGCGTGAAAGTAGGAGATGGTGCCGTCGTTGATGACCACGTCGTTGTTGGGGTTGCGCCCGACGGTGACGAAGTCGAAGTGGCTCTCGGGGCGCGGCCGCAGCGGAAAGATGCGCATGGAGCGCCGCGCGTGTTCGGTGGAGAGGTCGAGGTCGGCGAGGGTGACGCCCTCGGTGGCCACTGTGTCGGAGGACGTCACCAGGTTGTAGGGCGCCAAGCAGATGTCGGCGGCGGTGCCTCGTTGCAGGCGTGCCCAAAGCAGTTCGGGCGACAGCCCGGTGGTCGACGTCGTCGACTGCGTCGTCGGGGGTGTTGGAAAGCTGCCTGAGGTGGAGCGCTCGGACATGGCGTGCCTCCTGCGTTTGCGCCACCATGGCGCCGTCTCTCTACTGTGCCAGAGGGCAGCGACGGCGCATCGATGTGGGCAGTTTCAGGGCAAGGCCGGCGTCCCATCCTGCGAATTCTGCGCAACTCGGGTGGGGGCGTGTCGGTTGGAGTGCGCTGCGGTCTGAGTCGCCACGCGGGTCTTCGAGGCAGAGCGCCTCCCAAAGGGAGCGTGGGACTAACTGCGCCTGGCGACGGCACGGCGCACAAACGCCAGGGTCTGCCTGCGGTCGAAGAGGGTGCCGCGGATGTTGCCCAAGCGAATGGCGTCGCCTGCGGCAAAAGGCGTGGTGCGGCCGCTGCCTTTGACCTCGGCAGGGAGGTCGTTGATGTAGGTGCCGTTGCTTGAGCCCGCGTCAACGACGGTCGGCTTGGAGGCGTGGGGGAAGTAGGCGTGAAAATAGGAGATGGTGCCGTCGTTGAGGACGATGTCGTTGTTTGGGTTGCGCCCGACGGTGACGAAGTCGAAGTGGCTGTCGGGGCGCGGGCGGATGGGGAACACCAAGAACGAATCGATGGCGCCTTGGGCTGTGGGCAGCAGGTCGTCGTCGTTCAGGGTTTGGCCATCCATGGCGATGGTCGTCGATGACACCACCAAGTTGAAGTCGGCGAGAACGTCGGCCCCTGTGGGGTCGGCCAACAGCTTTTCGTCGACGGCGCGCGGCGACAGGCCTGCGTTGCCGTTGGAGGGCTGTGAGAGTGGCGGGTGGTGGGCGTCACGGTGCGACATCTGGGCCTCCTCGTCGGCGCCATTGTCGTCTCTGGAATCAAAGGCGTCGACAGCACCGCCAAAGTGCCTCAGAACATGCGTCAGATGGGGGCGGTGCAGGCGGACGGCAACCGTCTCGCTACGAGGTCAGCTGTTGCAACGCCCAGGTGGTGGCGTCGTCGACGGAGGCGTGTGCCTTGTGCGGGCAGGGCAAGTCGACCAGCCAGGTGATGGCCTGCATCATGCCGCGCAGGGCAGCTGTGGGCACCACCACGGCCATGCCCTTGCATGAGTTGCGAAACAGGTCTTCATGGCGCTTGAGGTGCGACGCCAACGCCGAGCGCTGCACAAACGTCGAGATGGACACGTTGCTGGCGTCGACGACCCAGGCGTGGTCGACGGGCGCCATGCCGCCGAGCCATGCGTCCGCCTGCTCGATGTATGCGTCGAGGTCGGCGGCCGACAGCTGCGGCGGGTAGGTCAGCCCGACCACGTTGTCGGCCAACGGCTGGAGCCAGGGGTGGTCCATCAGCTGCATCATGGGTTTGGACATCGCCGCCGTCTCCGCAAACCTAAGCGCTGTGTCAGCCGCCGAGAGCGACGAAGATGTTTTGCACGTCGTCATCGTCGTCCATGCGTTCAAGCCAGGCTTCGACTTCAGCCAGCTTTTCTTCGTCGAGAGCGACGGGATTTTTCGGCGCCCACACCAGCTTGCTCGACTCTGGCACCCAGCCTCGTTCGGTGAGGGCCGTGGTGACGGCGTGGAGGTCTTCGGGCGCCGTTTGGAAGCTGCACATGCCGTCGTCGTCGATGGAGACATCATCGGCGCCGGCCTCGATGGCGGCCTCTTCTGGGTCTTCGCCGCCGTCGTGGGTGGGGGCTTCGACCATGCCGCAGCGGGTGAAATCCCAGGAGACGCTTCCTGAGTTGCCCAGCTGCCCTCCGCGAAACAACACCCGCATGCTGGACGCCGTGCGGTTCTTGTTGTCGGTGAGGCATTCGACGATCACGGCGACTTGGTGCGGCCCATACCCCTCGTAGGTCACCGTCTCGTAGCTCACGGTCTCGCCGGTGAGGCCTGCGCCCTTTTTCACAGCGCGATCGATGGTGTCTTTGGGCACCGACTGCTTGCGGGCGGCTTCGAGGGCCATGCGCAGGCCAGCGTTCATTTCAGGGTCGGCGCCTCCCCGAGCGGCGACGACGATCTCCTTGACGAGCTTGCCGAACAACTTGCCGCGCTTGTCGGCAGCGGCCGACCGTTTCTTGTGTTTCCACTGGGCACCCATGACGTCTCCTGCGATGCGAGATGGCGGTGGTTTAGCGGATTCGACGCCTTCAGGCGACACCAGGAACGGCAAACGGGACAGCAAAACCGCCAGGTGGGCATTCGGCCACGGCAGCAGGGGTTTGAGTCTGAGCCTGGGGGTGCGCTAGCGTCTGCCATGCCCAAACGCCCTCCACCCGCCGACCGCGTCCTTCCACTGCCCGGCCGCACCACACGACGTGTGGCCCGCCAGGCTGTCTTGGCCACCATGCTCGCCAACGCTGCATGCGTGGCTGGCCCTCCGCCTGAGCCAGGCCCAGAGACGCAAGAGCCAGTGGCGCCAGAGCCGGGGCCAGCAAGCGAACCCGACGCACAACCAGAGCCGACGCCGCCGGAGCCAGGCCCGGGGGCAGAGCCGTCTGCACAACCAGAGCCGACGCCGCCGGAGCCAGGTCCAGGTGCAGAGCCGGATGCTCAACCCGAGCCCGTACCTCCCGAGCCCGGCCCGGGGGCAGAGCCGTCTGCGCAGCCCGAGCCCGTCCCACCCGAGCCCGGCCCCGGCACGGAGCCAGAGTTGGATGCGGGCCATGATGAGGGTGACGCTGGTGACGTCGTCAACTGAATCGGATGCCGACGCCCCCACGCTCGAAGAGTGGGGCAGGTGGATCGTCGACAACGCCGCCGCCGGTGCTGCCCGCGCTGACGTCGAACGTGTCCTCCTGCATGAAGGCGGGCGCGCCGCGAAACACCACCACCAAGCCCTGCTTGACGTTGCCTTCACCGACGTCATGCAGCCGCATCTGGAGCGGCTGGTGCGTCGTGCGGAGCAGATGTCGGCGGTGCTCGACCTCGTCGACGAGTTGGCCGACGGGCCGATCGAGCGTCGGAGCGGCGTGGACGCCGACGACTTTGAGCGCAGCCACGTGCGGGCGTGTCGTCCGGTGGTGCTCACCGACGTGTGCGACGCTTGGCCCGCGCGGTCGCGGTGGGGCATTGCCGACCTTCGCGAACGGTTCGCGGACGTCCGGGTGCACGTCGCCCAAGGTGAAGACCGACGCGATGGCGACTTCAAGTCGGCCAACTGCCAGATGACAATCGCGGCTTTTTGCGACTTGCTCGACGCCCGCGCCGACCACCCCGCCAACGACGTCTACATGGTGTCGCGCAACCAGGCCATTCGCGAAGGGGGGCTGCAACCGTTGTTGGACGACGTCGTCGTCGACGAACGCTACCTCGATGCCCAGCGAATCCAGCAGCACACCGCGTTGTGGGTGGGGCCTGCTGGCACATACACCCCCCTGCACCACGACCAGACGAGCGTGCTCTTTTGTCAGGTGGTGGGGCAAAAGAGGTTCAGGTTGCTGTCGCCCACGGCGCAGGATGTCCTGCCGCACGTCGACGGGTTCTACGCAGACGGAATCCCGGAGTCGGTCTGGCAGCAAGCGCAGGAGGTCGTGGTTAACGCAGGTGAAGCCCTCTTCATCCCCGTGGGGTGGTGGCATGAAGTGTGCGCCGAATCCTTCAGCATGAGCCTGACGTTCATGAACTTGCGCGGCCGAGCCAACACCTTCCCTTGGTTGCGTTTGTAAAGGGTCTGCGTTTCAAAAGCGGCCAGACTGGCCTCTTTGGGACGCGCCGCGGACACCGGCTAGGTCGTTTCTTGTTTCACATGTGCGTTTGCGTGACGATGTTCACACCATGTCCGCTCTTGATGCGTATCTGAACCGCCTGCCTGAGGGGCTGAACTCGTATCCAGAGTTTCGGCAGAAGGCGAGCGTGTTTCGCGACTTTCTCCGCATGCTCGACTTCGACCGTTTGTTGCCGGCGCTGCCGAACCACGAGATGCGTCAGTGGGTGCAAGACCCCCCAGGCGACAACTGCTGGATTTCGGAAGTGCACACCTGCGCGGTGATGGCAGCAGCCGTGGATTCGTGTTTTGACGACGACGACGGCTTTCAAGACCTCGCCTTTCAGGTGCACCAAGCGTCGCTGAGTCGCCCGCTGTACCGGGGGCTGATGTCGCTGTTGAAACCGTCCCGGGTGATGAAGCTTGGCGGCTCCACCTGGCGCTTCATCCATGAGGGGTCGTCGCTGGCGGTTGTCGAGGTGGGCGACCGCGTGGAGCTCATCCTGCAACATCCACCCCACGCCTATTGCGACCCCATGGTGCGGGCGCAGGCGGGCGCGTTTCTCACCGTGGCGCACCTCGCTGGGCAAGACGATGCAGCCGTGTCGTTGACGCAACACAACGAGCGCGAGGCGCGGTTCATCGTCGACTGGCAGGGCGCACCTGCAGACGACGCTCTGTATGTGGCCGGCCCCGTTCCCAGGGCCAACCGCTGACAGTTTGACAGTTGCTAAAATGTGAACCCGATGTTGAGCTCGGCCACGGCCAGGGCACTCGCTTGGTTGGCGACGACGGCAATGAGGAGGTCGCCATCGCCGTGCACGGCCAATTCGGCGAACACGGGGCCGAGGGTGACGACGACACCGGTGGACGCTGTGGCACTCAAGTGGGGCACGACGAGCAAGGCATCTGTGGTGATGCCCAGCTTGAAGTACCACGCGAACCATTCGCCAAAGCGCAGCGGGGTCAAGCGGGCGGCATGGGCAAAACCATAGGTGGGGATGGGCACCAGCAAAAACCCTGTCAGCCCCATGTGCGTGGACGACGAAAACCGCAGCCATGGCAGCCGCAACCAGCTCCAACGCAGGCGGGCGAAGCCGCTGTAGCCAAATCCCAACGAACCATCCTCGCCCGCACCGACGACGACAGAGGCGCGGACGCTCGCGTCCCAGGCCTCGTGAAACTGCATTTGCAGAGCCAGTCGTCCACCGCCGCCCATGGAGGGGCCAATGGCGGGGATGTTCCACACATGCCCAGCGGTGGCGCCCACGCGGCCGACGCCACCGAGCGTCAGCTGAAAGACCGGCAGCTGCGGCGCAGGCGTCTGCCGTTCAGCGTCGTCGTCGACGTCACCTGGCGCGGCTTCGTTTTGGGCGGCGTCGCCTTGTGCGTTGTCGTCTTGCGCCATCGCCGCGCTCGGTGCGGCGACGACGAGCGCAAGGGCCACAGCAAACAAGAGGGACAGCTTGGGCACAGAAGCTCCATTGGCATCGACGGCGTCAGCGAAGCAGACGCTGCAATCGACATGGTCTTCAACGTCGAAGGCGTTGTCTGTGCGGCCGCGCACGTTGCTCCCTTCGTCACGCACCCGTACGACGGGCTGCTCAAGGTGCGGCCGCTCTTTTCGTCGTCGACGTTGGCTGCTACTCCGTCGCCGACCGGGGGCTCGCGTGCAACGTCAGACGGAATTCAGCGCTTTGGTGGCGCACACCATGGAGGTGACCGACCGAGGGGCCGTCGTCGCCGGCACGTCCACTCGGACGGGAACCCCGTTGCGCCTGTTGCTGGGGTTTGGCGCGTTGGCCGCGGCATTGTGGACGGCGGGGTCGACGGTGTTGTCTGCGTTGGCGGGCCTGGTGGCGTTGTCGATGCTGCAGTTGGTTTGGCAAAAGCGGCAGAGCGTTTCGCTGGAGATCGACCTCGTCGCCCACCAAATGCAGCGCACGTCGTTGAGCGGTGGTCGCGCGGACGTCAGTGTGTTTGCCCTCGATGACGTCGGCCTGAACGTTCACGCCGGAACCTTGGTGGTGTCGGCAGGCAGTTTCGTCGATGACTTCAGTGTCTCTGCCGAGTTGCGAGCGCAATCGGCGGCGGTTGCCCGGCTGTTTCCCGAGCACTTGCCCGGCGTCGACGACGCTGACGTGCGTGCGCTCGGAGGCACAACACCGATGGCCGTCTCTGCCCGGTCGTCGTCGTCGTCGACAACCGTGCCGGAGCCGAAATGACAATGTTCTCGTTTCATCTCGCACCGGCAGGGTGGTGGACGACGTTGCGCGCCTTGGCGCGCCCCCCGACCTCGTCAACGGTGCCTGGCCTCGTGCACGTGGAGTGCATGACGCAGATGACATTGGGCGCCGCCATCCTCTCGCCGTCACGTGCCCAGCTGGGACGTCTTGCGGTGTTTGCGCGCTGGTCGCAAGAGAGCGACCTCGACGCCTATTTGCAGCAAACGCGGCTGGGTCGGGTGCTGGATGGCGGGTGGCACGTTCGGCTGGCGTTTCTCCGTCGGTGGGGGCACGTCGACGCTTTTGACGGACTTGCGGCAGAAGCAGAGCCGCATGACCCAACGCTGCCCGTTGTCGCCGTCACTCTCGCCCGGATGAAGCTGCTGCAGGTGCCACGGTTCATCCGTTGGGGGCGCCCTGTGGAGAAGCTGGTGCGCGATCACCCGGGAAAGACCCTGGCGTTGGCCGCGATCCGTCTGCCGAACACGGTGTCGACGTTTTCCATCTGGCGGTCCGGCGAGGAGATGACCGACATGGTGCATGGGCACAGCGCCGTCGAACAGCCGGAGCGCCACAGCGTCGCCATGGTCGAGCGCAACCGCAAAGACTTCCACTACGAGTTCACCACCCTGCGGTTTCGGCCGCTGTCGGAGCATGGCGAATGGCAAGGGCAGCGTGGGTTCGTGCTGCCGGTGAGCGCGGCATGAAGCGGCCTCGCTCGTCGCTGCTCGACCTCACCACACAGCTGTGGGTGCGTCTGACGGGGCGACGCGTTGCTCTCACGGACGTGCCTTGGCTGGACGGCCCAACGGGCGACGTCGACGTCATCGGGGAGTCGTTCTTTCACCGCTTGGCCGAGCGGGATGGGCTCATCGTCGACGACAGTGGTCATCCACAGGGGTTGTTGCCATCGATGTCGGCGCTGAGTGGGCCGTCTTTTGATGCCTTGCAGCTGCACCCGCAGGTGCAACGCTTCTACCTGCAGACATCCACCTACGGGTTCGACGTCGAGCCTGTGTGGTCGGGCGGGCTGCGCCCGTTTGCGTGGCTTGTGTCGGCACTTTTCAGCAGGAGGCTGCGCCAGCTGAACGTGCCGTTGTCGAAGGCGGACGTCGCGCGCGGCGCCACCAGCGAGGTGTTTGCGGTGCGCGACGGCGACAAGCATCTGTTTACGGCGTGGGTGCGGTCTTTGGCGTCGACCAACAACACGCTGTACGTCGGTGCCTACTCGACGACAGAAGTGCCGGGGTTCAGCGGGAGGTGCATCAAAGTCGTCTTCCCGTTGCCCAACGGCAACGCTGTGGTGTTGATGCGCCCGGAGCTGCAGGCGAACGGCTCGTTGCGGCTGGTGTCGAGCGGGACCCAGTTCGGCGACCCCGGCTTCTATTTCGTCGTGAAGCGGCCAGGCAGGCAGGCTGTGGCCAAGTACGTCCGAGCACTCGAGGAGACCATCCACGTGTTCGTCGACGATGACGACGACTTCGTTCGGGCAGAGCATCGCCTGCAGTTCATGGGGCGCCCGTTCTTGTTGCAGCGCTACTCGATGGAACGACAGAGCTCGAACTCGTCCGGCGCTGCAACCACCGCCGTCGAGGAGGAGTCACTCCCATAGAAGCCCGACTACGTCGATTCGTGAACTAAAGAAGTGTCTGCGGTGGCCACGTTTCGATATTTGTTGAAATGATGGAGGTGAGCGGGGGAGGTGCGCATCGACTTCGACGGCGTGAGCCAGTTCGCCTTTGACGTCCTGACGCCTGAGCTGGCCGTCGCGGCGGGTGTCCGCGGCAACTCCGAACTTTGAGGCCGACAGAGTCCTACCCCGTGAAGGCACGTGAGACGCCGCCCGCCTCGGCCTCCTCCTCGGCCTCCTCCTCGGCCACCTCGTGGAGGGCCTGCGAGAGTGCGCGCACCTTGGCCGACCGATGGAGGTCTACGTGGGTCACCAACCAGAAGGGAACCTCCCACTCTTCTCTTGGGTCCACGACCTGACGCAGCTGATTGTCGTGCCGGGCTTCGAAGCAAGGCACAAAGCCGATGCCCATCCCGACGCCGATTGCTTCTCGAAGGGCACGGTAGAGCGCAAGACGTCACCGACGGAAGACGATGCAAGAAGCGCCATCCTCAGCCTCGACGGAGCAATGAACGCAAAGTCGTCCTTCGAACCGGAGCCGAGTGGGGCTTCCAGGTTGTGCAGTCAGACCAAGCTGCCCATGTCTGCTACTTCGAAGGGGAAGGAACACTGCGGTACGTCGGCGACGACCAAGCCGGTGTCGTCGTCGCTGCGAGCAGTAGGGCGGACCCTTGGCCGGAGGAGTTGAACTGTTCCTTGGAAAAGGCAGCAGATGTAGTGATTGGGGGCGTTTTGGATGAGGGCCCGCACTAGATGGTGTTCGTTGGCCTTGTCAACACAGAGCACATTTTTGAATTCGTCGAACTAGCGGAAGAAGAGCGGGTCTCATACGTCAAGGCCCGCGGCCCAGGGGCTGCCGCCTCGCTCTATGAAGCATTCCGCTCTCTCCAAGCAGAACTCCACGGAGCGCTAGGCGAACACGAACGGGGGGAGGACCGCTCCGAGGACACGTTGGACGACTACGCACTTTGTGTGATCGAGCGCGGCGTAGATGCATGTCGCTCTGTGCTTCTTCACGAGGGCGACTGGGCGTTTGACCTCGACGAAGACAGCCATGAGGTGTTGGAGCAGTTTTTGGAAGCGAGTTGGGATTTGTACGGTGACGAGGCCTTCGACGACGTGGGCTAATGGCCGAGGAGACGCTAGCGGTCCTCCAGAACAAACCGCTCCGCTTCAGCCAAGTCGGCCTCGTCGACAGATGGGCGGCACGTCGCCAAGAACGCCACGAGTGCCTCACGACCGTGCTTTTCAAGGTAGTCGTCGAGAAGGCTGGTCAGAAGGAACTCACGACCGCCGTACGCCGATGTGTACCGAACCTCTGGGTGCAAAAAGCGGTCACGAAGAAAGTCGTCCAACTCCTCCTTGGGGAGGGCGTGCACCAACAAGCCCAGCATCTGCAGCGGGACGACGTGCGCTTTTGCCAGCCGCTTCACGGCTTCGATTGCCGCAGGGGAAAGGGACTTGGCTCGGTCCACCTCGTCGACCGCGTGTGCGTGCTTGTGGAGCTCGTCGACAAGGGCGCTCAACCGCAACAGGGTTTGTTCGTAGGGGGTCGTCGTCATTGCGTCCCTCGACTCACGAAGCTGTGCGTAAACGTGTGAGGTGCCGTTGCACCCAACACGCCGTCGACGGTCCCCACGATGCTCTGACTGCGCTCCCCCGACAACGCATTGACCTCCTGCTGCACCAGCTCGCCGACTTCGTTTGCGGCTGCTTCTCGAACGGCGACAAGCAAGCCGCCCACCCAAACACCGCAACGAGCTGCCCCAAAGTCTTCTTGCTGCAGGTCGCCCGTTGCAACGTCGTACACCAGGTTCTGGCTTCCGTTCTGCATCGACATCGTCAGCAAAAGAAGTTTGTCGTCGTCGACAAACGTCCCAACCGACGAGATGTACCCGTCGCCATATTTGCCAAGGTCTGCTGAGAACAGCTTTTCAAGGTGCCCGTCGACGAACTTGAACACGCTGACCTGTTTGACCGAAACGACGCCCAGGTGACCTTTCCCCGCGAACACACGCCGGACAGGACCTCGAACAGCAAGTTGCAGTTCATGAACGTCGTCCTCGATGAGAAGCACCCCTTTTTTGCCAGCAGGTATGAAGAGCGAGTCGTAAAGCATGCAGCTGTTGCCCAGGAGGTCCCGTCCGTACTGTCGAAGGACTGGCGTTGGCTGGCTTCCACTCCAGTGCATGATTTGGTCTCCGTCAGCGAAGACACATGTTCGCCTGACCACGACCGGCAGCGACGGGCGTTTGGCCTGAACCTCGTCGACGGAGCCATCAGCAATCATCCGCACCACCGAATCTGGCCCTGCAACAACGCAGGTGGCGCCGTCGGACGAGAACGAGGCGTCCCAGTTGCAGTCCCAACCGTGACGGACTCCGGAAAGCTGCAGCTTTGCGACAGGAGCAAGCACGTCGTCTGTCTTGACGACAACAACCCTGCTGTCCTCCTCAGCGACGAGCAACGACCCATTCATCGAGTTTCGAAAGAGCGACGTGTTCATCGGTTGGCGGCCTTCGGCGACATCGTCGGCTAAGAAAGGGGGATGGGAGTGGGGAAGGTGGGGAACCCAGGTGGGGAACCATCAAAACAGAACAGTTCTCCACCCCCTGTCCCGCGAGAGCAAAAGAAAAAGCCCCGTGAAAACGGAGCTTTATCTGGTGGACGTTTCCAGCACTTGTGGTGGACCTGATCGGAGTCGAACCGACGACCTCTGCAATGCGAATGCAGCGCTCTCCCAACTGAGCTACAGGCCCACAGCGGGTGCTCTCTACCTAAAAGGCAGGTCGGGGTTCGTCAACCCGAAAACGGCACCCAGTCGCTGCGTCAAGTGCGGGGGACGCCGCCTTTGAACAGCTCGTCGTCGTCGGCCTCGATTTCAAACGTCTCGGGCTGAATCGACACCACCACTTGGTCGCGGAGGTCGAAGGCTTGCTCGTCGAGCAGGGCCATGACACCTTGGCGAATGTCGCGGTCGAGCTTGAGGAGGTCTTCGTCGGTGGTGCGGCCGAGGACGCGCACCTTGGCGTCGCCACAGACGGTGGCGATTTCGCCAGCGGGGGCCAACACGAACCGGGCCTCGACGCCCATGCGCACACGGTCGATGAACTGGGAGCGGTCGGAGAGGATGGCGACCCATTGGTCTTCGCCGACACGCAACGTCCGCGTCGAACAGCGCGCGGGGTCGTCGCCAGCCTTGGCGTGGAAGGTGAGCACAGGCGCGGCCCCCAACAAAGCGCTGGCGCGCTTTTGCGTGTGGCGTTCACGGCGGTCAAAGCTGAGCACGGTCATTCTCTTGCTCCATGGCGACGGGAGCCGTCGCTCCCTAGCTGTAACGCTTTGGCTGCTGTTTTCGACGACGAACGACGTCGATCTCGGCAAAAAAAGCGCGTCTGGCATCACACGGTCACGCGCCGTCGGCGGGTGGCTCTTTGGATGCGGTGATTTCTGCGGCGAAGGCCGAATGGCCCGCCTCGGTGAAGGCGCGCACGATGGGCGCAGGGTCTTGGTCGGTGAGGGCGATGACGGCGCCGCCGCCGCCGGCTCCGGTGAGTTTGGCGCCGAGGGCACCCTTGCTGCGGGCGAGGGCACACAACGTCTCGATGCCCGGCGTGCTGACGCCGAGGGCGTTCAGGTAGCCCTGGTTGAGATTCATGAGTTCGCCGAGGGCGGCGAGGTGGCCTTCGCGCACGGCTTCCGTGGCCTCGTCGACGAGGGCGCCGATGCCATCGAACAACCGTTGGTAGGCGTCGGGGTGGCGCTTGCGGCGGTCTGACAGCGCACCGACGGCGAAGCTGGTGCCGGCGTGGTGTCCGGCGATGCCGATGGCGAGGCGAATGCGGCGGCCTGGAATGACGGCGGTGACGTCGCCAGAAGGCTGCCCTTCGGCCCGGCGGTAATGCACGAGCCCGCCGTGCGAGATGGCGGTGTGGTCGACGCCAGACGGGCTGCCGTGAAAGACCTTCTCGAGGGCCAGTGCGCCATTGAGCAAGGTGTCGTCGTCGAGGTCGCGCCCGAGGTGGCGGTGGACGCCACGCACCAAAGCCACCGACAACGCGGCCGACGAGCCCAAGCCTGACCCGGCCGGGATGGCGCCCTCGACGACAATGCTCAGACGTTTGACGTCGTCGCCGTACATCTCGACCAACTGGGCGAGCGCCTTGCGCAAGGCTTCGGGCCCTTCGCCGTTGGGGTCGGGGCGGGCTTTGGCTTGGATGCCGAATCCGCTGCCGCGCAACTCTGGGCCGTTGGTGACGTCGTCGTCGAGGTCAGACAGCACGACGCGCATGCCGCGATCGATGGTGGCGGCGAGGGCAGGCTGGCCGTACACCACGGAATGCTCGCCGAGGAGAATGACTTTGCCGGGGGCGTATCCAAACGATGCGGTGGCGCTCATGCGGCCCCTCCTGCGAGAAGCGAGCGCGCGCGGTCGGCGCGGATGTTGCCTTCGGCGACCAGCTGGTCGGCGATGCGTTGCACGTCGTCACCGTCGGCACCTGCAGCCATGGCCACTTGGCGGGCGTGCAGCTTCATGTGTCCGCGTTGAATGCCTTCGGTGGCGAGGGCTTTGAGGGCGCCGGTGTTTTGCGCGAGGCCGACGGCGGCGATGAGTCCGCCCAGGGCTTCAGCGCTGTCGGCGAAGGCACCGAGGAGCGCGCGGCACGCCTTCACCGTCGGGTGCACGCGTGTGGCGCCGCCGACGGTGCCGATGGCCATGGGAAGCTCGATGGCGCCGCGCAACGTGCCTTGGGCCTCGTCGACGGTGAACCGAGTGAGGCTGGAGTAGCTGCCATTGCGCGCGGCGTAGGCGTGGGCGCCTGCTTCGATGGCGCGCCAGTCGTTGCCCGTGGCGATGGCCACCGCGTCGATGCCGTTCATGACGCCTTTGTTGTGCGTGCTCGCGCGGTAGGGGTCGCGGGCGGCAAAGCGATACGCGTCGACGATGCCCTGGGCGACTTCACGTCCACGTGCGTCTTTGTCGACGTCGTCGCCGCACTTTCCGGCGAGGGCAGCGAACGGAATCGAGAACGACGCCCGTGCCTTGCGGCGGTCGGTGAGGTTGCTGAGGATGCGCAAGTGGGCGCGTCCGCCGATGAGGTCGGTGACCATCGGCGCCAGCCCCTCGACGACAGAGTTGATGGCGTTGGCGCCCATGGCGTCGCGGCAGTCGATGACGACGTCGAGCACGTGCATGGCGGTGTCGTCGTCGTGCTCTCGGTGCAGGCCGTCGGCAACAGGCGGCAGTTCACGAAGTTCAAAGTCGACAAACCCGCCGCCACGCTTGACCATGCCATCACACAAGTCGTTGACCTTGGCGGCAATGGCGTCGCGGTTGTCGTCGAGGGTGGCTTGGGCGCGGCGGGTGTCGTCGAGGCCGATGAGTTGGATTTGTCCGACCATGTGAGGTGGATCCATCTCAGTGGTGAACCCACCGCCTTGCAACGCCAACGACGCAATGTGGCTGCAGGCGGCGACGACGGAGGGCTCTTCGACCGCCATGGGCACCACGACGGGCTCGCCGTTGACGACGAAGTTGAGAGCGACGCCGAGGGGCATGCCGAGGATGCCGACGCAGTTTTCAACCATGTGGTCGGCCGCGTGGAGCTCCAGCCCGGCGTTCACATCGAGCGCTGCCACGTGGTCGTTCGCCAAACCCAATGCGGCCAGGCGTGCTCGACGCTCAGGCAGAGGGAGGCGGTAGAAACCAGGGATGCGGGACGTGCTCATGGGGGTCACGGACTCGGTGCTTTCAGTTGTCTTAGCGTCTTCAATAAGAACTGAAAACACTGAAATCATCCGCAGATGTGCGGAGGACACATGGAATGTGGCAACTGCAGCATGGCCGCGCAGGCGATTTTGTCGAATTATTGCCCTTCTACGCCGTCTTCGTCGTCAAATTCGCCCAATTCGGCGCTGATGTCGACGGTGCCGCCCCCGAGGAGGAGCTCCAACAACTTGTTGGAAATGCGCACGACGTTTTCGAGGTGCTCGATCCGCTCGCTGACGAACACCTCAGAAGCGTCTTGCTGGCGGTTCTGGCCCGATTGTTTGATGAGCTTGGCGGCGTCTGAGAACGTCTCCACCGCCTCTTTCAGCTCCAACTGCTCGCGCCCGCCGATGACGTTCTTGATGATGGTGCGGATTTCGGGCTCTGCATTGTAGTGCAGCTTGCGGCTGCCCTTCTCGTACACCTTGTGCACCGCCCCCCAACGCATGAGGCCGCTGAGCGACATGGAGACGTTGGCGGCCGACACCCCCAGCCGCTCGACGAGGTCGGCTTGGGTGAGGGCGTTGGGCGACAAGAACAGCGCCCCGTACACGCGGCCCATGGTGCGGGTGAAGCCCCAAAACTCGGCCATGCGGCCCATGGTTTCGATGGAGAGGTCTTGCGCCATCTCCAGCGGGCTTTCTCCGGTGTGGGCATCATCGGTGGGGTGCTTCTTGACCATGGCCGATGGTTGCCTTGTGCAGCTTGGGAGGTCAACACCGGCGTTGCAACCGCCACCTCCAGCGGTACAAGGCCGCATGCGTTCAGCCACAGCCTTTGCCCACACCAACATCGCGCTCATCAAATACTGGGGCAAACGCCCAGGTGACGACGACAACGGCCGCTCGTTGAACCTGCCAGCGACGGGCTCGTTGTCGATGACCCTCGACGCATTTGGCGCCGAAACGACGGTGGCGCTCAGCGATGACGACGTGGACTCTTTTGTGCTCGACGGGGAAGAGGTCGATGCCAAAGAGGTCACCCGTGTCAGCGCCTTCTTGGATTTGGTGCGAGCGCAGGCCAAATCCAACGCTCGATGCCGCGTGACGTCGAGAAATGAGGTGCCGACCGCTGCCGGGCTCGCGTCTTCGGCGTCGGCATTCGCTGCTCTGGCCACGGCGGCATGTGCAGCGTTCGACCTCGACGTCGACGACAAGACGGCGTCAATCTTCGCCCGTCGCGGGTCTGGCAGTGCAGCCCGGTCGATCTTTGGCGGCTTCGTCAAGATGAACGTCGGCACACGTGACGACGGCACCGACTGCTTTGCCGAGCCTGTCGCCGTGCACGATGCCCTCGACCTCAAACTCTTGGTGGTGCAATGCGCCACCGGCCGCAAAAAAGTCGGCAGCACTGTGGGCATGAACCGCACAGCGGAGACGTCGCCGTACTTTCAAGCGTGGGTGTCGTCGCATGCCGCTGACCTCGACGCTTGCGAGCGCGGCTTGCGCGACGGTGACCTTGACGTCGTCGGCGCCGCCATGGAGCACAGCACGTTGAAGATGCACGCTTCGGCGTTGGCCGCTCAGCCGGGGCTTTGGTACTGGACGCCCACGTCGTGGAGCGTCATGGAGCGCGTGCGCGACCTGCGTGACGACGGAGGACAGTGCTACTTCACCATGGACGCAGGTCCGCACGTCAAAGTGCTGTGTCCGTCGAGCAAGGCCGACGCATTGTTGCGTGAGTTGTCTGACGTCGATGGCGTGGTGCACGCGTCGTCGTCCGCGGTGGGGCAGGGCGCCCGCGTCACCAAGGTCGTCGACGGATGAAGACTTCGTCTGCGCCTGGAAAGCTCGTCTTGGCCGGCGAGTACGCCGTGCTCGACGGACACGCCGCCTGGGTCACCGCCGTCGACCGCCGCGCCGTCGTGAAGCATGACTTGGTGCCAGCGTCGTCGACGTCCTTGCGCGTCAGCAGCCACAGTCGAGCGGAACAGTCGTTGGACGATGACGTCGACGACGGTTTCTTCGACCTGGTGCGTGCTGTGGTGCAGCAATCGAGCCTGTCGGTGTCTGGCGTGTTGCACGTCGACACCCGCGACATGGAGCGTGAAGAAAAGCTGGGGGTGGGCTCGTCCGCCGCCGTTGCCGCTGCCATCGCCCATGCCTTGTTGTCGACGACGACGGCGACGCCCAAGGTCGACGACGTCCATGCGCTGGCCCACGCCGCGCACTTGGCGTTCTCGTCGGGCAAAGGGTCGGGCATTGACGTCGCCGCGGCGTGCTACGGCGGATGCGTCGCATTCAAGAAGGGGCCTCCCATCGTTGTGCAGGCCGCTCCGCTCGACGTCACCGGCGTCGACGTGCTCGTTGTGTTCACCGGGCACTCGCAGTCGACGCGTGCGTTTGTGCAGAAGGTGCAAGAGCACCAACAGGCGCACCCTGAAGCGCATGACGACGTCGTCGCTCAGTTGTCGGCCGCGGCGCAAAAGGCGATGGCGTGCAAAAAGCCAGAGGAGCTGTTCGCTGCCATCGACGACGCCGCGGGCGCGATGAACCGCCTGGGGGACGTCGCGGGCATCGACATCGTCAGCCAGCCGCACCAAAACATCATCGACATCGCACATCGTCACGGAGGCGCGGCCAAGCCATCCGGCGCTGGAGGCGGCGATGTCGCGTTGGCGTTTGTGCCAAGTGACGTCGTGGGCCGCGCACGGGCCGAACTCACGTCGGCCGGATTCGACGTCATCGACGTCGAGCTTGGTGCGCCTGGCGTCGGCAGACCATAGCGACGGGCACGGGCGATGCGCGTGAACCCACTTGCTGGGTCAACGTTGTTGGGGCGGCCCCGGCCGACACTGGCAGCCACCCTCATGTCGCTCAAGGCGTCGACAGTGGGTCGGCGTGTACCAGCTTTGTCGGTCGCCCTCGACGCGGACGACGTGGTGGCGCAACCCAACCCACAAGACGCCATCCGGCGTTCGGGCGATGGAGGTGGCGTAGGGCCAGTCCCATCGAGAGTGATGCACGACCTGCACGTCTCGCCTGATCCGCAAAATGTCTCTGCCGACGACGACGAAGGCTTCTTTGCCGTTAGACGTCGCCGCCACGGGGCGGTGCTTCAACTTCTGCTCGTGGGTGACCTCCCAGGTGCCGTCGTAGCGCTCGGCCCACCACACATGTCCGACGTCGAGGGTGCCATGCCGGCGTCCACCCAAGGCCATGACGCCGTCTTGGTGCGCGAGGAGAAGGTGCACGTTGGCGTACTTGACGAAGAGGTCGCCGTCTTGCTTGCGATGGACGAGCTTGCCGCCGGGCCACTTGCCGCGGTCCTTGCCGACGAGGGTGTCCCCGTCGACGACGAGCGTGACTTCTCGTGGCCTCGGCGTGTAGGTCGCTGGCGACGTGACCGAGAGCTGCCCATCGACGACGGCGACATGATGGTCTCTCGCGCCGATGGACATCTCCAGGCACTCGCGCCGTTCACCTTGGGGAGGCGGCAACGTCGTCCATCCAGCAAGCGGAAACGGCGGGCCCGGAGCGAGGTCTTCGGGGGTCAGCTCGGGCCCCACCTGCACCGGCTGAAAGAGGTCATTCACGACGACAAATGTTGCTTCTGACGGCTTGGAGGCGATGGCGTACCCGCCCTTGATGTGCGGCGGGAGGGAGACGGTGGTGTCGTAGGCTTGGAAGCGGCCGTCGTTGCCGCCGGCGACCTTGCTGTACGTCTCCTCGTCGACCACCTTGAAGCATTGCCGGTGTTGCACGACGAGTGCGTCGGCGATTTCGTTTGCGTCGTAGTCTTCGATGGCAACGACCTCCAGGCGCACACGACAGTTTCCCGTCCAATGCATCTTGTCGCCTCCGGGAATGCGCGCAGACAATACTCGGGCGCGTCCGACGACACCGTCGCGGATGGGAAAGGCAACCCCCCACACGTATTGGTCGCCGTCGGCGGTGTACGGCATTCCGAGCACGACGCTGTCGCCGACGACACCGGCCACGTCGCCCAAGTCGCCGGCGGCGGAGTTGGGGGCGGGGGACTCCATGCCGGCACGGAGCGCTTGCACTGGCAGCGTCTTCGAGCGGGAGGATGCGACGTCGTCGTCTGGACGTGCGATGTCTTTGGACACCAGCCAAGCCCCGCCCTCAAGTGCGAACCGACTGGTGGACACGAGCGGTGGAAGCCGATGGTCGACGACGATGACATGGTTCGGTGACGACGGCATGTGCAGCAGCTCCACCCAGTCGCCCAAGACTTCTTCCTGCGCTTGTTGAAAGGGGCCGATGGCAAACCCCGACCCACGGGGCTGCGCCAGGTGTGCCCAGTTGACTTGCGCGTTGTAGAAAGACGCCCACCACAAGTCGGCTTCTGCGTCGAGCTTGTCATCGATCGAAAACAAACGGACCGCCCCGTCGATCGACTGGAGGTGGGTGCCGTCGGCTGCGAACAGGTCCATTCCGTCGGTGGTGCGGTGGGCGACGTATCCGCCGGGCAGCACCGCTGGCGGATGCACGCAGTTCGACTTGGGCCGTTGCCGTTGCATCGACGGCGGCGCGTTCGTCTTGTGCTGCAGGGTTGTGTAGGGCCAGACCTGGATCGTCCGACAGTCGGCGACGACGAGGTCGCGCTTGTGGTCGCCGTCGACGTCATCGAGGCGAAACCCATTGGTGAAAAGCGACGTGGTGAGCGTGGTCTTGGCCACCGCTCGAACGCCATGTGACGTCGACAACGCATGCAACGCAGGGTGCTCCAGGTTCGCAAGCGCGCCTCGTGTGTCGAGCGAACGCGGTGATTTGGTCGTCGACAGCGTCTCTGTAGGCGTCGGGGGCTCTGGTTCGGCACGGGCGTTGACCGACAGCAGCATCCAGCCAACCCCCACGACTCCCAAGACGGCAAAGGGGCTGCGCAGGGAGCAGAAAAACGGAAAGAGGCGCTTGGTGTTTCGCATGGGTCGACTCTAACCGGCGGACCATAGCCGCCTTCGGCTCGCAGGGTCCCATGGCAGGGCGAGAGCGGCCGTTTGGCGCGTGGCTGGGGGTGTCGAGTGCGCCCCGCACGCGCGGAGCGTGTCTGCCGCACTTGGCAGCCCTCCTCTTCTGTGTTCTACGAGGGAATGCCTTTGTTCAAACACGTTTCGACCTTCGCCTTCACGTTCACCCTCTTGCTGGGCGCCGTCTCGAGCCAGGCCCAAGACGCCCCCCCCGACGAACTCAGCGTCGAGTCGACCGACAGTGGTGATGCCTCCTCTGACGCCGACCCTGCTGCAGACCCAGCGTCTGCCGACGACGACGGGGATGCGCCACCCCCTCCTGTCGATGCAGCGCCCGCCGACAGTGGGTCTCAAGACGGTGCTGGAGCCGACGACGGATACAGCGATGGATACGAAGACTACGACACGGGTGGTGGCACGTCTGGCAGCGACGGTGACGACGGATACGGCGAACGTGAGGGCGGCGCGACGCCACCCCCCGACACAAAGGCGGCGGGGTACCCCGACGACCTCTTCACGAATCAGATGACGTGGGGCATCGCCACGAACTGCATCGCGACGTTTCTGCCATTCGGCGGATGCTGGGGCCCCTTCGCCGGCGCCTACTTCATCAGCAGTGAAGGTGAAGCCCGTGGCTACAAAGAAGACTGGGTGCTGCCTGGGTTGGCCGGCTTGGGCGCCTCCATCGGCACCGCCATCGTCGCAGGCCTTGGGCTCGGCATCATCGCAGGCGTGGGCGGCGTCGCCGTCGGGCTCGTGAGCACCGCCGTTCCTGAGCTCGGCTTTGCGGGGATCATCGGGATGTACATTCTGCTCATTCCGCTGTCCATCGTCGGCGCGATCTTGCCGCAGGTGGCGGCCGGGGTGACGTCGACGATGCTGTTTGAGGGGCGCGCCGAGAAGGTGCGTGGGAACCGCCATGTGCAGGCGCCAGCGCCTGGCCGACCTCAGACCGCAGCGCGCCGTGGCGTCGAGCCTGCGATGGCGTTCTGACGCTGCGCACACGTCGATGCAAAAAAGCCCCCATCGACGGGGGCTTTTTTCATGGTGGACGACGTCAGCAGAGCGACCTCGTCTTCAGGTGGATCACACAGGCATCACCGAGCGCTTTTTCGGCAGTCGGTCGACGCGCTTGTGGCCCATGAACGCCAACCGACGGATGAGCTCTTGGCGCAGCTCGTCGCCGGGGACGATGCCGTCGATGACCAACTCCGACGCCAACTTCTTGATGTTGATGTCTTCGCGGTATTGCTCGCGCAGCTCCTCGACGTAGGCGGCGCGTTCTTCTTCAGGCTTCGCTTGAATCTTGTTGAAGAAGACGGCGTTGACGGCGGCTTCGGCGCCCATGACGGCGATGCTGGCCTGGGGCAGGGCAAGCGTGACGTCGGGTTCGAAGGCGGGGCCGCTCATGGCGTACAGGCCAGCGCCGTATGCCTTGCGCACGACGACACACATGCGCGGCACCGTCGCCGACGACATGGCCGACAGCATTTTGGCGCCGTGGCGAATGATGCCGTCTTTCTCCACCTTCGAGCCGATCATGAAGCCGGGCACGTCGGTGAGGAACAGCAAAGGAATCTCAAACGCGTCACACAGCATGATGAAGCGGGCGGCTTTGTCGGCGCTGTCGACGAAGAGCACGCCGCCTTTTTGTTTCGGCTGGTTGGCGAGGATGCCGACGACTTGGCCGTCGAGGCGGGCGAGGCCGGTGACCAGCTCTTTGGCAAAGCGCTTCTTGATTTCCATGAAGCTGCCCTCGTCGACGACGGCTTCGATGAGTTCGACGATGTCGAACAGCTTCGACTCTTGTGCGGGCACAATGTCGTCGATGGCGCGGCTTTGTTTCGGAGCGCGTCCACCCGCGATCGGCGGCTTCTCACCATGACGTTGCGGGAAGTACCCCAAGTAGCGTCGTGCTTCGGCAAGTGCGTCTTCTTCGGTCTTGCACAAGAAGTCGGCGCAGCCCGATTCGCTGGTGTGCATCTTGGCGCCGCCCATCTCCTCGAGGGAGACCTTTTCGCCGATGACCATCTCCGCCATCCGCGGCGAGCCCAAGTACATGGCGGCGTTCTTCTTCGTCATGAACACGACGTCACAGAACGCAGGAATGTAGGCGCCACCGGCTGCGGAGGGGCCGAAGAGCACACAGATTTGCGGCACGCTGCCCGACAGGTTCACCTGGTTGTGAAAGATGCGGCCGGCGTGACGACGTCCGGGGAACATCTCCACCTGGTCGGTGATGCGCGCGCCAGCGCTGTCGACGAGGTACACCATGGGGATCTGGTAGCGGGCGGCTTGCTCTTGGATGCGGACGATTTTCTCGACGGTGCGCGCGCCCCAGCTGCCGGCCTTCACGGTGGAGTCGTTGGCCATGATGGCCACTTCGCGTCCATGCACACGACCGATGCCGGTGACGACGCCATCGGCGGGGAAGCCCTCGGCGAGGAAGTTGGCGTAGGCGCCATCTTCAATGAAGCTGCCCTCGTCGATGAACAGTTCCACACGCTTGCGCGCGAAGAGCTTGCCTTGGCCCTCGTTCTTCTCGTGGTACTTGGGCGCGCCTCCTTGGTGGATGACGTCGAGGTCTTGGCGGACGCTGTCGCTGGGGGTGGACATCAGGGACTCCGTTCGAGCTGGGGGTGGGCTTTGTCGACGACGCTGTCGACAAGATGGCGTCACTTGGGCGTGACAAAGAGATGAAATGACGGCGGGGGCCGAAGCCCCCACCACGACGAAGTTGGGCTTGGAGCTCAAGCATGAGCCCCTGAATGCCTAGCGGTCGAGACGCATGTCGCCGACCTTTTCGGCGAACTCTTCGTAGGGGCCGTTGAAGTCGTCGAGGCCAGTGGTGCTCATGGCGATGATGCGCGTGGCGGCGTAGCTGACGAGGTCGCGGTCGTGGGTCACGAAGATGACGGTGCCTTCGTAGGCCTTCAACGCATCACGCAAGGCGGTGATGCTCTCGAGGTCGAGGTGGTTGGTGGGTTCGTCGAAGATGAGCACGTTGTGCTGCAACAACATCAACTTGGCGAACAAGATGCGGGCGGTCTCCCCCCCCGACAGCACGTGGGTGAGCTTTTCGCCGTCTTCGCCCGAGAAGAGCATGCGGCCGAGCAGCTTGCGCACGTCTTCACGGGTGCAGTCGTCGTCGAACGACATCAGCCATTCCCACAGGGCTTTGCCCTCGGGGATGCCTTCACGGTGATCCTGCGCGAAGTAGCCAATGTCGGTTTTGTGGCCCCAGTTCACCTTGCCGTCGTCGGCTTTGAGCTGGTCGAGCAGCAGACGAATCAGCGACGTCTTGCCGATGCCGGACGGGCCGATGATGGCGACTTTGTCACCGCGCTGGATGTGCAGGTGCAGGTCGTCGGCGATGACGATGTCTTTTTTGCCCTTCTCGACGAAACGCTTGCTGAGGTGTTCGACGCGCAACACGTCGCGACCAGACGGCTCTTTGACCTCAAAGCGAATCCACGGACGCTGGATGTTGGACTTCTTCAGCTGGTTGGGCTGGAGCTTTTCGAGCTCCTTTTTGCGCGATTGCACCTGGCTGGCGCGGGAGCCGGCACCAAAGCGCTGGATGAAGTCTTTGAGCTTGGCGACCTTGGCGGCCTTGGCGCCTTCTTCACTTTCGAGCGACGAACGAATCTGGAGCTTTTGGTGCACCATGTCGTCGTAGTTGCCGGTGTAGGTGATGATTTGCTCGTAGTCGATGTCAGCGGTGTGCGTCGTCACCGTGTTCAAGAAGTGCCTGTCGTGGCTGATGACGACGAGCACGCCCTCGTAGCCCAACAAGAAGTCTTCGAGCCACTTGATGGAGTCCATGTCGAGGTGGTTGGTCGGTTCGTCGAGGAGCAGGCAGTCGGGCTTGCCGAACAGCGCTTGCGCCAGCAGCACACGCAGCTTCAAGCCACCGCTCATGTTCTTCATGAGCTCACCGTGAAACTCGGCCGCGATCCCCAGACCCTCCAGCAAACGCGCCGCTTCCGACTCGGCGGCGTAGCCGTCTTCTTCGGCAATGGTGCCTTCGTAGTCACCGAGCTCCATGCCCATCTCTTCGGTGAACTCACCGGTCTCTTCGGCTTTCTTGAGCAGGGCTTCTTTCTTTTCGAGGGCCTCCGCCAACGCTTTGTTGCCGCTGATGACGGTTTGCAAAACGGCGACCTCGTCGAAGGCGTAGTGATCTTGCCGCAGAAACGACGTCTTCTTCGGACGGTTGACCCGGCCTTTTTGCGGCTCTTCTTCGCCGGCGAGGAACTTCATGAAGGTCGACTTGCCGGCTCCGTTGGGGCCGGTGAGGCCGTAGCGCTTGCCCGGCGTGAACGTCTCGTTGACGTTGTCGAACAGCAGTTTTGCGCCAAATCCTTGGCTGACTTCGATGACGTTGAGCATGTCTGCTCCTACCGGCGGCACGACGGCCGTTTTGCATGTGAACGAGCGCCCGATAGCGGAGCCAAACCAGGGCGTCCACCACCTCCGTCGCAGTTGTGTCAGGGGAGGGGGCGCCGACGCGGTGTGCTGCAATCGGCACAACAAAAGGCGCCCCGCAGGGCGCCTTGTCGTCGAGGGCGAAGCCGAAGCAACCCTCAGTGACGTGCTTCTTGCTCCAGTGGGTTGAGGTCTTTCAACCGCTCTTTGGCCATGCGCAGCAGCTTGTTCTCCAGCAGACGCGCACCTTCGCGCGACAGGCTCAGCTGTTGGCCCAACTCGGCCAGCGTCTTCGGCTCTTCGGCGAGCAAGCGCTCCTCGATGATGGGGATCAGCCGAGGGTCTTGCAGTTCAGCAGCGACGTCGAGCAGAACATGTCCCACCTTGCTGCGCACTTCAGCGCGCAACGAGACTTCTTCTGGGTTGTCCCATTGCGTTTTCACCGAGTCGCCGAGGGCGCGGTCTTCGCTCTCGTCGGTGGGCGTCTCGAACGACAGCTTGCGAGCGCGGGGCCGCACACGTTGCCCTTTTTCGTTCTCTTGCATGGGAGCGCCATGAATGTTTGGCGTGTCGTCGCGGTCGAGCCGCTGCAGGTAGCGCTGCAACTTGGCGCGAATCCAGTACACGCAGTACGTCGAGAAGCGGACGCCACGCTCGGGGTCGAAGGTCTCGGTGGCGCGCAGCAGGCCGAGGGTGCCTTCTTGCACCAAGTCGTCGTAGCGCACGTGGGGGCGGCGCATTTGGTTCGACAGCAAGTGCACCAGGCCGAGATTGGCCAGCACCAAGACATTGCGGGCTTCGATGTCGCCGAAGGTCTGCAGCCGAAAAGCCAGCTCGCGCTCGTCCTCCACCGTCAGTCGACGGGTGGGGCGGCCGGTGGCGTCGGTGGGAATGTCGAGCGGCTGAAGCTCCATGCCTTTTTCCAGCTTGCCGTCTTCGATGAGCTGCAAGACCTGCGAGGCACGCATGAGGTCTTGTTCGGCCTCATCCGGCTCATCCATGCCTTTGGGGCCAGGTTTGCGCTTGGCGCGCAGCGGGTGCATGACGATGGGCGGCAACGTTTCAGGAGTGGTGCTGGTTTTCATCGCTTGCCTCACAAGGGGCTTGAGGAACAGGGGCCGGATGACACATGAAAGGGCGTCAACGATTGGATGCCGTGGTGCACAAAAGGTTTCGCGCTGAAAGACGAATTTGCGTCGATTTTGTCGGTTTCGCAGCGCAGCGAGATCCGGAATTCGAGGGGTGTACGGGCTTTTGGAGCGGAAACAGGGGCTTGCAGTGCGCAGAAAACGACCGAAGCGACCTTTGTGCTCAATTGAAGAACGCGCCAGCGGTCGATTGCGTTTCCCGCGATCCAACGTCCTGTTCGACCCTCCACAAGATCGCTACACTTTCAGCCGATGCTGCCAGCTGACGCGGAGGGCCTTGCCGTCTGGGAGGGCTCCAGCGTCGTCGCCAGGGGGCAAGGGAGCCACGTGTCCGACTTTGACGAGCGCACCATTCAGACTCTGCCCGACGCCACGTTGCACGAGCCGTCTGATGAGCAATCCCTGGCGTCGCAAAATGGCCGCAAAAAAGGCCGTGCCCTCATCGTCGTCGACATGACCGACCGCTGGCTCAACACCACGTCGGCCGAACACATTCCACAGGGGCTGTCCATCCTGCCGTTCGTGCGCGGCGAGCTGCAGTACTTTCGCGAGCGTCAACGTCCGGTGTTCTTCCTCACCCGGCACCATCACACCGCCGTCGATCGGGTGGTGCGTGCGCTGACCCCGCGACGTCGTGAAACCCTCATCGCCCGCCACGGCCCCTGCGGCTTCTTTCAGACCGACCTCGACGACCACCTGCAGGCGGCCCAAGTCGAGCGCATCACCATGGTGGGTTTGCATTCGTCGTCGGCGGTGTTGTTGACGGCGGCCAACGCCTTGGTGCGCGGCTACCACGTCTCTGTGCCGCAGCCGTGTGTGGCCGACGCCGACGAGGGCGACCACCAGGCAGCACTTCGGCTCCTGCAACACCATTTTCGGCTGCAAAAAGCCCACGCCGCGGCCGAGGCCGAGGCCGCCCGCGTATGACCCAGCCGGCCGATGTCCCGTGGGGCATCTACGTCCATGTCCCCTGGTGTCGACGTCGCTGCGTGTACTGCGATTTCGTTTTTGACGTCGACAGCGCCGATGAGCGGTTCGTCGACGTCGTTCTTGCCGAACTGCAGCAGCGCAGCGACGAATGGGGCAGGGGAGCGCCGCAAACGCTGTACCTCGGCGGCGGCACACCGACACACCTTCCGGCCCCCGCGCTGCATCAGCTGGTCGAAGGCGTTCGCAACATCGTCGACACGCCTGACCTTCACGTTGCCATCGAAGCCAACCCCGAAGACCTCGCGGGTGGCGCCGCCGAGGCCATGCGCGACGTCCTCACCGGTTTGGGCACGCACCGCGTGTCGCTCGGCGTGCAGTCCTTCGACGACGACGTTCTCAAGTGGTTGGGACGCAAGCATCGGCGCGCACAAGCCATCGATGCAGTGTCGTGGGCGGTGGCGCACGTGCCGCAAGTGAGCTGCGACCTCATCATCGGCGTGCCGCACGGGCCGGCGTCGCGGGTGACCGACGACCTGCAGGCGCTCCTCGACCTCCAGGTCGGGCACGTCTCCAGCTACATGCTCACCGTCGAGCCCGACACCGCACTCGACAAGCTGGTGGCCCTCGGGCGCAAGCCGGACGTCGACGACGACCACCAAGCCGATGACTACGACGAGGTTCGGCGCACCCTCCACCAGGCCGGATACGCCCAATACGAAGTCTCCAGTTTCGCCCGGCCGGGGCAGCACAGCGCCCACAACCGGCTGTATTGGGGGCAGGGCATGTGGGTCGGGCTCGGGCCCGGCGCACACTCGCTGTTCATCACCGACGACGGACGCCACATCCGTCGCGCCCACGGCGGCAGCATCGCGGCCTATTTGGCGTCGCCCACGCCCGTCGTCGACGACGAGCTCAGCGCCGCCGACGCCTTTGTCGAAGCCGTGGCCTTCGGCCTGCGTGACGTCGAACGCGGCGTTCTCCTCGACGACCTCGCCCACCGGCATGCGGCGGACGCGCTCGCCACCGTGCGCGAACAGCTGCAGCGCGAAGCGCAGCTGGGCAACGTGCTCATCGACGGCGACCACGTCGTGCTGACGCCGCAGGGCATCCCGTTTGCCGACGGCGTGGCTCGACGGGTGTTGCAAGTGCAATGAACGGAAGGCTCTACTGGCCTTCAGCCAGTCCTTTGAGCCAAGCGTCGGCCGCGTCGTGGTCGTTGAAGATTTTGCGAGGCCAGCTGCTGTCAAACAGCCAAAACACGGCGTTGAGTGCGCCTCGCACCAGCTTCGAACTCACCACATAGGCGACGCCCGCCATGCGCTCCTTCAAGACGGGGCCGAGGTCTTTGAGCTGATCCCGCGCATACGACCGCACCCCAGCGTCGAAGCCGTCGGTGCTGGCGCGGGAGGCGTCGATGAGCAGAAACACCTGTTCCTTCTCCATGGCCTTGCGTTTGAGGGTCGCAAAGCCCTCGGTCAGCACCTCACGCCCCACCCGCTGGGGCAGCTCCAAACGCAGCACCGCTCCCTGCCAGCTGAAGAGAATGGGCGCAGAACCAGGTGTTTGCGTGTCCGTCATCTCTTCAAGCCTCTTGCGTCTGTGGCCATTTGGCAAGCCTGTCGCGGTGGATGTCTGGGTCCGTCTGTCGTGAACTGCTTGGATCCCACTTGTCGTCTCGAACAACGCGCCTATGTGTCCGGCAGTCCGCAGTTGCGGGCTGACGTTTTTGTCGCCGACCTTTCGTCGCACACCCCTGTTCCGGAGTCTCCCATGGCCCTCAAGCCCCTCAACGACCGCGTCCTCATCAAGCGCCTCGACGGCGAAACCACCACCGCCGGTGGCATCATCATCCCCGACAACGCCAAAGAGAAGCCCATGGAAGGCGTCGTCGTCGCAGCCGGTCAAGGCAAGATCCTCGACAACGGCAAAGTCGCCGCCCTCGAAGTCAAAGAAGGCGACAAAGTGTTCTTCCGCAAATACGCCGGCACCGAAGTGACCATCGAAGGCGAAGAGCACCTCATTATGCGTGAAGAAGAAATCCTCGCCGTCGTCGGCTGAGCCCTTCTCGTTCCCTCACATCCGACGCTGACGACGTACCCCACGTCGGAGGCCACTCGATTCGTCGACGATCGTCGACGTCAGGAGGACCCATGTCCGCCAAAGAAATCCACTTCTCGCAAGCGGCGCGCAACCACATCGCCCGCGGCGTCAACACCCTCGCCAACGCTGTGAAAGTCACGCTTGGGCCCCGCGGCCGCAACGTGGCCATCAACAAAAGCTGGGGCGCTCCCACCGTCACCAAAGACGGCGTCACCGTCGCCAAAGAGATCGAGCTGACCAACAAGTTCGAGAACATGGGCGCGCAAATGGTGAAAGAAGTCGCCTCCAAGACTTCTGACAAAGCTGGCGACGGCACCACCACCGCCACCGTCTTGGCGCAAAGCCTGTACATCGAAGGCATGAAGCTCGTCGCTGCCGGCCACAACCCGATGGACATCAAGCGCGGCATCGACAAAGGCGTCGCCGAAGTCACCAAGTTCTTGGCCGACCTCTCCGTCCCCACCAAAGACCACAAAGAGATTGCCCAAGTCGGCACCATCTCGGCCAACGGCGACACCGACATCGGCGGCATCATCGCCGAAGCCATGGAGCAAGTGGGCAAAGAAGGCGTCATCACCGTCGAAGAAGCCAAGTCGCTCGAGACCACCCTCGAAGTCGTCGAAGGCATGCAGTTCGACCGTGGCTACCTCTCGCCGTACTTCGTGACCAACCAAGACAACATGGAAGCTTTCCTCGAAGACGCCTACGTGCTGCTCTACGAGAAGAAAATCTCCAACATGAAAGACCTGCTGCCCACGCTCGAAGCCACGGCCAAAGCAGGCAAGCCCTTGGTGATCATCGCTGAAGACGTCGACGGCGAAGCCCTCGCCACCCTCGTCGTCAACAAGCTGCGCGGCACCATCAACGTGGCCGCCGTCAAAGCCCCTGGCTTCGGCGACCGCCGCAAAGCCATGCTGCAAGACATCGCCATCCTCACCGGCGGCGCGGTCATCAGCGAAGACCTCGGCCAAAAGCTTGCCGACGTCACCCTCGACGACCTCGGCCAAGCCAAGTCCATCACCATCGACAAAGACAACACCGTCATCGTCGACGGCGCGGGCGACCAAGCCGACATCCAAGCACGCGTGAAGCAAATCCGTGCGCAAATCGAAGAGACCTCCTCCGACTACGACCGCGAAAAGCTCGAAGAGCGTCTCGCCAAGTTGGTCGGCGGAGTCGCCGTCATCAACGTCGGTGCGGCCACCGAAGCGGAGATGAAAGAGAAGAAGGCTCGTGTCGAAGACGCCCTGCACGCCACCCGCGCAGCCGTCGAAGAAGGCATCGTGCCTGGCGGCGGTGTCGCCCTCATTCGCGCCGCAGCCACCCTCGAAAACTTCGAGACGGGCAACACCGAAGAAGACTTCGGCATCAAGCTCCTGCGTCGCGCTTGCGAAGAGCCTCTGCGCCAAATCTCGGCCAACGCTGGCCTTGAAGGCTCCGTCGTCATCAACAAGGTGATGGGCGAGTCAGGCACCTTCGGCTTCAACGCACGCACCGAAGTGTACGAAGACCTCGTCGCTGCCGGCGTCATCGACCCCACCAAGGTCACGCGCACTGCGCTCGAAAACGCAGCTTCGGTGTCAGGCCTGCTGCTCACCACCGAAGCCATGATTGCCGACAAGCCCGAAGACGACGATGCGTCCGACGGCGGCTACGGCGACGAGATGGACTACTGACCCCTGATGTCCGCATCTCCAAGAAGGGCCCCCGTCGGGGCCCTTTTCTTTTTCACCAACGCAGGCCACACTGCCGCCATGACTGCTCTGCGTGTTGGTGTTGTTGCGTGTTTCATCTCGTTGGCAGCGGGGTGCCCGACGTCGTCGACGACGACGACGCCTGAGCCTGCCCAAAAGGCGACGGCAGAACAGACGCAAAAGAAGCTGAATGCGCTCATCGAGAAGAGCTCCCTGGCATCGGCGTCGCCCGACGAGCGGCGGGTGGCATTGCGCATTGCCTCCCTGCACAAGTTGCGGGAGCAGATGCAGGCCGTCGTCGCCCAACTCCCCAAAGAGAAAGAGGCGGCAGAAGCCACGCAAGAAGAGCTGCAGGGGCTGCAAGCCAGACTTGGTGATGCCATTGTCAAGGCGGCGATGAAGCAGGCCGCGGCCGAACTCGACGCTGCGCAAAAGTCGGAGGCGGCTTCGTCCAACCCCGACGCTGCCAAGGCGAAAACGTTGTTGCAGCAAGCCAAGGCCATCGACGGTCAGCTCGACGCCGCCATGCATCCAGAGCCGCGTGCCGACGGCGACAGCATGGACCTCCGCCAACTCAAAGAAGAGCTCGCTCGACAGCAGCGCGCGACGTTGCAGCTGGCGGCGGCGACGCGGGCCGCGTTTCGCGCGCTCAGCGTCTTGCCCCAGATGCACCGCGCCGTCGCCATCTTGCGGGAGCACGGCAAGCGAGAATCGGCGCCGACGCCGCCGGCTGCGCCCCACAAATAGGCGTCTGTTGAGACCTTGTGAAGCCAAGGCGGCGGCAGGGGAGGATCCAGCCGTCGCACTCCCCGCACGACGTCACCCGTGCTACACCGCTGGCTATGTTGCGCACGACTTCCACCTTTGCCTTCGCTCCGGCCTCCGCACAGCTGCTCGTGGTGGCGGTCGCATTGGCTTTGTCGCCAGCGACGCTGGCCCAAGAGGCCGACGACATTCCTCTGGAGGGCAGCGCCGAAGACGTGCCCCTCGAAGGAGACTCTGAGGACGTCCCGCTCGAAGGCAGCGCCGAAGACGTGCCGCTCGAAGGCAGCGCCGAAGACGTGCCGCTCGAAGGCAGCGCCGAAGACGTGCCGCTCGAAGGCGACGCCGAAGACGTGCCGCTCGAAGGCGACGCTGAAGACGTGCCGCTCGAGGGCGACGCCGAAGACATTCCTCTCGAAGGGGCAACCGAGGAGGCGAACGCGCCTGCGGCCGACCCAGCAGAGGCAACGCCGCCACCGCCCGTCGACAAACCTGCAGAAGCAACGCCTCCAGCCGATGCCCCTGCCGAATCTCCCGCACCTGCGGCCACCAACGCTGAAGGCGAAGAGGTCGAGGAGCCGGAGCCAAGCGTCGCCGACCCCGATTACTGGCTGAAGAGCCGCTACAAACGGCGCGTCGGCGACCCCACGCCCCTCACCCGTCGTGAACCCACGTTGAAAGCGCTGCAGTTCGAGGCCGACGCACGGTATGGCCTCGTCGGCACCGGGCCCACCCGCTTCGTCAACGACCTCCGCCTCGGCATCACCGATTGGTTCGAGGTGCGCACGTCGCTGATGCCGTGGCCGACGTCGTTGATGGGCCGCTTGCGCCTCGGCGAGCACAACGGGCTTTTGGGGGCATTTCTCCTCGACGCCGGACTCTCGGGCTTCGACGCTGGCATCCGCCTGTCTCCGCAAGAAGGCGAAGTCGACGCCGGCATTCGGTTCTACTTTGAGGGCGGACTGTCCTATTCCCGCGCCGTCTCCGAGCGCTTTGCCGTCTATGTGTCGACCCACGCGCGCTACCGTCTGTCGATGCTCGCCGACGACGACCAATTCGCCGTCGCCGCCGACGCCCACGTCGTCTACGACCTGCTGCCGGCCATCGCGTTGTCGGTCGGCGTTGGATACGCCGAAGTCATCGGCACCAAGGTGCAAGAGCTCGCCGTCAATTTCGCCGAGGTCGGCCGCCCGGGCATGAGCCACTTCCTCCTGCGCAACGACGGCTGGAGCCGTTCGGTCACGCTGCCCATGGCGCTGACCTACGGCCGGGTGGAGTCGTTCGACGTCGACCTCTTCGTCACCCCGCGGGTGTGGCCCACCGTCGACGTCATCTTCGGAGCCGGGCTGCGTTGGCGCATCCAACTCATCGACCTTGACGAACCCGTCGTCGACGCCCGGGTTGACGCGGCGGCAGGCGGCGAAGCCGACGGGTAGGGCACCGCAGCCTCCCGCCAAAGACGAAGCCAGGCATCGCTGCCTGGCTTTTGTCGTCGTCATCAAGACGTCTTGCCTTACTGCACCGCTTCTGGGCAAACCAACGCAAATGGCGCAATGGCCGTCTCGAAGCGGGTGCCGTCTGGCCGCACCAGAAGGTATTCGCCCTGCATGGTGCCGTAGGGCGACTCCAGCACCGCGCCCGACGTGTAGGTGAAGCTTTGGCCGGGCTGCAGCGCGGGCTGGTAGCCGACGACGCCCGGGCCGCGCACGTGCTCGACTTTGCTTTCGCCGTCGCGAATCTCCCAATGCCGGGCCACCAGGGTCGCCTGGTCGCGTCCGTGGTTGGTGATGGTCACGGTGTAGGCAAACGCGTAGCGGTTCTTGTGCGGCGATGAGTGCTCTTTGAGCCACCGCGCCTCCACCACGACGGAGATGCCTTCAGGACACGGCTCCTCAGTCGGGAGCCCTTCTTCAGAGGTCGCAGAGCGCGAAAGGTCGGACATGCGTCCACTATGCGTGCCCTCAACCCACCTGTCGAGCGTGAAATGCAGCTGTCCGCATGCGGGCATGACGACGACGTCAACTGCCTGCGCTTGTGACGTTTCAAACTGCAGCGGTGACCGCCAAGAAGGGCCCGGCTAGGCGCCATCGACGTCGTTGAGGTGGGTGATGCGTGTGACCTGCACCTGGGCTTCGGCTTCGGGCTTCTTCTTGCGAAACAACAGCTCGACCCCGCGCGCGGCAGCGCCGACAGCGAGGGCAGGGCTCATCAACGCCATCGATGCAGCCTTCGACCAGGCCGGCGGCCGCTTCTGCCGTCGAGGCGAGCGCGGCTCGGCGACCACATCGGCAGCTGACCGCTCCAAGTCAGAGTCGGTGTCGACAATCTGTGTGGGCTGCAGAGGAACAGGCGGGTCCAACAGCTCCAAGCCCGACGCAAATGCACTCGACCCTTGCGGAATGCGCTGCCGGTCTGGCGCCAACCCAGCCGTCCCGTCGAGCTCGGCGCCGATGTAGCGCCCCAACGTTGCAGAGCACGACCCCTGTGGCAGCAGGCGCATGATTTCTTCGCACGCCAGCTGAAACTCACGTGCCGTGCGAAAGCGGTCCCGGCGGTTGGGGGCCAGTGCACGACGACAAACGCGGTCCAGCGCGCGCGGCATGCCCGAGCGGTATTTGCTGGCACGCGGGTACTCCCCCGAGCGCACCGCCTCCGCAATCTCTTCGTCGTCGGCCTGATCAAACAGCCGACGGCCAGACAGCAGCTCCCACAAGCACACCCCGACGGCAAAGATGTCGGCGCGGGGGTCGAGCGGTTCAGCGTCCAGTTGCTCGGGTGACATGTACCTGAATTTGCCCTTCACGATGCCCACCCGGGTGAACACCCGCTGCAGCTGAGACTTGGCGACGCCAAAGTCACACAGCTTGGCCACGCCGTTGCGGCTGATGAGCACGTTCACCGGCGAAATGTCGCGGTGGATGAGGCCGATGGGCTGCCCGGTGGGGCCCTTCAAGTTGTGCGCAGCGTCGAGCCCGGCGCAGACGTCGGAGGTGATCTTCAACGCATGTTGCAGCGGGATGGGTCGTTTCACCGCCTGGGCGTTGTCGATGACCCACCGCAAGGTGCAGCCGCTGACGAACTCCATGGCGATGTAGTAGGAGCCCCCTTCCTCACCGAAGTCGTAAATCTGCACGACGTTGGGGTGGTCCAGCAAGGCCTGCACGCGGGCCTCGTCGACGAACATGTCTTCGATTTCGGGGTCGCCCAACAGCTTTTTGGTGATGCGTTTGAGCACCACCCGCTTTTCGAAGCCGCCAGGGCCGGTTTTGCGGCCGAGGTACACCTCCGCCATGCCGCCGGAGGCGATGGGTTGGATGACTTCGTAGGGGCCGACGCGCTCCGGATGCATGGCCGCAACATCGCACATCCGCGTGGGCTTGGGCAGCACCAACACCAGGCGGCCGAAAAAGCCATGCAAAAACCGAAAACTGTGAGCACTTCGCCGTCGCCGGGGAATGCGTTGACAGCGCCAAAGCCGCCCCTATACTCCGCCGCATCGCACGGACTGATCCGTGCGTCCCTTTTTCGGATTTTTCGGTGCCGGCTTCGGTCTGCGCCATTGGGTCTGCGGATTGTCCAACGGCCCCCGAAGTTCCTGCGTCACTGACTCCGTCGGTGGCCGACACAAGGAAGGTTTTATGCCAACCATCAACCAGCTCGTCCGTCGTGGCCGGGTGCTGCAAAAGAGCAAAAGCGACTGCCCCGCTCTCAAAGCATGCCCCCAAAAGCGTGGCGTGTGCACCCGCGTGTACACCACCACGCCGAAGAAGCCGAACTCCGCCCTCCGCAAGGTGGCACGTGTTCGTCTGACCAATGGCCTCGAAGTCACCACCTACATCCCTGGCGAAGGCCACAACCTCCAAGAACACAGCGTCGTGCTGATTCGTGGTGGTCGTGTGAAAGACCTTCCTGGTGTTCGCTACCACGTGGTGCGCGGCACGCTTGACGCCGTGGGTGTCAACGATCGTCGCCAAGCTCGTTCCAAGTACGGAACCAAGCGTCCCAAGTGATTCAACGGGGTTAGCCCCCATACAGGAGCTTAGCTATGCCTCGTCGTCGCGAAGTACCGAAACGCAAAATTCTCCCCGATCCCAAGTTCGGCGATCGTCTCGTCTCCAAGTTCATCAACGTCGTCATGCAAGACGGCAAAAAGTCCACCGCCGAGCGCATCATCTACGGTGCTTTCGACATCGTCGAAAACCGCGCTGGCGAAGACCCGGTGAAAATCTTCAAAAAGGCGCTCGACAACGTCAAGCCCGCCGTCGAAGTGAAGTCCCGCCGTGTCGGCGGCGCCAACTTCCAAGTCCCGGTTGAAGTCCGCTCCGACCGCCGCGTGGCCCTTGGCCTGCGCTGGTTGCGTGACTACGCCCGCGGACGCGGTGAGCGCACCATGCGTGAGCGTCTCGCTGCTGAAATCCTCGACGCCGCCCAAGCTCGTGGCGGCGCGGTGAAGAAGCGCGAAGACACCCACCGCATGGCCGACGCCAACAAGGCGTTCGCCCACTACCGCTGGTAGTTCCCGGGGGGCGGATCGTTTGCGGTCCGCCCCTTTTGCTGCATCTGCAGCCCCCTTTTCTCCCTTTTGGCACCGAGGCCCGCCTCGACGCCACCGGCGCAAGCCACCCCTTTTTGATGGGCACTTCTGCCCCCTTTAGTCCCCTCCCGGACTCCGGAGCCCCGCCATGGCCCGCTCGCACAGCATGGAGCACACCCGCAACATCGGCATCATTGCCCACATCGACGCGGGAAAAACGACGACGACAGAGCGCATTCTCTACTACACCGGTCTGAGCCACAAGATCGGCGAAGTCCACGACGGTGCCGCCACCACCGACTACATGGACCAAGAGCGCGAGCGCGGCATCACCATCACCTCCGCTGCCGTGACCTGCCACTGGCGCCGTCGTGAAGAAAAAGACGCTCCCGAGCACCAAATCAACATCATCGACACCCCCGGACACGTTGACTTCACCATCGAAGTCGAGCGTTCGCTCCGCGTCCTCGACGGCGCTGTGACCGTGTTCGACGGCGTGGCCGGCGTTGAGCCCCAATCCGAAACCGTGTGGCGCCAAGCCGACCGCTACGGCGTGCCTCGCATGTGTTTCGTCAACAAGATGGACCGCACCGGCGCCAACTTCTACAAGTGCGTGGGCATGATCGTCGACCGCTTGAAGGCCACCCCCGCCGTCATCGCGCTGCCCATCGGCTCCGAGTCCAACTTCGAAGGCATCATCGACCTCATCCGCATGAAAGAAATCGTGTGGCACGACGACAGCCTCGGCGCGAAGTACACCATCCAAGACATCCGCGACGACCTCAAAGAGCAAGCCGACGAGTACCGTGAAAAGCTCATGGACAACTGCGGCGAAGTCGACGACGCATTCGCCGAGAAGTACCTCGAAGGCGAAGAGATGTCCGAAGAAGAAGTCATCAAGGCTCTTCGCAAAGGCACCCTCGAAAACGCCTTCGTGTGCACCTTCCCCGGCACCGCGTTCAAGAACAAAGGCGTGCAGTTCCTCCTCGACTCCGTGCTCGACTTTCTGCCTGCTCCGAACGAAGTGCCCGACATCACCGGTACCTTGCACGACGGCAGCGAAGACACGCGTCCTTCGAAAGACGACGCACCTGTCGCCGCTCTCGGCTTCAAGATCATCAACGACAAGTTCGGCACCTTGACCTTCGTGCGCGTCTACTCCGGCGTCCTCGAGAAGGGCATGAGCGTCAAGAACATGCGCACCGGCAAGAAAATCCGCATCGGCCGCCTGGTGAAGATGTTCGCCGACAAGCGCGAAGACGTGACCCACGTCTACGCCGGCAACATCGCCGCCATCATCGGCGTCGATTCGTCGACCGGTGACACCTTCTGCGACCCCGACCACGAAATCGTGCTCGAATCGCTCGACGTGCCCCCGGCCGTGGTCACCCTCGCCATCGAAGCCAAGTCCAAAGGCGACCAAGACAAGATGGGCATCGCCCTCGGCAAGTTGTCGGCAGAAGACCCCTCGCTCCGCGTCAAGACCGACGAAGAAACCGCCCAAACCACCATCGCGGGCATGGGCGAGCTTCACCTCGACATCATCGTCGACCGTCTCAAGCGCGAGTACAACGTCGAAGCCAACGTCGGCAAGCCTCAGGTGGCCTACCGCGAGACCATTCTTGCGTCCATCGAGAACGAGTACACCCACAAGAAGCAAACCGGCGGCAAAGGCCAGTACGCTCGCGTGTTCCTCCGCCTCGAGCCCAACGAAGTGGGCGGCGGCTTCGAGTTCGAATCGAAGATTGTCGGTGGTGTGGTGCCTCGCGAGTTCTGGAACGCCGTCGAAAAAGGCGTCACCGAAGCGCTCGACAACGGCATCCAAGCTGGCTACCCCGTCGTCGACGTCAAAGCGACCCTCTTCGACGGTGCCTACCACGACGTCGACTCCGACGAAGTGTCGTTCCGTACGGCTGCACGTCAGTGCTTCAAAGAAGGTGCGAAGAAGGCCCAACCGGTCATCCTCGAGCCTCTGATGAAGACCGAAGTCATCACCCCTGAAGAAAACATGGGCGACGTCATCGGCGACATCAACTCCCGCCGTGGTCAAGTCAAAGGCATGGAAGAGCGCATGGGCATGAAAGTGGTCAGCGCCGACGTGCCGCTCGCAGAAATGTTCGGCTACGCCAACGACCTGCGCTCCAAGACCCAAGGCCGCGCGACCTACACCATGGAATTCTCTCACTACGAGCGCGTTCCAAACAACATCGCCGAAGACATCGTCGCCAAGTCCGGCGGCTGATGCTCGGCCGTCTGCCCCCAACTTTGGGGGCAGGGCCGGTCTGCAAGGGTGACGGCAACACCGAAAAAGGTGGGATATTTTCCCACCACCCCTTGCAGACCTCCTTTCCTTCCGGTCTTTTGACCCTGACTTCCTCTTTTTTGATCCGACGCAAAATGCGCTCGGAGGAGAACCACCCATGGCCAAAGAAAAATTCGAACGCGCCAAACCTCACGTCAACGTCGGCACCATCGGCCACGTCGACCATGGCAAGACCACCCTGTCCGCTGCGATCACCAAGGTGCTCGCTGAAGCTGGCGGCGCCACCGTGATGGCGTACGACGAAATCGACAAAGCGCCCGAAGAGCGCGAGCGCGGCATCACCATCTCGACCGCTCACCTCGAGTACGAGACCGAGAACCGCCACTACGCACACGTCGACTGCCCCGGCCACGCCGACTACGTGAAGAACATGATCACCGGTGCTGCCCAGATGGACGGCGCGATCCTCGTGGTCTCCGCTTCTGACGGCCCCATGCCGCAAACCCGTGAGCACATCCTCCTCGCCCGTCAGGTCGGCGTGCCTTACATCGTCGTGTACATGAACAAGTGCGACCAAGTCGACGACGAAGAGCTCCTCGACCTCGTCGAGCTCGAAGTGCGCGAACTGCTGAGCACCTACAAGTTCCCCGGCGACGACATCCCGATCGTTCGCGGCTCGGCCCTGAAAGCCCTCGAAGGCGACAGCGGCGACATGGGCGTTCCTTCGATCATGAGCCTGATGGCCGAGGTCGACGCGTACATCCCCACCCCCGAGCGCGACATCGACAAGCCGTTCATCATGCCTGTTGAAGACGTGTTCTCCATCTCCGGTCGTGGCACCGTGGTGACCGGTCGCGTCGAGCGCGGCATCATCAAGGTCGGCGAAGAGATCGAAATCGTGGGCTTCAAAGACACCACCAAGACCACGGTCACCGGCGTTGAGATGTTCCGCAAGCTTCTCGACGAAGGTCGCGCTGGCGACAACGTGGGCTGCCTGCTGCGCGGCACGAAGAAAGACGAAATCCAACGCGGTCAAGTGTTGGCCAAGCCAGGCTCCATCACGCCTCACAAGAAGTTCACCGCTTCGGTGTACGTGTTGAACAAAGAAGAAGGCGGCCGTCACAAGCCCTTCTTCGCCAACTACCGTCCTCAGTTCTACTTCCGCACCACCGACGTGACCGGCGCCATCAGCTTGCCTGAAGGCACCGAGATGGTGATGCCTGGTGACAACGTGGAGATGACCGTCGAGCTCATCACCCCCGTCGCCATGGACAAAGAACTGCGCTTCGCCATCCGCGAAGGCGGCCGCACTGTCGGCGCCGGCGTCGTCTCCGAAATCATCGAGTGACGACCCGCATGAAACGCCCCCTCTTTCGAGAGGGGGCGTTTTTGCTCTCTCTGATGTAGGTCAGGGTAGGGCACGTCGCCACCCGCGACACCCCACCAGGCTTCGGCCTCCCCTTTTTGTCCTTTCCGCTGGTGCTCGGTCTTTCTGACTTCCGCACCCCACACAAACCTCGCAGAAAACACCGCAACCGTCCTTGACGCACCACGTTGCATCGGGGATGGATGGCACCCCCAAGCTTCCTGCCACGTTCGGTCGGGCCGAACTGTCCGATCCGAATGGAGACCCCACATGGCCAACAAAATCCGCATCCGTTTGAAGGCGTACGACCACAAGCTCCTCGACCAAAGCACCCGCGAAATCGTCGAGACCGCCAAGCGCACCCGCGCCACCGTCGCCGGCCCCATCCCCCTCCCGACGAAGATCAGCCGCTACACCGTGCTGCGTGGCCCCTTCATCGACAAAAAATCCCGCGAACAGTTTGAGATTCGCACCCACAAGCGCCTGCTCGACATCCTCGACCCCACCCAAGAGACCATCGATGCTCTCATGAAGCTCGACCTCTCCGCTGGCGTCGACGTCCAACTGAAGAGCAAGTGATCCCCCTTTCGGAAGAGCAGGTCGCTCAGCAATGGTGCTGGGCGGTCGGTGGCTCCTCCTGTGTTGAAAGCCGGGCATCGATTCCGGCAGGAGATTCGCCATGGCGAACTTCGATGTGTACGACCTGTCCAACAAAAAAGTGGGCAGCATCGACCTGAACGACGACGTGTTCGCAGCTCCGCTGCGCAAATACCTCCTCACCGAGGTGGTCCACTGGCAGCGCGCCAAGCGCCGCCGCGGCACCAAAGCCCAACTCACCAAGGGCCAAGTCGACAAGACCACCAAGAAGCCGTTCAAGCAAAAAGGCACCGGCAACGCCCGTCAGGGTGACTGGAAGAGCCCGCACCACGTCGGTGGCGGCGTCGCCTTTGCTGCTCGTCCGCGTGACTTCTCCTACGCCATGCCCAAGGCCAAGCGCCGCGCAGCTCTCGCCACCGCCATCTCGGTGCGCGCTGCTGAAGGCGGCCTGAAGATCGTCAAAGACTTTGAGCTTTCCGAAATCAAGACCAAAGGCGTCGTCGCGGCCCTCGGTGCTCTTGAAACCGGCAACACCCTCATCGTCGACGGTGACAACGAGAACTTGAAGAAGTCGGCTCGCAACCTGCCGAAGTCCAAGTACATCCACCACGACGGCCTCAACGTCTACGACATCCTCAACCACAACAGCCTTGTGATGACCGAGTCCGCTGCCAACGCCCTCGTTGCGCGCCTCCTGGGTCCCGCCGCTGAGTGAGCCGACTCGCAGCTGGCCCAGCCGCTGCAGAGACCGCTCTAAGAAAGAGAGTTCCGCATGAAGACCCTGTACGAAGTCATCAAGCGCCCCCTGATCACCGAGAAAGCCACCGCACTCAAAGCCGAGTCGAACCAAGTGGTCTTCGAAGTGGCCAAAGGTGCCAACAAAGTTGAAATCAAGCGCGCCGTCGAAGGCCTGTTTGATGTCAAAGTCGAAAACGTCCGCACCCTCGTTGTCCGTGGCAAGCCCAAGCGCGTCGGTCGCTTCATCGGCCGCCAAGACAACTGGAAAAAGGCCGTGGTCACCCTCGCTGAAGGCGCTGACCTCGACGTGTTTGGCACCGGCCCCGAAATCGAGGCTCCAGAAGAAGACTGAGCCCAGCAGGGCAGGTTTTCCTCTAGAAACCTTTTCCCAAACCTGAGGCCGAAAAGCGCCCACTCCCAAGAGCGGGCGTCATTATGGCCGAGGAAGTATTATGACGATGCAAAAATACAAGCCCACGAGCCCGGGTCGTCGCGACCAGACGAGCCGTGATTTCGACGGGCTGAGCAAAAAGAAGCCTGAGAAAAAGCTGACCAAAGGCAAGCGCGGCAAAGGTGGCCGTGGCTCCACCGGTCGCGTCACCGTGCGTTTCCGCGGTGGTGGCCACAAGCGCAAGCTGCGTGATGTGGACTTCCGTCGCGAAAAGATGGGCGTGCCCGCCAAAGTGGCCGCCATCGAGTACGATCCCAACCGTTCGGCGAACATCGCGCTGCTGCACTACTTTGATGGTGAGAAGCGCTACATCCTCGCCCCTGTTGGCCTGAACGTCGGCGACCAAGTCGTGACCTCCCCCGAGGCCGACATCAAGCCCGGCAACCACATGCCTCTGACCCGCATCCCCGTGGGTACGCAGATTCACAACATCGAACTGCGCCCCGGCAAAGGTGGTCAGTTGGTGCGTGCCGCTGGTGGCTCCGCTCAGCTCATGGCTCGTGAAGGCCGCTACGCTCAAGTGCGTCTGCCCTCCGGTGAAACCCGCCTGGTGCTCGTCGAGTGCACCGCGACCATCGGTCAAGTGGGCAACACCCAGCACGAACTGGTGAAGATTGGCAAAGCCGGTCGCAACCGTTGGCTGGGCAAGAAGCCGCACCAACGTGGTGTGTCCATGAACCCCATCGATCACCCCCACGGCGGCGGCGAAGGCCGCACCTCGGGTGGCCGCAACCCCGTTACTCCCTGGGGCAAGCCCACCCTTGGCAAGCGTACTCGCAAGAACAAGCGCACCGACAAGTTCATCGTGCGCCGTCGCAAGAAGTAACCCCTTTGTTTGGCGCCGGTTGCCGACGCCACGACCTCATTTAGGAAGCAGATATGCCTCGCTCCATTAAAAAAGGTCCTTTTGTCGACCACCACCTTTGGAAAAAGGTGAACGAACAAGGGGACAACAAAAAGGTCATCAAGACCTGGTCTCGCCGCTCCACCATCCTTCCCGAATTCATCGGCTGCACGTTTGCTGTGCACAACGGCCGGAAGTTCATCCCAGTGTTCGTCACTGAGAACATGGTTGGGCACAAACTGGGTGAGTTCGCTCCGACCCGTCACTTCCCCGGTCACCCGGCGGACAAGAAGGGCAAGCGCTAGTCGCTTGGCATAGGAGACACTCATGAACCGTGTGAAAGCCAAAGCCGAAGCTCGCAAAGAAGCCAAAAAGGCCGGTGACGCCGTCGCCTCCCTTCGCGGCCTCCGCATGAGCGCTCGCAAAATCCGGGTGGTGGCCGACGTCATTCGCGGCCTGTCCGTCGACGACGCCGTCACCACGCTTGCCATGCAACGCCGTCGTGCAGCTGAGCCCCTCCGCAAGGTGCTCGAGTCTGCCGTGGCCAACGCCGACCAACGCGACATGGACATCGACAAGCTCGTCGTGTCTGAGGTGCAAATCAACAAGGGCGCCATCCAGCGTCGTTACATGCCTCGCGCTCATGGCCGTGCCACTCGCATCCGCAAGCAAACCGCCCACATCACCATCAAACTCAGCGAAAAATGAGCCCAGCGGAGCCACGGCTACGTCGTCGCTCCAAGCAGGCTGATAGGAGAGCCCCATGGGCCAAAAAGTTCACCCAACCGGATTCCGTCTCGGTGTGATTCGCAGCTGGGACTCGCGCTGGTTTCGCGAAAAAGGCTACTCAGAGTGGCTGCTCGAAGACCTGGAACTGCGCAAGTTCATCCACAAAGAACTCAAGCAAGCTGGCATCGCCCGCGTCGACATTGAACGTGCTGCGAGCAAGTGCAAAATCAACGTGCACACCGCTCGTCCTGGCATCGTCATCGGCAAAAAAGGCGCTGGCATCGAGCTGCTGAAGAAGCGTCTGCAAAAGCTGACTTCTTCTGAAGTGTTCTTGAACATCCACGAAGTGCGCAAAGCCGAAACCGACGCCCAACTCGTCGCTGAGAACATCGCTCAGCAGCTCGAGCGCCGGGTCGCGTTCCGTCGTGCCATGAAGAAAGCCATGCAAACCAGCATGAAGTTCGGCGCCAAAGGCATTCGCCTGGCCTGCTCCGGACGTCTTGGTGGCGCCGAGATGTCGCGTCGTGAGTGGTACCGCGAAGGCCGCGTGCCTTTGCACACCCTCCGTGCCGACATCGAGTACGGCTTCGCCGAAGCCCACACCACCTACGGTGTGATTGGCTGCAAGGCTTGGATCTTCAAAGGCGAAGTCCTGCCGCAAGCTGTGCGTCGCTGAGTTCTTCGCGCCGCCTGAAGCGGCGGCGCGTCCCCTTTTTCTGCAGCAACAGCTGCGAAGGATTGCAAAATGCTGTCCCCAAACCGCGTGAAATACCGCAAGCAACAAAAAGGCAAGATGCGTGGCAAAGCCTACCGTGGGAGTGACATCTCCTTCGGTGACTACGCGCTGATGGCCACCGGCCGTGGGTGGCTCACCGCTCGCCAAATCGAAGCTGCTCGTATCGCCATGACCCGCCGGGTCAAGCGTGGCGGCAAGATCTGGATTCGCGTGTTCCCCGACAAGCCCATCACCAAAAAGCCCGCTGAAGTCCGGATGGGTAAAGGTAAAGGCGCCACCGACGCGTGGGTTGCCGTGACCAAGCCCGGCCGCATCCTCTACGAAATGAGCGGTGTGGATCCCGAGACCGCGAAAGCCGCCATGGACTTGGCTGCTTCGAAGCTCCCCATCAAGACCAAGTTTCTGAACCGCGCCGAAGAGATTTGATCCGCAAGGATTGAACCTCTTGGCCACAGAGTCAGAGAAGGATTCATCATGAAAGCCAAGGAACTCCGCGACTTGAGCCGCGCCGAGCTCCGCGAGAAAGAAGACGAGCTTCGCCGCGAAATCTTCGACCTCCGCTTCAAGCACGGTACCCGTCAACTCGACGACACCGCCGCCGTCAAGCGCACTCGCAAAGACCTCGCCCGCGTCCTGACCATCGCCAAACAAAAAGACCTGGCCGAAGGCTGACACACCAACAGGGGTTGACGGGTGCGTCCATGTGCGACAAACCCTTACTCCGTAACCACAGATCGAAATAGGACTTCCCATGTCTGAACAAACGCGTGGTGCTGGCCGTGTCCTCAAAGGCATCGTGACCAGCGACAAGGCAGACAAGACGATCACCGTCGAGGTGACCCGCACTGTTCGCCACAAGCGCTACAACAAATTCATCAAGCGGCGTGCCCGCTACCACGCTCATGACGACAAGAATGAGTGTGAAATCGGTGACACCGTGACCATCGTTGAGTCCCGCCCATTGTCGGCGACGAAGCGTTGGCGCCTGCAGAAGATCGTTGAAAAGCGTCGTCTGTGATCAGAGGGGCCCCTCACTCGAGGGGCCATTCTCTCTAGACAGCACCCGACAACCCTGTTAGCTGCTGTCTCGCTTCATCGATTCCATCGATTGGAGCACGGGTTTCGGCCCACGCCTCCGGGCACGTCCATTCGGACACGTCGGAGACCTTCGCTTTCCTGACCTCGGTCAGACCTGGGCCTTCACCGGCCACAACCGAAAGCATTGAGTCCGGCGCTTCTCGCGTGAACTTCACGCACCTTTTCGAACGGCTCTCTTCTCTGCAGCAACGCAGCAGGGAAGGGGGCTCCCTGGTCCCTTTTCCCTCGGGGCGTCCGCGCCCCTTCGGGTGATGTCATGATTCAGAACCAGAGCGTACTCGAGGTCGCAGACAACAGCGGTGCTCGCAAGCTCATGTGCATCAAGGTTCTTGGTGGCTCGCACCGTCGCTACGCATTCGTGGGCGACATCGTGGTGTGCGCTGTCAAAGAAGCTTCGCCAAACTCCAAAGTGAAGAAAGGCGACGTGGTTCGCGCCGTTGTCGTCCGCACTGCCAAAGAGGTCTCCCGTCCTGACGGCACCTACATCCGCTTCGACAAGTCGGGCGCGGTGTTGGTCAACAAGGACAACGAGCCCGTCGGCACCCGCATCTTCGGCCCCGTTGCTCGTGAGCTGCGTGCCAAGAGCTTCATGAAAATCGTCTCGCTGGCGCCGGAGGTCCTCTAATGTCGAAGATCAAGATTCGCAAAGGCGACACCGTCAAGGTCATCGCCGGCAAGTACAAAGGTGAAGAGGGCAAAGTCCTCGAAGTGCTCACCGCCAAGAACCGCGTTCGCGTCGAAGGCGTGGCCAAGATCAAGCGCCACATCGCTCCTCAGAAGAACCCCAAGTTCCCTGAAGGCGGCATCATCGAAGGCGAAGGCAGCATTCACATCTCCAACGTGATGCTCCTCAGCGAAGCCCTTGGCCGTCCTGTCCGCACCGGCACGTCTCTTACCGCCGACGGTAAGAAAGTGCGCGTTGCTCGCGGCAAAGGACTGAAGGCCGAAGAGGTCTGAGTTTCAACCCCTTTTTTGTGGAGCTGAAGAATGTCTTCCGCGAACAAACCACGTCTCCAGAGCTACTACGAGAACGAAATCTCTGGGTCGTTGATGAAAGAATTCGAACTCAACCGCATGCAAGTGCCGCGGCTTGAGAAAATCGTCGTGAACATCGGTCTCGGCGAAGCCATCCAAAACCCCAAGGCCATCGAGGCCGCTTGCGACGACATCGCCAAAATCACGGGCCAAAAGCCTGTGGTCACCAAGGCCAAAAAGTCCATCGCTGGTTTCAAGCTGCGTGAAGGAATGCCCATCGGCGTGATGGTCACCCTGCGTCGCAAGAAGATGTGGGAGTTCCTGGACCGCTTCGTGAACATCGCACTCCCTCGTGTGCGTGACTTCCGCGGTGTTTCCGGCAAGCTCGACGGCAACGGCAACTACTCCGTGGGCCTCAAAGAGCAAATCATCTTCCAAGAAGTGGACTACGACAAAGTCGACCGCCTGCGCGGCATGAACGTCTCCTTCGTCACCACGGCATCCGACGACGAGCAGGGCAAGTCCCTCCTCAAGCACCTCGGCATGCCCTTCCGCAACTGAGCGTACGCGCCTTAAACCAAAGGAAAACCAGCAATGATGACCGATCCTATTGCGGACTTCCTGACTCGGATTCGCAACGCGCTCATGGCGCGTCACAGCACGATGTCTTGCCCCTCGTCGAAAATGAAGGTTTGGATTGCCCAAATCCTCAAAGACGAAGGCTACATCCACGACTTCGACGTTGAGAAGAACGACCGCGGATACCAATCCCTCAAGCTCACCCTCAAGTACGAAGACAACAACGTTGTCCCGATCATTGAAGGTCTGCAGCGTGTCTCCAAGCCCGGCTTGCGCGTCTACAAAGGCGCTGGAGAGCTTCCGCAAGTGCGCGGCGGCCTCGGCATGGCCATTGTGTCCACCTCCAAAGGCGTCATGACGGACGCTTCGGCGCGCGCGGCAAACGTCGGCGGCGAAGTGCTCTGCTACGTCTGGTAAGCCAGGAGAAACCAATGTCTCGTATTGGAAACAAGCCGATTCCTGTCCCGAACGGCGTGGAAATCACGTTGAGCGGCCAGGACATCAAGGTCAAAGGCGGCAAAGGCACCCTGAGCCTCTCTGCCCACCCCTTGATGAACGTCAAACAAGAAGACAACCAACTGGTGGTCGAGCGTCCTGACGACTCCCGCAAGGCCAAAAGCCTGCACGGCCTCACCCGCACCCTCATCAACAACATGGTGGTGGGCGTGTCGGAAGGCTTCAAGCGTGAGCTCGACATCAAGGGCGTTGGTTACCGTGCTGAGGTCAAAGGCCGCGTCCTGAACCTCACCCTCGGTTACTCGCACCCCATCGCCTACGACCTTCCCCAAGGCATCGACGCAGCAGTCGACGACAAGAAGACCCACATCACCATCAGCGGTGTGGACAAGCAACTTGTCGGCTCCACCGCCGCGAAGATCCGTTCTTTCCGCAAACCCGAGCCTTACGGCGGCAAAGGTGTTCGTTACTCCGACGAGCGCATCATCCGCAAAGAAGGCAAAGCTGGCGGCAAATAGCCCCTGGAGAATTGCTCATGTTGAACCTGAAAACGATTCGCAAGCGCAATCCGAAAGCCGCTCAGCGCATCAAGCGCAAGATCGGCGTTCGCAAGAAAGTGTCCGGCGAGGCTGCAACCCCTCGTCTGTCAGTGTTCCGCAGTGCTCGTCACATCTACGTGCAAGCCATCGACGACGACACCGGCGTGACCATCGCGTCCGCGTCCACCGTCGAAAAAGAGCTGGCCGGCAGCCTCAAAGGGCTGAACAAGAAAGACGCAGCCACCAAAGTGGGTGAAGCTGTCGCCAAACGACTCCTTGAAAAAGGCGTCAACAGCGCAGTCTTCGACCGCAACGGTTTCCGCTACCACGGTCGTGTGGCAGCTGTTGCCGACGGCGCCCGCGAAGCAGGACTCACTGTCTGACGGCATAGCCTTAGACATCCAAACATTTGGAGCAGATTATGCGTCAAGAGCGCAACCAAGACGAACAAGACCTCATCGAGCGTATTGTTCACATCAACCGTGTGGCCAAAGTGGTCAAAGGCGGCCGTCGCTTCTCGTTCTCGGCCCTCGTCGTTGTTGGCGATGGCAAAGGGCAGGTCGGCGTCGGACTCGGCAAGGCCAACGAGGTCCCCGAGGCCATTCGCAAGGGCACTGAGAAAGCTCGCAAGAGCATGACCAAAGTGTCTGTGGTCAACAACACCATTCCTCACCAAACCGTGGGCCACTTCGGCGCCGGACGCGTTCTTCTGCGTCCTGCTTCGGAAGGTACCGGGGTCATCGCGGGCGGCAACGTTCGTGCGGTGTTGGAATGTGCTGGCGTCCACAACATCTTGTCGAAGACCCTCGGCACCACCAACCCTCACAACGTCGTTCACGCGACCATGGAAGGCCTCAAGTCGCTTCGCACCCGCGAAGAGCACCTGGCCCGCCGCGGCATGTCGCTTGACGACGCTCAAGCCTGAAGGAGCACGTCATGACCAAGATCAAAGTGACGCAAGTGCGTTCCGCCATCGGCCGTCCTTCTGTGCAATCCCTTCACCTGAAGGGCTTGGGCCTCCGCAAAATCGGTCACACGGTGGTGTTGAAAGACACCCCCGCGATTCGCGGTCTGGTTCGCAAGGTGCAACACCTCGTCGAGGTGGAAGTGCACGCTGGCGAAGCTGAACTCACCGGTCGTCGTCACCGCAAGTGACGCGACACTGACGGCCCTTTGCTTCTGAGGTGAAAGCCGACGGGGCAGGGGGCCTTTCCGAGTCGCGATTGCGGCGCAAGGAGAAAACATGTCTGACGAAATTCAAGGATTGCACAACCTCGTCGCCGTTCGCGGTGCTCGCAAACGCATCAAGCGCGTCGGCCGCGGCGAAGGTTCTGGCATCGGCAAGACTTCAGGTCGTGGTATGAAAGGCCAAAAAGCTCGCAAGAGCGGCGGCGTTCGTCCGGGCTTCGAAGGCGGTCAGCTTCCCCTGGCCATCCGTCTGCCGAAGCGTGGCTTCAAGAACTACCTGTTCAAGAAGACCTACACCCCCATCAACATCGGCCGTTTGGCCGAGCGCTTTGAAGACGGCGAGACCGTGAACATCGCGTCGTTGTTGGAGCGTGGCCTGGTGTCGAAGACTTCCGCTCGCGTGAAGATCCTCGGCGAAGGTGACATCGGCAAAAAGCTGAACATCGAAGTGCACAAAGTGTCGGCTTCGGCTCGCTCGAAAATCGAAGCGGCCGGCGGCACGGTGTCGACGCTGGAGCCCACCGAAAAGGTGAAGCGCGGCAAGTACAAGAAAAAGTCAGAACGCGGCGAAGGCTGAGTTTTGCAGCAGATCGGCCCGCTTGTTCGGGCCGGTCTTGCTTTTCCGCCTTGATTTCGTCGACGCGCTGTCTACATTGCGCGGCGTTGGGGCGGAGCCCCTTTCACATTCAAATGATCCCGATGACGAATCATTTGTCAGGCCCCAAAGTCGGGCGCTGAAGCGGTCATCGAGATTCCAGGGCGCGGCAGAAATGCCCCCAACGTCCTGAGCAGGAGCCAAAGTGGCTGCGGGTATTGCCAACATGTTCCGCATTCCGGAACTCCGGAAGCGCATCTTCTACACGCTGGCGCTGCTGGCCGTCTATCGCATCGGCATCTTCGTCACCACACCAGGTGTCGACCGCACGTTGCTGAAGGCGAGCTTGGCGCAGAGCCAAGAAGAAGGCGGCGGCCTCATGAACATGGTCAACTTCTTCTCGGGCGGTGCGCTCGAGCAGGCGTCTGTGTTCGCTCTGGGGATCATGCCGTACATCACGGCGTCCATCATCATGCAGCTCATGACCGTGGTCATCCCGGCATTGGAGCGCATGCAAAAAGAAGGTGACCAAGGTCGCCGCAAAATCACGCAATACACCCGCTACGGCACGGTGTTGCTGTCGGTCTTCCAGGGCGTGTTGTTGGCCAGCTGGCTGAAGTCCAAGATGCACGACCAGCGTCCCGTGGTGAACCCTGAGTGGGGCGACTCCCTCAGCGGCTTCGGCTTCACGCTGTTGACCGTCATTACGCTGACCGCCGGCACCGCCTTCATCATGTGGCTAGGCGAACGCATCACCGAGAAGGGCATCGGCAACGGCATCTCGCTGATCATCTTCGCCGGCATCGTTGCGGGCCTGCCTCAGGGCGCCTACAACCTGGCCCTTTTGGTGCGCGAAGACAACGTCCAGCCCATCGCTGCACTCGGCCTCGTCGTCGTCATGGCTGTGACTGTTGCCGCCATCGTCTTCATCGAACGCGGCCAGCGTCGGATTCCTGTGCAATACGCAAAGCGCATGGTCGGCGACAAGCAGTATGGCGGCCAAGCCACCCACCTGCCGCTGAAGGTGAACACGTCAGGCGTGATTCCGCCCATCTTCGCAAGCTCCATCCTGATGTTCCCTGCCACCGCCGCCAGCCTCGTGGAGGCCGACTGGATGCAGAAGGTGCAAACCGCCCTGCTTCCTGGCTCCTGGCTCTACAACTCGGTGTTCATCGCACTCATCGTGTTCTTCGCGTTCTTCTACACGGCGATGACCTTCAACCCCGTCGACGTGGCCGACAACTTGAAGAAGTTCGGTGGCTTTGTGCCTGGCATCCGCCCTGGACGTGCCACCGCTGAGTACATCGACCACGTGTTGACCCGTGTGACCTTCACCGGCGCCATCTACTTGGCTGGCATCTGCATCATGCCCATGGCGATTCTCGCCTTCATGCCGAACATTCCGTTCTACTTCGGTGGCACCGGCTTGCTGATTGTGGTCGGCGTCGCGCTCGATACGGCGCAGCAGATTGAAGGACACCTGATTTCGCGGCAATACGAAGGTTTTGCTGGCGACGAGGGTCCTCGTATCAAAGGCCGCACCCGCGTCACGCAAGACCCCCAACCCATCATCGGCTAACCCGTCAGCTCCCTGGAGCAACACGTGGATAGGGCAAACGCCATGCGTATGATTCTCTTTGGCCCCCCTGGTGCAGGCAAAGGCACGCAAGCCAAGCGACTGCAGACGGCCTACGATGTTCCCCATCTGTCGACGGGGGACATGCTTCGCGCGGCCAAGCAAGCAGGCTCTGACCTGGGCAAGCAAGCGGCGAAGTTCATGGACAACGGCCAGCTCGTTCCCGACGAACTGGTGGTGGGTCTCATCGCCGAGCGCCTGGAGAAAGACGACTGCAAAGCCGGCTTTCTGCTCGATGGGTTTCCACGCACCATTCCGCAAGCCGACGCTCTGGACCGCATGTTGAAAGACCGCGACATGGGCGTGGAGCACGTGGTGTCCATCGAGGTTCCAGACGACAACATCGTCAACCGCCTCGGTGCCCGGCGGTCGTGCTCAGAGTGCGGCGCGGTGTACCACTTGCAACATGTTCCGCCGAAGGTGGAAGACACGTGCGACACCTGCGGGCACAAAGGGTTGACCCTGCGTCCCGACGACACGGAGAACACGGTTCGTTCACGGTTGGATGCATTTCACGCGCAGACTTCTCCCCTGAAGGACTACTACGGCGAGCAAGACTTGCTGCGGTCGGTCGACGGAACGGTGTCTCCTGAAGATGTCTTCTCTTCTGTGAAGAAAGCCGTCGAGGGGGCAGCGGCCGCCTGAGCGGCTGCAGACCAAGATTTTTGAAAGCGCCCTCCTCTGGGTGTTGTCTTTTTGAAAAGTGGCTGGTACGCACCGCGCGTTAGGGCGGTTTCTGCTGTGAAGCAGCGATCAGCCAAGTGGGACAGGGCCTCGCTCCTGTCCATCTCCCGAAGGAGGGAGTCATGAAGGTTCGAGCATCGGCCAAGCCGATCTGTGAGAAGTGCAAAGTCATCCGTCGCAAAGGCGTCGTTCGCGTGATCTGCGAGAACAAGCGCCACAAGCAACGCCAAGGCTGATTGCACATGCAGCCCGCGAGGCGGGCTGCGGAAACATCCTGGCTGACATTCAGCCGGGCCATCTTTCCGCGTGAAGAGATTGGCATCCTACGAGGTGCTGGTGGAGCGCGAAGACAACTTCCACAACCGGAAGTTGTGTTCGACCCCCGAAAGGGGGAGCGCCTCCGTTCACGCGTACAACATTCGCTGCACGCACGTGTAGAATTTGGAGGCCAAAGTGGCACGCATTGCTGGTGTTGACCTTCCCCGCAACAAGAAAATGGGGATTGCGTTGACCTACATCTACGGAATCGGCAACCACCTGTCGGGCAAAGTGTTGGACAAAGCCAACGTTGACCCGATGAAAAAAGCCGACGACCTGTCTGAAGACGAAGTCGCTCGCATTCGTGAAGTCCTCGAGAACGACTACAAAGTCGAGGGTGACCTTCGCCGCGAAGTGTCGATGAACATCAAGCGCTTGATGGACCTCGGTTGCTACCGTGGCCTGCGCCACCGCAAGAACCTGCCTTGCCGTGGTCAGCGCACCCACACCAACGCTCGCACCCGCAAAGGCCCACGTAAGGCCATTGCTGGCAAGAAGAAGTGATGCACGCAGCTCGCCCCGCGAGCTGATGAGCAGACCCCTTCGTTCACCCCATCTAGACAGCTGCAGACGCAGCGGCCGCTGTCGGCCACACTCGTCGTCACCGACGTCTTCGACAGCCGCATTCGAGGATTGCCATGGCACCCCCCAAAGGCAAAAAGCGCGTCAAAAAGAACATCGCGCAGGGCATCGCCCACATCTACTCGTCGTTCAACAACACCATCATCACCATCACCGACACCCAAGGCAACGCCATCTCGTGGTCGACCTGTGGCGCTCGTGGTTTCCGCGGCTCGCGGAAGTCCACCCCCTTCGCCGCGCAAATCGCCGCCGAAGACGCATGCCGCAAAGCCCAAGATCACGGCCTCAAGTCTGTTGAAGTCCGCGTCAAAGGCCCAGGTTCGGGTCGTGAGTCCGCTCTGCGCGCCATCGCCAACAGCGGCCTGAAGATCTCCATGATCCGCGACGTGACCCCCATCCCCCACAACGGCTGCCGTCCGCCCAAACGCCGCCGCGTTTGATCGAAGGCTGAAGCCGAGTGGCTTTTTGTTTGGCTGGGCTCGACGTCGTCGAAGTCTGGCCTGGCAGTACAACCTGAGCTGACGCGGGACCTGTCCCACCCTTCCCCGGTCAGAAAAGAGTTTCATCATGCATCGCAACTGGCGCGACCTCATTCGTCCGAAAAACCTCGTCGTGGACCGCGACTCCCTCACCCCCAACTACGGCAAGTTTGTTGCTGAGCCCTTCGAGCGTGGCTACGGCATCACGTTGGGCAACAGCCTCCGCCGGGTGCTGCTGTCGTCCCTCCAAGGTTCGGCCATCACCGCAGTGAAGATTGAGGGCGCTCTGCACGAGTTCATGGCGCTTCCTGACATCAAGGAAGACCTCAGCGAAATCATCCTCAACCTCAAGCAGGTGCGGGTGCGGCTGAACGCGGGCGAGCAAAAGACGGTTCGTTTGGACATCCAAGGTCCGGCCACCGTCACCGCCAAAGACATCATCACCGACGACGCTGTGTCTGTGCTCAACCCTGACGCATACATCTGCACCGTCGCTGAAGGTGGCAACCTGAAGGCTGAACTGACCGTGAAGCGTGGCCGTGGCTACGTCCCCGCGTCGCAGTTCCGCACCGAAGGCCAAAGCGTCGGAACCATTCCGATCGATGCGCTGTTCAGCCCCATCACCAAGGTGAACTACAACGTCACCAACGCACGTGTCGGCCAACAAACCGACTACGACAAGCTGGCGATGGAAGTGTGGACCGACGGCTCCGTCGGCCCCGAAGAAGCTCTCGCTTTCGCAGCGAAAATCATCAAAGAGCAAGTCACCATCTTCATCAACTTCGACGAAGAAATCGAGCCGGAAATCCCCGAGCCCGAAGTCAAAGAAGAGAAGATCAACGAGAACCTCCTCCGCTCCGTCGACGAGCTGGAGCTCTCGGTGCGCTCTGCGAACTGCCTGCAAAACGCCAACATCCGCTTCATCGGCGACCTCGTGCAACGCACCGAGTCCGAGATGCTCAAGACCAAGAACTTTGGTCGCAAGTCCCTCAAGGAAATCAAAGAGATCCTTGCAGAGATGGGCCTCTCTCTCGGCATGAAGCTCGACAACTGGCCGCCGAAGTCGATGACCATGGGGGCTCCGAGCGCCGGCGAGACCGCGCTCGGGTGAGCCTCTCGTTTCTGACCTCCCGTCGCGGGAGGTCAGAAACCACCCCTTCAACCCGCTTTCAAAAGCATTTGGATGGGACTCCAACTCCAAGTCCCACCGAGGAGAAAGGCCATGCGCCACCTCAAAAAAGGCCGGAAGCTGAACCGCTCCGTGTCGCACCGCAAAGCCCTGTTCCGCAACATGGCAACCTCGTTGTTCCGCCACGAGCGCATCGAGACCACCGACGCCAAAGCCAAAGAGCTCCGCGGCTACGCCGAAAAGCTCATCACCTTGGCCAAGACCGACGACGTGCACAGCCGCCGTTTGGCTTTCCAAAAAATCCGCGACAAAGAAGTGCTCTCCAAGCTCTTTGACGACATCGCGCCTCGCTACAAAGGCCGTCCGGGTGGCTACACCCGCGTGACCAAGATTCGCGTGCGCCGTGGCGACAACGCGACCATGTCTCTCATCGAGCTGGTGGGCAGCGAACCTGCGGCCGCCTCCTCCGACGAGGACTGAGGCCTGCGCCTCGGAGTTGACGTTTGACGTCGACATACGAAGCGGGACCTGACGAAGAGCATGGCAGTGGCCTGCTCTGGGTTCTGCTCGGCATGATGGTGATGTCTTGGATGCTTCGCATCCTCGACGTCGCCATTTTGCTTTTGGGGCGCAAGGCGAAGCAGGTGTCACGACGAGCATTGCTTGCTGCATACGGCCGCATGTGGCGGGGCATGAGCAAGCGCTCTCCGTTTGAGGAGGGCGACTTTGCCCGCGTGCAGGCGGCGCGGGCTGCGGGTCTCAGCCAAAAAGAGCTCGTGTATGGCGAAACGCCGCTGTGGACGGCCCTGCGTGCGTTGCGCCGCGCGGGCGTCGGCGAACACAGCAACCTGTTGGACATCGGGTGCGGGCGCGGCCGGGTGCTGTTGGCGTCCGCCATGTTGGGGGCTCACAGCCGAGGGGTCGACGTCCTGAAAGAGCACGTTGATTTTGCCGAGGATGCGCTGGGCGAGCTGGACGGCGTCGTTGTCGAGGTCAAGGACGCATTGGCGGTGGACCTCACGGGCATCAGCCACGTGTTCTTGACCTGGACGTGCATGTCCCAGAAGACGCGGTCGCGGGTGGCGAGACACCTGGCGTCTGCGGACGTAGGAACGAAGCTGTTGTGTGTGTCGCATCCGCCGCCGGAGCAGGGGTGGCGGGTGCTGTGGCATGGCCGTCCGTTTTTCACGTGGGGCAAAGCCGACCTGTATTTGGCGGAGCGAAGCGAGGAGGCCGAAAATGAACGAGCAGCATAAAGGCAGTTGTGCGTGCGGCGCCGTGCGCTTTGTCGTCGAAGGACGGTTGCGGGGGGGGGGCATTGCCTGTCACTGCAGCATTTGTCGTCGACAGACAGGGCACCATTGGGCTTCCACGGATGTCGACCGGAGCGCCTTGGTGGTCGAGGGCATGGACAACGTGACCTGGTGGGAGGCGAGCGCCAAGGTCGAGCGCGGCTTTTGCCAGCGGTGTGGGTCGTTTTTGTTCTGGTCGGCGAAGGGCAAGACGCAAGTGGCCGTGGCGTTGGGGGCGCTGGATGCGCCGACAGGCGTGACGCTGGAGCAGCACATTTTTGTGCGAGACAAGGGCGACTACTACGAGCTGAAGGATGGTGTGCTGCAGAACCAGCAATAAACGTCGTCGAGGCAATGGCAAAAGGGCCGCGTCGTCGACGTCGGCCCCTTGTTCAGGCTGCTGGCCGCTGCACGTGAAGCCATCGTCATTCAGGGACGAAGAACAAGCCCTTTTCGGTCATCTGCAAGCAGAGGTCTTTGGCCTTTTCGCGGGAGCGGTCGTCGAATTCGATGCCAAAGCCGGCGGTGCCGTGGAGCTTGGAGAACCCGCGCCAACGGACGGTGGCGGCGAGGACTTCTTCGCGCCCCTCAAGCCGCAGGCTGAGCCAAACGGTGTCGCCGCCTTGCAGGGTGGAAGGGACTTTGCCGAAGGGCGTGAGGAAGACGCCGCCGGGCCCCATGTCGAGGATGGCTGCGCCCTGGTCTTCGCCGCTTTTGTGGTCCCAGCGGACGGTTTGGTAGGTCGCATGGCGGCTGTCGCGGCGTTTGCCGGAAGGTTCGCCTTGGGCGTCGGTCTCGGTGTCGGAGCTGGGAACGGTGCCATCCATCGGGGCCTCCAGAGTCGTCTGCCAGACCCATCGGACGCAGATGCACGGGCTTGAGGGCGGTCGGTGCCGTTTGATCTGCTCCTCACGAAGCTCGTTTCGCGAGTCGAGAAGCTCGGCGAACACCTGTGTTCGGCGAGGTTGAAGTCGCCGAACGCTCCTAGTCGCGCACCAAGCCGACACCGATGTGGGGGGCCAAGAAGGTGCCGCCGACGCCGTAGACCTTGCCTTCACCGTCGCCCCACAAGGCATGGATGTCGACCTGCGTGAGGTTGAAGTCGCCTTCGTAGGTCAGTGGCTCGGCGGCGTCGCCATCGAAGGTGCCCAAGAAGCCGTTGACGCCGCCGACGTAGGTGGTGCCGTCGTCTTCCATGAACACGGCGTTGAGGCCGCCGTAGCCGGACGGCGCGATGGTCGTCCAGGAGGTGCCGTCGTAGGTGGCGATGCGGGCGCCGGTGCGACCGCCGACGGCGACGATGTGGTCTTCACGGTTGCCCCAGAGGGACACGAAGTCTTCGTCGGCTTCGGGGCCCATGTTCTGCACCACCCAATCGCCGTTTTCGTAGCTGAGGACGAGGCCGCGTGCGCCCACGGCGAAGAGTTTGCTGCCGATGCCCCAGATTTTGAACAGACTGCGGGCGCCGACGGGGTTTTGCTCGGCTGTCAGCTGGGTGTGGGTGACGGCGGTGCCGTCGTAGTGGAAGAGAATGGGCTCGTCGGTTTGTGGGTTGCCGCCCACCACCCAGATGTCGTCGTTGGCGAAGCCGAACACGCCCCACAGGTCTTCGTCGGTGCCGGCGTCGATGCTGGCCCAGCCGGTGCCGTCGTAGTGCAAGAAGGTGCCGCCGACGCCCACCGCGTAGACGTCGTCTGGGCCGAAGCCGTAGGACCACACCAGCAGGCCGGCACCGTCGGGTTCGACGAGACTCCAGTCGGTGCCGTTGTAGTGCATGATGGCGCCGCGCGCCTCGTCGCCGCCGGTGGCGAAGATGTCGTTGGGTCCGCTGCCCCAGACGCCAGAGACGGAGCCCAGGTCGTCGGCGTCAAAGGCCACCGCCCATGGCGTTTCGGGCTCGGGCTCGCCTGCGTCGCTGGGTTCGGGGTCTCCGGTGCTGCCGGCGGGGCATCCGCTGAGGACCAGGCCCAAGGCGAAGGGGAGGAGAGCGGCGAAGGGAGTACGGCTGAGGCTCAACATGCGCGCTTTGTAGCAGAGGGGAGGGCCGGCTGCAGTGAATTCACGACGTGCAAACGTCGTCGTCGTCAACGGGCAGGGCAGCGGCGGACGTTCAACAGTTGCTGCAACACAAAGCGCGCCGGATGAAACACCAGGCGCGCTTGGAGGAGGGCTGCGGTCGTGCCTACAGCGGCATCATCTTGCGGTAGACGCCGACGACGACGCCAAGGATGTCGGTCTGCCGAAAGTCGGCTTTGTCGACAAAGATGGGCTCCATGGCGGAGTTGGCCGGCTGCAGACGGATGCGGTCGCCCTCGGGGAAGTAGCGTTTGACGGTGGCTTCGCCCTCGATCATGGCCACCACGATTTCGCCCGGCTGGGCCACGGCTTGTTTGCGCACGAAGAGGAAGTCGCCGTCGTGGATGCCGTCTTCGATCATGGACTCGCCGACGACGGTGAGGGCAAAGACCTTCTGCTGGCGGTTGCCGCCGAGAAAGAAGCTGGAGACACGCACCGTGTCTTCGGCGTTTTCTTCGGCGAGGATGGGGGCACCGGCGGCGACACGGCCGAGCAACGGAACGTCGACGAAGTCGTTGTGCACGCCTGGGAACGCGATGACGTTGTTGGGCTGCGCTGCTGCGGCCGGGGCAAAGCCCTCATCGTATTCGATGGTGGTCTCTTCAACGGGGGCGTGGTGCACGCTGTCGAGCGACACGACTTCTGGCTCGGCCGTTTGCCCGCGCAAAGAGATGAGAACGCGCAACGTGCGGGACTTTTGCCCCTCGCGCTTGATGTATCCCTTTTTTTCGAGGGCTTTGAGGTGGTCGTTGACCCCATTGGTCGACCGGATGCCCAGCTGCTTGCCGATTTCGCGGATGGTGGGCGGGTAGCCGTGCTGCAGAATTTCGCTTTCGATAAAGGTGAGTACGGCTTTTTGACGGTCGGTGAGTGCTGCAGGCATGGCGGCCTCCTTCGCGGCGAATGCGTTGACGGTACTGAACATCGGTGTTCGCATCAAGTGTTCAGCCGAAAAAGTGTTCAGGGGCGGCGTTTGTTCAGGTGGGCGAGCGGGCCGATGAGGGGCACTTTGAGGGTTTTCCTCATCTTTGGGAGGTGGTAGCGGTCGGCCAAATGTCTCTGGCAGCACGCTGTCGACGAGGATGGATCATGAGCACCCCGCAAAACGCTGGCCCCCAAGGACGTCACCCCGCTCCAGACGGCATGAAATACGGCCGGATCCTGCTGAAACTCAGCGGTGAAGCGCTGCAAGGCGATGGTGAGGGCGGCATCGACCCCGAGACCATCGACGCCGTGGCCAAAGAGGTGCGCGAGGTGCACAACACCGGCATGCAGGTGGCCTTGGTCATCGGTGGCGGCAACATCTTCCGCGGCATCGCGGCCTCGGCGAAGGGCATGGACCGCACCTCCGCCGACTACATGGGCATGCTGGCGACGGTGATGAACTCCCTGGCCATGCAAGACGCCTTGGAGCGCAACGGCATCTCCACCCGGGTGATGAGCGCCATCGAGATTCAGGCGGTGTGCGAGCCCTACATCCGTCGTCGCGCCATGCGCCACCTGGAGAAGGGTCGGGTGGTCATCTTCGCTGCCGGCACCGGCAACCCGTACTTCACGACGGACACGGCAGCCTCGCTGCGCGCCATGGAAATCCAGGCGGACATCATCTTGAAGGCCACCAAGGTCGACGGTGTGTACGACAAAGACCCGGTGAAGCACGAAGACGCCAAGATGTTCAGCCAGGTGAGCTACATCGACGTGTTGCAGCGTGGCCTGAAGGTCATGGACAGCACCGCGATTTCGCTGTGCATGGACAACAAGCTGCCCATCTGCGTGTTCAACTTGCGCAAAGAAGGCAACGTCATCAACGTCGTCAAGGGCGAAACCGTCGGCACCACCGTGCACGAGAATGTCCCGGAGCCGGTGTTTGCCTGATGGCTGGGCGGAGTTGACGTCGACGACGTCGATCCGCTACCACTGCCGTGCCCGACGCCTGCACGGCGCCCCCTTTCGTCAGAATCGCTGTCAGAATCGCTAGGAGATGAGCATGTTGAACGACATCCAATCGGACGCCAAAGAACAGATGGAATCGGCCATCAACGCCTTGAAGAAGAACTTGGCGACCATCCGCACCGGCCGTGCGTCTCCGTCGCTGCTCGACAACGTGCGCGTCGACTACTACGGCAGCAAGAGCCCGTTGTCGCAGGTGGCCAACGTCACCGTGCAAGACGCCTCCATGCTCATCGTGAAGCCGTGGGAAAAGGGCCTGCTCGGTGAGGTTGAAAAAGGCATCTTCGAGGCCAACATCGGTTTGTCGGCGTCGAACGACGGCGAGGTGGTGCGCGTGCCGATTCCACCGTTGTCTGAAGAACGTCGTCGTGAGTTTGTGAAGATGGCGAAGTCGCGCGCCGAAGACGCCAAGGTCTCGGTGCGCAACGCGCGTCGCGACGCCAACGACATGCTGAAGTCGGCGCAAAAAGATGGCGACATCTCTGAAGACGACGAAAAGCGTGGCTTGAAGGCCATCCAAGACCTCACCGACGGCTACGTCAAAGAGGTCGACGAGGTCTGCTCGAAAAAAGAAGCCGAGATCATGGAAGTTTGATCCTCCTGCTTCTCGACGGAAGCGCCGGCGCAATGACGTCGGCGTTTTTAATTGCACGCCGTTGCAAATGCACGCAAAGGAGTTCGCCATGGAAATCTCTGCCGCCGACCTCGGGGCCACCGACACCTACCACTTGATGACGTCGGTGATTGTGCCGCGTCCCATCGCTTGGGTGACGACGACGAGCCAAGACGGCGTCGTCAACTTGGCGCCGTTTTCGTATTTCTCGGGGCTGGGTTCGTCGCCACCGTTGCTGACGTTGGGCATCGCCAACGCCAAGGACAACGAGAAAGACACGCTGCGCAACATCAAAGAGACCGGCGTGTTGTGCGTGAACCTCGTCGAGGAACAGCATGTCGAGGTCATGAATGCGTCGTCGTTCAGCTACGGCCGCGACGAGAGTGAAGTGGCGGCGCTCGACGTCGACACCGTGGATTGTGCGGCGATTGATGGCGTTCGCGTCGCCGGTGTGCGCGCGGCGCTGGAGTGCAAGCTTGTCGACGTGCACAGCTATGGCGCGCCGTACCAGACGAACCTCGTCGTCTGCGAAGTGGTGCACATGTTTCTCGACGACGATGCCTGCTTGGCGGGGAGGGCGGCGTTGGACCCGGCAAAGCTGCAGCCGGTGGCGCGGCTGGGCGGCAAGAACTACGCGTCGTTGGGGGAGCTGTTTCAGCTGGCGCGGCCGTCTACGGAGACGCCGGTGCCGAAGCGGGGGTGACGGCTGGCGTGGCCTTTGCGTTCGTGTGTCGCGTCGGCCGTGCAAAGGCCATGACGGCCGGTTGTTTGTCAGAGACATGTGTTGGGGCTGGCGCGGCTCGCGCAGTTGCGTCTGTCGCGGAGGCCGAGTTGCGCGAGGCGTGACAGTCGTGCCGTTGGTGAATGCCTCGCCCGGGTCACCGTCTGAGGGCGAGGAGAAACGTCACCCGCGCAGCGGGTGGCCTTCTCGCTCCTGGTGTCGGTGTGGATGCGGACGGAGGCTGATGTGAACGAAACGAAACAGCGGCTGGAAGCGTACGTGGGCTCAGGGGCGCGCGACTGGGCTCGGCAAGCAGCCGCCGACAGCGCGCTGTTGACTGAGGGGTTGGTCAACGTCGCCCTTGCCGAGATTCGAGGGCGGCGGGTCTCTGAGGCCGAGGAGAACTTGAGCGCGCTCATCGTCCTCAACGAGCGCGTCGTAGACGAGAAGGCCGTCGTCGCCCACAAGTTGCTTGCGAGCGTCGACGTCGCACAGCGCGAGCTGGGCGCTCGGGTGATGAGAGAGTTCTGTCGCCTTGACCATGCCCCCAGCGCACATGCAGCGTCTTTTGTGGAGTCGCTTTCGATTGCTGCGGCGAATGAGGCCGACCTTGATGCGCTGTTGTGGCAGCTGTCTGCGCTTGGTTGGCAGAAGCATGCATCTGCGCGGCCGACCATGCTCAGATACGTGAACCACGACGACGACGACGTTCGGGAAACGGTTGCCAACAACCTGTGGCTCACAGCTGACGTCGAGAAAGACGGCATTCCATCGGAGGTCATGGACGCCCTTGTTCGGTTTGCGTCTGAGGACCCATCGCCGGAGGTGCGCTCCTGCGTCCTCTACGACGTCGCCGCATGGCCTCAGTTCTTCCGACATGACGAGCGCTGGCTTCACCTCTGCCAACAGGCGGTGAGTGACGAGTCTGAAGACGTTCGAAGATGGGCATTGAGAGCTCTTGAAGCCCTGCTGAAGGGGCGCGCGTATGACGACGTGTCGATGCTGAAGTGACGACGTCACCACCCCAAAAACAAAACGCCACCCGAGAGGGTGGCGTTTTGTCGTCGACGATGTGCTGGGCTCAACGTTTCACAGCCGTCGGTTGGCCTTGCTCGCGCTGCGTCGCCAGCGCCGTGTGGTAGCTGGGGAAACAGGGGCGGTCGACGTATTTGCCAGCGCCTTCTTCGACGTTGAGCTCGCCGTCTTTGTAGACGACTTTGCCGCGGCTGATGGTGGCGCCGGGCACGCCGGTGACCTCCATGCCTTCGTAGATGTTGAAGTCGATGTTCTGGTTGTGGGTGTCGGCCGAGATGAGGCGCGTGCCTTTTGGGTCCCACACCACGATGTCGGCGTCGGCGCCCACGTCGAGGCTGCCTTTGCGGGGGTAGATGTTGAAGATCTTCGCCGCGTTGGCCGAGGTGGCGGCGACGAACTCGCTCGGCGTCAGGCGGCCGGTGCCGACGCCGTGATGCCACAACACGCTCATGCGATCTTCGACGCCATTGGTGCCGTTGGGGATGAGACGGAAGTCTTCTTTGCCGGCTTCTTTTTGTGGGGTGCAGAAGCAGCAGTGGTCGGTGGCCGTGGTTTGCAAAGTGCCAGCCTGCAGGGCACGCCACAGCGCATCTTGGTGCTCTTTGGGGCGGAACGGAGGCGACATGACGTGGTGGGCGGCTTTGCGCCAGTCGGAGTCGCGGTACACGCTGTCGTCGATGACGAGGTGTTGGGCCAAGACTTCGCCGAAAACGCGCTGGCCTTCTGAGCGGGCGCGGGCGAGGGCCTCGAGGGCGTCGATGCAGCTGGTGTGCACGAGGTACAGCGGGGTTTGCAGCACCTCGGCGATGCGGATGGCACGGTTGGCGGCTTCGCCCTCGACCTCGGGCGGGCGGCTGAGGGGGTGCCCTTCGGGGCCGCGGATGCCGCGATCGTAAATCTCTTGTTGCAGCCGGTAGACGAGCTCGCCGTTTTCGGCGTGCACGGTGGCGAGGGCGCCGAGCTCACGCGTCTTCATGAAGCTGTTCACGAGCACTTCGTCGTCACACATGATGGCGTTTTTGTAGGCCATGAAGTGCTTGAAGCTGTTGACGCCCTTTTCGGTGGCGAGGATTTCCATGTCTTTGGCGACGGAGTCGTCCCACCAGGTCACAGCGACGTGGAAGGAGTAGTCGGCGCAGGCTTTTTGGGCCCACTCCATCCACTGGTTGTAGGCCTCGAGCAGCGGCTGTTGGGGGTTGGGGATGGCGAAGTCGATGATCATCGTCGTGCCACCGGCGAGGGCGGCGCGGGTGCCGGTGAAGAAGTCTTCGCTGGCGACGGTGCCCATGAACGGCAGCTGCATGTGGGTGTGGGGGTCGATGCCGCCGGGCATGACGTAGGCGCCGCCCGCGTCGACGACTTCAGCGTCAGAGGGGACGTCGAGGTTCTCGCCGACGGCGACGATGGTGTTGCCTTCGCAGTAGATGTCGCCGCGGATTTCTTTGTCGGTGGTGACCAGGGTTCCGCCTTTGATGTGCACGCCCATGTGGCTCTCCTCGTCGGCGACACCCGTCGCCGTTGAACAAACAGGCGGGCACCATAGACGGAGGGTGGCGTTTGGACCAAACGGTCCTGGCGGTGTTCGCCTATGGAGAGTTGGCTTCGATGAGGTCGAAGATGAGCGCAAAGGCCTGCTGCTGCGCCACGATGTCGTCGTCGTCGATGTCGTCTTTGTCGTGGGTGCGCAGGAGGGTGTGCTCGTTGGTGTCGAACCAGTGCAGCGTCGCCGGTGCCGCCAGTTGCTCTTGCAGCAACAGCGGACCGGTGGCGTCGAGGGCTTCGTCGGCGGTGGCTTGCAGGATGTGAACGTCGGTGCCTTCTGGCGTTGGAACATTGCCGGCTGCCATTGTGGCTTCGAACGTCTCCAGCAGTTTCAGCAGTTCGTCGACGACGACGTAGGGACGGTTCACATAAACGTGGGCTTTTTCGGCCTCGGCAAACCCCGTGTCGGGGAAGTTGCCATAGAGCTGACCACCGTTGCGCAAGTTGTAGAGGCTCTTGTCGGCAGGGACGACGAACGGTGCCGTCAGCATCAAGCTGCGCCAGGGGCGCAGGTCGTCAAAGTCGCCCTCAGCGAGGTGGATGAGCAGCATGCTGGCCGACGCGCTCAACGGCAAGACGTGGATGTTTTCGTAGCCGGCAGCGTCGAGGGCCCGCAGTTCGTCGACGAGGGGGGCAGCCCAGTCGCGCCAGGTGGTGGCGCTCCAAGCGTCGAGGCTGCGGCCGTGGCCGCCGAGCAACACGTTGGAGGTGCGGATGCCGCGTGCTTCGGCGGCTGCGGTCAGCTCCACAAAGTTGTACGTGGAGCCCGAGAAGCCGTCGGTCATCACCAACACCGGGCGCTGGCGCTCGACGTCGGTGGCGGCGACATCGGTGGAGGTCAACATGTCGGGGTCGTCGACGGCGGGGTCTTGGGTGGAGGGGGAGTCCATCCAGAAGTCTTCGTAGTCGACGGTGGTGCAGCCGCCGCCCCAGGCGACGACGGCCGACAAAAAGAAAACCGACGTAAAGCGCATGATGCACTTTACGTCGGATGCAGGGCACGGCGCTGAAGTGGCTCAGCGCCGTGTTTCACCCTGGGGCATGGCTCAAGCTTCAGCCCGGCTTTGGGTGGCGTCTGGGTGGCCGGTGACGACGACGAACTCGTCGCCCTGCAGCACCAGTCGCACCTCGTCCCCACGCTGCAGCTTGCCGCCCAGCAGGGCGCGCGCGATGCGGTCGGTGACCTGCTTTTGCACCACCCGCTTCAAGGGGCGCGCGCCGAACACCGGGTCGTAGCCCATGACCGCCAGCTTTTCTTTGGCGGCGTCGTCGACGGTGAGCGACAGCTCTTTGGCTTCGAGGCGGCGGCCGACGCTTTGCAGCTGCAGCTCGAGGATTTCAGAGATGTGGCTCTCGTCGAGGGCGTGGAACATGGTGACGTCGTCGACGCGGTTCAAGAACTCGGGGCGGAAGTGGTTCTTGAGGTCTTCCCAGACGAGGGCTTCAGACGCATCCGTCTTGCCGGCGAGCAGGTGTTGCGAGCCGATGTTCGACGTCATGAGCACCAAGGTGTTCTTGAAGTCGACGACACGGCCCTGTCCGTCGGTGAGGCGCCCGTCGTCGAGCAGCTGGAGCAAGACGTTGAACACTTCGGGGTGGGCCTTCTCGACCTCGTCGAGCAAGACGACCGCGTAGGGGCGGCGGCGGACTTTTTCGGTGAGCTGGCCACCGTCTTCGAAACCGACGTATCCGGGAGGCGCACCGACGAGGCGGGCCACGCTGTGCTTCTCCATGTATTCGCTCATGTCGATGCGCACCATGGCGTGCTCGTCGTCGAACAAGAAGTCGGCAAGGGCCCGGGCCAGCTCTGTCTTGCCGACGCCGGTGGGGCCGAGGAACAAGAAGGACCCCAGCGGCCGGTTCTCATCGTTGAGGCCGGCACGGGAGCGGCGCACGGCGTCGGCGACGGCGGCGATGGCTTCGTCTTGGCCGATGACGCGCTCGTCGAGCACCTCCTCCATGCGCAGCAAACGTTCTTGTTCGCCTTCGAGCATGCGGGCGACGGGGACGCCGGTCCAACGGCTGACGACGCGGGCGACGTCTTCGTCGGTGACCTCCTCGGCGAGGAAGGACCCGCCGTCTTGCAGTTGCTTCAGGTGCTGGCTCTTTTGCTCGAGCTCCGCCTCGAGAGCGGGGAGTTCGCCGTATTGCATGCGGGCCGCGCCTTCGAAGTCGCCTTCGAGTTGGGCGCGTTCGATGTCGTGGCGCATGCGCTCAAGGTCTTCTTTGATGTTGCGGATGGCCATGAGCGCGTCTTTCTCGCTCAGCCATTGGGCACGCATCCCCGCTGCCTTCTCTTTGGTCTCGGCCAGCTCGGCCTCGACGGTTTCGAGGCGCTGTTTGCTGAGGTCGTCGGTCTCACGGCGCAGGGCCTCTTTGGCGATCTCAAGTTTGGCGATGGCACGCTCGACCTCGTCGATCTCCGTGGGCAGCGACTCGATTTGCATCTTCAACGCCGATGCCGACTCATCGATGAGGTCGATGGCTTTGTCGGGCAGCTGACGTCCGTTGATGTAGCGGTGGCTCAGCTGCACGGCCGAGACAATCGCGGAGTCTTGGATGCGAATGCCGTGGTGCAACTCGTAGCGCTCTTTGAGCCCGCGCAAAATCGCGACGGCGTCTTCGACAGCGGGCTCGCCAACGAAGATGGGCTGAAAGCGACGCTCAAGAGCGGCGTCTTTTTCGATGTGCTTGCGGTACTCGTCGAGGGTGGTGGCGCCGATGCAGCGGAGTTGTCCGCGGGCGAGGGCGGGCTTCAGCATGTTCGACGCGTCCATGGCGCCGTCAGAGCCACCGGCCCCGACGAGGGTGTGCAGTTCGTCGATGAACAGAATGACACCGCCCTTGCTGCGGTCGAGGCCGTTGAGCAGGGCCTTCAGGCGCTCTTCGAACTCGCCGCGAAACTTGGTACCGGCGATGAGGGACCCCAAGTCGAGCGACAGGAGCACCTTCTCTTTGAGCGAGTCAGGCACGTCGCCAATGGCGATGCGCTGGGCAATGCCCTCGACGATGGCGGTCTTGCCGACGCCGGGCTCGCCGATGACGACGGGGTTGTTCTTGGTGCGGCGGCTGAGCACCTGCATGGCACGACGGATTTCTTCGTCGCGGCCGATGACGGGGTCGAGTTCGCCCGACCGCGCCAAGGCGGTGAGGTCGATGGTGTACTTCTCGAGGGCGCCCATCTTCGACTCAGGGTCTTGGTCGTGCACCTGTTGGCCCTGGCGTACGTCGCTGATGGCGTCGCGCAGACGCGATGCGGTGATGCCCAGCTTCTCGAGCAGCTTGCTGCTCTTGCCGTGTTGCGCCAAGCCCAGCAGCACGAACTCCGTCGACACGAAGGAGTCGCCGTTGGACTTCGCCTCTTTGAACGCCGTCTCCAGCGCGCGCTTGGCGTTGGGCGCGAAGTACACGTCTTCGCCGGTGTCGCCAGACACCGTGGGCAGGCTGTCAATTTCGGCGTTGGCCGCTGCGAGCACTTCTTGTGGTGCCACTTCAAGACGCTGCAGCAGCATGTGCACGACGGATTCGTCTTGCTCGAGCAGCGCCTTCAGCAGGTGGGTGCCAGTGAGCTGCTGCTGCTTTTTGGCGAGGCAGAGTTCCCGGGCGGCGTCCATGGCTTCACGGGCTTTGGTGGTGAGTTTTTCGAACTGCATGATGACCTCGTATGCGGAGCCGGTTGCGCTCCAAAGGGGGGCTCAACAGAAGGGGTGACGTCGACAACGGCGCATTCGCCGCACGACAGCTGAAGGTGGGCGCTGTCCCATCCAGCGCATCCATACGGTACGCACAGGGTGATCTGAGACAAGCGTTTGGATCTGTTTACGGCGTCGGCAGCTGCGGGCGCCGCCCCATCAGGCGCGGCACGGGCAACGCACCATCACCGGCTTGCAGCTGCCACACGATGGAGGCGAGCGCGCGCAATCGCGGCGCAGCCGACGTGAATCGCGAGCTGTAGGACGGCGCAGGAAACAAAGCGCCCCCTTCAAACACCAGGTGCAGCCCGTCGTCGATGGCGAGTTGAATGCGACCGTCGATTTCGACGAGCAGAGGAGCTGGACCTGCAGACGGGCCCGGCCGCACCAGCACCCGGCCGTCGGGGGCAAAGGCGCCGACACGACCGTCGACCATGCCCATCGCCCAGACCGTGGCGTCGACGACCATGCCTTTTCCTTGCCACTGCACAGAAGGCGCCAGCGCCATGATGTTGTCGGGGGCGACGGCGTCGAGCACACCCAACACGCCGTGCACGTTGGGGGCCGGGGCCTGCAACATGTCACCGCCTGCGGTGTTCCCCGTCGTCACTTCTGAGTGCAAGCGCAGTGAGACAACGCCCACGTCGACGCCGCCGTCAAACGAAGCAGCAACCGAGGCCTCACCGTGCACACTGCCGCGATTGCGGTTCCAGCTGGCGCCGTCGTCGATGTGCACCTGGGCGTCGACGCCACCGTCCACCGCGGCCGCCAGGGGCGACCACAATGAAGCCAAAGACGGGGCCCACCGCACGCGTGCCCCCGACGTCGACGTCGTGCGCAACACATCCGACGGCCGCTCGGCGAAGGCATACAGCGACGCCTGCAGCGCCGACGTCCACGTCCACGCCAGCTCGGCCGACCCCAGGATGTTGACGTCGGGCTCCGGCCAAAACGCAGGGGCCATGATGAACCCGCCGACGACGACGTCGGCGGTCCCGACGGGGGAACTGTTCAGCAGACGGCTGCGCACCCGGAGGCCGTCGACGGTGCTGCCGCGCGGCGTGTAGGGCATGACGCCCCAGTAGCGGCCGTCGCCCACCTGGTGGCGCATGCGACCCACATCGACGTCGGTGCGTTGCCCGAACAGCGGCAGCTGAAACCGCAGGTGCGACGCCCACAGCGGCGAAAACGCTGGCGGCGCGTCCAGCCGATGGGGCAAATGGGCAAACCGGCGTCCGAAGGCACCGCCTTCGCCCAGGCGCACATGCACCTCATGCTCGCCCAGCGGAAGCTGCAGCCCCACTTCGCCAAACCCAGACCATTCTGACGCCAGCGCGCCGTAGGCGTCGTGGGCGGCGCCCGCATCGAGGCGTACGCCGCCGGCGGCGTCGAGCACGACCTGATCCCAGAAGCTCGGCTTCGGCGCCAATTGGGGTTGGGCCTGCAGGGCATTCAGCAAATCGTCGTCGAGAGGAGGAAGTTCGACAGGGAGGTCATCGACGTCGGTGTCGGACGGCGCGGGTGGAGGAGCGACCTCCTCACCGTCGGCCCAGGCGGTCGACGTCCCCAACAGGCAGACGCTGGCTGCTGCCAGCCACAGACCCAAAAAACGACGGTGCCGATCCAATGCCATGCCTCATGCCGCGCCGACGGGAGACACCTCCGTGCGTCGGCTCTGCGCAACGCTACAATGATCACAGGGCACACAGAACCGGGCCAATGCATTCCAGGCCACAAACCCTCCCGCGAGAGCACATCCGCCGCGGGCTTGGGAAACGGCGCTTGCATCCGATGCATGAAGTGGCCCTCACGTTTGGAGACCCATGACGGCACGCTCTCCCTTGCTGATGATTCTGCTGCTGGCCCCTGCGGTGCTGGCCGGTGGCTGTCAGCATGCGACATCGACGCAGCGCTCGCGGGCCACCGCTCAACAACGGGTGCAGCACCTGGAGTCGTCGTTTCAGAAGTTCATCTCGGTGCGCTTTGACGACGACAACCGTCGCCTGCGCAGTGTGCAGGGCGCCTATGAAGTCGAACGCAAGAAGCTGGAGCGGCTGCGCATGCGATACCTCGACGTCGTGCGCGACGCCCGCGACGAGCGCGTGCAGCTGCTGGCCATGATGCGGGTGGCCGAGATGCACCTCGACCTCGCCGCGCGTGTCCGCCGCATTCCCTATCCGTCGACGTCGTCTGACAAAGGCGCCTTCGACGACCAGCTGTCGCGCTGGGCCCTGCCACTCGAAGCGGTCGGCATGGGCATCCTGCATCAAATGGCGCCGACGTCCGCAGTCGCCACGCGGCCGTCGTCGTCGACGCCGAAGCGAACGTTGCATGCCCTGCCTACGGCCCGAGACCTACGTCAGCGGGCCACGTTGTACCTGGCGATGCATGAAGAGCGGCGTCCACTCACCACCGGCGAACGCAACGACGTGCGCGCCATTGCGGCTCAACGCTCGCGGTTTGCGCCGCCGTCACGTCTGGTGGGCGTCGGGCGCCTGGGGCAGCGCTCCGCGCGGCTGACGACGACGTCCACCCGCTGAGTCGCCCGAGCGTTCGCGCCGACCTACTTGCGTTCTTCAGAGAACTCCAAGTGTTCGTAGAGGTGGGTGACGTCTTCGTCCCACTCGTCACGGTACAGCCGCAACAGGTCGTCGGCGAAGGTCTGCCCCGACGTCACGGCCTTCTCCAGCGGGGCCAAGAACACGGCTTCGCTTTTGGCCTCGGGCGCCCGCAAACGCTCGAGCCCGGCCGACGACAGCTCCAACAGCTGTTCGGCCAGCTGCAGCACCGTCTTGTCGCGGTATTGGGCCTTGAAGCCGAGCTGGGCGACGTCTTGGTTGAGCTTGAAGAGCTCTTCGGAGGTGGGGTTGTCCATCAGGGCCCACACCGCGTCTTTGCTGCGCTCGTCGTAGAGGATGCCTTTCCACAGCGCGGGCAGGGCGCAGATGCGGCTCCAGGGGCCGCCGTCGGCGCCGCGCACTTCCATGTAGCCCTTCACGCGCACCTCGGGGAAGGCCACGGTGAGGTGGTCGTTCCAGTCGCGCATGGTCGCCTGGTGCCCGTCGAAGCCGGTCTTCATGAACTCCCGAAAGCTGCGTCCGGCATAGTCGAGGTGCACCCCATCGCGACGGATGAAGTACATGGGCACGTCGAGGAGGTAGTCGACCCACTTCTCGAAGCCGAACCCGTCTTCGAAGACGACGGGAGGGAAGCCCGAGCGGTCGGGGTCGGTGTCGCCCCACACGGCGGTGCGCTCAGAGAGGGCGCCGGAGGGCTTGCCATCCATGAAGGGCGAGCTGGCAAACAGCGCGGTGACGACGGGAGTGATGCTCAACGCCGTGCGAAAGCTCTTCACCATGTCGGCTTCGCTCTCGTAGTCGAAGTTCGCCTGAATGGTGCAGGTGCGCATCATCATGTCGAGGCCACGGCTGCCTTTGGTGGGCATGTAGCGGCGCATGATGCCGTACCGGCTCTTGGGCACTTTGGCCATGTCGTCGCGGGCGGCGGTGGGGTGAAAGCCGAGGCCCATGAAGCCGACGTCGAGGGGCTTGCACACCCGGCGGAGCAATTCGAGGTGCTCGCCGACCTCGACACAGGTCTCAAACACGCTGGCGAGGGGGGCACCCGACAACTCCAACTGGCCGCCGGGCTCGAGCGTGACCGAGGCGCCGTTGCGCGTCAGGCCGATGATCTTGTCGCTCTCGAGGATGCGGGTCCATTCGCCGTGGGCGGCGACGTCTTCTTTGTCGTCGGCCATGCCGTGCAAGATGGTCTCAATCCCGCGGGGGCCCTCATATGGCAGAGGCGCCAGCGTGTCTTTCAAGAAGCCAAACTTCTCGTGCTCCGTGCCGATCTTGAAGTCGCTGCGCGGCGTCGGCGACTGGGCCAGCCATTCGAGCAGTTCGTCGGTGGAGGAGAGGGCGGCGCCGGGATCGTCTTTTTCGCCAGGGGCAGGGGGCAGGGGTTGGCTCAACAGAAGCTCCGGACAGGTCTGCCGCACGTCGATCAAGGCAGAGGAGGGGGTGGTGGGCTTGGTATCGACGCTGTGCGGCATGCGCAACAACATGTGCAACGCAAACGGCGTGTTCAATCCGCAAGGGCGACACCGGGGGCGTGAGGCAGATGACTGAGAACAAAGACGGTTTCGCGTTGGGGGATCCACCCCGCCGAAAGCCGCCGTGTTGCACCTGGGCCGGCCTCGAGATCCCTCGGGCCGTTTCGCCCACGAGCCCTTGTCGACCGGGAGATGCTGCACACATTGGCAGCGCATGCCTGAGGCGTGCGATACAGCCGTGGTGCACCGCGCACATCGCAAGCACGGCAGAGGGGCTCCATGTCAGACGACGAAGTCATCCACCCAGACGAAATCATCATGGAAGACGCCAGCGGTGTCCCTGAGTCGCTCGACGACTTGTCGTCGAAAGGGGTGTTCGGCCGCTTTTTCGGCGGGCTCAAGATGGCCATGTCGTCGGTGGGGTTCACCTTCAAGCACAGCTCGCTGCGCGGGTTGGCGGTGGTGCCGACGTTGATTCACATCGCCCTCTTTGCGGGGCTGGTGGCGACGGGCTTTTATTTCATTGGCGACATCATCGACTGGGCCCACATCGATCCAGGCGACAGCGGTTTTTGGAAGTTTGTGTCGTCGACCCTCGACGTCATGGTGGGCATCTTCGCCGGCACCTTGTTCGTCGCCGGCGGTGTCGTCGGCACGGCCATCGGGGGCAACATCTTGTGCGGCCCCATCTACGACCTGCTGAGCGAACGCACCGAGCTCATCGTGCTCGGCCGCAGCCATGCACCTGCCTTCAGCTTCAAGCAGGTGTTCTCCGACTTGGTGCAAGACATCCTGCTCGGCTTCTTTCGCTTCATGGTCTACCTCGCCGGCCTCATCACCATCTTTCTCATCGGCCTCATTCCCATCGTTGGGCAGATTGGCGCCCCCATTCTCTCCATGTTGTGGACATGGCTGTTCTTGGCGCTGACCTTCACCGACAACTCCTTCGTGCGCCACACCATCAGCGCCAACGAGCGGCTCGGCACCATCTTCTCTGAGAAAGCCGTGAACCTCGGCTTCGGCTTCGGCGCCTGGTTGTGCATGTTCTTCCCGCCGCTGGCCCCAGCGCTCGTCGTCGGGGGCACCCGCAAGTACCTGGCGCTCGCCGCCCGCGACAAAGTGCCCAGCAAGCTCACCGAGGGCGACAAGGCCCTGTTGCGTGGGGCGCCGAAAGAGCAGCCCAAACTGCTGATGGAAGAATAACGCCAGCAACATCGCCTCTGCGAAACACGGATTGAAACCGCCCGCCGTTTGATGCATCGAACGACGGGCGTTTCACCATGCCCAGCAAGTTTCAGATGCCCACCAAGTTCAGGGACACCCCATGACCCGCAAAGACCTCTACGTGATGGACCCCCTCGAGCGGGTCGACCCCACCGCCGACACCACCTTTGACTTTCTCGTCGAGGGGCAGTCTCGCGGCGTCGAAAACTGGGTGTGCGGCATCGCCGATTTGTACTCGGTGGGCGCCCGGGGGTTCGCTCGGGCCCGGCGGGTGGAGGTCATGCGTCCCGACGAACAAGGTGCGCCCCACTGCAAGTGGATGTCGGATGAGCAGCAGATCGCCTTCGACGATTGCCATGTCATTTGGATGCGCAAAGACCCGCCCGTCGACGAGAACTTCATGTTGGCGACGCACATCCTCGACCGCCACGATCCGCAGAAGACGCTGATGATGAACGACCCCGCCGGCTTGCGCGTTGCCAACGAGAAGCTGTGGGGGCTGTTTGCCGATGCACTGGGCCCACACACGGTGGTGTCGGCGCGGTCAGACATTCTCATCGCCGAGGTCGAGCGCATGGGCCGTGGCGTCGTCAAACCCATCGGATTTGCCGGCGGCGCTGGCGTGATGGCGTTCGACAAAGACGACAAGAACCTCAAAGCCGCCGTCGACCTGCTCACCGAGAACTCAACGCGGGCGGCCGTGGTGCAAGAATACTTGCCGCAAGTGCGCGAAGGCGACAAGCGCGTCATCCTCGTCGGTGGCGAAGCCATCGGCGCCGTGTTGCGGGTGCCCCAAGGCGACGACCACCGCTCCAACATGCACGTCGGCGGCAGCGTGGCCCAGGCCGATGTCGACGACACCGACCGCAAGATCGCTGCTGTGTTGGGGCCAGAGCTGGTGAAGCTGGGCCTGCACTTCGTGGGCATCGACGTCATCGGCGGCCAACTCACCGAGGTCAATGTGACGTCGCCGACAGGGGTGCAGGAGATCGACGTCCTCGACAAACGCGAAGGCAAAGACCGCATGTCGGCACAGGTGTTCGACTATGTGGAGTCCAAGCTCCCCCGCTGACGAACCCTTTGGCACGGAGTACACTGCCGCATGGCCAGCGACGACACGCATGAACGAAGACGACACCAGCGGTCTTGGGCGTCCATTCCCGCGTGGGTGGCGTCGGACGGCGTGCGCATTGACGCCAGCACGCGCAACATTTCCATCGGCGGCGTGCAGGTGGAGGCCAAAGCCAAGGTGAAAAAGGGGGAGGTGGTCGAGATGGCCATCTCTGTGCCCGGCCGCACCGAGCCGCTGGCGTTGAAGGGCACCGTCGCCTGGACACGTGACGACGTCATGGGCGTGCAGTTCGTCGACCTCGACAAAGAGACCGAGGCCGTGCTGCAGGTGATGGTGCACGGTGAACTCGGCCTCGACGACGACGTGGGCTACCCCGAAGACGAGCCCACCCAAGACTTGTAGCCGTGCAACACGCATCGCCGTCGACGTAACGAGCCCTCCATCTGCGCCGTAGACAGAGGCATGGGTGATTCAAAAACCTTCATCGCCGTGGCCGTCGCCATGACGGCCTTTGCAGGCAACTCCGTGTTGGGACGCATGGCATTGCTGCCCGGCGACGGGCCCGCTCTGGCGCCATCACAGTTCACGGCGCTGCGCCTTGTCAGTGGCGCCATGGTGTTGGCGCTGCTGGTGGTGTCACGTCGACAACGCCGCTCTGCTTTTGCGTTTTCGGTGCCGGGGGCGATGAGCTTGTTCGTCTACGCCGCCGCATTTTCAGTCGCCTATGTGCGCCTCGGTGCCGGCGCCGGCGCACTCGTGCTCTTCGCGTTCGTGCAGATGACCATGCTCAGCGTCGGCTTTGTGCGTGGCGAACGCCTGTCGACGATGGGCGTCGTGGGCTTGGGCATGGCCGTTGCGGGGACGGTTGTGCTGGTCGCCCCGTCTGCCGACGCCCCAGACGCGACGGCCATGGCGACGATGGGAGTCGCAGGCGTGGCCTGGGGCATCTACTCGCTGTTGGGGCAGAAGTCGGCGGATGCTTTGGGAGCGACCGCGGGCAACTTTGTGCTGGCGACGCCGCTGGCGGCGTTGCTGTGGTGGACGACGTGGTCGGCAGAGGCAGAGCTGCCGGTGCGCGGCGTGATGCTGGCGGTGGCGTCGGGGGCGGTGACCTCGGGCTTGGGGTACGCGATCTGGTACCGCGCCGTGCGCGGGTTGACGGCCACGGCAGCGGCGACGGTGCAGCTGTCGGTGCCGGTCATCGCCTCTGTCGGAGGCGCCGTGTTCATCGCCGAAATGCCGTCGCTGCGACTGGTGGTGTCGACGGTGTTGGTGTTGGTGGGCATCCGGCTGACGCTCCCCCGGGCGCAGTCCGACGACGGGTAGCGGACTCGGGCCGCGGCTCTACATGCTCATGGTTCCGCGCCGCTGGCGAATGCTGTCGACGCGGCACGCCTTGCGTGCCGGGAGACGAGTCAAAGATCTCGTTTGTTTGACTCGTTGATGGGTGGCGTTGAGAACGACCCGACCATTTCGAAGCCGGCAAAGCCGGCCGAATGGTCGTTCAAGGCTGAAGCCGGTGCGCGCTTCGCGTCGCGCCGCTTCAGACTCTACATGCTCATCGTGCCGCGGCGTTGGCGGATGCTGTCGACGAGTCTGCCGATGTACATGCGGAGGGCAGGGTCGGGTTCGCTGCGGCGGTTGCGTTCGAGGGCAGACAACATGCGCTCTTGGGCGTTTTTCTCGAGGAGCGCCTTGGCGCGTTGGCCAAGGTTGCCGGTGTTGGCGCGCAATACGTCGAGGAGAAACTCGCAGGCCTCGTCGGTGCCGACGCTGGCGATGGACTTCAAGCAGGCATCCCGCACCTCGGCGTCTTCGTGGCCGTTGAACACACGGATGAGGCTGTCGAGCGCCGGAGCGAACGCCATCTTTTGCAGGGCGACGATGGCGGCGCGTTTGACGCGGGGGCTGTCGTCGGAAAGGCCGCGGTCGATGAGCTGGAAGACCTCTTTTTGCCGGACGTTGGTGCCGCGTTCGAGGATGAGAACGCGGGTGTCTTCGTTGCCACGGTCGTAAAACGCCGACAACGGACGTACGGCAGCCGGGTGCTGCAGTTCGCCAATGGCCTCGAGCAGGCGAGGGGGGACGGCGTCGTCGTCCATGCCTGCTGCGGCGTGGTCGTCGTATTCGAGAGAGATGAGCAACGCTTTGCGCCGCTGCACTTCCCAGACGTTCTTGTGGTCACCGACGAGGCGGGCGATGGCGTCGCGCACGTCTTGCCCGGCTTCGCTTTCGATGAGGTCGCGCATCCAGATGTCGGTGAGCTTTTGTCGTCGACGGTAGTGCTCGGGAAAGGCAGGCGGCGCCTCCTGTTCGGTCAACGCCGCCTCTTCGTGCAGCTCCTTGGCCAGCCGTTGGTAGCGCTCGCGCTTGCTCTCGGCGACGGGCAACGACGCCAACACGTCGTAGCACTGCGCAACTTCACGGTCGCGTTGGATGCGGTTGAAGCAGGCGACCGCGGCGAGCAAGCCGTTCTCGACGAGCTCGATGGGGGTGCCCGACTCCAAGCCTTCTTGGGCGACGCGTTTCCACGACTCGGCCGCCTGGTGCAAGAAGTAGCCGCTGTAAATGAAGCCCACCCGACGGGCGTACTCGCCCGCCTCGCGGTACAGCTCGGCGACGGAGTGCATCTCGCCCAGGTCTTCGGAGTGGCGGATGAAGTCGTAGTAGAACGTCATCGTGCCGAAGCGGTCTGACTTCGCTTTCAACAGCCGGATGCAGTTCAAATACCCCTCGGCGAGGTTTTCGTATCCGCCTTCCAGTTTGCCGATCTGGATGAGGCACACGTAGCACTGAAAGGCACCGTCGCGATCGCCCGCTTGTTCTCGGTGGTCGGCCTCCTGCTCCAAAAAGCGCGTCGCCGTCGCCAACAACTGCAGACCGCGATCCCGCCGTGCTTCGGCCAGAGCCATGCGGCCGGCGTTGAGGTAGGCCAGGCCCGCCAAGTAGGGCTTGCCTTGCGCCTCGTGCGAGCGGGCCAGCTGCTCAAAGAGACTGAGGGCCCGGCCATGGTCGCCGCCGTCTTCGGCCGCCCACGCCGCATGCGCAAACAAGCTGGCGCTGCGGTATTGCTCGCTGGCGCGGTCGAGTTGACGCCCAAAGCGCAGGATGCGCCCGACGTCACGGGGGCTGCCATGCCGCTCATACAGCGGCACCGCGTTGTTGATGCTCAACAAATATTCGTAGATGCGCCCGGCGGCGAGGCCGCGTCCGGCACGGGTGTAGAGGTCGGCCAAGGAGCGGCACCAATCGCTGTAGTCGGCCTCGTCGACGTGGGTCTCGCTGAGCAGCTCACGCCAGGCGCGGGCGGCTTCTGCGCTCTGCCCGAGGGCACGGGCGCGTTGCACACTCTCAGCGATGTAGCTCACGGATGCTCCTCAACAAGCAGGTTGCCCACGGTGTACGTCGTCGTCGTCGCCGACGTCAACGCCCAGACGCTAGCGCCTGCGGAACTCCTGCCCCATCTGCTGCACACGCGCGTTTTTCTGGTTGTATTCGCTGCGCGCCGACGCCGCCGCCATCTTGGCGTCTTGCAGTTGGGCCCTGAAGTCAGACAGACGCGTCTTGAACGCCTCTTCGGAGCCCGACTCGACGCGGCCCACCAGCTCGAACTTCACCAGCTCGTATTCGGCGGCCGCGACCACTTCGTCGGCCGCGAGCACTTTGCGCCGCAGGCCAAACAGCTCGGTCTGCTGTTCGCGAAACGCTTGGTACCGCTTGGCCTGCTCCAGCTTTTGCTCGAGGGCTTTGCGCTTCTTGTCGTATTCGATGAGCTCTTTTTCAGCATCGGCAACCCCTTTGCCCGCGTCTTGCACGGCGCGATTGGCTTGGGCTTCTTCGTTGCCGACGCCGGCCTTTTGTTGGGTGGCCTTCTGCAGTTTGGCGCGTGCAGCGTCGAGGCGCAGCCGGTCTTGGCCGGTGACCCGAGAGACGGCGTCTTCAGACACACGGTGGGCGACGCCACCTGAGTTGCACGCCGTCGTCGTCAGAGCACCCACTCCCACGACGGCCACCAGCAGCCAGACCCGAACCAAAGACATGCAACGAAAAGACATGCGAACTCCATCTGCGGCGCCGATCGCCAGCGCCAGGTGCAAACCTAACGCGTTGCCCACGATGGATGCTGCCCGGTTCGCGCCGAGACATTGTGCGCAATGCGGTGTTGGAGACCTTTCCCGCGCGCACCACCGTCTCCATGCGACGCTTCTGCCCTTGTGACCCTCGGGCGCGAAGTTCACCCCCAAGTCGTGTTACACCGAAGACATCTTGTGGTGTCTCATCACAAAGGCACGTCGGCTGCCCAACACAAACAGCCGTCCGGAGTCGCAGACAGGGAGCCACCAAAGTCGGCTCCGCCTGGAGATTGCATGCATCGTATTTCGCCCTGGTCATCGTCGTCGTTGTTTGCCGTTTGCGTGTTGGCGCTGACCGCAGCTGGAGGCGCCTTTGCGCAAGACCCCTACGCGCCCCCAGGCGGGTCGTCGTCGCCGGCTCCTGCTCCGTCTCCCGCGCCAGCGCCAGCTCCGGCACCTTCGTCGTCGTCGTCTGACTTCGGATCCGACGTGCTGTCGTCGTACGCGGTGCGGTCTGGGCAGGTGGCCATCGGCCTCGGCGTCAACGGTCAGTTCAACTTCATCGGCCAGCAAAACCCCAACTCCGGTGGGTTCGACGCGCCCTTCTCGCTGTTCGGCATGGCGGCGGTGAGCGGCAGCTATTTCCCCATCGACCGCGTCGAGGTCTTCGGCTTCGCCGGGGGCATGGCCCGGCAGCTGCCGCGCGGCAGCATCGAGGTCGACGGCTTGCTCGGCGCCGGCGCAGGCTACCATTTCCCCATCACCGACCGCGTGACGGCCATTGGCGCAGTGGGCCTCGGCGGTCACGTGGGCTTTTCCACCTACGCCAACGCTGGCACCAACGAGGCCACCACGCCGTTTGGCGGCCTCGGCATCGGGCGTCTCGGCATGGGCTACATGCTGTCGCGCTGGCTGCAAGTGCGCGCTGAAGTCGAAGGCATCGCCACCGCAGGCATCGAAAACTACGCCAACAACTTCAACTTCGGCGTGATGTTCAACGGGGGCGCCCGCCTCGGCGTGTACGCCTACTTCTGATCGGCCGATCGGCGGCCTGCTGCGGGTGTGGCGCAGAACACTCGATGGATCCGCGCCCACCTGCTGGAATGAACCGAATGCCGCGGTGGTTCGTTTGCAGCAGCAAGCACACCGTTGCCCACGTGCCGGGCGGGTCCTGGCACAGCTGGAGGGGACATGCACCATCGTTCAGCCCTGCACCACGTCAGAGCCAACCTCACCACGAGGTTGGCTTTTGTCATCTTGGGAGCGGCGTTTTCCATGTCGGGGGCGGCTACAGCTGGCGCCGACGACGTCAAGGCCGTCTACGGCTTCTCGGCAACGGTCGCGGCGCAGTCTGAAGACGGTCTGCAGCTCCGGCTGCGGTGTCGCGAAACCCACAAAGACGAAGTGGAGCGGTGCTTTGACGCCGACTGCAAAATCCGCGAGCGGATCGGGCCGTTTTGCAGCGAGTTCGGCACCGAGACCACGCTGGCCACACACGAGCCTGTGACTTGGGTGCGAGCGCCTGAGTTGTCGTCGTACCCCTTCACGGTGAAGGCCATGGACTACCCCGGCCAGAGCCTCAACGTCGCCTCCATCGTCGGTGGCCACGCAGAACATCCGGAGGCCTTGCGGCGCAAAGACAACTACAACGATCAACTGCGGGTTCTCCCGCAGACGACGTCGTTGCTGAACAACCTGCCCATGTTGCTGAAGCACAAGGCGTTGTGGCTCCCGCGCGGCACCCAGGGCTTGAGCGCGTCGCAGGTGAAGACGCTGGAGGCCTATGTGCGACGCGGTGGGCTGGTGGTGTCGTCGGCTGGCGCCTTGCACGCCTACCTTGACGGCAAGACCTTGCGACGCCCTCCGCTGCCCTACGCGTTGCAAACCACGTCCTCGTCGTATGTGAAGCGCGAAGCCGGCGCGGTGCCGGCTGTGGGCGCCAAAGACGGAGCTGGCGCGTGGGTGGAGGTGCGTGAAGACGCCTCGCTGAAACGGGAGCCCGAGCGTCCTGACGTCGTTGCCGCCATCTTGCACGCCTGGTTGCACGAGCTGCATGTCGAAGGGCACGACGCCGAGCGCTTGGCCGCCGACCTCGCCCGCATGGAAGCCCTGCAGCTGCCCTCTCGTGGGCTGTTGCTGACGGTGCTCTTGGCTTGGACCCTCGGCGTCCTCGTGCTCATCCGTCGTCACGGCTCCGCGCCGTACACCCACCTGCTGGGCAAAGTTGCTGTCGCCAGCATCGTGCTCACGGGCGTGTTGTTTGGCAGCCGCTACTTGATGGCGCCCAGCGAGCACAGCGTCTTCGTTCACGTCATTCGCGGCGCGGTGCCGGCGTCGTCGACGCCCGGTGTGGAGCACTCCGTCGTCGAGGCCCGCATTCATGTGACATCGCTGTTGGGCCACACCGCCACCATCGACAACACCAAAGGGGAGCTGCACCTCGTCGGCGCCGATGAGCGCGTCGTCTACGTCGAGACCGCAGACGGCAAACGCCACCTCACCGGCGCCGCCTTGCAGCCCGTCGTGCAAGTCGTCACCCATGCCGGCAGCGCCGCACCGTTGTACGACGGCAAAAAGCGCGAGTTCGCCGTCGACGTCGACACCCAAGTCGAAGACGTCTACGGCAACAGCGGCTGGGTGGTGTGGGCAAACGGCAAGCGGGAGCGCACGTTCTACAGCCATGAGCCCATCAACGAGCGGCTGAGCGACGCCGACAATCGCGTGCGCATCTACGCCGTCGAACGGGCGCGCCAGCCTGGCATGGCCGTGGCCTTTGCCCGCGCCGACAACGATGACCTCCACGTGTACCTCGTCGAGGGCGATGCCGCTGACATGCGGGAGGTGCGCCCATGACGACGCCGACGACCTCCTCCAATGCCCAAGACCAGCTCGACACCGTCACCGCCTTCGCACCCGAGGCGGCACCCGCCATCGAGGTGCGGCAGCTGCGACGCTCCTACGGCAAGTTGAAAGCGCTCAACGGCGTGAGCTTTCGCATCCCCCAAGGCGCCCTCTGCGGCCTCATCGGCCCCAACGGAGCTGGCAAGACGACGCTGTTGTCCATTCTCGCCACCCTTGACGACGACTTCGACGGCGACGCCTTCGTCGCGGGGCACAGCGTTTTGCACGACCCTGGCGCCGTGCGCCGCCGCCTGGGCTTTGTCCCCGACCACACCCAAATCTACGACAGCATGACGGTGCGCAGCTTCTTGGAGTTCTTCGCCCGCGCTGAAGGCATCCCACCTGCGGGCGTGGCGCCTGCCGTCGACGCCTCCCTCGACGAGGCGGGCCTCACCGGCGTGCAAGACCGTCCGGCGGCCGGGCTGTCAAAAGGCATGACCCAGCGCTTGTGCGTCGCCCGCGCCTTGTTGGCCGACCCTGACGTGCTCATCCTCGACGAGCCCGCCTCGGGCCTCGACCCACGCGCCCGCATCGACCTCAAAGAGCTGTTGAAGCGAGTCAAAGACCGCGGACGCACCGTGCTCATCTCGTCGCACATTCTCAGCGAGCTCGGCGACTTCTGCGATTGGATCGTCGTCGTCGAGAAGGGCCAGCTCGTCAAAGCCGGTGCCATCAGCGAACTGTGGGACGAACTCACCTCTGGGGGCGGCACCGGCCCGCAGCAGGTGCTCATCGAAGTCACATCCGACGGCGAGCGCGCCAAACAACTGCTCCTGCAATACGACTGGGTCGACGAGATTCGCGTTGAACGCAACCTGCTGAGCATCGTCGTCGATGGCCCGCCCGACGTGAATGCGCGCATGGTGCGCCAGCTGGTGCAAAACGACTTCGATGTGCTGCAAGTCGTGCCGCAGAAACGCAACCTGGAGGCTCTGTTCCTCTCCGTCACCACCGGAGGTGTGCAATGACCATGTCCTCGACCGCAACGTCCTCAACTGCAACGTCCGCAACGGGCGTGTCCACCCTGCGCCTCCTGCTGCGTCGTGGGCTGCGCAACCCGCTCATCGACAAAGGCGTGCACCAAGCGGCGCAGTCCAACAAGTTTCTCGCTGGGTATCTGTTGCTCGGCGCGATCAGCTTGTTGGCGACCACCGGGGCCATGGCCGTCGCCTTCGACGAGGTGACCCGGTCGTGGCGCCAGCCCTCCATGCTCGGCTTCGAGTTGCTGGGCGGCGCCATCGGCACGCTGGTGTTCTTCGCCGCCGTCATCGCACCCTTGGTGGCGGCCCCCGACATCGCGCTGGAGCGCGAGCAGGGCACCTTCAAGCTGCTGCAAACGTCGCACTTGTCTGCCGGCGACATCGTCGTCGGCAAGTGGGCCTCCCTGGTCGTCAAATGGACACTGTTCGTCGCCTTTGCCGCCCCCTTTCTCGCGTCGTTGAGCCTGTTTGGTGGCGCCGGCGTGGTCGACTTGTTGTGGGCGACGTCGTCGTTGTGGGTGGTCGGGGCGGCGGGCACCGCCGTCGGCATCTTCGTGTCGTCGCTGTTTCACCGTGCGAAGTCGGCCGCTCCGGCTGCGCTTCTCGCCACAGGCGGATTCGTCGCCCTCGGCTGGGTGGTGGTTCTGCCGCTCATCGCCTTCGCCGAACGGGCCGACCAAGCGGTCGCCATCGGTTGGGGCGTGCTTGGCGGATGGCTGTACCTCACTGCCGTCACCGTCGTCAGCCTCGTGGGCGCGCGGTCTGCGATTGCGCCGCGGTCGGCCGCCCGCACGCCGTGGCGCACCCGCATCCGTCGCACCGTGCTGGTGGGAGGCCCGTTGTTGGCCAGCGTGATCCTCGTGCTGCACCCCGTCCGCCAAGTCGACATCGACGAGATGGGCGTGGCCATGCTCGGCGTCATTGGCGCCCTGGCTGTGTTGGCGGCGTTGTTTGAAGGGGCCGCCGTCGACTGGAAATCCCCTCGCACAGGCGACGCGCCCACCCCTCGTCGCGCCGTCGTCAACGTGCTGGTGGAGTCGCTCATCGGCTTCTCCCTCGTCATTCCCTTCGCCTACACCGTCGACAGCTTCTTTCAGAACCACACCAGCACCGGCCAGGTGGACGTCGGGCGCTTCATGGCTTTGGGCATCGGCGCTGTGGTGCTGGCGTCGTCGGTGGCGGCCGTGACGTCGTGGACGGTGCTCGTCGCCCGCGTCACCAAGCATCAGGTGGTGCGGTTGGCGGTGCCGCTGGGCATCATCGGCGCGCTCCTGCTCTTTCCGTTGTTCACGTTGGTCATCGCCGAGTCATTTGGCATGTACGACCTCGCCGTCGGCTTGTGGCTCAACCCCTTTGCACAGCTGATGTCGTTGTCGCCGTTCGACACCAGTGGTGGGTTCGCCCGCGACGCCCAGGTGCTGGGCATGCTGCCCGCCGTCGTGGGGGGGCTTCCGCTCACCCTGGCGTTCAACGCGTTCTTCATCTGGCGGGGCAAGCGACCGTAGACCCCGCCCGATGCGCCTGACACACGCCCCCACCACGGGGGCGTTTTTCATGTGGGCATGACGACGGAGGTCACCGCCGACGGTCAGTCGGCACTTCTCATCGCGACATCCGTCTGCTAACGACTCGCCGCGTCATTGCGAACCTGAGGTTTGATTTGTCTACTGAAACTGCGGCCCCTGCCTCCACGTCCACTGCCTCCACGTCGACAGCGGTCATCTGCCTGCCGACCTACAACGAGCGCGAAAACCTGCAGTCCATCGTCGACGAGTTGTTGCGCACCGCGCCCACCGTCGACATCTTGGTCATCGACGACAACTCCCCCGACGGCACCGGTGCCGTCGCCGACGGCATCTCCGAGGTCGAGCCCCGCGTGCACGTCTTGCACCGCGCCGGCAAAGAGGGGCTGGGCAAGGCCTACATTGCGGGCTTCAAGTGGGCCCTGGAGCGGTCGTACAAATACATCTTCGAGATGGACGCCGACTTCTCCCACCAGCCGCGGTACATTCCCCAGTTTTTGCGGGCCATCGAAGACCACAACTACGACCTGGTGCTCGGCAGCCGCTACGTCGAAGGCGGCGGCACCGAAAACTGGAGTGCCATCCGCAAGCTCATCTCGAAGGGCGGCTCGCTTTACGCCCGCACCATCTTGCAGGTGCCATTTCAAGACCTCACCGGCGGCTTCAAGTGTTTTCGCCGTGAAGTGCTCGAAGCCATCGATCTCGACGAGGTCGAGTGCACCGGCTACGCCTTTCAAATCGAACTCACCTACCGCGCCCACCAGCTGGGCTTTCGGGTGAAAGAGATTCCCATCATCTTCTACGAGCGCATCGCCGGGCACTCCAAGATGAACAAGAAAATCGTCCTCGAAGCCGTGCACAAGGTGTGGTCCATCAAGTTCAACTGACCTTTCGGTGGAGGGGGCGTGGGCCCCCTCCCGAGCTTTCGGGCGCAAGTCGGGTGCCAACGAGTTGGCCCCTTAGGCGAATCACAGATTCGCTCCCGAAACTCTCCCTCCCCCCTCGCTGCGCGGCTCCCGCTGGTTGCTCCTTGACAACAAGGAGCATTGGGATGCGCCTTTGTCACATAGAGCCTGCCGTTGGCTCCACACTGCGCCCACCCGCGTTGACATGCGGTGGTGGGCTCACTACCACTTCCACCCACATACAGTCTGAAACCGACCAGCCCCACGACGACGCCAACCGCGTCGAACGCCCGTGTTCCTCCACGGGCAGACGGATGCCACGCATGACCGCGAAGGAAACGCACCGCCTCATCAAACAGCGCATGGAAAAGGCCGACCAAATCCGCGCGCTCGGCATGGACCCATACGCCAACGACTTTGCCCCCGAGCTGACCTGCGACGACTTCCGCGCGAAGTACGACGCCGAAGCCGACGAAGACTTGCGCAAGATGACGACGGTGCACACCGTCGCCGGACGCCTGCTGGCCAAAAACAAGATGGGCAAGATGACCTTCTTGCGCATCCGCGACCGCACCGGCGTGTTGCAGGTGCTCGTCAAGAAAGACCGCGTCGGCGAAGACGTCTACACCCACCTCAAGCTCCTCGACATCGGCGACTTCGTCGGCGTCGCAGGCACGCCCATGAAGACCAAGACCGGCGAGACCACGCTCGCCGCCGACGGCTTTCGCGTGCTCACCAAAAGCCTGCACCCGCTCCCCGACAAGCACGCCGGCCTCAAAGACGTCGAGCAGCGCTACCGCCAGCGCTACGTCGACCTCGCCACCGACACCGACGTGCAAAAGATCTTCCGCACCCGCTCGAAGATCATCCGCCACATTCAGCGGTTCCTCGACGGACGCGACTTCATCGAAGTCGAGACCCCCATCTTGGGCGACGTCGCTGGCGGCGCTGCGGCGCGTCCGTTCTTGACGCACCACAACGCCCTCGACGTTGACTTTCAAATGCGCATCGCCACCGAGCTGCACCTGAAACGCCTCGTCGTCGGCGGCTTCGAGCGCGTCTACGAAATCGGCCGTTTGTTTCGCAACGAGGGCGTGTCGACGAAGCACAACCCCGAGTTCACCACCATCGAGTTCTACCAGGCGTACGCCACCTACAAAGACTTGATGGACACCACCGAAGAGCTCGTCACCACCCTCGTCGAGGAGCTGCACGGCACGACCACCATCGCCTACGGCGACAAAGAGGTCGACTTCAGCCGTCCGTGGCGCCGCGCGCCCATCGCCACCTTGGTGCAAGAGCACCTCGGCGTCGACGAAGACCTCAATGCGGTGACCTCCGTCGCCAAAGCCTTGTCGTACACCGTGGGCCACTGCGCCACCGACGACGAGCCGCTGCACGTTTGCTTGAAAGAGCTGAGCGACGAAGAGGCGGGCGAGGTCATCCCCGGCATCGAGCCTGCGGCCAACGACGACGACACCATCGTGGCCCGCGCCAAGCGCGCCTACGGTGCTGCCGACGACAAGGCGGCCTTCTTTGCGGCGCTCGGTGAAAACATCGACCGCAAGTTCGCCTCGTTGAACACCGACGACGGCAGCTTCGACGAGCCGAGCCAAGAGGTCACCAACCCCGGCTTCGGCGAAGACACCGGTGAAATCGACACCGAGGCCCACGCCAAGAAGGTCGACAAGAACCGCGAACGTCGTCGTCGTCTGGGCCTCGCGCTGCTGTACTCCGTGTTCGACCACGAAGTCGAAGAGACGTTGACGAACCCCACGTTCATCACCGACTTCTCGGTGTCGGTGAGCCCCCTGGCACGTCGACGTGACGGCGACCCTGCTGTGGTCGACCGCTTCGAGCTCATCGTTGCCGGCATGGAGTTGGCCAACGCCTTCTCCGAGCTGTCCGACCCCATCGACCAGCGCGAGCGCTTCGAAGCCCAGCTGCGCGACCGCGAGCGTGGCGATGGCGAAGCGCCCGAGATGGACGACGACTTCATCCACGCCCTCGAAATCGGCATGCCGCCAACGGCAGGGGAGGGGATCGGAATCGATCGCCTGGTGATGTTGTTGACCAATCAGCAATCGATCCGCGAGGTCATCCTGTTCCCCGCCATGCGTCCCGGCGCCTGACGACACCGACCTCCAAAGAGCGCCGCAACGTGCGGCGCTTTTGCCTGCTGACGAGCGCCTGCGCCTCGTCGTGAAGGTGGCGCATGACGTCCATCGAACAAGCCAACCTCATCGCCTCTGGCGCGGTCAGCGCGGCCTTCTTTTTGTTGGCGTGCTTTGCGCTGGTGATGAGCCTGCAGTCGTTTCGGCAGCGCAACCTGGCCATCGCTGTGGTGAGTGGGTTGCTGCTGGGCCCCATTGCCGCCATTGGCTTCATCATCGCAGCGTTCTCGTCAAAGCTCCCGGACAGCGTTCGCACTCGGGGCGGCGGATACCTCGGTGCCGGCGCCGACCACATCTTCTCGCCGTCGGGGTACATCCTCGGGCAGGTCATCTCGTTCGCCTTCGTCGCCACCGGGTGGGCCGTCGGCAAGTTCGTGTTGAACCTCTCGGGTGAACCTTTGCAGGGCCCCATCATCGTGGGCCTGCTCATCGGCGGATTCCTCGGGGGCATGGCGTGCTCCGTGCGGTCGCGCCGCATCTCCTTCTTGGAGGTGTTGTTCATCACCGCATTGACGTCGACGGTGGTCATCTTCGGCCGCTCCTTGGTGTTCGAGCTCTTCACCTACGGCACGGCACCCGCCTACTTCGCCGTGGTTCTCGTCGCCGCCAACCTCATCCACCTGTTGGCGCTCGTGCTGGGCGGCAGCATCGGCTACCTCTTCACCGGCGACGGCACCTTCTCGCCGTCGTGGGGCTACGAGTCGTTCATCGCTCGACGGTTTTTGGCGGGCAAGCGTGGCAACAACGTCGTCGGCATCATCACCATCATCTCGGTGCTCGCCGTCGCCGTGGGCACCACCGCGATGATCGTCGTCATGAGCGTGATGAACGGCTTCTCCACCGACTTGCGCAGCAAGATCTTCGGCAGCAACGCCCACCTCATCGTCATGAAGTACGGCACCGACTTTTCAGAGCACGAAAAGTCGGCCGAGAAGACGCGCGGCGTGAAAGGCGTCATCGGCGCCAGCCCGTTCGTGCTCAACGAGGTCATGGCCTCCAGCGATGTGAACCTCACCGGTGCGTTGTTGAAAGGCATCGACGTGCACACCATCGACCAGGTGTCGGTGCTGCGTGGCAACGTCACCCGCGGCAACCTGCAGCACTTGGTGACGCCGCAAAAGATTCCGTTGGTGTCGACGAAGCCCGGGCAAAAGCCAACGCCCAAGACTGAACAAAAGAAGCCCAGCGGCGTGAAGACCATGCCGCCCATGGTCGACGACTCCAAGAACAAACCCGCGGGCGACGCGCCGCCGCCTGACCCCGCGCTCGACGCTGCCATTGCCGCGGCGGCGGGGCTCGACGACCAAAACAGCCAGCTGCTGCCCGGCGTGGTCATCGGCAAAGAGATGGCGCGCAACCTCAAGGTGTTCGTCGGCGACGTCATCAACGTCGTCAGCCCCGTCGGAGAGCTGGGGCCCACCGGGCCGGTGCCCAAGGCGCGGGCGTTTCGCGTGGCAGCCATCTTCTACTCGGGGATGTACGAATACGACTCCAAATTCGTGTACATCGCGTTGTCAGAGGCCCAGAGCTTCTTCAGCCTCGACAAGAGCGTCACCGGCATTGAATACAAGGTCGACGACGTCGACAGCGTGCAGGGCATCGCCCGCGGCGTGCTCAAAGAACTCGGCGGCTATCCGTACCGCACCAAAGACTGGATGGAGATGAACCGCAATCTGTTCTCGGCGTTGAAGCTCGAGAAGATCGCCATGTTCATCATCCTGACGTTCATCATCTTGGTGGCCAGCTTTTTGATCACCGCGACGCTCATCGTGTTCGTCATCGAGAAGAGCAAAGAGATCGCCATCCTCAAGTCGATGGGGGCGGCCGACACATCCATCATGAAGGTGTTCGTCGTCTACGGAGTCACCGTCGGCACGCTCGGCGCCATCGTCGGCCTCGTGCTCGGCGTGGGGTTGTGTTTGGGCATTGAGACCTTCGGCATCGGCCTCGACCCCGACGTCTACTACATCGAGAATCTGCCGGTGCACATCGACGGCTTCGAGGTCTTTCTCGTCGCTGTGAGCGCCGTGTTCTTGAGCTACTTGGCCACCATCTATCCCGCCCTCATCGCGGCGCGCATGCGTCCGGTTGAAGGCCTGCGTTTCGAGTAGGAGGCCCTTGTGCACATCCAGATCGAGCACCTGAAAAAGGTCTACTACCTCGAAGGCAAAGAGATCCCCGTCCTGCGCGACATCTCGTTCGAGATTGAAAGCGGCGCCTACGTCTCGCTCACCGGCAGCTCTGGCGTTGGCAAGTCGACGCTGCTGCACTTGCTGGCCACCCTCGACGAGCCCACCTCGGGCAAAGTCGTCATGGACGGCACCGACGTCTTCGCCCAAACCTCTGGCGAGGTGGCGTCGTTTCGCAACCGAAACATCGGCATCGTCTTTCAGTTTCACCACCTGTTGTCGGAGTTCACGGCGCTCGAAAACGTCATGATGCCGGCGCTGATGTCGCGTGCGCCTCGGGGCGAAGCACAAGACCGGGCCGCCGTTCTCCTCGAAGAAGTCGGCTTGAAAGAGCGCATGCTGCACCGTCCAGGGGAGCTGTCGGGCGGCGAACAACAACGTGTGGCACTGGCGCGATCGCTGGTGAACAACCCGCGGCTGCTGCTCGCCGATGAGCCCACCGGCAACCTCGACGAGAACACGGGGCGTGGCATCCACGACCTGCTGGAGCGGTGGTGCGAGGAGCGTCAGCTGACCGTGCTCGTCGTCACCCACAATCCGCGGCTGGCGGCGCGCATGCCTGTGCGCTACCGCCTCACCAAAGAGGGCATCGAAGAGGGCATGCTCGACGTGGGCGACACGGCCGTGCCAGCGGCGGCCCCGGCCTAGGCCAGCTCGAGCGCACCCCAAACTTTGCGTGGTGGACGATGCAACAAGCTGCACCACAGGCATCGTCGACCATTTCCAGTCGAACGCCGACCGGCAGTCGACTCCGTCCTCACCCACTGCAAATGGTCGTTAAAGGCTCGTCAAGAGGCGGGCGAAGCCGCGCCTCCGACGAGACTAGTCGTCGAGCACTTCTTGGGCGACTTTGAGCGCCGTCCGCTTGTGCGACGCCGGCATGCGTGGCTTTTTTTCGTCGATCACTTCTTGGGCGAGCTTCTTGGCCTGGGCGTCTTCGCCGTCGGCGAGGAGAAGCTTGGCCAGGTAGGCCTTGGCGTAGGTGAAGTGGGGCTGCTCTTTGAGGATGGCGCGAAACACCTTCTTGGCGTTGTCGGGGTCTCCTCCCAGCCAGCCGGGAACGAGGGCATCCATCGTCGCCAACGACACCCGTGGCCCGGTGAGCTTGGGGTTGAGCTGGTTGGCCCGCTGAAAGTGCTCTTTGACTTCGCCCATGCTGGTGGCGCCGGCGATGATCCCCTTGGTCTTTGACCACGCGCCCAAGTTGGCGCCGACTTGAAAGTGACAAAAGGCGCATTTGTCGTCGAGGGCGATGGCTTTGCGGGCGTCGTCTAGGGCGGCCAAAAACCCTTTGCGCTGTTTGTCGACGTCGGTTTGCAGCCAAGCTTTGCGTTGCTGACAGGCGGCCTTGAGGGCGTAGGCCAGCGCCTGCTTTTTCTTGGAGGCCTTCTTGACCTCAGCGTAGTCGAGCTGGGCGGCCGGTGTGTTGCAGTGTTTGAGCTCGTCGTTGACGCCGATGGCTTTGGCGGCGGCATCGATCTTGGCGTCGATGGCTGCGTCGCCTGCGACAGCTGGAAGGGATGCAAACAGCACAACGGCACTGGCGCACAAAAAGGGGCACAACTTCAACATGACTCTCCCCGTCGTCGATGCCTGAGCGGCCCCAGAAAGAAGGGCAGAAAGATGAGCAGAAAGATGGGGCTCAGAAAGGTGGGGCTCTGAAGGTGGGGGCACAGAGGACATCGCCAACGAAAACAGCCTCCCACATGGGGAGGCTGTGTTTCAAACGCGAGGGCGCGGCATCAGAAATTGAAGCCGTTTTGCACGTCGTCGGCGGTGACGGTGTAGGTGATTTCGGCCTTCATGCCGACTTCGCCTTCGCCTTGGGGCTTCACCCACAAGCCGTTGGCTTGCTCCATGGTGATGTCTTGGCCTTCAGGCACGACGAGGACGACCGTGAACTGCAAGCTCTGCAGCGCCGCTTTCAGCGAATCGGAGCCGCCCGAGGCGAGGTTGAAGTTGGTGTCGTCGGTGGAGCCTGCGGGGGTTTCATCGAGGGTGCCCACGTAGGTGACGGCGTTGTTGGCGAGCAGGCGGTCGGCGGCATCCGAGTTGGACTCGTCGTCGTTCAACAACAAGCCGTCGGCGACGTGCATCTCGACCGAAGGCAGGTTGAAGGTGAGGGTGTTGCGGGCCCAAGCGAAGGCCATGGCGCGGATGTCGACGTTGGAGATGACGTCGCCGGCGCCGATGTCGATTTCGGCTTGCACGTCGGCCTCTTCGGTGAGGTCGATTTCGAAGGCCATGGCCACGTCGGAGATGCTGGTCTCGAGGCCTTCGTCGGCGGCCCACTCTTCGAGGTCGATGGTGGTGGACACGCAGGCGCCGCCTTGGCACTCCTCAATGTCGACTTCGTTGGGGAACTCGTCAGGGATGCGCGGCGGGTTTGACACTTGGCCGTCGTCGGTTTCGTCGAGGGCCATGATGACCTTGCAGTCGCGGCTGTCGGTGTCGGCGCAGACGTCGTCTTCGAAGGCTTCGACCTCTTCGGTGACGCTGAACTCGTAAGTGGGGGTTTCAAACGCGATGGGCACTTCGAGACCCTCGGCGAGGCAGCCGGTCATGGCGAAGGACGCCGTCGACAGGACAGCTGCAGCGCGGGCGATGAAGGGGGTGCGAATGGTCATGGGGTCTCCTCAGGTCAAGCGCGATGTGTGGCGCGAACGCGGTGCCAGGTGTGGGCAATGCCGAGCGCGAACTCTCAATGTACCCAACCTGCGGTCTCGGCCCCAGCCGGTTGGGAATGTGTATCCCTGTCTCGTACGAGAAAGGGCGTCTTCTGCGTGCGATCTCCGCAACGAATGTGCGCAGACCTGAAGACGGTGCATGTCTTTCGGATGTGGGTGCCGTCAGCCTTCGGCTTCGTTCACCGCATCCATCACGCCTGCAGCATCGCGCAACCGAGGGAGAGCTGTAGGTGATGAAGCGCAACGTGACACAAAACGGACAGGTGCGCGTGATGGCCGCACGACGTGGGCGCCAGGCCTACATGCGCCATGGGGCTCTACCCTCGCAAGCCGTGCAGGGGCGGTGTCTTCAATGGCGGCGCCTGGCGGGACGCACGAACAGGGGCCGCCGCCATCTTGGCCAGCACCTTCAGCGACAGCTCCGAAAGCCGAGCGGAGGCGGCAAAGGGGCAAACGCCAAGCCCCACTCGGCAGCCGCGATCAAGGTCGCCGGCGACGCGAGCATCAAACACAGCCTGCAAGAAGGGGCCGGTGACCACGTCGAGGGCGGTGCGGGCCGGCGGCGCCAGCGGGGCGAACCCGAGCGAAGGCAGGGTGTGCACGTCGAACAGCGGCTGCGTCTGGCGCTCTTCTTCTTTGAGCATGGCGTTGCGCAACTCAGTGCGGCGCCCAGTGACGACGTCGAGGGCGGCCTCCGGAAACAACACGGCGTCGTCGCTGCACATGCCTTCGGAGAGCAGGATGAGCGCGCGGCAAAGCGGACCGACATGCTGCAACACACTTCGCAGCAGCTGGGGATGCTGCTCGATGACGACGAGGACCGCCTTGTTTTGCTTCAGCGTCTGCACAAGGCCGTGGGCGCGGCGGTCGGCATCTTGGGGGACACACCGGGCGAACTCCACGACGACGCCCCCGGCAAAAGGAGCAAAGCCTCGACTGCGCTCTTCGGTGTTTCGCTCGGCGAACACGCCAGCGTCATCGGCGAACACGGCTGGAAGCACTTCATACAGGGCGTCGTCGTCTTGGCTCTGGGCGAGCTGCGCGAGGTCGGCGTGCAGCTTGCGCACCAGCGGGGAGAGCAAGTCGTGCATGCGGCCGGTGGCGCCGGCGACGACGAACACGGGGCCTTGTTTGAAGTCAACCTGAGGGAAGTCGTCGACGACACCAGCCTCTGCCGCCGCAATGGGGGCGCCGTGCACCTGACGTTGGGGGTGGCGCACCAGACCATTGAGGGCGTCGAGTGCCACGCCGCCGAACGCTTGTTGCAGGCCGTCGACGTCGACACCCAGGCGTTGTGCCGGAAACGCAAGGTCGGCGAATGGAAGGTCGCCCAAAAGCCGCCGTGCTTTTTGGGCTTCAAGGGCGACGCCGAGGGCCAGGGCAAGCCCGTCGGCGGTGCGCTCCAGCGACGGCGGCGCCGTGAGGTGGGCGACACCGGCGCCGGAGGTGAAGGTGGGAAAGGCCCGGGGGCTGCCGTGCTCGAGAGAAAGGTGGGCATGTTGCAGAAGGGGCAGGCCGCCCATGGCGAGGACCTGCTGCAAAAACGCAAACGACAGTGGGGCGTCGATGTCGACGTGAGAGACGGGGGCGACGGCGCGGTAGGCCGGCAGCAGAAGGTCGGCGTTGCAGCTGCCGCCTTGCTGCAAAAGGACGGCTGCGTCGTGCAGCACGGCCAGCGCACTTTTGACGTCGACGACGACATCGGCGGAGGGCGGCGGGGGAAGTGAATCGTGGTGCACTGCGTCTTGACCTTGGGCTCGGCTGCGGGGATGGTCCGCAGCATACCCGTTGGAGGTGGTGATGAGCGAACGCGTTGCGGTGTTGGGTGCAGGTGCTTTTGGCACGTCGTTGGCGAAGCTGTTTGCGGAGGGCGGGCACGCCACCAAGTTGTACGCGCGCGACCCTGCCGTCGTCGAGCACATCAACACCGAGCACAGACATCCCCGCCGACTGTCGACGATGCGCTTGCCTGCAGGGCTGAAAGCGTCGACAGACATGGCCGAAGTCATGGACGACGCCACCCTGGTGGTCAGCGTCATTCCAACAGTGGCCGTGCGCGGTGTGTGGGAGGTCGCGCGCGATCTGCTGCCCGACGAAGCGCTCATCGTGTCGGCGACGAAGGGCATTGAGAACGAAACGCTGATGCTCGTCAGCGACATCATGAAGGATGTGCTGCCCGAGGGGGCACATGGCCGGTTGTCGTATTTGTCGGGCCCGTCGTTTGCTCTGGAGCTGGCCAAGCGGCTGCCCACGGCCGTCACCGTCGCCGCTGACGACGAGAAAGTCGCCGAACGCGTGCAACACATGGTGAGCACCGACTACTTTCGGGCGTACACCACCACCGACGTCGTCGGAGTCGAGGTCGGGGGCGCTCTGAAGAACGTCATCGCCATCGCCGCCGGTGCCGCAGATGGGCTGGGCTTTGGGCTGAACACGTCGGCCGCGCTGATCACCCGTGGGCTTGCTGAGATCGGCCGCATGGCGACGCGCATGGGCGCCAACCCTCTGACGTTGGCAGGCCTCGCCGGCATGGGCGACCTCGTGCTGACCTGCACCGGCACCCTCAGCCGCAACCGCACCGTCGGCGTGAAGCTCGGGCAGGGCAAAAAGCTGCCCACCATCCTCGAGGAGCTGGGCCAGGTCGCCGAGGGGGTCAACACCGCCAAAAGCGTCAAAGGGCTGTGCGACCGGGAGGGGGTGGAGATGCCCATCTCCGACGGCGTGTACCGCCTGTTGTTCGACGACAGCGTCGATGCCCGTGACGCCGTGTTTGAGCTGATGGGACGCAAATTGAAGTCGGAGACGGCCTAAGCCCCTTTGACGCCGAAGGTGTCTGCTGTACCCGAGTGGAATGAACTTGACCGACGGCACGACGAGTACGGCTTCATACACGGATGTCTTTGCCCTGCGGGTGACGCAAGCGCACCTGGTGCGCGCCGCCGTCGTCACGCTGTTGTGCGCTGCGTTTGCCACGTTGTTTTGGTTCAAGCCGTCGGCGAAGTGGCCCGGCATTCTCGACCTCAACGTGTGGATCAACTCCACCCTCAATGGGTGGGGCGTGGGCTACTGGTGGCGCTATGCGGTGCGCTCGTTTCTCTTTGTCGGCATTGCCATCGGCGTGTTGTGGGCGCTGGGGCATCCCCCTGCTGTGCTCGGTTTGGGGCGGATGGCGCAACAAGGTTGGCGCATCACCGCCACCGGCTTCGTGTTGGCCTTGCCGTTTCTCGTCGTCACGGGCCTCGACCCGGCGATGCACCACTACTACCGCAATGTGTTTCAGCCGGGCGGCTGGCAAGAAGTCGTCGCCAGTGGGCTCGTGATGTTCGCCGAGCACGCCTACATCGAAGGCGTGGTGTTGGCGATGGCGCTGCCCGCGGGGCATTTTTCAGCATTGGGTGTCGACCCTCCTCGACGAGGAAAGCTGTCGTGGCTGGGCTTCGGCAACACCGAGGAGGGGGCCGGCCTGTTGGATTGGCTCGGCGTTCCTGCTGTCGCCATGCCCGCCCTCGTCGGCCAGGCCTTGGTGTTCTTCATGGTGCACATCGGCAAGGCACCGGTGGAGGTGGCGACGAGCCTGCCGGGCGGGTTCTTCGCCGGACTCATCACCTACCGCGTGCGCTCGGTGTGGCCCGGCGCGGTGCTGCACATCGGCACCGGCTGGGTGATCCTCATGGTCATCGCGCTGGCGCGATAGCGACGTCGTCAGCTGCGTTTGAAGAGCACGCCAACGTGGCCGTCATCGTCGACGAGTTTGCCTTCTTGGTCGAAGATCAGCTGCAGTCCTTCGGTGTCGAGGGCCACGGCGGGGGCGCCCTCGACGACGACGCGTCCGTGGCGCAGGCCGATCACACGGTCGGCAAGCAACACCGCGAGGTCGAGGTCGTGCACGCTGACGACGACGAGCGCTCCCTGGGCGGCGCGTCGGCGCAGGGCCTGCAACACGACCCGGGCGTGGCTGCGGTCGACGCCGGCAAAGGGTTCGTCGAGGAGGTAGGCGGTTGCCGACGGGTGGGCCAGGCACCGCGCGACGTGTGCACGACGCCGTTCTCCACCTGAGAGGTCGCGCAACGGACGGTCGCGAAACGCCTGCAGGTCAAGCTCGTCGAGAACATCGTCGAGAAGCTGGTGTTGCCGGTCGTCAAACAGCCGCTCAGTGCCGACGGCGGGCACCGCACCTTGCAGCACACGTCGGGCAACACTCATGGCGTCGGGGGCGCGGTCGTGCTGCGGCATCGACGACAGTTGGCGGGCTTGCTCGGCTGGGGGCAGGGCGTGAAGGTCGACCTTGTCGAGGTGCACCGTGCCTGACGTCGGCTGCTGCAGGCCGCATAGGGTGCGCAACAATGTGGTCTTGCCCGCGCCGTTTTCGCCGACGAGGACGATGACCTCGCCGGCGCTGAGGGCGATGTCGACGTCGACAAGGCGCAGCCGGGGATGGCCGTCGACGGAGAGCTTGTGGGTGCGCAACGTCATGAGCGCACCTCGGTGAACAAGCTCCAGGCAAAGATGGGGGCGAAGACGACGGCGGTGAGCGCGCCGACGGGAAGCTCTGTTTGCAGCACGGGGAAGAGCAAGCGGGCCACACCGTCGAGGAGGGCGAGGGCGGCGGCGCCGCTCAGGATGCTCAACGGCAACAGCAGACGATGGTCGGCGTCGACGACGCGGCGCAAGACATGGGGGAGCACGAGTCCGAGAAAGCCGATCATGCCCACCTGCGGAATCAGCATGCCCACCAGCAATGCGGCGACGATGAAAAACAGCAGTCGTTCACGCTGCACATTGACGCCGAGGCGTTGGGCATCGTCGTCACCGAACGACAACAGCTCCAACTTGCCTGCGCGTGTCACACAAAGCAGCAACGCGCCGACGCTGAATGCACCCGTGGCGAGGAGCGTTGTCGACGACGGATAGCCAATCTGCCCCACCAGCCAGAACATCAATGCCTGCGCTTTGTCGGCGGGCAATGCCGTTTTGACGAGGGTGATGAGCGCGGCAGCAAAGGCGTTGATGACGACGCCCGCGAGCAAGGCGGGGTCGCCTCCTCGTCGAGAGCGAGCCAGAAACGCAGTCAACACGAGAAGGGTGATCAGGCCGCCGGCCGAGGAGCCTGCCATCAAGGCCACCGGAGAGGCGCCGACGACGACGAGCACGACGGTGCCGCCGAGCGCCGCTCCGCCGCTGACACCGATGATGTAGGGGTCGGCCAGCGGATTGTGCAGCAGCGCCTGCAAAATGACGCCGGTGCCGCCGAGGACGCCACCTGCGAGGAGGGCCTGGGCCACCCGTTTGGTGCGCAGTTGCAGCAGCGGGTTGTCGACGTCGAGAGCGACAAACCCGTCGGGCGAGAGGCACACCGAAAGGAGGGCGGCCGCGATCACCGCCAGAACGCCCAGCAGCAGCCAGCGTCGACGACGGGAGGCCGACAGCGGCGCCGTCAGCGTCACGGTGCGGGCGCCTTGGGGGCAGCCACCAGCCGTGCAAACGCAGCGGCGTCGACGTGGAGTGTCGGCCCAGGACGCATCAGCAGCGGCGACGGCGCGACCCGAATGTCGATGTCGAGCTTGTTGTGTTGCACTTGCTTTTGCAGCACCTCAGCGTCTGCCGCGCCGCTGGCGACGACGACGACGTCGGGGCGCAGCGAGAGCAGGCTCTCGAGCGAGAGCACCGGCCAGCTGCCGCCGGTGCGTAGGGCATTGTCGTGCCCAAGCTGGTGGACGACGTCGTCGATGAAGGTGTTGGGCCCGGCTGCGACGATGGGGGCAGAGCCGACCAACACGACGACGCGCTTGCGCGACGCTTGGTGGGTGTGGGCGGCGCGGAGCCCTGCGTCGAGGTCGTCGAGGAGTTGGGAGGCTTGGGGCTTGCGGCCGACGACGTCGCCAAGGCCGCGGATGAGGTCGCGCACTTCGTGCAGGGCGTCGCCGAAGCCAACGTAGATGGGCACGCCTTGGGCCTGCAGCTGGGTGAGAAGCGCTCGCTGCCCCATGGACGGCATGCCGACGACGAGGTCGGGACGCTGCGCGAGCACCCGCTCGAGGCTGACGTCGATGTAACCGCCCACCTTCGGCTTGGTGGTTGCGGCCTGGGGCCGGTCGCAGAATCGGGTGACGCCGACGACGCGGTCGCCAACGCCAAGAGCGAAGAGGATCTCCGTCGTCACCGGCGCCAGCGAGACGATGCGCACGGGGGCTTCGGCCGGCGGCTTGGTCAAGTAGTGGGGCTTGCGCGTGTCATCGGCCGACGCCCCAAACGCCAACAGCGTCGTCGTCACCAGAGCAATCAGGGTGCGGCACGACTGCGTCATTGTTGGGCTCCGAAGACGCGATCAAAATGCAGCAGGCGCACTTCGTTTGAGAACGTCAGCAGCACGGCGGCCGTACGCCGGTTGGCGTCGTCGACGTGGATGTCCAAAGACAGCGGGCCCCGCAGCGTCGAGACGTCGCCGCCGAGGTCGAGCGGAAAGAGCCCAGGCACGTCGACAAAGGTGCCGGTGCGCACGTCGACGATGTGCACGGCGTCGTCGTTGAACACAGGTGCGACGGCAGAGAACCCGCCGATGGTGCCGAGCTCGAAGACGCTGTTGAGGGCGCTGTCAACATCACGCAAGCGGCGAATGCGCACGTCGTCGACGCCATCGCTCGTGAGGCGGCCGTGCCAGATGTCGGTGGTCAAGAGGCTGCCGACGGCGACGTGACCGTCGACAACGGTCGGCGTGCTGGGGGCGAAGTCGTCGAGGTCGACGGTGCGCGTCGGCTCCAGCGTGTTGACATCGAGAAACACCAGTCGGCTCTCGCCAGCAAGGGCGGCCAGCCCGGTCGACGTCAAGGCCAACGGCCCTGTGGCGCTGGCGACAATGCTCCCGTCAGGCGCAAGTGTCAGACTCTGCACGTTGGTGACGTTGTCGAGAACGACATGGTCAATGGGCACCAGCACGCCGTCAACGTCGACGAACTGCACGACGACACTGGGCCCGAGCACTTGGACGTCGCCCGGCACGAGGGCGGGGGCGAGGAGGTTGGTGAACGCAACAAGGATGCGGCCGTCGTCGAGCAAGACCACGCCTTGCGGATGTTGCACCTTCATCTCGCGCACCACTTGCACGAGGCTGCCGTCGAGCATGGCGTCGACCGGCGTGCCAACGTCAACAGGTGGGTCTACGTCGACGACAGGGTTGAGGTCGGCCAACGACGTCGACAACTCGACGCCGTCGCACACGTCGACGAGAGACACGGCGTGGGTGTTGAACAGCGAGACGGCCGCGTTCGAACCCGACGTCGACAGGTGATACGGCCCGGCGCCCACGCCACCGACCGGGGCGTAGGCGACGGGGGGCAGAGGCTGTGCTCCGTCGACGTCGATGCGGTCGACCCAGGCGTCTCCGCTCGACGTGGCCGACAAGAAGGCGCCGTCGTCGCATTCCGCAAAGCGGACGTGGTTCGGCGTTTGCCCGGTGGTGCCGGTGTCGCCCAGCAGGCAAGCGCGGGCGGCGTCGACGTCGACGACGTCGAATGTCGCGCGGTAGGTGCCGCCGACGGAGAGGTCGACTTCGTCAAGGCCGTCCGCGCCGGCGAGCAGTTGTTCAAATGCGCCTGAGCCGTTGGCACGCACGCTGACACCGTCCATCTCAAACAACGCGCCGGCAGGAACGGCGCCAGGCAAGCCGACGGCGGTGACTCCAGCGGGGAGGTCGACGACGGTGATGAGCCCGAGGTCGAACCCAAAACGGACGTCTGTGGCGCGGGTGGGGCACACCGTCGACGGCGGCGGCGTCGTGGGGCACGCGGCCAGCAGAGCGACAGCGACGACAAAAAGGAGGCGTGGTGTCGCTGTCATGGCACCTCCACGTCGAGAGACGCAAAGAACTGCCGGCCCGGCAGCGGGAAAAGGTAGGCGTCTTGGGCGTGGGTGACGTCAAAGGCGTTCGACATCCACACCCGCATGCGCGCGAAGTCGGTGAGGGGCACCATGACGAGGAGGTCGACCATGGTGTAGGCGGGCGTGTGCAGCGTGCCGAACAAGTTGGCTGGTGTTTCGGCCCGGTGGCGCAGCGTCGTCACGAGGTGCAGCCCCCTCCGTTCACCAACGGTGACCGCCGCCCGGTGGGTGAGCGGGGCGGCCGAGGGCAGCGGCGCCTGTGTCGCCTCGACGAGCGACCACAATCCAGCGCTGGTGACGTCGAGGCCCAGCCAGCCGAGCGGCTGAAACCGCACGTCGGCTTCGAAGCCCACACGTTGTGCAGGGCCCGTGTTGAGCGCGGTGAGCTCAAACGCATTTTGGTGGGCGATGATGATGGCCTCGTCGAGGTGCGACGCGTACGCCGTCAACGACGCGCGCACCGCACGCTTGTGCCGTGCGGTGGCAAAGACCTCTGCCGTCGACGACCGCTCCGGCCGCAAGTTGGCGTTGCCGACGAGAAGACCTTGCGGTGCAAACATCTCCTGCAGCGTCGGGGCCCGGCTTTGGTGCGACACCCGGCCGCCCACATTCCACCAGGCGTCGCCGCCGACGCGCACGCCCAAAGTGGCGGCGGGCAGGGCGCCTTCATCCCACCCCATGCGGGAGATGAGGTCGGAGGTGAGCTGCCCGGCGAGGGCGGCTTCGACGTCGACCCACGCATGGTGCAGCCGCAGCGTCGTGCTGGCGCGCATGAAGTCGCGCAACACATCCGACTGCAACACGACGTTGCGCCCGACTTCGCCGGCGCCGACGACGTCAAGGGTGAATCCTGCGAGCAGCGGCTGGGTGTAGGTGGCGGCGACATGTCCGGTGGTGCCGTGGGTCGACAGCCGCTGCCAGGGGCCCGGCTGGTTGCGCGTTGCGCGCGTGCCCAGCCTCGACGACACCGCCGCTTCAAGGTCGACCGCGCCGGAGCGCCAGCCCACGTTGGAGCGCCCGGAGATGCTGCTGTTTTGCCCACGCAAGTCGGGGAGGGGAGCGGCGGCAAACCCGGGGATGCCTCCGTCGTGCAGCTGCGCGATCAACGTGTGCGTCGACGTCAGCAGCCCACCCCACAGGGGCTGTTGCGGTGCCACCAGCCGCATCCACGTTTGCAGCCGGCGTTGGTCGTTGTTTTCGCGCCACAGCGGTGTGTCGCGATCGACGTTGGGGAGGGTGTGCGCGAACCGTCCGTTGGACTCACCTGCACGGATGGCGACGCTCAGGCTGCCTCCCTCGGCAGTGCCGCCCTCGACGCTGTCGTTGTTGTCGAAGGGGACGGCGACGTACGCTTGCGCCCACCGCGTCTGCAGCGTGCCCAGCCCAACGCTGCCACCGGCGCGGGGCACGACGACGTCGTCAAAGCTCAGTTCGAGTGCGCGTGCACCCCCAAACAGGTCAAACCGCGTCTGAATGGTGCGCGCCAACGGCCCCAGCAGCTGGGTGCCGTCGACGTCTCCGGTGGTGATGTCGTCGACGGCGACACCGTCGACAAACACGCGGGTTCGAGCGCCGGCCAACCCGCGCTGCATCACCCGCGATGGAGCCAGAGGGCCTCCTCCTCGGAGGAGGTCAACGTCGGGCAACGTCTCCAGCGCTTCTTCAGCCGCGACAGACGCGATGGCGTCGTCGTCGGCGCGGCGCCGATGGCTGGAAGCGTCGTCGGTGGACTGGCGTTCGCGCACCACGGTGGCGTCGTCATCGACGGCCGCCTCTGGGGCCTGCGACGACTCGTTCACGGTTGGTGGAGCCGCGTCCTCCTGCGCCCACACTCCGCCCGCAGCCGTCGCCAAGAGACAGCTGAAGACGAGAGGCAGGCCGGTCTGGGGAGAACGCGGCTGGGGCATCACATGCCTTCTTGCAGCTGCACCAGCTGCACGTCGGTGCCCACGCGGGTCTGAATGACGACGTCGTCACCGAGGGCGGCAATGGAGTCGATGGCTGTGCAGCCGTCGGCGTCGACGACGACGAGGTCTTCAGCGGTTCCGACGGTGAGGTCACCCTCCACCGACAGCGGGATGCGCACCACGCGCTCTTGCACCAAGTTGAAGTTGGCGTCGTATCCACCGAGCAGGAGAACCACCGCGTCCGACGTGCTGGCGACGTCGAGCACGCCGCCGCCGTAGATGCTGGTGCCGTTGGCGGGGTCGAGCGGAGTCATGCTGGAGCCGGCTTGCAGCAGCTGGGCGTTGGTGAATCCGACGAGCTGGTTGTCAAAGTTGGAGTCGGCGTAGCCCGCAATGATGGCGTCGGCGGTGCCCCCGCAAAAGCCGCTGCCTGCGAAGTCAACGCCCGCGAAGTCCACGACCATCGACGAGCCGTCAAGGCTGGCGTTGTAGACGTACACGCCAGCGCCGGTGTCGTCACCCAACCCCAAGCTGTCGACGAGGAGAGAGCCGGCCGCCAGCGCTGCGGTGTAGTTGCCGGGCGCGTTCAGGTGTTGGGTGTCGGCACCGCGGGTGTGAAACGCGACCTTGCCGGGCACGCCTTCTGAGAACAGCGTGTAGCCGGCAGCGACGTAGGCGCTGTCTGCGACCAAGTAGGGCGACAAGAACGTCGTCTCTTCGGCGTCTTCGGCCGCGATGACGTCGAACAACACGTTGCCTTTCACGAGGTCGGGCCATGACGCCAGCTCGACGACGTCGGTGCCGTCGAGGCCGAAGGCGTCAAAGCCGTCGGCGTCGTTGCTGGCAAAGGCGACGCGCGCAATGCCGTCAGGGGAGGCCACGTTGGCGGCCACCGTCGTCGACGCGCCCAGGGTCAGTGAGCCGAGGCCGTCAGCGCCGAGAACGACGTCGGCGCATGGGGCTGCGGGGCCGGCGTCCACGCCACCGTCCTCCACGCCGCCGTCTTCTACGACGCTTCCACCGTCGGCGTCCGGTTCGGCTTCGCCGCCGTCGGCGTCGGGCTCAGAGCCTGCGTCGGTGTCGGGTTCGTCGGTGCCTGCGTCAGCGGCAGGCTCTGGCGTGGGCTCGGGGTCGCCGTCGGTGGTGGGGCAGCCGGCGAGCAGTGTGGCCAAGGCCAAGCCCGACACAAAGGTGAGGCCAGAGGCGGCCGACATCAAAAAGGAGCCCTCAACGAGGGGAGCACGGGCGGGTTTCATCGGTCGTTCCTTTCAACGAACAGGGGTAGGAACGACGACGGCAGTCAAACGACTCGAGGGAACCTGTTCGCGCAGGTTCGCACCACCGCATGGATGTACAGGTCTCCTGGCTGACGGCCGTTGTCCTCATCCCCTTCCCAGCAGCAGCCAGTGGGTGTCGACGTCGTCGACGTGATGAGGCGTGACCGAATACAGTGGCGGAACCGCGCCGGACTCGCACCGGCTTCCCGTGACCGCAATCGCGGTCGTACATCCATGGCCTACCCAGTTGTGCCGCCTGCGTAAGCGTCTTTGGGGCAACATGCAACCCCATGTGTCGGCGTCTGCCGTGCATCTGCTGTGCGTGCGAATCGCCTTGCGATCTTCCCCTCAAGAGACGAAAACGACGCCATGTCGTTGTCCACGCGTACGAACTCGCTGCTCCTCGTCGGAGCCCTGCTGACCCTTCTGCCCGCCGCTGGTTGCCACCCGTTCGCCAAAGAAGGCGAAAGCTGCGCCGACGCCCCCTGCGCAGCCGGGCTGGTGTGCTTCAGCGAGGTCTGCGTGGCACCTTCAGAGCCTGAGCCGTTTGTCCCCGAGTGTGAGACGGCCAACGACTGTCCCATCGCTGGCAGCGTCGACGGACGCGACTGTGTCGACGGCGTCTGTATGTTCGCCGAGTGCTTCACCGATGCCCAATGTGGCAGCCGCATTTGCGAAGACGGTGCTTGCGCCGAAGCCGTCGGCTGCTTCGAGTCGAGCGAGTGCAAAGACGACCAACAATGCATCGACGGTGTCTGCCGTTCGCCATGTGAGGGCGACGGCGACTGTGACGGCGCGTTTGAAGTCTGCCGCGACGGTGAGTGTGTGAGCCAATGCGTCATCGACCTGCTGTGTGGCGGCGGCATTTGCGAAGACGGCATCTGCCAAGATCCCAACTGCAATGTCGACGACGACTGCCCCACCAACAACGCCTGCAACGGCGGCCGCTGCGAGTCGTACACCCCCTGCGTCTACGACGAGGATTGTTTCGACGCCGACTACTTCTGCAACGACCTGCAGCGCTGCGAAGAACGCCCTCTGTGCACCACCGACGCCGAGTGCGGCAACGCCGCGCTGTGTCGCAGCAACCACTGCCGTCCCGTCGACACGTGCGACGACAACACCGGCTGTGACGACGACGAAGAGTGCCTGGCGGGACGTTGCGTGAACGCGCTCGACTGCCGCGCCGATGCCGACTGCGGCACGGGCGAGGTCTGCCTCGGCGGCCGCTGTGAGGCCTACACCGCTGAGGCCGTCGACGACGTCGTCGTGCAAACCGCGCACGGCCTGTGCCACGCGGATGGCACCGGCGCCTGTGACGTGGTGTTGTTGGTGGGCGAGGTGGCCACCGTCGCCATTGGTGCGTTTGATGCGTCGAACGCCCCGACGACGCCGTCGCCGGCGATCGCCATCGACGACAACGTCGCCACGGCAGTCCCAGCGGGGGCGTCCGCCACCATCACCGCCATTGCGGCGGGGGCGACGACGCTGACCCTCTCCGAGGGCGCGGTGTCCGTCGCGCTCGACGTCACCGTCATCGACACGCCGACTGAGGCGTTGGCCGTTCTCGTCGTTGACGACACAACCGGCGAAGCCCTCAGCGGCGCGAACGTCACGGCCGGAGACACCTCGGCGACCACCGGGGCAGACGGCGTCGCCCGGTTCATGACGGCCCCCGCCGCGGTCGACGTTCCCGCCGTCGAGGTGGCGTCCGTCGGCAGCGTCGGCCAAGCGCTGCTCGACGCTCCTCTCACCGGTGTCTTGCGCTTCGCGCTTCGCCCGGTCGACGACGTCGACGTGGCTGCCGGCTACCGCATTGCGGTCGCCTCCACCGGCGACGAACTCGGCGCCGTTGGGCTGGGCGTGGCGCTCGGCGCTGTGCCCCACGCCGCAGACGCGTCGCTGCCGCGGCTGTTCGGCGACGCCTTCAACGCCACCGTCGACGTCCCGCTCCTCGGTGGGCTCCCCGTTCCCCTGCCGGCAGCTGTCAGCCTCGACGCCAGCCTGCCGTTGGTGGGCGCGCAAACCGTGAAAGCCGAGGCATTCACGTCGACGCCTGCTGCCCCCGGCATGGGGCTCGTGCTCGAGGGACGCGAAGAGCAGCAAGCGCTGTTCAACCTCGTCCTCGGCGGCGACGTCACCGACATCTCTCTCAATCTGGCAGGCGCCTCTGAAGGCATGGACGCCGAGGTCAGCGTCTTCGGCCGCGTGCCCGCCGAGGCCCTGCTGCCCGACGGCGACGACAGCGATGGTGTGGCCGACGTCGACAACGACGGCGACACCGCCGAACTCGTGCCCAACTACTTCGCCCGCGAGCCCGTCGAAGTGCGGCCGAGCGCGTCGCCGTCTGAACGTGTCGGCCTGCTCGTCGAACAGCTTCCGTCCGCGGCACGTGGCGCAGCGCTGGCGACCCTCGGGCACGACGTCACCGGCGTCGGATACGTGCCCCATGGCGTCGGTGTCGTGAATGCCCAGAGCGACGGCGCCCAACAGGTGAAGGTCACGGGGCCCTCTGCCGGGTGGTCGAGCACCACCCGCCGTGCCGCCGTGCATGCCGTCTTCGACGATGCTCGGTTCTCGTCGTACGCCCAAACGTCTGTCGATGCATTTGGCCCCAGCGTCGACGTTCCCGCGCTGTTGGAATTGCCAGAGGGCACGCTGCTGCTCGACGGTGTCCCCACCGCCGGGGCGCGTTTGGCGGTGCTTCCCCTCGTCGACGGCGCCTCCACCTACGTGTTGACGTTCGGCAACGTGGCGCAGCAAACCACGGTGGTGGTGCCGGCCGCCGACGTCGGGGGGCGCTCTGTGCAGCTTCCTGCGAGCTTGACGACGTTGCCGCTGTTGAGTGTGTCGGCGTGCCACTACGAGGGCATGACGACGACAGCGGCGTCGACGGCAAGATTTGAAGTCGGCTCGGGTCCCACGCGCAACCAGCCTTTGGCCTGCGCTCGCGTCGTCGAAGGGCAATAGCGGGCGCCTAGCGGGGCTCGTACATCAGCAGGCCGGCGCCGTAGACGAGGCATCCGGCGCCGTGGTCGATGCGTGCGGCCGACACCACCCTCGACGGGCGCGATACATCCCGCAGTCCGTATCGGCTGGCGAGGTCAAAGGCGTACACCCGCGATCCCAGCAGCATCACCAGCGCGTGCACGCGGCTGAGACCGTCGTTTTCGTCGAAGCCCCGGCCGAGCACACAACGTCGACTGCGCCCGATGAGCAAACCCAACCGGAGGTCGTCCAAGCTCGGCTGCGTTTCGAGCACGCCGTCACGGGCGTGCAGCACGAGTGCGCCGATCAGCGGCTCCCCCTCGCCACTGCTCTGCACCAAGGCCGGAATGGCGTGTCCGCCCATGCCGCCAAACGACGACACCGGCGCCCCCACCGGACGAATGCTGTGCACCTGATGAAACGCGAGCTGCCGTCCGACGGCGAGCTCGCGCAAAACTCCAGGAAAGCGTTCGATGGCTGGGCTTTGGGTCAGGTGGGCTTCGACCTCCAAGCGCAACCCGTCGAACTCCACGGTGGCCTGGGTGTGGGCGACGACGCCTCCCAGCTCGGATGTCCCCCCGTCGACGCTGAGGGTCTTGTCGGGGTGCAGGTTCACGATGCGCAGCTCGACGCCGGTCTCGCTTGGGTAGGCCACGACGACGATGTGGCGGGCGCGCAACTGCCCCGGTGCCGTCAGCTGCACCCGGTCGGAGTCGCCGACGATGAACGCCCGGGGCCCATGCACCGTCTCATCAAAGACGCCGTACACCTGCTGGGCATTGTCGAGCCGGGTGAGCCGCATTTGCAGCACAAACGGAACCCCTCGCTTCTTCTCCAGCGAGTGCACCAACCGCAGCAGTGGACCCATCTTCTTGCTCACGCCTCCATGCTACCAAACGCCGCCTGGCTCCGCCTCTTCGCCCCAAGTTGGGCCCATTTCGCCCGTCCCTGGCTCCGACGTTCGACCCGCTGTCGGCCCGCCGCTTTGAGGCAACCGACGTCTCGCCTTTAGGTCTTCGCTATGGTTCGCCCCATGTTCAGCTGCTTGTCTCGCGTTGCGATCGTTTCTGTCTGTCTCTCCTCCTTGGTGTGGGCCCCGTCCGCCGACGCCCGCGGTCCCAAGGGCAGAGCACCTGGCGTGAAGATCAGCGGCGTCCACTTCGACGGCCAGCTCAAAGGCACGCCTGAAGAACCCGACGCGGCCATCCGCCTGTCGAACACCCACCCCCGCAAGACCATTCGCATCGGCGGATGGCTGCTGTCGTCGAGGTTCACCCCACGAAAGCGCCGCCGTCAGAGCCCCGAGTCTGCCGACAACGCCTTCGACAAAAGCACTGCCAACGACAGCGGGCGCATGCCGGGGCAGGGCAGCCGGCGCGACAAAGAGATGCAGTTCCCCGAGGGGGTCCGCCTCAAGCCCGGCCAAGACATTTGGATTGCCAACAAGGGCGACGGCTTCCTCAAGGTGTTCGGCTTCAAGCCCGACTACGAGGCGGTCGACACCCTGTCGGACGTGCCGAACCTCGACGGAGACGGCTTCGTGGCCACCCCCGCCAAGCGCGGCACCATCGCCCTCATCGACGGGCTGGGGCGTGTCGCCGACTTCGTTCCCTACGACGCCAACAAAGAGCCCAAACTCACCGAAGCCCAGATGCCATCCGATCACTGGCAGGGCCCACCGCTCTACCTCGCAGGGGCGACGTCATGGACGGGATGGTCGGGCCGCGTCCTCGCCCGCGACCGCGACGAAGCCGGAAAGATCCTCCCCGACACCGACAGCGCCGCCGATTGGGACTGTGGGTTTTCTGCCGCGAAACTCGGCGTCGACCCCACCCACCGCGTCGAGATGGCCGGCCAGAGTTTGTTCACCTCCAAGCCCATGCGGGTGAAGGCCAAGGTGTGGGCCACGTCGGCGCCCGACAACAACTACCAAGCGTTCATCGAGGCCATCAACGGCGCCAAAAAGAGCATCCGCGTCAGCGTCTACCAAATCACCAACCCCAAGATCGCCGACGCGTTCATCAAGGCAAAGAAGCGCGGTGTCGACGTACGCCTGTGGTTGGAGGGCTCCCCCGTGGGCGGCATTCCCGACCAGGAGCGCTACGTCACCACCAAGATGCACAAGGCTGGCATCCCCGTGCATTTCCTCGTCAGCGACTCCAAGACGCGCACCAAAGCCCGCTACCGTTTTGACCACTCCAAATACGTCATCATCGACGAGAAACGGGCGATCATCGGCACCGAGAACTACGGCCGCACCGGGATGCCCATCCACAATTCCTTCGGCAACCGCGGCTGGATGATCCACATCGAAAACCCGGTCTTCGTACGACAGCTCCTCGACGTCTGGAACCACGACTACCGCCCGGGCGTGATGCGTGATGTGCGCTCCATCGACTACAGCCCCGACGACCAATACGGCATGCCGTACCGCAAGCCGGGCTTTCAGCCCGACAACACCATCATTCGCGGGCTGTATTTCAAGCCGAAGAAGCCTGCGTTCGTCGACGGCAAGGTGGGTCTTGAACTCGTCCTCAGCCCCGACACCAGCCTCAACGAAAACTCCGCCCTCATCGGCATGATGAACCGCGCGAAGAAGACGTTGTTCATCCAGCAAAACAGCATCCGCAAGAAGTGGGGCTCCAAAAACGATCCCATGTCCAAGACGCCCGACCTCCCGCTGGAGGCGGTGATCGCTGCAGCCCGTCGTGGGGTGAAGACACGCGTCCTCCTCGACGGCACTTGGTACAACGTCACCGGCGACGACGATCGCAACAACGACGACACCGTGGCCCTCCTCAACGGCATCGCGCGTCGTGAAGGTCTCGACCTTCGCGCCAAAGTCATCAACCTCGACACCACCCACCTGGTGAAGATTCACGCCAAGGGGATCATCGTCGACGACAACGAAGTCTTCGTGGGCTCCATCAACTGGACGGAGAACTCCTTCAAAGGCAATCGCGAGGTCGGCGTTGTCGTCACCCACCCCAAGATCGCCGGCTACTACGCAAGCCTTTTTCGTCGCGACTGGGCCCAGAGCCGCATGTACACCGCGACGCTCAACGAGAACGTGCGGCTGTCTCCGACGTTGAAAGGCGTCCCCGGGGGATCCCTGCACGAAACCGGCAAACCCCGTCGACCCAAAAAACTCAAGAAGGGGGCCACCGTCTCCGTCGTCGGCGAACTTGGCGGCAAAGCCAAGCAGCCCGCCTTCTTGGAGGTGGCCACCGGGCTTGACACCACCGCCTACATCCCAGCCGACAAGACGTTCAACATCGAGACCACCCCCACCGAGTCCATCCACGTGGTCGGCCGCAAGGTCACCGTTGAGGGCAGGGTGGTCGCCACGCGCGTGTCGAAGAAGGTCATTCAGCTGTGGTTCGAGCGGGAGGAGCACCCGCCCTTCACCGCGGTGATCTTCCGCTCCGCCGAACAACGCTTCCGCAACGCCGGCATCAACCCCACCACCGACTTTCAAGGGCGCCAAGTGCGCCTGCGCGGACGGGTGGAGACCTACAAAAGCCCGGAGATCATCCTGAAGCACCCCGACCAAATCGAGTTTGTCGACGCGGGGGCCAAACGCTGACGCCCGCATGTGCCGGGCGTCTGGGCACCATTGGCCCAGCAGACGAGAAAAAAGCACGTGCACTGCAATGTCTGTTGACACCCCAGCGTTTGAAGTTTACGGTTCGCGCCGTCGTCGAGACGATGCCAACGCTGGCGTAGCTCAATTGGTAGAGCACCTGATTTGTAATCAGGGGGTTGCGGGTTCAAGTCCCTTCGCCAGCTCCAGCTCAGTGTTTCGACACACCGAAGTGAAATCTGCTCGCAGGTCGACCTTCAAAAAAAATACTGGCTCTCAACTTAAGGGTTGACCGACGACGAGAACCAGTTAGAAAGACGCTCACGGAGGAATGCCCGAGCGGCCAAAGGGAGCAGGCTGTAAACCTGCCGGCTTTCGCCTACGGTGGTTCGAATCCACCTTCCTCCACCAGCACTGCGGGAATAGCTCAGTTGGTAGAGCATCAGCCTTCCAAGCTGAGGGTCGCGAGTTCGAGCCTCGTTTCCCGCTCCAGCTGCCATAGCTCAGTCGGTAGAGCGCGTCCTTGGTAAGGACGAGGTCACGGGTTCAAATCCCGTTGGCAGCTCCAGCCCCCGAAAGGGGGCTTTTTTTGTTTGTGGCGTCGGCACGCGCTTTCGTGCTCGTCGACGTCCTCCCCCTCGTCCATCTCGAAGAAAAAAAGACAAAGTGGTGCTGAAGGTCCTTGCGCCCCGCATTGGATCGGCTAGTAAGCGGCCACCCGCCCGCGTGAGGCGTCAGGAGATTCAAATGGCAAAAGAAAAATTCGAACGCGCCAAACCCCACGTGAACGTGGGCACCATTGGCCACGTCGACCATGGCAAGACCACCCTGTCCGCTGCGATCACCAAGGTGCTCGCTGAAGCTGGCGGCGCCACCGTGATGGCGTACGACGAAATCGACAAAGCGCCCGAAGAGCGCGAGCGCGGCATCACCATCTCGACCGCTCACCTCGAGTACGAGACCGAGAACCGCCACTACGCACACGTCGACTGCCCCGGCCACGCCGACTACGTGAAGAACATGATCACCGGTGCTGCCCAGATGGACGGCGCGATCCTCGTGGTCTCCGCTTCTGACGGCCCCATGCCGCAAACCCGTGAGCACATCCTCCTCGCCCGTCAGGTCGGCGTGCCTTACATCGTCGTGTACATGAACAAGTGCGACCAAGTCGACGACGAAGAGCTCCTCGACCTCGTCGAGCTCGAAGTGCGCGAACTGCTGAGCACCTACAAGTTCCCCGGCGACGACATCCCGATCGTTCGCGGCTCGGCCCTGAAAGCCCTCGAAGGCGACAGCGGCGACATGGGCGTTCCTTCGATCATGAGCCTGATGGCCGAGGTCGACGCGTACATCCCCACCCCCGAGCGCGACATCGACAAGCCGTTCATCATGCCTGTTGAAGACGTGTTCTCCATCTCCGGTCGTGGCACCGTGGTGACCGGTCGCGTCGAGCGCGGCATCATCAAGGTCGGCGAAGAGATCGAAATCGTGGGCTTCAAAGACACCACCAAGACCACGGTCACCGGCGTTGAGATGTTCCGCAAGCTTCTCGACGAAGGTCGCGCTGGCGACAACGTGGGCTGCCTGCTGCGCGGCACGAAGAAAGACGAAATCCAACGCGGTCAAGTGTTGGCCAAGCCAGGCTCCATCACGCCTCACAAGAAGTTCACCGCTTCGGTGTACGTGTTGAACAAAGAAGAAGGCGGCCGTCACAAGCCCTTCTTCGCCAACTACCGTCCTCAGTTCTACTTCCGCACCACCGACGTGACCGGCGCCATCAGCTTGCCTGAAGGCACCGAGATGGTGATGCCTGGTGACAACGTGGAGATGACCGTCGAGCTCATCACCCCCGTCGCCATGGACAAAGAACTGCGCTTCGCCATCCGCGAAGGCGGCCGCACCGTCGGCGCCGGCGTCGTCTCCGAAATCATCGAGTGACGACGAGGTTTGCGGCCAAAAGCACGACAAGAATGTCGAAAGACCTCTTGACGAAATGCTCTCGGTCGTGAACAAAACCATCACCAGCGACGTCGAAACCGCTGCTGGTGATGGCTGAAGGTCGTTAGCTCAATTGGTAGAGCTTCGGTTTCCAAAACCGACGGTTGTGGGTTCAAGTCCCTCACGGCCTGCCAGAAACGCTCCCGCGAGGGAGCGTTTCGTTTTTGCGGCAAAGAACCATGTGTTTGGTTCGGGGTCGCCCACCAGGTGGCGAATTGCGGGCGGATTGCCCTTGTCGCCAGCCGTTGCTGCCTTACGTTGACGCCCGATTTGGCTGCCGTGGCGCCAAAGCGGGCAGGGCGTGTAGAGCCCCGGTGGGGGCTGCCCTAAGTGTCGAGACGCAAACCTGTTTTTTCGCCGTTCCCCAAGCTTCGAAACGGCGAAAAAAACGCACCTGCCCCTTTTCAAGGTGCGCCGTTAGGGGTACGGGAAGCGTCCCGCCGCATGCAGCCCGCCCTTGGCGATCGGCTGCCGCAACAATGTTGCGCCTTTGGCGCGGGAGAGGATGTTCGAATGGGTTCGAAACAAACCTGGATCATGGTGTTTTACATCGGCGTCGCCGCCGTCTTCGCGCTGTTCTTCAACAAGGCCAGTGGCGCCTACGGCGAGAAGATCCTCAGCGGAGCCTTCACCTACGGCCACGTCATTGGCTTGGTGCTCGGCGTCGCCGTGGCCGCCATCGCCTACACCAACAAAAAGGCCAACAGCTTCGTGAGCGAAAGCTTCGACCAGCTGGTGAAAGTGGCCTGGCCCACCCGCGACGAGACCAAGTCCAACACCATCGTGGTGGTGGTGTTCTCCTTCATCGCCGCCGGCATCCTCGGCGTGTTTGACTTTGTGTTCTCGACGCTGACGTCGAAGACGTTGTTCTAGTCAACACCCCACGACGACTCCCAACGGCGGTGCCTTGATGCATCCGCCGCAGACCCAGTTTGAAGGACGCGACATGTCGACCGACACAGAATCGCAATCTGAAGCCATCGTTCCCGAGGCCCCCACCGCAGAAGCCATCGAAGCTTCTGAGGCGGCGCAAGAAGCCGAAGCTGCGGCTGAGGCGGCGCCCACAGAGGCCCCCGCAGAGGCCCCCGCAGAGGTGGACGACTCCGAGGCCACTGGCATCGCTTCCGAAAACGCCCCGCAAACCGTGCCCGACGGTGGCAACTTGCAGTGGTTCGCCGTGCAGACCTACTCCGGCTACGAAAACCGCGTGCAAAAAGGCATCGAAGAGCAGGTCAAGCAGCGCGAGATGCAAGACGTCTTTGGTGAGGTCATCATCCCCACTGAAATCGTCGAAGAAGTCATCAACGGCAAGCGCCGCAAGATGAAGAAAAAGGTGATGCCGGGCTACATCCTGGTGCACATGGAGCTCAACGACGAGACCGAATACCTCGTCACCTCCACCCCGAAAGTGTCGGGCTTCGTGGGCGTTCCCAAGAACCGCCGCGTGCCCCCGATGCCAGTGCCCGACCGCGAAGTCGCACGTCTCACCAAACAAATCGTCGAGGGCGTCAAACCTGCCGCCCCCACCGTGGTCTTCGAAGTCGGCGAGTCGGTGCGTGTCACCGAAGGGCCTTTCGAAAACTTCAACGGCACCATCGAAGACGTCAGCCCCGAGAAACAAAAGGTGCGCGTCACGGTGTCCATCTTCGGCCGCTCCACGCCCGTCGAGCTGGACTACTCCCAGGTGCAAAAAATCACCGCAGCCGAAGCGGCCGCGGGCAACTGAACCTTTTCTGTCGACGTCGTCACGGCGACGTCGGCCGATTCACAACCGATCTGATGTGGGAGAGGGGCACCCCCTCGCCGACCACAAGGAGAGAACATGGCAAAGAAAATCTCTGCATACATCAAGTTGCAGTGTCCGGCCGGAAAGGCCAACCCGTCCCCGCCAGTGGGTCCTGCTCTGGGCCAGCACGGCGTGAACATCATGGGCTTCTGCAAGGAGTTCAACGCGCGCACCCAAGACCAACTCGGTCTGAAGATCCCTGTGGTCATCACGGTGTACGCCGACCGCTCCTTCAGCTTCGTCACCAAGTCGCCTCCAGCTTCCATCCTCCTGAAGAAGGCCGCTGGCCTCCGCATGGACGGCAAGCCCGGCACCGGTGCCAACAACCCCGGCAAAGAAAAAGTCGGCAAGGTCACCAAGGCGCAACTGGCTGAAATCGTCGAAGTGAAGAAGAACGACCTCAACTCCTACGACGTTGAAGCTGGCAGCAAGATCATTGCTGGCACCGCACGTTCGATGGGCCTCGACGTCGTCGACTGAGCAAGAAGCTGCACGTGATGACGCTGTGACCGGCACGCGAAAGCGACCGCCGCACAGCCCACGCTGCCTCAGAAAAGGAATCAATCATGGGTAAAAAACTCGGAAAAAAGCGCGACGCAGCCTTTGCGCGCGTTGACCGTGAAAAGCGTTACGAGCTGTCCGACGCCATCAAGTTGGTGAAGGGCTGCAAAACCTCGAAGTTCGACGAGTCTGTCGACGTGGCCATCAACCTCGGCGTCGACCCCCGTCACGCCGACCAAATGGTGCGCGGCGCTGTTGTGCTGCCCCACGGCACCGGCAAAGACGTTCGCGTCGCTGTCTTCGCCAAAGGCCCCAAGGCCACCGAAGCGCAAGAAGCGGGTGCGGACATCGTCGGCGGCGACGACTTGCACGACAAGATCGCCAACGAAGGCTTCCTCGACTTCGACAAAGTCATCGCCACCCCCGACATGATGGGTGTCGTTGGCCGTCTTGGTCGCGTTCTCGGCCCCCGTGGCCTCATGCCGAACCCCAAAGTCGGCACCGTGACCATGGACGTCACCAAAGCCGTCACCGAAGCCAAGGGCGGCAAGATCGAGTTCCGCGTCGAGAAGCAAGGCATCGTCCACGCTCCCATCGGCCGCGTCTCGTTCGAGACCGAAAAGCTTGAAGGCAACCTCAACGCCGTCGTCGACGCCGTGATGCGCGCCAAGCCTGCTGCTGCCAAAGGCACCTACGTCAAGAACATCACCGTGTCTTCGACGATGGGCCCCGGCGTGAAAGTCGACCTCGGCATCACCGGCCGCTGAGCCACGTCCGAGTCGATGAACGTCGACTGAGAGCGCACCCTTCGGGGTGCGCTTTTTGTTTGCGCGACGGCCGGCACGGTGAATGCCGCTGCGGGGGCAGCGTCGTAGCTCGGCCACAGGTGACGACGTCATCGGTGAAGGCGGCCTCCGATTGAGGCTGCAGCAATGGAGGAATGCCATGACCCATCTGACCGATTTGATCGCCAAACTGGATGCCCTGACCGTGTTGGAGTCGAACGAGCTCATCTCCACCATCGAACAGCGGTGGGGCGTCGACGCCCAAAGCAATCGAAACATCAACGTGCCGCAGCCGGACGTGCCCGTGCCGACGACGTCGACCGAGTTTGACGTCGAGCTGACGTCACCTGGGGCGAAGAAAATTCAAGTCATCAAGGTCGTGCGGGAGCTGACGGGTTTGGGGTTGAAAGAGGCCAAGGAGCTCGTCGACGCGGCGCCGAAGGTCATCAAAGAAGGCCTGTCTTCAACCGAGGCCGATGAGGTCAAAGCCAAACTGGAGGCCCAAGGGGCAGAGGTGGCATTGAAATGAGCGCGGACGAAGGCGCAATGTCGAATGACGCCCCCGGGAGACCAGGGGCGTTTTCTTGTGCGGAACGACCTGTATGGTCGCGGCATGAGTGAAGCAGTGTTGTTCAGTCCGTATGGCTCCACCCGTGACTTTGTCGTCGACGGCACGCGTCTGGGCGTCCACCAAATGCAAATGACAGGCGGTGTGGCTGCCTCTCGGTATTGGGCTCAAGTGGCGGTGCCAGGGGTGTTTCCGCGGGTGCGCATCGGCCGTTTGGGGCTGGCATCCGCGGGAACCAGTGCCGATGGACCGTCCGTGCGTGTGGGCCTCCCACTGAAGTTCTCTTGCCGCACCACGGGGTGGGGCTTTTTTGACGACGTGTTGATTCCGGCCATCGCGCAGCGGATTCGCTTGCTCGACGGTCGAATCGAGTTCATCACGCTCGAGCCACAAGAAGACGGCACGACAAGCCTGGAGTTGGTCGTCAATGACGTCGAGGAGCGGTTTGAGTTGGAGGTGGCCATCCAGCTCGTGCACGCTTGGGTGGACGCGCTGGCCGCTCAGGAGGGGCGAACATGGCTTGACGCCGAGCAGGCGATGCGCAGCAAGGGCGCTCAAGGCATGGCGCAACTGGCGATTGAGGACATCGAAACATTGGAGTCGCTCGTCGTCGATGGAACGCAATGGTTGTCGGGGCAGGTGGAGCGCGCCGGAGAGACCCTCGAGGCACGGGTGCAGATGTTGGACGCAGAGAATTCCCAATCGGTGCGACGGGGGACGCTGCGGTTCATCCCGCACGATGGTGACCCGGCGGTGCTGCGCATTGACGCAGCGCTTGAGTTGCCACCGGTTGCAGGCGACCAAGTGCGGTTGGAGCCCGACGACGGCGGCCTGTGGAGCTGGGTAAAGCGCAGATTTGAACTCGTCGTCGAGGATGAGGCCGTCGACGAGGCGTTTTTGATTTTTGGCGAGCCTGAGGTGAAGGCCCTCCTCACCAAAGTACGCCCGTGGCTCTTGGAGTTGGCGTCGGTGCGCGCGAAGGTCGAAGTGCGGCCCGAACAGCTGTTGGTGTCGATTCCGCAGATGTCGGCCGAAGCCGGAAACCTGGGGCGCGCCATCGAGTACGTCGGGTTGCTGTGGCGGGACGTCATCGACGAACAGGAGGGCCGTGCCTTTGAGGCTGACGAGGGCCGCTGATGGAGAAAAACGCACCTGCGGGCGTTCTCCCTCTTGCCGGGGGGATCCAGATGTGAAAGGTGAGGGCTCGCAAAAGAGGTCAGGGCAGCTGCTTTGATCTCTTCCGTGACCGGGGCCTGACGCACAGTGTGTAGACGGCGCTCAGTCGAAGACAGTCGGTCTCCTCAAGGTGTTGGGGAGGTAATCCGAAGCCGCCACGTCGACGCGCAAGCAGAGACATCAAGCTTCAGGCCGGCCGAGACCGAGTACGCGGATTCATGGGTGTGGGTGGTGACGTCGTCGCTTCCTTTGCCTCTTTTCCTCCGCAACTAGATGTACTCGGTTCGGTGACTCCAAAGGGAGCCACCGAGTCATCGCTCGTTGTGCCTCTCGCCGAGGACAGCGGGCAACGCTGCACAAGATGGTCTTGTGCAGTGAAAGGAGAAACCATGAGGCGAAGTGAAAAAGAGGAACAAATTGCGTTCCTCAAAGAAGCCCTCAACGGAGTCGAAGGTCTGGTCCTCACCTCGGTGAAAGGTCTGACCGTCGGCGAAGTGTCGGGCTTGCGTGCCAAAGCGCACGAAGCTGGCGTTCACTTCAAGGTGGTCAAAAACACGCTCGCGAAGAAGGCGACCGAGGGTACCGACATGTCGGTCCTCGCCGACGACTTCAAAGGCGAGACCGCCATTGCCTGGTCGACCGAAGATGCTGTTGCGCCCTTCAAGGTGACTGCCGACTTCAAAAAAGACGTCGAAAAGTTCACCATCAAGGCAGGCTTCAGCTCGGGCGACCGTCTCGACGAGGCTGGTGTGGAGGCTCTCTCCAAACTGCCATCCCTCGACGAGCTGCGTGCTCAACTGCTCGGCACCATTCAAGCCGTTCCTGGCAAGCTCTTGGCCCAAATCCAAGCGCCTGCTCAGCAACTCGCTGGTGTCCTGCAAGCCAAGCACGACAAGGACAAAGAAGCCGCCTGAGACGCGCCGTCGCCGCCTGAAAAGGCATGACGGCGCCCTGGTCAGGAGACGACCTCACCGTCGGAGACCTGGCAACCCACCGCTCAGAGACTTGTCGACGAGCACCCCAAGATTTCTACACCTCAAACATTGGTCGCACGACCACCCTAAGGAGAACCTGTCATGGCAGATCTCGAAAAATTGGCCGAAGAACTCGGTCAACTCACCATCCTCGAAGCCGCTGAACTCATCAAATCCCTCGAAGACAAGTGGGACGTCAAAGCTGCCGCTGGCGGCGGCGCTGTGATGGTTGCTGGCCCTGCTGCTGGCGGCGCTGCGGCTGCTGAAGAAAAGACCGAATTCGACGTCGAGCTCACCGGCGCTGGCGACAAGAAGATCCAAGTGATCAAAGTCGTTCGCGAAATCACCGGTCTGGGCCTCAAAGACGCCAAAGCCCTCGTCGACGGCGCTCCCAAAGTCGTCAAAGAAGGCGTGTCGAAAGCCGACGCCGAAGCCATGAAAGCCAAGCTCGAAGAGCAAGGCGCTTCTGTCGCTCTCAAGTGATGGTGGCGGGCTCGCTTGCCGAGTCCATCATGCAGAGAAAGCGACCCCTCCGCGGGGTCGCTTTTTCGTTCGCCAACGACGACAACCAGAGCTGAGAGAACCAGATGCCAGACTTTGCCTGCGGAACCTGTGGGAAGACCTTCTCGCTGAAACAAAGCGTGCTCGACAAATACCCGGGGTGGACGCCGCGGACCTGCATGGGCTGCAAAAAGAAGGGCGGTGGCAAGCGGTCGTCGTCGAGCTACAGCGGCAAATCCGACCCGGAGAAGGGGCGCAGCTATGCCCGGCGCAACCAGGCGCGCAAACGCAAAGTGTCGGCACCGTCGGCGACCATCGAAGAGAACCTGACGACGACTGAGGTGTTGGCGCGCTACTCCGGCGGCCCGCAAACGGGGCTGTTCACCGACGGCGGCTGCACGCCAAACCCGGGCCCTGGCGGGTGGGGCGTGGTGTGGGTCGAAGACGGCAAGATTCAGCAGCAAAAGCATGGGCACGACGCGTCGACGACGAACAACCGCATGGAGCTGACGGCGATCATTGAGGCGCTGGAGCTCCTCGACGACGACGCTGAGGTGACGTTGTTCTCCGACTCCATGTTGTGCATCAACACGCTGACGAAATGGGCGGCCGGCTGGGAGAAAAACGGCTGGAAGCGCAAGCAGGGTGAGGTGAAGAACCTCGACTTGGTGCAGCGGGCCTATGCGCTGGTGCAGGCGCACCCCAACGTCACGCTGCAGCACGTGAAGGCCCACAGTGGCCAGCTGTGGAACGAGTACGCCGACTCGCTGGCGACGGCGTGGCGGCGCGAAGAGGTGTAGGGCAGGGGACGTTCCCCCGCCACGGATGGCGCCGACTTCGCTGGCGTCGTACACTCCTCCTCTGCGCCAACGTGTGGGCGCAGTTGACCTTCGACAGCGGAAGACGTCATGCACGGCACCGGCGCCCCTCTTGGGCGGTTCTCAGAGGAAGTCCCCACTCAAGCCAAAGAAGACGCTGCGCGCGTGGCGAACGTCTTAAAGCAAGCGCAGCGCATCCTCATCTTGGGGCACGCCGGCGCTGACGGTGACGTCGCCGGCTCGTCGCTGGGGCTTGCGGTTGCACTGTGTGGCGCCGGCAAAGACGTCACCGTCTACAACGAAGAGCCACTGAGCCCAGTGTTCGACTTCATGCCCTTCGCTGCGAAGATGGTGACGACGTTGCCAGACGACGCCACCTTTGACGCCACCGTCGTCGTGGACGCCGCCCGCACCGACCGGTTGGGCAAGCACTTTCCAGACGAAAACAGGCGGGGCACGTACTGCTGGGTCGACCATCACCGCATCGATGTGCCTCCCGGCGACGTCAACTACATCGACCTCACAGCTGCGGCGGTGGGGGAGCAGATCGCTGAAGTCCTCGACGCCATGGGCATCGAGCTCAACCGCGACATTTCCACCTGCTTGTACGCGTCGTTGATGACCGACACCGGCGCCTTTCGCTACGGCAACACCACCGCACGTGCCTTTCGCCTGGCCGCTCGCCTCGTGGCGGCCGGCTGCGACCCCTGGGACATGACGCAAAACCTCTATGAGTCGAACGCCGAGTCGCGTGTGCGCCTCATGGGGCAGGCGTTGACGACGCTGGTGCGCCAAAACGACGGCAAGCTGGGTGTGCTGCAGGTGCACGACGACGACCTCACCGCCGTCAACGCCACCGAGCCCGACGTGCACGGCATCGTGAACCAAGTGCGTGGCATCCGTGGCGTCGAGCTGGCGGTGCTGGTGCGCGGCAACGACGACGGATGCAAGGTCATCTTCCGTTCACGCGGCAACGTCGACGTGCAGCCCATCGCTGAAGCGATGGGCGGCAAAGGCAGCAAGAACGCCGGCAAGGTGATGCTCGACGTCAGCGTCGACGACGGCGTGCAACAGGTGCTCGACCAAGTGGGCCGCTACGTCGACACCATCGAAAAAGAAGATGCCGCATGAGCAGCTGGAACGCTGAAGCCGCCGAATGGTACGCCGAGAAATACGGCGAATACGCCACCAACCGCCTGACCGTGGCGCTGCTCGACCTGCAGGCCCACGACGTCGTCGTCGACGTGGGGTGCGGCGCCGGCCCCGCGTTGCGGGCGGCAGCGTCAAAGGTGACGTCGGGCCGGCTCATCGGCATCGACCCCGTCGGCCGCATGTTGGAGATCGCCCGCGAGCGTGCCGTGGGCCACGACGCCGAAGAACGGCTGGAGTTCGCGAAGGGGAGCGCTGAGGACATCCCCGTCGACGACGACACGGCCGATTGGGTGTTCGCGTTTGATTCGTACGACCACTGGGAGGACAAGGTCGTCGGATTCGAGGAGGTCAAACGCGTCTTGAAGCCGACTGGGACCCTCGTCGTCGTCAAAGACGGTGGTGTTCCGGGGACGAAAGACGGATTTGCCAGTGAAGCAGAGGCGGCCGGGTTTGTCGTCGACGACGCGCGGAAGGTCGACGACGACGAAGAGGGGGTTTCGTTTTTGCTGTGGCTGTGTCGTCAGGGGGAGAAGACATGATTCGGCGCATGATGAGCTTGCCCATGCACGTTGCTGCGCGCATGGCCGACGTCGCCACAGGGCAAGACGCCGTCAACATCGACACCACCTACGAGGTCAAAGGCGGCAGCGCCCAGGCCTGGGTCGACCAGTTCGAGAAGGACCCATCGAAGATCTCGCCCGTCGCCGCCAACTCCCGGCAGGAGGGTGGGGTGCATCGGGGACAGCCGTTTCCCATGGGGCCGGACATCGGCATCGAAATCAAGCAGCAGCACGACAAGCGTCTGCCGGGCGGACGCAAACAGGTGGTGCTCGACGTCGAATACAGTGGCGCCTTTGAAGGCAAAGGCCGCATCACCATCACCGAGCAGCGCAACGGCATGTTGAGCGTGCGGGACGAGTGGAACGACGTGAAGAACAACTCGGTGTTGCCGACGGTGGCGGCACGGGTGGGGCATCCGGCGGTGGCGGGCTTGGGCATCCAGGGCGTCGCCGCTCGGGCGCGGGGCGAGGCGCCCACGTCGGTGCAAGAGCTGGCACAGGGGATTGTGAACACGTCGGCGCTGATGATGACGGCTCCGTTTCGTCTGATGTTCGGAGGGCGATGATGCGAGGGCTCGACTTGCAGACAGCGTCGTCGACTTCTGAGCGGGCAGCGAACGCCGTGAAGAAGCTGTTTTTGGCGCTTGGGCGCAACCAGCTCGACAAGGCCGCCGAGCAGCTGACGAATCCGGTGCAGCTGTTCGGCCGCGACGTCACCCACGAGGTGTGGACGTCGTCAGGGCTCGATGCCACCCTGGGCGGCCCCCTGGCGAATCTGTTGGAGCTGGAGGAGGGCGCACTCGACTTGCAGCTGGTGCGCGACCTCATTGGGGTCGACGTCACCGATGCCGACCGGGTGTTCTTCGCCACGACGCAAGTGAACGACAACCCTGTGACCTACGGCGTTGTCGTCGAAGAACTCGAGACGTCAGCGTCGGTGCGTGCGCTGTTTGACCCACTGCCGTTTCGAGAGTGGGCGCTGGGCGGGCAGAACGCCTAGGGCGTCCACCTGTCACGCAGCTTGAGGCCCGGCAGTTCGATCAGCTGGCGCAACAGAGCGGCCAGCGCACAGGACAAGGCCCCAGCGAGGAAGAACGAGGAGGGGAACGAGACAGACCGCGCGATCCAGTGCGATGCCATCCAGTGGATGAGGTACAGCGCATAGGCGTGCTCGGCCAGCCAGGTGGCACCCGGGATGCCGGGCTGGCGTCCTCGCTCGACGAACCCGACGCCGCTGGCGATCCAAGCCGCGACCGCGACGTAGACCAGCGGAAACTGCAACACGTAGTTGAAGACCGTCTGCCGCTCGACGCCTTTGGCGGTGTGGCCCGTCCAGTCGGGGAAGAGGGCTGCGGCGAAGAAGGCGAATCCGACGACGAGCAGTGGCGTCGCGAAGCGCTTCACCCAGGCCTGAAAGCCAGACCAGTACACCTTGAGGTAGGCCAGCCCTACGCCGACGATGAGGCCGTCGAAGCGGAGGTGGGTGGGCACGTAGTAGTCGCCGAGAAAACTGTTGTAGCGGGCCTTGGCGACCTGCTCCATCGCCATCCACCGCAACACGGGGGAGGCGAGCACCAGGCCGACAAAGACCACGATGAGCGCGGTGCGCGACCGCTTGCCGACGAGGCCACCGAGGAGCAGCAGGAGCGGGAGCACCATGTAGAAGTGCTCCTCGATGCACAGCGACCACGACAGAAGCCAGGCGTGGGGCGCGGTGTAGTTCTGCAGGAAGAACACCATCTCCAGGGTGTGGGAGACCGCCTTGGGGTGGGTGTAGAGGTGAAAGGCCAACACCACGTAGTACAGCGGCAACGTGCGCAACCAGCGTCGCGCCCAAAACCGCCCCAGACGGATGCTGCCGGTCTTCTTGTACTCCTTGAGCAGTTGCCCGCCGATGAGCCAGCCCGACAACACAAAGAAGACGTCGACGCCGAGGTAGCCGCGCAGCCCGAACCACTTGGCCCACGCCGGCGTGCCCGGCATGTGGCGGTAGTGGTGCGCCATCACCAACAAGATCGCCAGCGAACGAAGCACGTCGAGAAAAGCGATGCGGCGGTGGGCGGGCGCTGCGGTTGTTTGGGAAGACATAACGGCCGTGGCGAGGGGAGAGAGGCGTCGTCTACGTCATGCGCGGAGGGCTGCCAAGGCAGCTCTCGCACCGAGGTCGGTGCCGATGCGTGTTGCAAACCGACGGCAAAGACTGCACACGACGCTCATGGGCAGACGGCGCAAGCAGAACGACTCTGGTGCAGAAGGCATCCTCCTCGTCGACAAACCGGCAGGGCCAACGTCGTTCGACGTCGTCGCCCGCATGCGTCGTGCGCTCGGCACGCGCGCCATTGGCCACACCGGCACCCTCGACCCGCTCGCCGAAGGCCTGATGGTGGTGTTGGTGGGCAAGTACACCAAGTTGTCAAACGTGCTCACCGCCGACGACAAGCACTACTTGGCGCGCATCGATTTCGGCACGTCGACGACGACCGACGACGCTGAAGGTGACGTCGTGGCGTCGGCAAGTCCGGCGGGGCTCGACGAAGCGGCCGTGCGGCAGGCTCTCGCCACATTCGTCGGCGAGGTCGAGCAGACGCCGCCGGCATTTTCGGCCATCAGCGTCGACGGCGAGCGGCTGTATGAAAAGGCGCGCCGGGGCGAAGAGGTCGACGTGCCCACCCGCCAGGTGCACATCCACAAATTGGAGTTGGTGTCGTTCGTGCCGGGCGACGACGACAACGCCGCCGTCGCCATGGTCGACTGTCACGTGTCAAAGGGCACCTACATCCGCGCCATCGCCCGCGACGTCGGTGCCAAGCTCGACGTGCCCGCCCACCTGGGGGGATTGCGTCGCACGCGCGCCGGCGAATACGACGTCGCCGAGGCGCTCGCCCTCGACGTCCTCGAGGAGGAGGGCAGGGCGGCTGCTGCATTGCAGGCGGGGCCGTCGGCGGTGAAGGGCATGGCCCTCGTCGACGTCGACGCCCGTGAAATCGCCAAACTCCGACAAGGGCAGAAGTTGTCGCAAGGCCACCGCAAGCAGAAGCTCGACGACAACGCAGTCGCGCTGGCCGTGTCTGGCGACGACATCATCGCCCTCGTCGAAGGCCACAAGGGCGCACTGAAGCCCAAACGTGTTCTGCCGCCGCGGGCGCAGCCGACAAATGAGCACCCGGCAAATGAGCAACCATCGCCACAGCCTCAACCCTCACCGACGTCGACGACGTCTCACTCGGAGCCCGCCATGAGCAACGCAGACCAAGACAGCCTCATCCTCGTCGACGAGGCCGACCACGTCGTCACCGTGACCATCAACCGTCCCGCGTCGCGCAACGCGCTCAGCCGCCCGACGTTGGACGCGCTGTGCGATGCCATCGACGCCATCGCCCCACGTCGTGACGTTCGCGCCGTCATCTTCACCGGTGCCGGCGACAAAGCCTTCTCGGCCGGCGCCGACCTCAAAGAGCGGGCGGGCATGTCGCCGGAGCAGACGCGTGCCATGGTGCGCCGCATTCGCACCACCATGGACCTCGTCGAGCGGCTGCCCATGCCGACCATCGCCGCCGTCGACGGCTTCGCCTTTGGCGGCGGGTGTGAGCTGGCGCTGGCGTGCGACATGCGGGTGCTGGGCAAGAGCGCCATCATCGGCCTGACCGAGTGTGCGCTGGGCATCATTCCCGGCGCTGGGGGCACCCAGCGCCTGCCGCGGTTGGTGGGCGTGGCCAAAGCCAAAGAGCTCATCTTCACCGCCAAACGGATGTCGGCCGACGAAGCCCTCGCCATCGGCCTCGCCAACCGCGTCGTCGACGCTGGCACTGCCGTCGACGCCGCCAAAGCTTTGGCAGAGGAGATCAAGAAGTGCGCGCCCATCTCGGTGGAGACGGCGAAGGCGGCCATCGACGGCGGACTCGGCATGGGCATTCAGGAGGGCCTGCTGCTCGAGTCGCGCGCGTACGAGGTGACGTTGTTCACCGAAGACCGCATCGAGGCGCTGGCGGCGTTCAAAGAGAAGCGTCCGCCTGTGTTTCAGGGGAAATAGCAAGGTGTCCGCTGAGCTTGCGCTCAGCAGCAGCAGCCAGAGCCGAAGAGCCCCACATCGACGACAACAAGCGCTTGCTGCATCTTTGCAGAGGCCGTCGCATGTGCTTTTGGGCTGTACGCTTTGTGGGTTGGCGCTCGCGCGGGCCCTGCGTTTGGAGCGTCGGCCGAGGCCGCTGCGAAGCATCGTCGTCGGCAAGCCTTTGTGGCACGTGTTGTCCCGCGACACGTCAGATGCCGTCGATGCGTCACGGGAGGACGGGTCGTGCTTCACTTGTGTCGGGGGGCTTCAGTTGTGCAACCCTTCGCTGCAAAAACGCTGCTCCCGCCGGCTTGGGTCAGGAGGCATGGTCGTCGCTGTCGCTTCGGTGACGCATCCAAAAACACATAGGACGACCCATGAACGCCTTCATCAAACACACTCTCCTTATCTCAGCCGCGGCCTTCGCTCTCGTCGCTGCCGCTTGCGGCGTGCCGCCCGCAGAGGGCGACATCGACGCCATGGCGGAGCCTCGCATCAGCGACGTGAGTGAGCTGGACGACTTGTCTGCAGCTGGCCTGGTGTCGCAATTCACCAGTGGACAGGCCCAGTCTTGCGCAGCGACGGCGTCGTCGAACCCCGGTGTCAATGCATCCCCGTACAGCAACCACACCGTGCTGTTCTCGATGAACACGCCTGTGCCGTTCCCTGAGACGCTCGACAACCTCGCAAACATCTGTGAGCAGCAGTGCGGCGGGGATGTGCTCGGAACCACCACCTACTTCATGGGCCCAAGCTTCTTCGGTCAAAACGCATACTTGCAGATTGTGTTTTGTGGCTGAAGCTCAGTGCTTGGCCTCGACGACGAACGCAGGAGGGGGAGCGCCTCTCCTGCGTTTGTTTTCAGCGTTGGAGCAATTTGTCTTGCGTGGAGACGGCCGTTGTCAGAGCCCGACTCGCACAAAAGAAAGCGCTTCGTTGCCATTTGCTTGCCGTGAAAAGCCCCGCCGAAGAGCGGGGCTTTTTGCTGCTGCATCGGCGACTACGACTCGCTCGCCGCCGCCTTGGTCGCCGCCTTCGACGACGGCGGCAGACGCACCTCGTCGTCGACGATGACCCGCGCATACGACGCGTAGCGCTGCAGTTTGCGCAGCACCCGGGCGTGGATGCAGTCGTCGGTGCCGTCGTCGTAGGGCACGCCCGTGAGCTTCTCCAAGGCGTCTTCGAGGCTGTCGGTGGTGGCGACTTCAAACGTGCCATCTTTGCAGGCGTCAACGACCTCGTCGTCGAGCATGAGGTCGCGCACGTTCGACGGCGGCAGCAACACCGTTTTCTTCGGCATGGCGCCGTCGTTGCCGTCTTGTTCGTGCAGCAGCTTGCAGACCCTGAAGTAGCCCTCGATCTTCTCGTTGACGCCGCCGACGGTTTGCACGCGTCCACGTTGGTCGATGCTGCCGGTCATGGCGATGTCTTGGCGGATGGGCACCTCGGCCAGCGACGAGAACAACGCACATGCCTCGGCGAGCGAAGCGGAGTCGCCGTCGATGTCGGAGTAGTTCTGCTCCATGCAGATGGTCGCGGCCAACTTCAGCGGCGTGTCGTCGCCGAAGCGGTCGGTCATGATGCCGCGCAAGATGAGCGTGCCCTTGCTGTGCAGCGGCCCACCCAGCTCGATTTCGCGTTCGATGTCGAGGATCTCGCCTGCTTTGCCGGCACCGGTTCTCGACGTGATGCGCACCGGCATGCCGAATGCGTAGCGTCCGACGTCGAGGACGGTGAGGCCATTGGTTTGCCCCACGACGCTGCCTTCGGTTTCGATGGTGACACGCCGGCAGGCGATGTCTTCGTGCATGCGCTGCTCGAGAAAGCCCTCGCGTTCTGCGCGCGCCGTCAACGCCTGGTTCACGTGCTCGCGCGCGATGTGCCCGTCGCCGGCTTTGCCTGCCCAGAAGCTGGCCTCGCGCAACAAGTCGGCCATCCAGCCGAAGCGCGTCGTCAGCTTCTCTCGATTGTGGCTGACGCGAGCGGCGTGCTCGACGACGCGGGCCACGCCCGACGCTGCCACCGGCAAGAGTTTCTCCTCGTGGGCAAGGCCGACGAGAAAGCGCAGGTAGCGCTGAATGCGGTCGGGGTTGCGGTCCATGTCGAGGTCAAAGTCGACCTTCACTTTGAACAGCTTTTGAAAGTCGGGGTCGCCGCGCGAGAGGTCGTAGTACAAATCCGGCGTGCCGATGAGCACCACCTTCAGCTGCAAGGGCACCGGCTGGGGCCGCAGCGTCGACACCATCACCATGCGCCCGGGTTCGCCGGGGTCGTCGAGCTCGACTTGGTGGTTCTTCAGGGCGCGCTTGATGCCTTCCCACGCCGACGCCTCGCGCAGCAGGTCAAGCGCTTGCAACAGCAGGTACCCGCCGTTTGCCTTGTACAGCGCGCCGGCTTTGATGCGGGTGAAGTCGGTGACGGTTTCGCTGCCGCGAATCTTGTGCTCGATGCGGCCGATGAGGTTCGCCAGCGTCGGATGCGTCTCGCTGACGACGGGCGCGCCCTCTTCGGTTTGCGTGATGAACACGTTCACGCGGTAGCGCAACAGGGCCGGCTCGTCGTGGTCGGAGTCTTCTTCCTCCATGCGCAGCCGTTTGGCGGCCGAGTGGTGGGCGCTCACGCCTTGGCCTTCGCCTCCCTCTTCTTCGCCGCTGGGCTCGTCGGGGGCCAGGCGCCGCAGACGCGACAGCACGTCTTGCTGCATCTCATTGAGGTGCTTTTCGAGACGCACATATGCGTCGTCGCCCACCGCCTCTTTGATGTCGGCGTGGGCGTTTTGAAAGAGCGGAGAGATGACTTGGTCGGCCGTCTCTTTCGCCAGGTTCTCCAGTGCCTCATCGGTCTCGCGCTCGACGACACGCACCTTGCGCACCGCCTCTTCGAGGGCGCCCTGCAGCTCCTCGGCCGACGCCTCCAGCTCTTGTTTTTGTTCGGGCGTCAGCGCTTCGTACGCCTCCTCCGACATGGGCTGGCCCTCTTCGTCGGCGACGCCGAGCGAGATGGCCGACCCCATGCGCGACAAGATGAAGCCGACTTTGGCGGCGTCTTCTTCAACCGGGCCAAGGATGGCGGCGGTGCGCTCCTCATGCAGCAGGTCGAGTTCGTTGCGCCGCTGCAGGTAGCCGTCGTCGTCAAAGGCCTTCTCGAGGAGGTTGACGAACTGATCTGTGAGCGCGTCGTAGATCCGCTTCACCTCGGGGCCCGACTTGGGAGGCACGCTGATGGCGTGGGGACGGTCGCGATCGTCGAAGTTGTACAGCAGGATCCAATCGTCAGGCGTCTTCTCCGACGACGCCTGTTTCTCCACCTCGGTGCGCACCGTCGACGTGCGCCCGGTGCCCGAGGCCCCCACCACGAAGATGTTGAACCCACGGCCTTGAATGCCGAGGCCGAGCTCCAACGCGTTCAACGCGCGTTCTTGGCCAAGGGCGCCTGGGCGTCCGTGGTGGTTGTCTTCGTCGTTGGCGACGGCCTCGACGTCGAGGGTGCTCTCATCAAGGTACCAGCGCAGCTCTTCAGCAGAGAGAGTCTTGGGCATGTGCATGTGCTCCACAAAGCATTGGATTCAGCAGGACGCACACCTTCTGCCGATCCACACACAAGTTGCAAGCGCGCACTGTTTTGACGTCGAAGATGACCGCCCGACGGGCGCCTCACCCGTCGTCAACGGGGGTCACACCCGGCCGGGTTTGGTCTGGGAGCCAGGCCCATTGAAGCTGAACCGGCGGATGACCACGCCGCCCGGCAGCAAATCTTCAGCGGCTTCACGCAGGTAGAACCGCACCACGGCGAAGCAGGCGTCTTCGGTGATGTCGGAGTCGGCCGGCGCCGCCGCCTCCTCGATGAACCGCACCTGCACCACCTCTGACTCGACGTCGTGCAAGCAGAGGGCACACAAGTCTTGCGGGCTGGGCTGGCGGCGCACGCGCACGTCGATGCCGTCGAACTCAACACGAATGAGGGGCCAGCGTGAGCGCTCGTCGTCGAGGATGTCGAGCACGAGGGGCAGGGCGCGGGAGGCGAGCAGCGCGTCGAGCACCTGGCGCTCAGACGCATCCAAGTGCTGGGCCTCGCAGGCGCGCTTGGCTTCTCTGCGTTGGGCCAGCCCCAAAGGCGCAATGGGGGTGCGTTTGTGGATCCACTCGCTCATGCAGCTCTCAGTTGCCCCCCGGCGTTGTTCTGCGTTCTTCTTCGGCCGTCACCATGACGGGTTTAGCCGTTGTCGTCGAGGGGGTCGACTTCACGATTCTTGCCGCGCGTGCGTCGTTTCTTGGTGCCGCCGGGACGGTGGGCCCGGCGCTGTTCCATGACGTAGTCCATCAATTTGTCGACGTACGACGTGATGGGCGGACACATGATGCCGGTGCCTTCCAGCAGCGCCAACGTATTCGTGGAGTTGTAGATGGCGAGGTGGTTCAAGTAGTCGACGGCTTGGGCCTGGGATTTGGCGAAGCGCTTCACCACCGGCGCCCGCAGCAAACGCTTGGCGACGCCGTAGTTGATGCGCACCTTCGACAGCTTTTTGCCCGCCTTGGCGGCGATGAGCTCGTACACCTTGCGCGACGACAGCGGGTTGGGGTCAGACAAGTGAAAGGTCTTGCCCACCGCACGCGGGTCTTCGGCCAGCGTCGCTGCCGCCTTGGTGACGAAGTCGACGGGCACCAGGTTCAGGGGGGCCACGCCGTCGCCCGGCAGAGGCAGCGGCACCGACACCGGGCTGGTCACGATGAGCATGCCCATGTTGTAGATGCCATCAAAGCGGTCGATTTCGCCCGTCTGGCTGTCGCCGACGACGATGGCGGGGCGCAGCACCGTCACCGGCACCTGGCTGGAGGCCGCCTGCACGGCTTTTTCGGCCTGGTATTTGGTGCGTTCGTAGTGGTTGCGAAAGCCCTGGCCCTCGTCGAGGTCTTCTTCGGTGATGACGCCGATGCGATCGCCCGACACGTAGCACGTCGAGAAGTGCACGAAGCGCTGCAGCTGTTTGAACTCTTGCGCCAGCATCAACATGTTGCGGGTGCCGCCGACGTTGACACGCTCGGCGTCGTCTTCGCTGACGCCCAAATAGTGCAGGGCAGCGAGGTGAAAGACGTGGGTGACCGTCTCGCAGAGGTGGTCGATCTCGGGCCCGCTCAGCCCCAAATCCATCTTGGCGACGTCGCCCGAGAGAATGCGCACCCGGCGTTGGTGGGTGGCTGGCAACTCCCGCACATAGGCCTCAGCGTCGGCGCGAAACTTCTCTTGCACCAACAAGGTGAGCTTGGTGCTTGGGCGTTGAATGAGCACCCGCTTCGCCAGGTTCTTGCCGATGAACCCTGGGTACCCCGTCAAAAACACATGACGCATGCGAGCGCCGGTGTTCTTCTTGCCGGACGCTTTTTTCGACTTCGATTTGGCCTTGCTTTTGGCGTCAGACGTCGGGCCCTTTGTGGAGGGGCTCTTTGGGGGTGAGTCGGTGGACGTCGCAGCCATACGTCTTCTCCAAGTGGCGGCGCCGACGTCGGCGCGCAGGTGCATGCATAGCGCACCCTGGGCACGGGCCCAACCGGTTGTCAGAGCAAACTGGACCCATCGAGCGCACCGCGCATCCGCCAGACGTCGTACCGGCGGGCTGGGGCCGCATTCCCGCCTTTGCAAAGTGCGTCTTCGAGGCTAGCGTCCGCGGCGATCGGCTGGCGTTCACGCAGCCGCCCATTTTTGACCCTGCCGGCGTCCGTTGACGACCGCAGACCCCGACACGAGGCCCCCATGCAACGCATCGCGCTCTTCACCCTCCTCGCGCTTGTGGCGCTCCCCGCCGCCGCTCAAGACGCTGCGGCCCCCGCCGAAGCTGCTCCTGCAGAGGCCGCTCCCGCCGCACCCGCTCCCGACGCTGCGAAAGCAGACGAAGGCAAAGCAGACGAAGGCAAAGCTGAAGAAGCCAAGCCAGCAGAAGCTCCTGCTGAAGACGCCAAGCCTGCAGAAGCACCTGCTGGCGACGAGAAAAAAGAAGTCGCTCCCGACGCTGCCGCCACCGACGCAGCAGCCGCTGACGCTCCTGCGAGCGAAGCCCCTGCGACTGAAGCTCCTGCCGAAGCGGCGCCCGAGCCCACCACCATCTCTGTGAGCTCCAACCCTCTCGGCCGCGTGTTTCTCGACGGCAAAGACACCGGCCTCGACACGCCCCTCGTCGACCACGCCATCGAGCCCGGCACCCACACCTTGAAGGTGGTGGAGGCCGCCACCGGCCGTGAAAAAGCCGTCACCTTCCACCTTGAAGCTGGCAACAACCTCAACTTGAACCTCAACCTGCCTGAGCTTGAGAAGCCCGCCACGCCGGTTGCCGACGCAGGCGACAAAAAAGACGGCGACAAAGCCGACGCCAAAACCGGCGACGCCGACACCGCCGGCCCTGGTGCCGCCCCCGCCCAAGACGACTGGACGTGGATGACCGTTGCGGGCTGGTCGGGCCTCGGCCTCGGCGCCATGGGCCTGCTCGCCGGCACCGTGGTGTTGACCTCGCAGTTCTCCGACGGCACCGATGCTCCTCTTGGCTTCGGCCTCTTCGGCGCCGGCGCGGGCTTGGTGCTCGGCGGCGGCGTGCTCATCTACCTCGACAGCGAGCTTGGCTCCGACGAGGGCGAAGCTGCAGGTGCTGCGGGCGAAGCCGAGTCGGCTTGGGTCCCCTTCCGCGGCCTGCGCTGACCGCGTCGTCGTTCACGAAGCGACCCACGACAAAGCGGCCCTCTGGGCCGCTTTCGTGTTGAGGGCGGATGGTGGGCTCGCGCCATCTACGCCGTGAGCGTGGTCCACAGCTGCTGCACCTTGTCGCGCAGCTCGTCTTCGCCCGCATCATTGTCGACGACGTGGTCGGCACGGGCCCGCTTGTCGGCCAGCGGCATCTGACTGTCGATGCGGGCTTGGGCTTGGGCTGCGGTGAGGTCGTCGCGCGCCATCACCCGCTGCAGCTGGGTCTCGGGCGACACCGCCACCAACACCGTTGCGGCGAAGGTGTCGTCGAGGTTGTTCTCAAAGAGCAGCGGCACTTCGTACACCATGTGGCGGAGTCCGTCGGCGATGCCTTGTTGCACCCGCTCCATGAACAGCCGTCCGACCTCCGGATGCACGATGCCGTTGAGTGTCTGGCGGGCCTCGTCGTCCGAGAACACCCGCTCGCCCATGGCGGCGCGGTTGAGGGTGCCGTCGTCGAGGAGCATGTCTGCGCCAAAAGCGTCGACGATCTGTTGTAGGCCCTGACTGCCAGGCGCCACTGCTTCACGGGCGAGCACGTCCGCGTCGACGACGGTGACGCCTTGTTCACGCAGCAGCCGGGCGACTGTGCTCTTGCCGCTGCCGATGCCGCCGGTGAGTCCGAATACCTGCAAAGCGTCCTCCGAGGACATGAGAATGGGCGGCGTCAATGCCGCCGTGTCGTCGTCAACTAGCACAAATCTGGATCTGTCGGAATCAATCGCGTCCATCACGCTTTTGCCGTGTGCAAGACGACCCAACAGCGCTAGGGTCCGCGCACTTGAGCCACGGTTTGGTCGGCTGGCTCAGTTGTCAGAGAGAAACAGCATGAGTGCGTCACCGTCTTTTGCATCCTCAATTGTCCGCCGTGTGCGACGTACGATGACGTCGCCGGCCGTTGGCGCCGCACTGGTGTCGTCCCTCGTGGTGGGCGTCTTCTTGTGGCAGCCCTCCGCCGCCAACAGCGCCGGCGTGCAGAACCACAACTTCATCGGCGCCGCCAGCTGCCGGTCGTGCCACGAAGTCGAGTTCGACAAATGGGCCGCCGGGCCCCACGCCCGTGCCCTCAGCAGCCTCTCCGACAAAGACCAAAAAGACGCCCGCTGCCGCTCGTGCCACACCATGGTGCCCGGCGCCGAGACCCAGAAGCTTGAAGGCATCCAATGCGAGTCGTGCCACGGTGCCGGCCGGTACTACGCCAAAGAAAACGTCATGCGCGACCGCGAGTTGCGCGAACGTCTGTTGCTGACGGCACCGACGGAGCAGACCTGCCTCCGCTGCCACACCGACTCCAGCCCATCGATGACGCCGTTTGACTACAAGTCGGCTTTGGAGCGGATCCGCCATTGGCCCGACCCGTCCACCGACGCGAAGTAGGTATACTTCCCACGCTGCCCGCGCAGGCTTCGCCCAACGCCTCGCTCGCAGGAGACTGCATGGACCCGTACCAAAGCGAAGACCCCACCCCAGGCCCCCAAGCGCCCGCTGCCACGCTGACCGGTCTTGACCTCGTCACCGACCGCTTTTGGCGCTTCTTTTGTTCACTGCGTTTGACGTTGGTGGTGCTGCTGACGCTCGGCTCGGGCTGCGTCATCGGCATGGTGTTCGATCAGACCAAATCCTACGCAGAGCACAAAGCAGAGTGGGGCGACGGAATGCGCTCGCGCATTTACGACGTGCTCGAGTTCTACGACGTCTTCCACAGCTGGTGGTTCGGCATCACCGTGGTGGTTCTCGCCCTCAACCTCATCGCCTGCAGCTTCGAGCGTCTGCCCAAGATTTGGATCGACATCCAAAACCCGCAAAAAGAGCTCACCGACGCCCAGCTCCGCGGCATCAAACACCTCTACAAAAACACCCTCACCAAAGAGCAACTCGCCAAGGCCAAGGGCATGGTGGCCGACTGGTTCGGAGGCGCCCCCGTCGTCGAGAAGAACGGCGAGACCTTCAGCTTCTATGAGCGTCACCGCTACGCCCGCACCGGCGTGTACATCGTGCACATTTCGCTGCTGTTCGTGATGTTTGGCAGCATCTACGTCACCTACAACGGCGTCGACGGCATGATGATGATCGTCGAAGACACCAAAGGCCAGCACGTGCGCGCCAAGGGCCCGGGCGGTCTCAACTACAGCATGGACTTGGGCTTCGAGGTCAAATGCACCGACTTCCGCCTCAAGACGTTTGTCAACGGCGCCCCGATGGAGTTCGAGTCCGACCTCGAAATCTACGAGCCCGACGCCTTGGTGAACCCCGTCGTCACCAAGACCATCCAGGTGAACGACCCGCTCGAATACAAGGGCTACACGTTCTACCAGGCGTCGTACAACCCCATCCCCGGCGACCAGCAGGTGCAGCTCGACATTTGCCCCCGCCCGACGACCGAGGCCGAGCTGCCTGTGTACGACGCCTGCAAGAGCGACGCGCGCAACATCCATCAGCTGTCCATCGGCGACAAGGTGCGCATGCCCGACGGCACGAGCTTCGTGCCCCTCGAAATCACCCAGCAGTTCAGGGGCCTCGGCGCGGCCGTCAAGGTGCAGAAGATCAGCAGCACCGGCGAGGTCACGTCCTTTGTCGTGTTCCGCAACTACCCCGAGTTCGACAACGGCGTGCGCCGCGGCGAATACGTCGTCGGCTTCCGGGGCTTCGACCAGCAGTACGCCACCGGCGTGCAAGTTGGCAAAGTGCCGTTCATCAATGTGGTGTTCGGCGGTTTCTTGTTCATGTTTGTCGGCATGTTCATGGCGTTCTTCATGAGCCACCGCCGCTACTGGATGCGCATCCGCAAAGTCGACGGTGACGACGACAAATACGTCTTCGAATACGCCGGCGCCGCCCGTCGCCACCAATACGCCTTCGAAGACGAATTCAACGGCAAACAAGACGAACTCATCGCCGCTTTCGGCAAAGAAGAATCCAAGGCCGACCGCGCCCGCCGCCTGCGTGAAGAGCGCAAGCGGGCGAAAGAGGCCAAGAAAAAGCGCGACGCCCAAAGCTGAGCGCCCACCCGCGGTCGAATTCATCGAGTTCGGCCGCACCTGAGCCGCGGCTCAGGCGAAGATGCTAGAGTGGGGCATCTGGCAAGCCCGGCCAGACCCCGACAAACCCACGAAGCCGTCGCGAACGGCAGCAGGCCGCCCAGCCTGTCGTGACCAGGAGAGCCTCTATGGCGAGCACCAGCTGGTACAACTTGTGCGCCGTTGCCTACTTCGCAGCGCTGTTCCTCTACATCCTGAACTTGTCGATGGACTCGGCGAAAATCCGCCGCACAGCCACCGTCACCGCCTGCGTCGGCTTTTTGCTGCAGACCATGGGCTTGGTGTTTCGTTGGATGGAGGCCGGCGCCGTCGAAATCGCGGCCGTCGAGCGCGCCCAAGACATCCACCTCGCCAAGGACTCCATGGCGTACTTCGTCATCTACACCCAGCACCCGCCGTGGTCGAACCTCTACGAAATCATGGTGATGATGGCCTGGGGCCTGGTGCTGGTGTTTCTCGTCAGCGAGGTGAAGTTCCGCATCCGCATCGCGGGCATCGCCGCCTTGTTGATGGCGCTGTTGTCGTTCGGCATCGCCTCGCTCACCACCGACGCCACCATCTCGCCGCTGGTGCCTGCGTTGCAGTCGTGGTGGATTCACATCCACGTCATCTCCTCCACCGTCGGCTACGCGTCCATCACCGTCGCTGCCGCAGCCTCGGTGTTGTTCTTGGTGGCCGCCAAAGAGCGCAGCAGCATCACGGGCTTCGCCGGTGGCACCATGATCGGCGCAGGCATCATCCTGCTGATCCTGGGCCGCTTCGACGAGGTCTTCCGCACCGGCGCCTACAAGATCAAACTGCTCGGCGTCGACCGCGAAGGCGACCTCACCCCCCTGGGCATGATGCAGGGCGGCGCGTTCAAGACGTGGTACGAGCCGAGCCCGGGCGTGGGCATCCTGCTCATCATCGCCATCGTCTTGGCCCTCGCGGGCGGCATCGCCGTCTTCTCGCAGCGCCGCAAAATGGCCGACGCCGACAACGGCGCGCCCACCGGCTGGGCCAAGGCCCTGTACCTGGCGTCCTTCGGTGCCACCACCGCGCTGCTCGGCCTCATCCTGTTCAACGACCTCAACGGCGCCAACGTCGTGCCCGCTGAACTGCGTGCGGCCCTCGAGCCCAAGATCGCCCAGGGCTACACCATCCCCGCCATCGACACCTGGAAGTTCGCCATCCAGTCGAACCAATGGGATTTGGCCCTGTTCTCCATCGTGTGGTTCGGCCAGTTCTTCGGTGCGGTCACTGTGCTGCAGCCGGCCAAAGTGCGCACCATGATTCCCGAGCCCAAGAGCCTCGACCGCGCCGCCTACTACATCATCCTCGTGGCTTGTGCGCTGCAGACCGTCGTGCTCGTCACCGGCGCGTTGTGGGCGCACTACGCCTGGGGCCGCTACTGGGGCTGGGACCCAAAAGAAACCGGCGCCCTCGTCGTGTGGATCGTCCTCTTGGCCTACCTCCACGCCCGCACCACCACTGGTTTGGCAGGCGTGCCTGCGGCCATCATCGCGGTGTTCAGCTTCTTCGTGATGATTGCGGGCTTCCTCGGCGTGAACCTCGGCTGGTTTGCCGACGGGCTGCACTCCTACGGGTCTGCGTAGCGCCTCATCAACGGCAGAATCGTCGACGCCCCGCCTTCTGCGGGGCGTTGTCTTTTGGTGTTGAGTTCGGCAGCAAGATACCCTGCACCGAAGGAGCCAACCGTGGCCAACGACGTCGACCCCCAAGCAACCCCTCCTGCCGCACCGGCGCAAAAGCCGAACATTCGGGTGCGGGAGCCGTCGTTCATGCTGTCGGCCCCGACGCTGGCGCACTGTCCACCGCCCGTGGGCCGTGAAGTGGCGTTCATCGGCCGCTCCAATGTCGGCAAGAGTTCGCTGTTGAACATGCTGATGATGCGCAAAGGCCTGGTGAAGGTCTCGAAGACGCCCGGCCGCACCCGCGATTTGAATTTCTTTCGCTGTGACCTCCTCGTCGACGACGACGCATACCCCATCACCGTCGTCGACCTCCCGGGCTACGGCTACGCGCAGGTCAGCAAAAAAGAACGCGCCCGCATCGGCCGCATGCTCACCGAATACGTCGACGGCCGCGACGGCCTGGGGGCTGTGTGCCAGCTCTTTGACATCCGCCATGCGCCTTCTGAAGAAGACCGGGAGGTGTTCGAAGGGCTGCGCGAAGGTGGGTTCGCGCACCTCCTCGTCGCCACCAAAGGCGACAAACTGAAGTCGGGCAAGCGCGGCGAGGCCCGCAAAGCGCTTGCCAAGCGGCTGGGGGTGAGAAACACCGACGTCGTGGTGACGTCGTCAGAGTCGTTCGAAGGCCGCGACACCTTGTGGCAGCGCATTCTGAAGCAAGCCACGGTCGTCAGCGCCGACCTCGACGAGGACATCGCTTGAAACGTTCACTCCTCGCCTTGGTGGTCGCGTGCGGCGTGTTGACGTCGTCGTCGACGTGGGCCGGCAGGGTCGACGCGGTTGCCGCATCGGTGGGGCGGCAGGTGGTGACCCTCAGCGAGGTCGACCTTGAAGCCCGCATCGTGCTGGTGCGCAAGGCGGGCGAGACGGGGTTGCACGCCAGCCTCGACAACCGGCTGCGGCAAAAGGTGCTGCAGTTCGTCGTCGTGCAAATGCTGTTGGCGCAAGAGGCACGACGCCGCGGTGGCATCTCCGTCGACGAGACCGACGTCGACCACGGTGTGGCCCAGCTGAAAGACGCGTTCATCGCGCCCGACAAAAGCTACCCACGTCTGTTGGCGAAGGCGGCGGCCACCGACGAAGACATCCGCGCCATCGTCCGCCGCGACCTGCGGGTGCAGGCGTTTTTGCAGCAAGCGCTGCCGGGCCTGTCTGACGTCGACGACACGTCGGTGCGTGCGTATTTGGCGGCGCACCCTGAACTGCAGGGGCCGACGGCAGACGGCCAGGCGCGAGAGGCTGTGCTCAAAGACGTGCGCGAGCGCGCGTTTCGCAAGCTGGTCGACGACTTGCGCGCGCGGATCGACGTTCGGCTCGTCGAGCAATACGCCGGGCAGGTCGCTCCCAAGGCGCCGCCGCCGTGAACTTGCGCGAGGCCACCGACGACGACCTCAACGCCCTCGACGCTGTTGAACAAGCAGCACACCCTGACGGGTGGAGCCGCGCACAGCTGCAAGACGAACTCGCCCACAACGACGGGGTTACGTTTGTCGTCGACGATGGAGACGACGCCGTGGCCTTTTTGTGCGCACGGCGCATCGCCTTCGAGTGGTGGGTGATGGAGGTGGCCACCCTCCCTCATCACCGACGACGTGGGGCGGCGCGCCTGTTGTTGCAGGCGGCCAAAGCCCGTGCCGTCGACGACGCACTCCCGCTGTGGCTCGAAGTGCGCGCGTCGAACACTGGCGCCATTCAGCTTTACCGCAGCGAGGGCTTCGTCGAGCACGGACGGCGGCGGGGCTATTACCCCGGCGTCGACGGCGGCCCCCGCGAAGACGCCCTGCAAATGGCGTGGACATCTGACTGAAGCAAAACGCCTCCCGAGAGGGAGGCGTCGTCGACGAGGAAGCACCCCGCTTATTGTGTGGCGTCAAAGTCGAGCAGCTTGGCCACGTTCTCGAGGTACAGCGGCACGGCGTCGACGCCGATGGAGTTGGTCTCTTCGTAGTGGTCGCCCTCGGCCTCCTGCAGCCAGGGCGTCGTCTCGTCGAGCTTGAAGTCGTAGGGGGGCACCATGTAGCCGGTCTCGTCTTGGCCGAGGCCCAGCAGAATGGGGTAGTCCCCGCCGACCAGCTCTTCGAGCGTAGCGCCAGACGGAGCAGCCTCCAGGTCAGGCGGGTTGGGGTTGTCGTCGTCGATGATGGGCTTGTCGAAGGCGTTGGCCACGTCGTAGCCGACCCAGATTTCGGGGAAAAGCTCGCCCGGTGCCGACAGCCAGGTGATGGGCCCAAGGCGCACCAAGGTGACCTGCGTTCGCAACCAGGGGAGGTTGCTGTCGTCGATGACCTCGTTGGCGTCGAAGTCGAGGAGTGCGCGATCAAACCAACCATTCAAGAAGCCAACGTGAAAGATGGCGTTCTTGACGGGGGCTTTGTACGCCTGGGCCGAGAACCGCAGCGTCGGGTTGGCCACGGTCTCAGCCGCGTCGAGGGCCAGGTAGGCTTGCTCGGCGAGGTTTTCGCCATAGGCGTCGGTGCGCGCCCACGTCTTGTAGCGGTTCTCGTACAACGTGCCGTCGCGGCCGGTGATGGGGAAGTGGTTCGGCCCCATCAATCCGCCGACGGTGCCTTGCTGGTAGATGGCGACGCCGCCAAGGCCGGTGCGGGCGGCGAAGTCGCCAGCGGCGGGAAGGCCGTCTTCCATGCTCACGCGAAAGCTGTGGGGGTAGTCTGACGAGATGTAGTTGTTGCGGCTGTCGAGCGACTCAGGGTGGTTGCCCCAGTTGGTGATGCTGGCGACGGTGCTGCCGTCGGCGACGTTGGTGACGTGAATGGCGGTGAGGGTGTCGTTGAAGATCTTGGGGTCGCGACTGTCGTGCAAGAAGCCCTCGACGCGGGTGTTGACCGTGCCGACTTTGAGTTCGACGTCGACCATGTTGTCGAGCGACTCGAGGATGGACGCTGCGATCTGCTGCCGCGTCTTTTCCATGAACAAGTCGTCACGGCCGTGGCCCAACTGCAGGCCGGTGTAGGGGTCTTCGAGGCCCCACTGTCCGAGGCTGTCGGGCGCTTCGTGGGTGTGGGTCGACTGCACGATGACGAGGTCGACGGCGCCGGGGCGCTCGGCGTCGAGAATCTCGCGCACCTTGATGACTTCGTCATAGAAGAATCCAACGTTGTCGACGGTGACGAGGGCCACGGTGCTGTCGCCCTGCTCGAAGACGATGGTGCGCGCCCACAAGTCGTCTTTCACGCCGAGGGCAGGGCGGCTGTTGTCGTAGCCCGCGATCCACAGCCCTTGAAAAACGCCATCGCCTTCAGAGCCGTCGGCGTCAGGGGCGGTGTACCCGTCGTCGCCAGGGCACAGTTGGTCGCGTCCGCAGTCGAGAAACCAGTCTTGTTCGCCGTCGCCTTCTGAGCCGTCCTCGTCGGGGCCAACGTAGTCGTCGTGGTAGATGCACACGGCGTCGTGCCCGCAGTCTTCGTAGATGCTCGGTTGCAGCACGCCACAGATGGTGAAGTCGGGCAGCGGTTTGCCTGGCTCGCATTTGTCGTGGTCTTTGTCTTTCAAGTACGTGATGCGCGGCAGCTCAAACCCGTCGGGCGTGATGGCTTTGGCCGACGCACCTGCACGCAGTGCACCCGTGTTGGACGCGCAGCCGTCGCTGCCAGGGCAAAACAGCTCGGGGGCAGGGACATTGACACCCGCGTCTTGCGGCTCGGGCTGCTCAGAGGGGCAGCCCAGCAGCAGGGCGCCAGCGAGGAGGGTCGACGTCGACAACTTCAACAGACGGAACATGTGCATCTCCCAACAGAAGAGGGCAGAGGAAGAAAGGCCGAAACAGAAACGGCGGCTCCGAGACGGAGCCGCCATTTGCGCGCTGACGTCGGCTCAGTTGCCGGCGTCGGTGGTGCCAGCGTCCGAGGCGCCAGCGTCGGTGGGACCAGCGTCCGAGGCGCCAGCGTCGGTGGGACCAGCGTCCGAGGCGCCAGCGTCGGCAGGGGTGCCAGCGTCCGAGGCGCCAGCGTCGGCAGGGGTGCCAGCGTCGGCAGGGGTGCCAGCGTCTTCAACGGGCGTGCCTGCATCAGGCTCGGGGGCGTTGGGGTCGATGACGGGCCACGGGCGGTCGAACGACACCAGCGTCACCGAGTCGGGGAACGCCATGACGGTGGCCGAGCCGAGGGCGATGCATTGGCAGTCGTCGCCGGTGCACGAAGTGTCGGCAATGGCGGCGGCGATGACGTGGTCGTTGGCGCCTTCGTCGGTGGCGACGTTCAAGATGGCGTACAGGCCGTCGGTGTTCGACGCCGTGAGGCTGAGGTCAGGGCTGGGGTCGTCTTCGTCGCCATTGAAGTACGTGGTCTTGGTGTTGGCGTCGAAGCGGCTCGACGAGATGGTGGAGTTGCCGATGGTCTTGCCATCACAGTCGCGGGCCTCGCCGGCGATGACCCCGCGGCCTTCGCCGTCGTAGATGATGCTTTGGCCGTCGACGCGCTTGCCGCCGAGGGTGGGGATGGAGTCGTACGTCGACTTGTAGATGAGGCTGGCTTCGTACTCGATGATGCCGTCGGCGTCTTTGTCAGCGTCGTAGAACACCACGCCGTAGGTGTAAGACGGAATCGCGATTTGCGTTGGGCCAGACTCCGCCTCGTACACTTTGAAGATCAGCGGCTTGTGGGTGGGGATGTTGTCGATGCGGTAGAAGCCGCCCTTGGAGCAGGCTTGCGCTCGGTCTTGAAGGTCGCCCGGCTGGCTCTGCACGGCGATGTCGGTTTCGCCGTGGGCGGCGGTGTCGTCTTGGGGATTTTGGTCGACGTCGTACACCGCGACCTTCAGGCCCGCGCGGGCGTTGCCGCCGATGCCAAAGATGTCGACGCAGCCTTCGACCGTGGCGCTGCCAACGGCGCGAAACACGTCGGGGTTGCTGTGGCAGTCGAAGTTGGGCGCGCCTTCGCCCTCTTTGCGCTCAGGAGCCCCAGGAGGAGACGCCAGCTCGACGTTGTCGACGACACAATCGCCAGTGACGACGACGTCGGGCTCTCCGCCACCGTCGGTGGAGACAGCAGGCTCGCCCCCGTCGCCTTCGGGCTCGGGGTCAGGGCGTTCGGGGCAGCCGGTGAGCAGGCCCACGGCGAGGGGCAATGACAAGGTCGAAAGCAGCAATGCACGCATCAAAAGTTCCTCCCGATGTGGGTCGGGCGTTCCGACCTACATGTAGACTTTCGGGGTGTAGGCGGAATGCAACCGCATCACAAGGGAGGAATTGCAGCCCATCTCTACAAATGGAGACAACTTCTCCGATGACGTTCACAGACGCAGGAGGTTGGCCAACAATGAACCCAGTTCCGACGCAATCATTGCGCGGCCGTCTGGCACCCAAATAGACAAAACCCGCCGAAACCGACCAAATGACCGACGACACCCTCACCGACACCGATGCACTGCTGGGCGCCTATCTCACGCCCACTCCGTCTCCTGCGCCTGTGGCCGCCTCTGGCCGCAACCGCCGTCGGTTCACCCGCGTGTCGCTCGACGCGTCCGTGCACGTGAAAGCGCTGGCCGCCGACGTGTTGTTTGACTCACGCATCCGCGACCTGTCTGAGAACGGCGTGTTCATTCTGACGGAAGCCACACGGCCCATCGGAACGGGCATTGATCTCCACATCGAAGTCGAGCGCGACGGCATGGTGGTGAAGGCGACGGGGATCATTGTCCATGAGGTCACCCCTGCTGAAGCGACGCCAGATCGACCCTGCGGTGTCGGCGTGATGTTCACCCACGTCGATCCCACAACCACGTCGCACTTGCAGACCCTGCTGGCCCAAGGCAAGCCCTTGCCCTAGGGCAGTTGCCTGATGGCAAGTGTTTGAAATTGCTCCGCTAAAACATGACCGTCTGTTTTGAGTATCTCAGGCATTGCGCTGGAAGACCGTGGGGTTTTGCGGCGTCGCTGATGTAGGTTTCTGTGCGCAAAGTGCGCCCGCCCTCGTCGTCACTGCCGCGATGCGTCATACGTGTCGCTTGCACCAAAGTTCGGCCCCAAGTACAAGCCGGGGGTCTTCGTAGACGTCTGGTTGGCGCCTGCGTTGAAACGTTTTTTGCGCTGCGGCGGGGGCTCCAAGCACACGCCCATCTCATTCGCGCCTTCTGAGAAGGCCAACCCCCGCTTGGGGGCAGAGGAACACACATGAAGAACATCATCCGATGGAACTTTGCTGCCATCGCCATGGGCGCCTTGTTGGCCCTCGGCACCGGCTGTGCTGACACCGGAAGCGACGGCCCCGAGCCCGAGCCCACCGACGGCGGTCAGCCCGACGTGACCCCCGACGAGTGCCCCGCCGAACGCGACCCCTGCCGTCGCAACATTGACTGTGCTGCGGGCGCCATCTGCGAAGTGGCCGAAGGCGACGAAGAAGGCTGCTGCCTGCAAATCCTCTGCACCGACGACTCCCAGTGCGAAGAGAACGAGTTCTGCGACGTGCGTCGTGGCCTCTGCCTGCCTGAAGGCCTCTGCGACCCCGCCAACCCCGGTGAAGTTTGCCAGCCCGGCGAACTCTGTCAGTACTCCGACGGCGTGCCTCAATGCATTCCCGTTGGCCAAGCCGCCATTGCTGACGTTTGCGACCTCGGCGCCGGCACCGTCTACGTGCGCGACGGCGACAGCGTCGAACTCAGCGCTTCGGGCTCCACCACCGCCGGCGCCCTCGTGCCCGACGCCAACATCGTGTTCACCTCGGACGTGGGCACCGTGAGCGGCAACTCCCTCACCGGCACCTGCGCGGGCCCCGACGCCTGCTCCGGCACCATCACCATGAACAACGGGACCGCTGACTGCGGCACCGGCAACATCGTGGTCTTCCCCGCTGTCGACGCCGCCAACTTCCGCGTGGTGGTCTTTGACGCCTCCACCAACGAGCCTGTGTCGGCCACCGTCGCGCTGAAGCTCACCGGTGTCGACGTGCTCACCACGGCTGAGACCGACGCCAACGGCGTCGCCAACTTCACGGGCGTTCCGTTCGCCACCGTTGAAGCCGCCTCTGCGTTCTCCACCACCCACGCGTGGATGACCTACATGTCGCCCGGCACCAACGACCTCGCCATCTTCGCCGCGAAGAACCCCAACGCCGACCGCGTCGCCGGCGTCAAAGGCGACATCAACTTCGACAACGTCAGCACCAGCGGCGACATCCAACTCGGCCTCGCCGGCATGGCCATCTCGCCGCAAATCACCGAACTCGACTTCGCCACCATCCTCGGCGAAATCGCTGACTACGAAATCAACCTCGACGGCGTGACCCAAGGCCCTGAAATCGTGCCGCTGCCTTCTGGCCTCGTGCTCGGCCTGGCCGACACCGAAATCAAAGGCAACTACGTGGCCTTCGGCGAGCCCGGCAAAAACCTGCTGTGGGCCCTCGGCGGCAAAGTGCGTCTGTCTGAAATCGGCCCCATTATCTCGTCGGTGACCGCTTCGGACGACATCTCCGTCGGCTCCATCCTCAACTCGGTGCTGCCGTTCTTCGCCACCTTCGACCACGGCGTCGTCGCCGACCTCGACCTCACCGAGCAAGACCGCCCCACGCCTCCGGCCGACGGCACCCCCGTCGACTACGACGCATGGCCCTTCGACGAGAAGACCATCAACCTCAACACTCTGTTGAGCCAAGGCGCCACCTACAACGTGCCTGACTTGCCTTGTGCTGCTGGTGAACTCTCGGGTGCCACTTGTGCGCGTCCGACCTCCGGCGCCATCCTGCTCTCCGGCGTGGTGGTTCCTGGCCGCGGCATCGTGCCTCTCGGCCTCACCGCCGGCCTCGACGACCCCACCGACACCGGCATGGGCGACGGCGTGGTCACCTCTGAGGTCGACGGCCTCAGCGACGGCCAACTCCTCGTCGACTACGCGCCTCCGCACGACGGTCTCGAAGGCAACACCCACATCACCATCGGCATCGCCCTCGACATCGACGGCCTGACCTCGGGTGGTTTGGCCGCCTCCACCATCACCCACATCACCGATGGCTACGGCGACACCAACAACTTCCCCACCAACTTCCTCGAGCACCAAGGTGGCACCTACGACCGCGCCGCGGGCACCTTCACCCACGAAGCGGTGGGCTCGGCTGACTTCTACCGTCTGAACCTCGACGACGGTGGCGACGGCGACTGGAACATCTACTTCTCGTCGGCCGCCAACCCCATCGACGTCAACGCCTTGCGTCCCGACACCTTCACCGGCCGCGACCAAGACCTCGAAATCCAAGCCTTCACCTTGGGCACCGGCTACACCGGCGCCACCCCCGCCAACTACGGTGAACTCATCGAGTTCAACGGCACCGACTTCGACAAGCTGGTGTACTACATGGGCGGCTGGGCTTCGACGACGTGCTCGGTTCCCGACGCTGCCGAAAACCCCGACCCCTTCTGCGACATCGCCAACTGATGTTGCGACTCCGGTCGACGAAAGAGCCCCTCCTCGGAGGGGCTTTTTCTTTGCGGCAAGACAGCCGTGGCTTCACGTCTTTTCGGCAACGTTGTCGTCGTGCCTGTTGCTCCGCCGCCCACTCGTGCTAGCCCTCCGGCACCACAAGAACGAACAAGATTGACCGGAGCCTGCCCATGTCTGCTGTCTGCTTTGACGCCAGCCTCGCCATCGCCCCCAAAGTCGAACACGGCATTCCTGTCGCCGACGTCGACGCCAAAAACGACCTCGCCGAAGCCGCCGTGGCCAACGTGCTCGGCAAAGTCGCCGACGACACCCTCGGCTTCTGGAACCTCCCCGACGACAAAGCCCTCGCCGACACATGCAAAGCCATGGCCGACGACGCCCGCAGCAAGGGCAGCCGGCTGGTGGTGTTCGGCATCGGAGGCTCCAGCCTCGGCGGACGCATGCTGCAATCGGCATTGGCCGCGCCCGACGCCGCCGACGTGACCTTCGTCGACAACGTCGATCCCCACAGCCTCGACCAACTGTTTGCGACGCTCGACTGGAGCGACACCGTCTTCAACGTCATCAGCAAAAGCGGCGGCACCGTCGAGACCGCTGCCCAGTTTGTGCTGTTGCGCGAGAAGATCATCGCCAACCTCGGTCACGACGGCTACCAAGCGCGCGTCGTCGCCACCACCGACCCCGAGAAGGGGCTGCTGCACGACATCGCCGCCGCGGACGGACTGCAGACGCTGCCCATCCCCGACAACGTCGGCGGGCGCTTCTCGGTGCTGACGGCGGTCGGGCTGTTCCCGGCGGCGTTCATGGGCCTCGACATCCACAGCCTCCTCGCCGGTGCGGCCGCCATGCGTGAGCGTTGCCTGCCGCCCGACCTCCGCAAGAACCCAGCGCTGATGAACGCCGTCTTGCACACGTTGTGCGAACAGCAGGGCAAGCCCATCCACGTAATGATGCCGTATTGCGATCGCCTGCGTCCGTTTGCCGAGTGGTACGTGCAGCTGTGGGCCGAGTCGCTCGGCAAGTGCGTCAACCAAGCGGGGCAGCCGCAAGTGACGGGGCCAACGCCGCTGGTCGCCCTCGGCGCCACCGACCAGCACAGCCAAATCCAGCTGTACACCGAAGGCCCCGCCGACAAGGTGTTCACCTTTCTCGCCGTCGACGACGCTGGCGCTGACATGGCGTTCCCCGACGACGTCCCGGCCGGATACGCCTATCTGAAAGGCCACAGCATCGGCAAGCTTCTCGACGCTGAGCGACGCGGCACGACGCTGGCGTTGGCCCGTCTGGGCCGCCCGTCGGTGACGCTGCACTTGCCAGAAGTCTCCGCCCACACCATCGGCCAGCTCTTGTTCATGTACGAGGCGCAGACGGCGTTCGCGGGCGAAATCCTCGACGTCAACGCCTTCGACCAGCCCGGCGTGGAGATGGGCAAACGCATCGCATTTGGTCTGATGGGACGTGACGGATACGAAAGCGACCTCGACGGTCTCGACGCGTTGGCCACGCCCGACGACGCGTGGTGCGCATGAGCGTGGGCAAGGGGGGAATTGCCCACGTCACCACCGCTCGCTTTTCAGACGGGCAAGTGGAGTTGGCCGAGCACCACCTTCACCGACTGCTGCACGACGCTGCGTTGTGCGGCTCCGACGCCGCTGTTTGTCGGGTGGCGGTGCAGGCAGCCCAGGCGGCTGTGGTTGGAGACGAGGGCCCAGGGACCATGCGCATCGTCGTCGAGAACGACAGCTTCGACGTCAAAAAACAGCCATTGCGGCGCATGCTGTGGCAGCTCTCAGATGCACCGCTCGCGCTGCAGTGGGCACCAGACCCAAGGCAGGGGCTGGCCCGGCAGGCGAAAGTGGCCGACCGCACCGAGTATGACGGCATCCCGGCAGATGCTGTTTTCGTCGACGACGGGCGCGTGCTGGAGGGGCCCTACGCCCACATCGCCTTTCGCATCGACGGTGTGTGGGTGACGCCTGCGCCAGGGGATGGGGTCCTCGTCGGCAGCATGCAGCAGCATTTGCTCGCCCAGCCCGAATGGAGCGCTGCCCACATCACCGTTGAAGACGTCGAGCGCGCCGACGCCTGTGTGATGTTTTCAGCACACCTTCGCATTGCCCCCGTGGCAAAGCTGGGGGGGCGGACGTTCCCGCGCCTGGTGGCGATGTAGCCGCGTTCCAGATGGAACGCGCCGGTTCCACAAGTGGACCCCCAACAGCCCGCTGCGTGGCCTGCTTGGGTTAAGGTGTTGAAAAGAAGGCGAAATGCGCCTTGGCACACATGTTGGATTTCTCCTGGGCACCACCCCACACCAGGAGAATCATCATGGACTTCAACATCGGCAAGGCACTCGGCGCCGGCGCAAACGCTCTCGGCCGTGACACCGCAAAGCTCGGCGAAGGCGTCGGCAACGCCTTCAATGAAATGGGCAAAGAAATCGCCGAAGACTTTGGTGAGGTCGAGCGCCGCTACAATGAAGAAGGCTTCATGGCTGGCACCGCTGAGCTCATTGACGCCATGTCTCCTGGCACCTTTGTCGCCAACGGGCTCGACGCTGTCGGCCTTGTCGAAGACGAGGCGGGCAAGAACCTCGTCTCATCTATGATCAACGTAGGCATTGCCTGTGTCGGTCCGCAGGGCCTGGTGCTCGCGCCCGGCGCAATCGTGTCAACCATCAACGACATCTCCCAAATCTCAGCAGACCTGGGCGCGAAGTCAGCGCAAGGCACGAAGACGCCGGAAGCCATGCTGCCGCCTGCTGCAGCAGAGAGCCTCCGCGGCATTCGGACGGCGAAGCCGGGCTACGCGAATGCCGGGACGCGTTGCCAGAGTCCTGTGCAGTTGCCGGTGATGCGCCCTGGGTACAAGGTCATCGACACCCGGGACATGGTGAACTCGATGAACCCCCTGCCGCCCGCGACGGGGCCATCGGTGGCCGACCGCCCCGTGCGCGACACCGGCATTGCCGACATCCTCAACGACAAAACGCTGTGCTTTGAAGACATGCTCGCGCTTGTGATGATGAAGATTTGCCAAGAGCAAGAAAACGAAATCATGTCCAAAATCGAAGAAATCGAGGCAACGTTCGGCAGCGCCGACGCGGCGACGGACAAGGTGCAGGGCGAGGCACAAGGCAAGGCACAGGGAAGCACGCCGGCTGCTGATGAATCAGGCCGGTCAGCAGAGTCGTCGCAAGCTGGCGCAGGCGCTGGCCCCTCGGCAAAAGCGGAGGTCGAAGGCGGGCCGTTTGGCGACATCGTCAACATGTTGGGCGGCGCCGAAACCTGCGGCGGGATGCTGAAGACGGCGGGTGATTTCACGACGGTGATGACCCCGGCCATCTCCGCCGCGATCATCGCGGTCGCCGGCCCTGCATTGGCCGCAACTGGTGTCGGTGCTCCGGTCACGGCGTTGCTCCCCATCGTCGTGCCGTTGCTCGTCGCTGGCGCCGGGATGGGCATGAGCAAGGGAGGCGAAGCCCTCGCAGAAAGCAACGTTGGAAAGCCCAAGTCGGCGCCTCAGCGCCAAACGCAGGCGACAGCGCAAGGGCAGCCGCAAGGCGCTTTGCATGAGCAGACTCAAGCACAGCAGGCTGAAGGCGCCGTGCCAGGGCAGGAGCCCGGTACGACCGAGAAGAAACAAGAACCCAGCCAACAGCGGGCCATGATGATGGAGAAGCTGAAGATGTTGAACCAACGCATGTCGCAGATGCAACAGGCGTTGAGCAACATCCTCAACACGCAGCATCAGACTGCCATGAACACCATCCGCAACATCAAGTAGCGGCACGAACTTTGAGGAAGGAGTGAGGACACTGGCGTGGTGAGAAAGGCAGCGAGGCATGGGCATCCGAAAACAACAGCACGACAAGCGCACCCAAGTTCGACTCAGCGGGCACGAATCGCTGAAAGATGTGGCGGTGAAGTTGTTCAAGGATGTTCGCCTCCTGCCGCTTCTCGTCGACCTCAACCCCTCGTTGTCGTCGATGAAGGCGGCCGCTGCGGGCACCGTCGTCACCGTTCCCTCCAAAGCTGAAGCACAGCGGTTTGCGGCACGCATGGGCTTCTCGCTCGGCTTCAACCCCGCCCTCGGCGGCGGCACCCAGCAAAAGCGCGCCTGGAGCCGCATGAAAAAGGGGCAGGCCAAGGCGTCGTCGGCGGTGTGTCCGCACGAGTTGGCCCGCCTGTTTTTCAAACAGCAGTTGGTGCCCGAGGTCGCTGCCCGCCGGGCGAGGGTGTTGCTGTCTGAAGAGGCGGTGCAGTCGTTTGTTGCAGCGGAGCACGACGACGACGCGGCCCAGTTTTTGGCGAAGGCACTGCAAGGCGACGGCGTTCGCCACACGGTCGCCCAGTGGCTCGGCCGTTTGTTGACCGTGTTCTCATCGACGTCGACACCGAAGGCCCGCAGGGCGCTCGTCGACGCTTGCGCTCATGCGCCCGAAGGGGTCCGTGCCGTGCTGTCGGCGAGTTTGGTGGTGCCGAAGCTGCAAGACGACCTGGTGGAGTTGGTCACGCCACTGTCTCCGCTGCTGCAAGAAGCAGAGGCGCTGGCCAGCGTCGACGAGCTCCAACGTCAGGCCCAGCTGAAAGAACATCCGCTAGCGGAGGCGCTGTTGATGCTGGCAGGAGCGGCGGAGGCGGACCTTCCGCTGTTGGCGCAGGAGCGATTGGAGCGGCTGGGTGTGGGCCGTCAGTTCGCGGCGCTCGACAAACACTGCCAACAGCTGGCGACGACGTTGAAGCGGACATTGGAGCGTCTCGACCGCGTCGACGTCGGCGTCTTGCAGTCCGTCGTCGACGGTGGGGATGTCGAATCGCTGCCGCGCCCCTGGCCGGTGCTGGCGAAGGTCACGCAGGCCTTGGCGCCCGCCGTCATGCAGCAGCATCCCGGAGCCCTAGAGCGTGGGCTCCAAGCGCTTCTTCCGTCGTCGCCAACCCCGACCGGGCCCCAGTTTCAGGCTGGCGAGCTGGCCGCGCGGGCCGCCCACAACGCAAAGGTCGCGGACGATTTCGATGCCGTCCCCCACCGGTTGGCCCCGACCGTGGTTGCCCTGCTGACGACGCTGCGGCCGTTGCCTCCCGACCACGGTCCTGAAGCCCAGGTGCGCCAGCGTCGCAAGGTGCATTTCGACAAGACGTGCCTGGCGCCCAAGGGTGCCGACGTTGATGTCGACGTCGTCACGGCGGTTCTCGAAGAGTTGGCTCGGGTGCCTGCGCCACCGCTCGAGCGCGACGTCGCGCACGCCTTGGCGTCGCAAAAGGCTGTGCTGAAGCGTCTGGCAGCGGCGGCGGTGCAGCCGATTCCGGTGCTGGTGAAGTCGGCGTCGAACTTGGGGCGCGCTTTGGTGCTGGCGGCCATCGCCGCCGACGCCGAGTGGGGCAGGGCGCTGGCAACACCGCAGGGCATCGAACAAGCGTTGCGGGTGTTGAACCAACACGCCACCCGCACCCTCACCCTGGCCACCCAGCAGTTTGTGCAAGCGCCGCTCCGAGCGGCGTAGCCATGGCATTTGCGGGCGGGGTCGGGTGAGAGAGGCGTTGACAGCCCAAATGGGCGGCATATACCTCGTCTTCTCTGTCGGTCGCCGCGATCGACATCGGCGCCCCGCTTGGTGGCCACCCAGATGGGTGATGAGCCGAACCATCAGTTCCCGCGCAGGTTTGCGCGAACCCAACCTTTGAAAACGCCCGCGCTTCGGCGACGGGAGGAGCCTGCATCATGGCCAACCACAAGTCTGCCAAAAAGCGCATCCGTCAAAACAACAAGCGTCGCGCCCACAACCGCACCCTGCGTTCGCGCATGCGCACCCAAGTCAAAGCCGCCCGCGAAGAAATCGCTGCCGGTGGCGCCAAGCCCGACGCTGGCGAAGTGCAAAAAGCCGTCGCCGCGCTTTCGTCGCTGGTGAGCAAAGGCGTGCTGCACAAGAAGACCGCTTCGCGTCGCATCTCCCGCCTGATGAAGGCCGCCAACAAGGGCAACTGACGCTCCTGTTTGCACCGATGAATGAACCGCCCATCAGGGCGGTTTTTTCATGCGCAGCTGTCGTGTATGCGGCGGACGACGAGGCGACATGACCGACACCAAAGCCACCAGCGCGAGCGAAAACGCATCCGTCCGACGAGGGGCCGGCATCATCGCCGCCTTCACCTTGCTCAGCCGCATCGCGGGCTTTGTGCGCGACCAAGTCGTCATCCACCTCTTTGGGGCCACCCGCAACACAGATGTGTTTTGGATGGCCTTCACCATCCCCAACGTCATGCGCCGCCTCGTCGCCGAAGGCAGCCTGACGGTGGCGTTTGTGCCCACCTACACCAAGGTGCGTGAGACGGAGGGCGACGCTGCCGCGAAGAGGTTCTTGTCGCACACCCTGGGGCTCATCGCGTTTGGCGTGCTCGGCATCTGCGCCCTCGGCATGCTGGGGGCCGAGTGGCTGGTGCTCGCCTTCGCCAGCGGCTTCAAAGACGACCCCGCCTCGTTTGCGTTGTGCGTGTCATTGACGCGGTGGTTGTTTCCCTACGTCTACTTCATCAGCTTTGTCGCCCTCGCCATGGGCGTGCTCAACGCGCACAAAAGCTTCGCCGCGCCCGCGGCTGCGCCGGTGCTGTTGAACATCAGCATCGTGGCTTGCGCGTTGCTGTTGGGCGATTGGTTCGACGCCGAGTTCTCGCGCATCTACGTGCTGGCAGCCGGCGTTCTCGTCGGAGGGCTGCTGCAGTTCTTGCTTCAGTTGCCGGCCCTCGGCAAAGAAGGACTGCTGGTGCTGCCGCGGGTGTCGCTTTCGTCGCCCCACGTGCGCCACTTGCTGAAGTTGATGGCGCCAGCGTTGTTTGGCCTCGCCATTTACCAGCTGAACATCATCGTGTTGCGGCAGTTCGCGAGCCACCTGCCCGAGGGGCAGATCACCTACTACTACAACGCCGACCGCCTCATTCAGTTCGCCTACGGCGTGTTCGCGGTGGCCATCTCGACCGCGTCGTTGCCCGTGCTGAGCGAGCACTTCGCCAAAGGCCGCATTCCCGAGATGCTCGACGCCTGGCGGTATTCGACGAAGATGACGAACTTTGTGACCATTCCGGCGGCGGGAGGTCTGTTTGCCGTGGCCCTGCCCATTGTTGCGGTGGCCTATTTTCACGGCAAGTTCACCTACGACGACGTCGTCACCACGGCGTTCACCACCATGGCCTTTGCCCCAGGGTTGATTGCGCTCGGCGCCGTGCGCGCCACCATCCAGCTTTACTACGCGGCCCACGACACGCGCACCCCGGTGATGGCGTCGGCGGTGACGCTGGTGTCGGTGTTCATTCTCGGCTTCGCTTTGTTTCGCTTTCAGGTGGTGGGCCTCGGCGTTGCCTTGACGCTGTCGACGTGGATGCAGCTGTTGGTGCTCGTGGCACTTCTGCGCCGACGCCTGCGCAACCCCGTGGTGGTGACGGGCTTGCCCAAAGCCAAGGTCTTCGTCGACGGCAAAGACACCCACCAAGTCACCCAAGGCGACGACGACGCGTTTCCGGGGCAGGCGACGTTGTCGGGCTATGAAGCGGGCGAGGTGACCGTCGAGTTTGTCGTCGACGATGAGCGGCAAGAACAACGGGTGCGCATTGTCGAGGCCCAGCCCAACTTGCAGCTCGGCGCATTGCTGTCGCACGGCTTGGGGCGCCTGTTGCTGTCGGTGGTGGCGTGCGGCGCAGCCTATGGCGTCGGCATGCTTGGCCAGTGGACAGACGGGCCCACCCTGAAAAACGCCGCCGTCCTCGTCGGCAGCATCGGCATCGCGGTCGTGCTGTATGGCGGCGTGGCGTTGGCGATGCGCTTTGAAGAAGTCGCGCCCATCGTCGACAAAGTCATGCGCAAGCTGGGACGCAAATAGCTACTCCAGGTTCTTCGCGGCGGCCCACAACGCCTCCATTTCGTCGAGGGTGGCGTCCTCGGGCTCTTTGCCTTGGTCGGCCAGCCCGCGTTCGACATGGCGAAACCGGTGTTCGAACTTGCGCACCGTGCCGGCCAGGCAGGCCTCAGGGTCGACGTCGGCGTGGCGGCAGAGGTTGACGATGGCGTAAAGCAAGTCGCCGATTTCTTCGCCCACCCGTTGCTGGCGCGCGTCTTCGTCGTCGACGTGGGCGTCAAAGGCCTCTTCAATCTCGGCCAGCTCCTCGTGGATTTTGGCCAGCACCCCTTTGTGATCGGGCCAGTCGAATCCGACCCGGTGCGCCCGCTGCCCCATGCGCATGGCCCGCACCAACGCAGGCAAGCTGGTGGGGATGCCCGACAAGGCGCCGCTGTGTCCGTCGTCGTCGTCGAGAAGAATGCCCTGTTCTTTTTGCAGGGCGCGCTCTTTGGCCTTCAGCATTTCCCAGTCGGGGGCAGGGCGGCTTCGTTCGGCGGCGGTGCCGAAGACGTGGGGATGCCGAAAGACGAGCTTGTCGCGCATGGCGTCGCACACGTCGGCGACGTTGAAGCGCGCGGCCTCCATTTGGATTTGGCTTTGAAAGAGCACCTGAAAGACGAGGTCGCCCAACTCGCTTTTGTGGCTGTGCACCTCGGCCTTGCTGCCGCCGCCGGTGTCGTCGAGGCGATCGATGGCGTCGACGAGTTCGTGGCTTTCTTCGAGCAAATAAGAGCGCAGGCTCTGCAGGGTTTGCTTGGCGTCCCACGGGCAGCCGTCGGGGCCGCGGAGGGTGGCCATCACGGAGAACAGCTCCCCAAAGGCACGTTCTGCACGCCCGCGGTGCTCGGCGTAGGGCGCATTGGGAGCAGGGGGCGACGACGAGTTGGGTTGTTTCGGAGACTGCGACATCGGTTTCTTTACATCCAAGTGAAAACGGCCCCATATTCGAACCATGTCGACTCTGCCGTCAGACGATTTGGTTGTCGAGGTGTGCGAAGGCATCGACCTCACCGGGCTGACTTTGTCACGTGACGAAGGCTTTTTGCTGTCGCGTGCCATGGGCCGCAAACAGACCGTGGGCGAGCTGGTGCAAGTCTCAGGGTTGCCCAAAGAGGCCTGCTTGAAAGCCCTCGGCGGGCTGCTCAAGTCGGGTGCGTTGCGCTCCGTCTCTCAAGTGGGTGGCGATGGCATCGACGAGTTTGAGGGCTTTTTGTTTCCGCCGGGGCCGATGGCTGAAGAGGTCGACCTCACCGTCGATCAAAAAAAGCGCATCCTGTTCATCGAGGCCAAGCTCGACGAGTGGAACCACTATGGTCTGCTCGGGCTGAAGCGGTCGGCGGATGCGTCGGCGATCAAGCGCGGGTATTTTCGGGCGTCGAAGGAGTTTCACCCCGACGCCTTTTTCCGCAAGAACATCGGCACCTTCAAGCCGCGGGTCGACCGCATCTTTCGCGCCATGAAAGCGGCCTACGACGTGGTGTCGAATGCCGAGAAAAAGAAAGAATACGACCTGTCCATCGTCGGCGAGTACACCCTCGAAGAAAAGCGCGAGCTGCACCGCATCGCCGAAGAGGCCGCCATTGAGCGGCGGCAAAAACAAGCCGTCGACGACCGCAAAAAACGCCAAGAAGAGCGGCTGAAGCAAAAGCGTCTGCGGCGCAATCCGATGCTCGACCGCATGAAGAAGGCGAACGACTTTGTGGGCATGGCCGAGAAAGCGTTGCAGGCGGGCAACACGCAAGAGGCGTCCCGCCACGCACGCATGGCCCTGTCGTATTCGCCGAAAGACCCGAAGCTGAAGGCGCGGGCCGAACAGATCGTCGTCGACGCCGACAAGTCGCGGGCAGAGCTGATGGCCAAGAAGGGCATCGCGGTGGCGACGCAGCGTCCTGAAGAAGAGAGTCGGCCTTTCATGGAGACCATGGTGAAGCTGGCGCCCGAAAACGCCGATGTCCTCATCGTGGCCGCACATATGGCGCGCATTGTCGGCGACCTGTCGGAGGCCATGCGGTACGCGCAACGGGCCACCACCCACGGGCAAACCAACAAGAAGGCGTGGGAGACGTTGTTGGAGGTGGCCGAGTACGCCAAGAGTCCAGCATTGGCCAAACGCGCGGTGGAGCGGCTGCTCGAGGCCGACCCCAAAAACAAAACCCTCAAAGACAAGCTCAAGCTGTTGAAGCGCGAACTCGGCTAGCGACGGTTTCGCCCCATGCTGCTGCAATGCGTCGTGCTCATTCGGGCCGGCGTTTTTTTTGCCTCAAACGTCGGGTGGGGCTTTTGCCCACGGTGAGTTTCTTGCAGTATGCGCCCGGTTGCATGGCACTGATCGGTGCCGGCAACGTTGCGGGCTGCCCAATGCTGGCAGCGAGGGTGTTGCAGGACGTGTTCATCGGCACGCACCAGCACCATGAGGGCGAGCATGGAGCGCGTGATTGGCATTGACTTGGGCACCACCAACAGCTGCGTCGCTGTGGTGGACGGTGGGACGCCCACCGTGGTGGCCAACCGTGGCGGCTACAAGACCACGCCGTCGATGGTGGCCATCGCAGAGTCGGGACGGCGCCTGATCGGCCACGTCGCCAAACGCCAGGCCATCACCAACGCCGAAAACACCGTGTACGCCGCCAAGCGCCTTATCGGACGCAAATGGGGGCACCCCTCGGTGGCCGAAGCGTCGAAGACGCTGCCCTACGCCGTCGTCGAGGGCGAGCATGGCGACGTGCGCATCCGCCTGCGCGACAAGCTCTACACCATCCCCGAGATCAGCGCGATGGTGCTGACGGAGATGAAGCGGGTGGCCGAGGAGCACTTCGGCGAGGCCGTCGAAAAAGCCGTCATCACCATTCCTGCGTACTTCAACGATGGGCAGCGGCAGGCCACCAAAGACGCTGGCCGCATTGCTGGCCTCGACGTCATTCGCATCATCAACGAGCCAACGGCCGCGGCGCTGGCGTACGGCTACAAGAAGTCGGTGAACCGCCGGGTGGCGGTGTTTGACCTCGGTGGGGGCACGTTCGACATCTCCATCCTCGACATCGGCGAAGGCGTCTTTGAAGTGTTGGCCACCGCCGGGGACACCTACCTCGGTGGCGAAGACTTCGATCGTCGCGTCGTGAACTGGTTGGTCGACAAATTCCAAACGACCCATGGCGTGAATCTCCTCGAAGACCCCATGAGCGCCCAGCGTCTGCGCGACGCCGCGGAAAAGGCCAAGATCGAGCTGTCGATGACGGAGCGGGCCGAAATCAACTTGCCGTTCATCATCTCCACCGGCAAAAACGACGCGCTGCACCTGCAAGAGACGCTGACCCGCGAGAAGCTCATCGAGCTCACGGGTGACCTCGTCGAGCGCACCATCGAAATCTGTGGACGCACCCTCGACGAAGCGAAGATCAACAAGTCCGAGCTCGACGACATCATCATGGTGGGCGGCCAAACCCGCATGCCGCTGGTGCACGAGAAGGTGAAGGGCTTCTTTCAAAGCGACCTCAACAAGACCGTGCACCCCGACGAAGTGGTGGCCCTCGGCGCAGCTGTGCAAGCCCACGCCCTCGTCTCGCAAGAAGCCAACGAGCCCGACCTGCTGCTGCTCGACGTCACGCCGCACAACTTGGGCATTATGATCGCAGGCGGCTATTTTCAGACGCTCATCGAGGCGAACTCCACGGTGCCGACGTCGGCGTCGCACGTGTTCACCACGGTGCGCGACGACCAAACGGCGGTGAAGATCGTCGTGCTGCAAGGCAACAGCGGCGTGGCCGCCGAAAACGAACTGTTGGGCGAGTTTGTGCTCACCGGCCTGCGCAAAGCGCCCCGCGGCGAAGTCGAAATCGACGTGCTTTTCGACATCTCGTCAGACGGCATCGTGTCGGTGTCGGCGCGCGACAAAGAGACCGGCAAAGAGCAGAGCATCCAAGTCACTGCCACCAACAAGCTGTCTGAAGAAGAGATGCGACGCATCTTCGAAGACAACGCCGATTACGCGGTGACCGAGAAGAAGGCCGAGGCGCTCGGCAAGTTCAAGAACATCACCGAGAAGCACCTGCGGGAGATCCAAAAGCTGCTCCCCGACGTGAAAGACATCATCTCCAAGTCAGAATTTGGGTCGGATGCGCTGGCCAAAGCCGAAGGCATCATGACGTCCGCCCGCGAGGCCATCGAAAAGGACGATGTCGAGACGCTTCAGTCTCTGATTGAACCTCTCGAGCGCACTTCGACTATGTTCAAAGGGCTGGCTGCCAAGCTCAGCAAGTAGCCGGCTCGGCTCTCGACCCGACGAGAGTGCCTTGCGAGACCTGGGGAGGGCCCTTCATGGGCGAAAACACCGACTCCATCCAAGCGTCCATTGACGAAGGGTTGCGCCTCTATGGCCGCGGTGAGGGTGAGAAGGCCTTCGACATCTTCGTGCAAGTGCTGGCGCAAGACCCGAGCAACGGACGGGTGCGTGGCTATCTGTCGGCATTGAGCGCGTCTTTGGGGCGGGCCATTCCCGACCCCATCCCTGTGCCTGCGGCAGACAAAGACGAAACGCCCTCTGACGACGACAGTGTGCCCGCAGAGGAAGACGCTGCCGACGACGTGCCGGCGACCGACGCAAGTGCAGAAGAGCCGGCTGAAGAAGCACCTTCCGAGACGCCCAAACCCGAACCCGAAGCCGAAGCCGCTGCCGACGACACGGGCGACGCACCTGCCGACGAGGCTGTGCCGGCCGGCGCCGACGAGGAAGAGCCGGCGGACGCCGACGAAGCTGCAGAAGACCCCTCGGCCGAAGATGCCGTCGAGGAGCCCTCCGCCGAAGTCTCAGCTGGTGGCACCGAGGCTCCAGCAGAAGACGCCCCTGCCGTTGACCCTGCCGTTGACGACGAGCACGGCGAAGCCGCCACCACCCGCATCACGGGTGAAGAGTTGGCGGCGCTGCAAGACCAAGCGGCGCAAGATGCCGCCGAGCCTGCTGCGAAGAACGACCGGTCGTATTCAGCGTCGGTGCGCATTGGCGTGAAGCGGGTCGCGCCTGCGCCCACCGTCGAAGAGAAGCCGAGCAAGGTGAAGAGCCGCCGCTTTGGCAACTACTGGGACGACGACGGCGACTTGGCCGATGACGTCTCCGCCGACGGTGCCGCAGCGGCGGATCCCAGCCTCGACACCGTGGTCATCGACAAAGCCGAACTGAAAGCGGCCGTGGCGCAAGCCCACCCGGATGCCGTTGCAGATGTGGCCGGCAGCGAAGAGGCTGCTGAAACACATGGGGCCGACGACGACAAAGGCGCTCACCCCATCGAGCAAGAAGCCAAAGATGCGTCGCACACGGCCGCAGAGCTCGACGACGCGCTCGAAGGCGCCGACGACGGGGCTTTGGCTCCGGCTGATACGGTGCGCCTGGACCCGGCTGAAGTGGCCGCGGCCATGCGGGGCGTGCAGGTTCCGGATGCGCTGTCGGACACCGCTTCAGACGCTGCGGTGGAGGCGACGTCGACGGAGTCGTCTCCGGACGCATCGGCGTTGGCCGACACCGCCGGGGAGATGGCCGACGCGGCCAACGTGGCCATGGCGGCGATGATGGTCGACGAGGAGCCGGCTCCTGCCGCGGCCCCGCCGACCATTGAGGTGACGCCGTTGCCGGCCGCAGAGGCGGCCCCGGATGCGCCTCCTCCTGCCGAAGATCCAATGGATGCGGCGCCCACCGGCGTGTACGAGGCGCCCGCGACGCAAATCGAGGACGACCCTTGGGGCGACTCGGACGGTCGGGCCGTGGACCTCGACTCTGAGCACTCCCAGCCGAGCGTGTTCGACATGCTCCTGGAGGAGAACAGCCAGATGGCCTCGCCCGCCGTCGACGTGTCGGCCGCAGCGGCGGCTGAGCCGGTCGAAGAGCCGAACGAGCCGTCTGAGAAAAATGAGCCGGCTCCGTCGGGCGGGCTCGACGACTCAGGGGCCAACAACGAGTGCGACGTTCTCATGGAAGGCGCTCGCGAACTGTTCGCGCTGGGCGACTTCTCTGGCTCGTTGGAGCTGGTGGAGAAGGTGCTGGAGCTCGACGGCGGCAACCTTGAAGCGCGGCAGTATTTGGAGCGCAACGAGGGCACCCTGCTGAAGATGTATGAGTCGAAGCTGGGCGACCTGGAGGGGCGTCCCCGCCCGATGACCACGCCGGACGAGGTCATCTGGTTGAACATGCACCACCGGGCAGGGTTCGTTCTGTCGCAGGTGGACGGGATGCTCTCGTACGAGGAGATCGCCGACGTCAGCGGCCTGCCACGGCTGGAGACGTTTCGCATTCTCGCCGACCTCAAACGCAACGGAGTCATCGGCACCTGACGCCGAAGCGCACCGTCAAAAGCGCCGCCTTCGGGGCGGCGTTTGTCGTTCAGGAAGGCTTTTTTGCGGGCATGCGTTTTTGCCCCCACGCCGTCGTGCTGAGCCTGCTATGTCTGCGCAGCCGCATCGGACGCACCGCGTCACTTTGCGCAGAGGGCCCAGCAGGAGGGCCGCAGGAGCATCGCATGGTTCGTCGTCACAAACGCATTGTCGTCGCCTACTCAGGCGGCCTGGACACCTCTGTCATCGTGCAGTGGCTGCTTGAAAACCGCGCCGACGAGGTCATCTGCTACACCGCCGACGTGGGGCAGGGCGAAGACCTCTCGGGCGTGAAAGACAAGGCCATCAAGACCGGCGCCAAAGACGCCGTCGTCGAGAACGTGCAGCTTGAGTTCGTGCGCGACTACGTCTACCCCATGATTCAAGCGCACGCTGTGTACCAACGGCACTACCTGCTGGGTACGTCGATTGCGCGGCCGGTCATCGGCAAGCGTCTCGTCGACGTGGCCCACGAATATGGCGCCACCGCCATCTGCCACGGCGCCACCGGCAAGGGCAACGATCAGGTGCGCTTCGAGTTGTCGGCGTACGCCCAAGACCCCACCATCGACATCGTCAGCCCCTGGCGAGAGTGGGAGTTTGAAGGACGCCCTGACCTCGTGAAATACGCCGAAACCCACGGCATCGAAACCGGCGTCACCAAGGAGAAGCCGTACTCCATCGACGCCAACCTGCTGCACATCTCGTACGAGGGCGGCGTGTTGGAAGACCCGTGGAACGCCCCCAAAGAAGACATGTTCTTGATGACGAAGTCGGTGCAAGACGCCCCCGACGCGCCGGAGACGTTGGACATCGACTTTGAGAAGGGCGTGCCGGTCGCTCTCAACGGTGAAGCGCTGGGCCCGGTGGAGATGCTGAGCAAGCTGAACGACATCGCCGGCAAGCATGGCGTCGGCCGCGTCGACATCGTTGAAGACCGCACCATCGGCTTGAAGTCGCGTGGGGTGTACGAGACGCCCGGGGGCACCGTGCTGCACGTGGCGTTGTCGGCGGTGGAGTCGTTGTGCCTCGACCGCGAACAGCGCCGGCTTCTCGACGACATGGCGCCGCGCTACGCGCAGCTGGTCTACGACGGGCTGTGGTTTGCGCCCGAGCGTGAGGCGCTGCAGGCCATGGTCACCGACATTCAGCAATACACGACGGGCACGGCCCGCGTGCAGCTGTACAAAGGCAACGTGCAAGTGCTGGGGCGCAAGGCGCATCCGAGCCTGTACGACCAAAAGTTGGTGTCGTTCGACGAGGCCGGTGGCTTTCACCAAGGCGACGCGGCCGGCTTCATCAAGCTGCAGAGCTTGCGTCTGCGTCTGCGCAAAGGGCGCGAGCAGGCGGAAGACTAGTGGCCGGTGCCGACCGCCAGGCGGAAGGGCTGCTCGCCTTCGAAGGGGTGACCTTCGAGGAGGGCAGCCTCTACGTTTTCAGTGAGTGGTACGACGTGGACTACGCCGGCTACATGGCGGAGGACGCGTTCTATCGCATGTTGGTGGCGCAGGCGGCTGCCGAGGATGGGCTCCTCGTGGAGCTGGGGGCGGGCACCGGGCGCCTGTGCTTGGGCTACCTCGCCGACGGCGCGCGGGTGCATGCGGTGGAGCCCTGTCGGGAGATGCTGGACCGCTTGCTGCAAAAGGCGGCGGCGATGGACAACACCGAGGGCCGCCTGTCGGTGGAAAACTGCAAAGGCGACGCCTTCGTCGACGTCGACGATGGGGGGGCCGACTTGGTGACCTTCCCGTTCAACGGGGCGCTGCATGTGACCTCCCATGAGGAGCTGTTGCGCGTGCTGCGGCGGGCGCATCGGGCGTTGCGTCCTGGGGGGCTGTTTGCCCTCGACATCACCGCGCCCGGATGGGAGGCCATGGCCCGGCAGAAGACGCCGTGGGGCCGCGTCGACGAGCGGGTGCACCCGAAGACCGGGGAGCAAGTGCTCACGTGTGACAGTTCTGAATATGACGAATCGAGCCGGGTGTTGACCACCCACTTTCGGTTCGTCGTAAAGGGGCAAGAGACGGGCATGCAGCTGTCGATCGGGCAGTACATGTGGACGTACCAGGAAGTGCGCGCCCTCGTCGAGGAAGCCGGATTTGCCCCCTACATGCTGTTTGGGGATGTGGACTTTGCGCCGTTCTCAGAGGCGAGCCCGCGCATGCTGCTGGCGGTGACAAAGAAATAGTTCTGCAGCTGTCGAACTGAGAGTGTTGGCTCGAATTCACAATCGCAAAAATGACAAAGCGGCCCCGGGGGCCGCTTTCGTCGTCGGAGAAGGCGCGAGCGTCACTCTTTGGGGAAGGTGTCGTAGTGGATGCCTGCCATCTTCTGCAGCAAGCGCACCACCTGCATGCTGTAGCCGAACTCGTTGTCGTACCAGACGTACACGACCGCGCGCTTGCCGTCGGCGATGGTCGCCTTGCTGTCGACGATGCCGGTGAAGCGCGCGCCGACGATGTCGGACGACGCGATCTCGTCGGAGGCGGAGAAGCCGATTTGCTTTTGCAGCGACGAGTGCAGGCTGGCGTTGCGCAGGTGGTCGTTGAGGGTGTCGACGGTGACGTCTTGCGACAACTCCAACATCAGGATGGCCATGGACACATTGGGCGTGGGCACGCGGATGGCGTTGCCCGACAGCTTGCCGGCGAGGTCGGGGTAGGCCTTGGCGACGGCTTTGGCGGCTCCCGTCGACGTCAGCACCATGTTGAGCGCGGCAGCACGGCCACGGCGGTCGCTCTTGTGGAAGTTGTCGATGAGGTTTTGGTCGTTGGTGTAGCTGTGCACCGACTCGATGTGTCCGCCGACGATGCCGAAGGTCTCGTGCAGGCTCTTGAGCACCGGGGTGATCGCGTTGGTGGTGCACGACGCGGCCGACAGCACGTCGTCACCGTCGTCGATGATGCCGTCGTTGACGCCGTAGACGATGTTCTTCACGTCGCCTTTGCCAGGGGCGGTGAGCAGCACCTTTTTGGCGCCCTTGGCCGAGAGGTGGCCCCGCAAGCCGTCTTCGTCGCGCCAGATGCCGGTGTTGTCGCAAATGATGGCGTTGTCGATGCCGTGGGCGGTGTAGTCGACCTCGCTGGGGTGCCCGGCGTAGATGACTTTGGCGTGGTGGCCATTGGCGCAGATGGCGTTGTCGTCTTCGAGAACGTCGACCATGCCCCAGAAACGTCCGTGCACGCTGTCGCGACGCAGGAGCTCAGCGCGCTTTTCGAGGTCGGGAACCTTGGGCTTGCGCACCACGATGCCCGACAGACGCATGCCTTGGGTGTTGCCGGTGCGTTCGACGAGGAGGCGGGCGACGAGGCGTCCGATGCGGCCGAAGCCGTAGAGCACCACGTCTTGGGGGGCGCGCTCGGGGGTGTCGCCGACGGCGTCTTTGAGATGCTCTTGCACGAAGGCGGTGGCGTCGGGGTGGCCCGCCTTGCGGTACATCACGCCCAGCTTGCCGAGGTCGATGCGAGTGGAGATGAGCTGCATGTCGACCATGGCGCGCAAAAGCGGCACGGTGTCGTCGAGGCTGAGGCCGCCTTCTTCGACGCGCTCCACATAGCGGTGGGCCTTGACGACTTGCGCGGGAGAGCGGTGCATCAGAGGCTGGTTGTAGACGAGGGTGACCACCCCGCGCTCACGAAACAAACGGCCGATGAGAGGGACGGCTTCTTCGGAGAGGGCTTCGATGCTTTGCCAGCGGGTGAGGGCGTCATCGGTGCGGGGCATGGGATCTCCTGTGCAGACGGTTGCGCCTGCTGTTTGTCGTCGTCGCCAGGCCCACGCAAGGGGGCCCTGCGTGACACTTGCGCCACGGCAGGAGGCACGGGAACATCAGCCCATGACGACGCTGACGCCTTCTCGAATTCGCCTGCCTGCTTTGCTGGCGCTCGCTGCGCTCCATCTCGGATGCCCTCAGGTGGACGACGCCACCGTGTGTGTTGACGACGACGACTGCGTCACGGGGTTCGTGTGCTCTGCCGGGCAATGCAATGAGGCGCAGGCATTGCTGCATCCGGTGTCGGCGGGAGCCAACGAATACTTGCCCCACGCCACGACGGTGGCGGCCAACGTCGACGCCGACGCTGTGTTGGTGCAGATCATGGCGGTGGGCGTGGAGCCCTCTGCGGTGCTCCGCCTCGACGCCGACGACATGCAGTTCATGATGTTGCGCTACCGCCGCGTCGACGGCACGCAATTCACATTGAACTACTCGTCGCTGTTGTATGCCCAGAACGTCGGCTTGCCCGACGTCGACACGGACGTCCCGACGTTGGATTTCGAACACGAACTTCTCGTCGACGACGTGCCCAGCGCTGAACACATCTCGGCGCTTGCCGATGCCCACTGCATCGAATGGGAAGGCGACAGCGAGGACATCTACTTCGTGCGCCAAGGCGACGACGCCACCCAGCTGCAAATGGAGGACCGCTGGGACCGACGCGTCACCCTCGACGCCGACAGCGTCGTGGGCGACGCCGGGGTGAACTGCGAGCTGTGAGTCAACTGCGAGCTGTGCGTCAAAGGCCGACGTCCACCGCGTCGGCGATGTCAGACGCCAGGCGGCCCCGGCTGAGGCGGGCACCGGCGTCCTGATGCAGCCACACCCCGTCAAGGGCGGCGTCGATGGCGCTGTGTCCGGCGGCCAAGCGGGCGGCGATGACACCGGCGAGGACGTCGCCACTGCCGCCGACGGCGAGGGCCGGGTTGTGCCCCGGAACCCACACCAGCTCTCCGTTGTGGGCGACGATGGGGGTTTCGCCTTTGAGCACGACGACGTGGCCGTCGAACGCCTGCTGCAACTGCTGCGCGGCGTCGGCGCGATGGGCCTGCACCTCGTCGGTGCTGGCGCCGAGCAACAGAGCGGCTTCTTTGGGGTGCGGCGTCAACACACAGCTGGCGCCCCAACTCGACGCCCGGGCCCGAAAGCCGGGGAGGGCGTCGGCGTCGACGACGAGAGGCACTTCACTGTCGTCGATGGCGCTCCAGCCAGCATCGGCGGCCGTGCCCCAGCCGGGGCCGACGACGGCGGAGGTGAACGCGGAGGGAGAGGCCGCGATCATCACCTCAGGAGGCGTTTGCGCCGGCCGTGACGACGTCAACAAGCTGACCTTGCCTGCACCGGCGCGCAACGCGCCACGTGCTGCCAACAAGCTGGCGCCGAGGGTGGCGTCGACGCCCGGGACGACGCCGACGTGTCCGAACACACCTTTGTGCACCGGGCCAGACGGCGCCGTCGTCGTGGGCGATGGTGCGCCGTCGAGAACGAAATGCAGCTGCTCTTCACCTGGCGGCGTGCTGATGGCGACCATGGCGTCGACGACCGCGCCGCACAGAGGGGCACCCGCTTCACAGACGTGGGCGATCTTGCGCCCGCTGAAGGTGACGGTGACGTCGGCGCGCACCACGGCGCCTGCCGGGCGCTGCCCGTCGGTGGGCAGCCCTGAAGGGACGTCGACGGCCACCACTGTGCTGCGGGCGCGGTTGATGACATCGACGATGAGGGACGCTCCTACGTCAAGCGGCCGGTCGAGCCCAGTGCCGAACAAGGCGTCGACGAGGACGGGGTAGGACCCCAGCTTTTGCAGGGCGCCCTCGTCGAGGAGCTGCCATGCAGGGCGGTCGCCTCTGCCCCACAACAGCTGGCGGCAGCTCTCTTCGTAGGCGAGGGCTGCGACGCGGGCGTCGCCCTTGAGCACCGTCGGCGGCCGCAGGGCGAAGACGTCGGCCTCGACGCCGCGGTGGCGCAGGTGGCGAGCGGCGACCCAGCCGTCGCCGCCGTTGTTGCCTGGGCCACAGACCACAGCGACGCGGGTGCCGGGGACGACGACGTCGAGGTCAAAGACGGTGTCGGCGACGAGGCTGCCGGCGCGCTCGAGGAGGGCGACGCCCGGAACCCCGAGGGTTTCGATGGTGAACTTGTCGTGGGCGCGGGCCATCTGCGCGGTCTGCAAAGGCGACAGGGAGGGGCGTCGTGGCAACAGCATGGGGCGAACCTACAAGATGGCTGCGCCGTTGTGGACGGATGTCACCCCCGCCGCGTCGGTTTCGCTTGCGCCGACGGCTGAAAGACCCTTCAATTGGGGCATGTCCACGCAAGAGTTTGTCCAGCCGTTGGTGATGTTCTTCATCCCCTTTGTGATTTCCATCGGGATTCACGAGTGGGCCCACGTCGCCATGGCGCGGTTTCTCGGCGACGACACCGGCACCCGCATGGGCCGCTACACGCTGAACCCGCTGGCCCACCTCGACCCGGTGTGGACGGTCATCGTGCCCCTCATCATGCTCTTCAAGGGCGGGATGATCCTCGGGGCCGGCAAACCCGCGCCCTACACCCCGCGCAACCTCGACCGCGAGTTCGGCGGCAAGCGCATCACCTTGCGCGCAGCAGAGATGCTGGTGGCGGCCGCCGGGCCCATCTCCAACATGGTGCTCGCAGTCGTCTGCGTCTTGGTGTTCGTGCCGCTGCGCCTGTCTGCCGCCAACGAGATGCTGCAAGAGATGTTCTTGATGGCCGGCCTGTTGAACGTCGCCCTGGCGGTGTTCAACCTCATCCCCGTCGACCCGCTCGACGGCGCCAAGGTCATCCGGTTCTTCTTGCCCTACAACGCCACCCAGAAGTTCGATGCCTTCATGGCCCGCGGCGGCTTCTTCTTGATGATTGGCGCGTTCTTGTTGGCGAGCTTCGTCATCGGCCCCGCCCAACGTGTCTACATGCAGTTTCTGCACACGGTGTTGGGCTGGTTCGCCTGACCGAACCCCAGCGAAGCCTGCCTACGACGACGAGTCGCTCTTCTTCGCTGCCTGCTCTGCTTGGTAGCGGCGGGCGTGCTCTTGCAGCTGCGGCAGCATGGACGCGTGCACATCGGCCGTCGCCGCAAACACGCCGTGGGCGAGGGCCGCTTGCGACCGATAGTCGAGGGGGTTGTCGTCGACGTCGGTGACAACGCCACCGGCAGCGACGAGGACGGCGGTCGGCGCGCAGGTGTCCCAGACTTTGATTTTGCGGGAGCCCGTCAGGTACGCCTCGGCGTCGCCGTCGACGATGAGGCCGATCTTCAAGCCCACCGAGCTCTTGCGCACGATGTCGACGCCGAGCTGTTGGGTCATCCACTCCGACGCGGCGGTGGTGTGGTGCCGGCTGAGCACGAAACGGGCCCGGCTGGGTGCGGTGGACGTCGTGAGAGACGTGGGAACGGCGGTGAGGTCGTCGACGTCGTAGGCGGGGCCGCCACTGCGCTTTGGCAGCGTACGACGCTCGCAACGTGCAGCACGGACGTCGGCGCTCCACAGGTCTCCGGAGGTGGGCTGCAACAGCGCACCGACGACGGGGATGCCGTCGACGCACAACCCAATCATCACCACGTAGTCGTCGCGGCCTTCGACGAAGCTTTTGGTGCCGTCGAGGGGGTCGACGAACCACACGCGCTCGGCGTCGGGCAAGGTGGACGCCAGCGCCCATGTCTCTTCGGTGACGACGACGTCGTCGGGGCGCAGACGCGCCAACACGTCTCGCGCGGCGGCGTCGGCGTTGAGGTCGGCTTCGGTGACGGGGCCTTGGTCGTCGTCTTTTTCGGTGGGCAAAAGGCGGGCACGCTCGGCCACCTCGCAGATGGCGTTGGCAGCGGCGACGGCGACGAGGCAGGCGACATGAACGTCGTCGTGGGTGTCAGGCATTGAGAAAGGCCTCAACCTCGTCGAGGAGACGTTCGCGTTCATCGCCTTGACGGATGTCGCGGTTGGAGACGTCGATCTTCAACACGTCGAGCCCGTACTTGCTTTCACAAATGCTTGGGAAGGCCGTGTAGTAGCCGTTGAGCCCCTCGAGAAAGCCGCGGGTGATGCTGTCTTCGGCCTCGCGGGCGCGCTCTTGGATGCGCCCCATGAGAACGTCGGCCTCGGGCACAACCAGGCAGATGACCTTGTCGGGCTTGTGGAGCTTGTGCACCAAGCGGTCGAAGTATTCGAAGTACAGCTCGAGTTCGCGATCTTGCAGATTGCCGAGGCCGTGGAGGTATTTGGCGAAGATTTCGGGGTCTTCGTAGAGCGTGCGGTCTTGGATGCAGCTGCCTTGCACCCGGCTGATGACCTCGTGGTGCTGCACGCGCTTCAACAAGAACTCGAGCTGGAGGGTGAAACTCCAACGCGGCATGTCGCCGTAGTAGTCGACGAGAAACCGGTTGTCGATGACGGGCTCTTCGAAGAGTTCCATGCGGAAGGCTTCGCTGAGGAGTTTGGCGACGGTGGTTTTGCCTGCGCCGATGTTGCCGGCCATGGCGACGAACAACTTGTCGTTCTTGGGTTTGATGGTGCGCGTGCTCATGGCGCACCCATAGCAGGGTCGACTGGGTTGTTCACGGCGAGAGGCGTCTGAAATGCGGCTCGACGGGCAATTCCTGTTTCGTGTGCACATTCGTGGGCCAAAATGCGGCGGACATCGCTATGCACCTTCAGCCCAACCGCGTGGTGATACGCTGCCGGGCTGGAGGCACACTTGGCCGTTTCACGCACGACATCGACGTCACAAGCGCAGCGAACGCGCACCACCGCGACGCAACAGGTGCGTGATGTGGAGGCGTCGGAAAAGACGCCTGAGGGCGTTGGCCAAACGGTGTCGACGTCCACGACGCCCGCCGAAGACAATGTCGCTGCCCAGCGCGACCGCGATGCCGCGATGTCGGCTCCGGCTGGGTTTTCAGGGCACCGCAACGCGGCCGTCGACTTGCGGCTGTCGTTGCAGGCCCCGCCGACGACGTCGTTTCCTCAGCTGGTCGAAAAACGCCTGCGTCCGCTGTTCGATGAGGTGCTCGCCGACCTCGCCAAGTTGGGCGACAACGTCTCCCCCGTTGAGGCCAAGCCCATCCGCAAGAAGGTGGGGGCGCTGCGCAACCGCCTCGACTTGATGGCGCCAGCATTCAGCAAAGCCGACGACGGCAAAGACCCCTGGCTCAAGATGCGCAAGCAACTCGACGACGGATATGCCGTGTTGGGGGCGCTCAAAGACATCCACGACACCAGCGCTTTGTTGGGCGGCTCCGACTCAAAAAAGGCTGCCAAAGAGACCAAGAAGAAACGCAAGAAAGCATTGGAGTGGCGCGACAAGTTCGTGTCTGACAAGAGCACCACGAAGCGGGAGGCGTTTTACGCCGCCGTCGACGGGAGCATCACATTGCGTCCGGCGAAGAAGCAGTCGCGCTTTTATTGGGGCGGGGCCGGTGTCGAGCCCAGCCCTCAACTCGACGCCGTCCAAAACCTGCAGCTGCTGGCCAGCTCAATGGCGACGACAGCAGCCGACAAGCTCGAAGCCATCTTCGATGCGCCCAAACTCGACTCCCACGACGTGCAACAGAAGTTTCACGATGTGCGCAAAGCCGTCCGCGCTGTGGCGAATGTGGGGCGGGAGTTTCCGACTGCGCTGCCCAACAAGAAGGCCGCCAAGCTGCAGCAAAAGCTGGTGAAGCTGGCCGACGCCTACGGCGACCTCACCGACGTCATCGCCGCCCGCGATCTGGCCGAGGAGCGTGGTCAGAGCAAAAAGCTGGCACGCCTCGACGACCAGCTTGCCAAAGACTGGGATGCGCTGCGCAACGACGGAGGGTCAGGCGGGGCGGCCAAGACGCTGCGCAAATACGCGAACGAGTTGAGCGCCGGCCTGGGCTGAACATCGTGGTGTCCTGAGAAAGGACGGCTTAGGCTGCAGACATGTCTGCACCAAAGCCGTTGTTGTCGTCGATGTTGGCCATGTTTGTCGTCGTTGGGGTGTGCGCCTGCCCGCCGCCACCTCCAGCAGAAGACGGTGGGACACCGCCCCCAGAACCATCCGTTGACGACGACGCAGGGCCTGTCGCGGACGCTGGCCCGACGTCGGATGCCGGCGATGACGACGGTGGCGCTGCCGTCGATGCGGGCCGACACGACGCAGGCGCTCAAGAAGATGCGGGCACGCCTGCAGACGGAGGCCACGTGGTCGACGCTGGCGGCATTGTCGACGCCGGGAGGCTGGATGGCGGTGCCGTCGACGCCGGCCCCGTCGCCGACGGAGGGCCGGCTGCCGATGCAGGCCAGGGAGCAGACGGAGGCGTCGTCGACGCCGGGCCCAGTTGTGCCGCAGCGCAGATGTGTGGGACGGCTTGCTGCGAAGGCGCTGCCGTCTGCCGCTTTGGCAGTTGTGTGGTGCCGGCGGATGTCTCGTGTGTGGACGCGCACGACTGCGCCGACGGCGACATCTGCGAACGCAGCCTGGCGGATGTGCCGGCAGCGACGTGTCCGGTGTCGCTGGGCCGCTGCCTGGAGCGTCCAGTGCGCTGCGACGAAGACGACGTCGACGGGTGCTTGCGAACCTGTCAGCCCACCCGTCAGGCCGGGGCCGTGTCGACGCAGACTCTGTGGACGTGGGGCGCAGAGGCGGCCCCGGCGGAGTTCCCCCTCGACATCGATGTGTGGAGTGCGCCTGCTGTCGGCCGGCTGGTGGATGCCGACTGCGATGGGGCCATCACCCGCGCCGACCCACCCGTCGTCATCGTCGTCACCCGCGATCTGCTGCAGCAGGGGTGCTCGACGATGACCCAACGCTGTCGTCAAGGGCTGCTGCGGGCGTTGGACGGCGTCACGGGCACCACCTTGTGGACGCTTGCGGAGGCAGAGCAAGGCAGCGCTGGCTTCGCCGGCGTGTCGGTCGCCATGGCCGACGTCGACGACGACGGTCTGCCTGAGGTGGTGGCGCTGACCGCCGAGGGACGCGTCGCGATCATCAGCGGGGACGGCACCGTCGAGCAGGTGAGCACCGACGCCATCGCAGCCCACAACGACAACACCCTCGGAGGCGGCGGCGGGCTCGCTGTGGGCGACATGAACAACGACGGCGTCGTCGAGGTGGCCTTTGGCGATGAGGTGTTCACCTTTGTCGACGGCGTTCTCACGCTGCTGTTTGCGGGCACGACGCCCATGCGGTTCCCGCACTCGCATTTCGCGTCTTTGACGGCGGGCCCAACGCAAGAGTTGGTGGCCCAGCGGGCGGCATACGACGCCGACGGATTCTTGCTGTGGCAGCAGCCTGCTCTGCCTGTCGGGCACACCGCCGTGGCGGATTTTGACGGCGACGGCGCCGTTGAAGTGGTGCACGTCGCGCAAGGCCGCGTCTCGTTGTTGGACGGCGCCACCGGCGACTTCGAGTTGGCGTCCTACACACTGCCAGCCGGAAACGGCGGGCCCCCCGTCATCGCCGACCTCGACGGAGATGGGGCCCCTGAAATCGGCGTCGCCGGCCTAGGCGTCTACACCGTGCTCGAGGCCAACTACGCCAACGGCGTCTTCGACGAGGTGTGGTCGATGCCGACTGCCGACGCCAGCTCCAGCACCACGGCGAGCTCAGCGTTCGACTTTGACGACGACGGCCGCGCAGAAATCCTCTTCGCCGACACGTGCTTCTTCTGGGTGTTTGACGGCGCAACCGGCACGGTTCGGCTGGCGCATCCGACGCGGTCGTCGACGCGCACCGAGCTGCCGGTGGTGGCCGACGTCGATGGCGACGGCAGCGCCGAGGTGGTGCTGGTGCAGAACGAGCTGTCGGCGTTGTCGTGTGCCACGCATGATGGCTTCGATGGGCTGCCAGCGTGGACGCCTTCTTCTGCCGGGGCCTACCGTGGGGTCACCGTATTGCGCGGCGTCGAGAAGTGGCCGCTGGCGCGTGCCCTGTGGAACCAGCACGCCTACAGCGCCGGGGCGGTGTGCGACTCCGACGACGACGCCTGCCCGACTGCGTCGCACGCAAGTGTGGCGTCTGGAGCGCTGACCCACGTGCCGTGGGCCGACGGCATGCGCGTCAACGGCCTGGCCCACGCCAGCGCAAAGCCAGAGTTGGCGGTGTGGGCGCAGGTGCTGTGCACGAGCCCGACGCCGACCGCGCAGGTGCAAGTGCGCCACGTCGGCGATGTCGATGCGGCTCCTGCCCCAACCGGGGTTGGCGTCGAACTTGTCGACGTCGATACGGGGGCGATCGTCGACGTCATGACGCTGCAGTGGCCGTTGCGGGCGGGGCAGACGGCGGTGTTCGATGTCGATGTTCCCATGGCGACCGCCCGGGTGCAGGCGCGCCTCACCCAAGTCAACGACGTAGGGCAGTGCGACGTCGACAATGACGCGTCGTCGGTGGTCGAGGTGGTCTGCCCGTAGACCCTTTCCGTGGTGCTCGAGATCCACCTCCAACGTGACCCGCGGTCGTGGCTCTGCGTAACGAAAGCGTTGCCAAGGAGCACTCATGACCTGGTCTCGCTGGACGTTCGTCGCCCTTCTTTCTGTGGCCTGCAGCTTCGGCTGTGTGGACCCAGCCGCCCCAGACGACAGCGGCACGCCCGTCGACGACAGCGGCACGCCGACGGAGGATGCTGGTGCCGCCGGCAACGACGCCGGACCCCCGCCTTTGGGCGGCGGTGCCTTCGACGGTGGCGCGGCGGTCGACGACGCAGGTCCCACTCCGGCCGACGACGCTGGAGCCGCGCCCAACGATGCTGGCCGGGTGGGCGGGGGCGACGGTGGGACGTCGGTTGCCGATGCTGGAGGGGCACCGGATGCCGGCGTGGTCGACGACGCAGGCTCGACCGCAGTCGACGCTGGCACGCCTTTCGACGGTGGCGTCGATGGTGGTGTCGATGGTGGTGTGGTGGACCCCGACGTGCGCAACTACATCTTCGGACATTCGCTGCTGTGGCACTCCGACGTCGCCAACGTGCCGCGCTGGCTGCAGGCCTTCTCCGACGCCGCTGGCGGGCGCAGCTACGCCATGAGCGGGCAATACGGCTTTGCCGACACCCACGCCGCAAACCTGCCGCCCATTGCGCAGTGGGGCTTGGCGGGGGCGTCCATCTGGGACGACGACTCCCCGCTCACCTTTGGCGAAGTCGACTTCAACGTCGTGCTGTTCACCGAAGCCAACTTTCGGCAGTACTACCCGCCGACGCAGCCAGACCCCGACGGTTTCTTGCCTGAGTCGACGGTGGCGTCGACGACGACGGTGTTCGACTGGGTCGACAACGCCGAGCCTGGCATGCGGTTTGTCATCTACGAAAACTGGCCCGACATGGCGTCGTACACCAGCGCCGACTTCACGACGACGTACCCGACGGCGCAAGAGATGGCCGCCTACCACGCCTTCACGGCAGGCGCGTTTCACGACTGGTGGCTCGCGTACCACGACGCCATGCTCGCAGAGCGGCCGGCGATGGACATCCAGCTGGTTCCCGTCGGTTCGACACTTGCTCAACTGTTGATGACGACTCTGGCGGACGTCCCGGTCGAGGCCCTCTACGAAGACGACGCCCCTCACGGCCGTGAGACGCTGTATTTCTTGGCGGGCATCGTGACGTATTGCGCGATCCACGGGGTTCCGCCGCCGGTGGCGTTTGCGCCCGGCGACGAGATTCATCCGTTGGTGCGCGAGCGCTACGACGCCATCGTCGACGAGGTGTGGCTGCACCTGCTGGCGTTTGACGACGCCAACGGGGTCAACCGAGCGCTGCCGACACCATAGTCGACGTTGGGGTAGGGTGCAGAATGGCCAAGCGCATTCTCCTGGTGGGCCCCACGGCATTCGACGACGCCGAGACCGCTCACGTCGTCGACGACGTCGTGTGGACCCGGTTTGCGGCCTACGACACATCGCGCCCCCAAGACGTCGACGTCGTCGCAGTTCTGGACGAGGCCCGTCGCCGGTTCGCCCCAGGCGACTTCGATGGCGTCATCGGCACGCACGACTATCCCGCCAGTCTGCTGGCTGCCGCCATCGGTGAACGATTGCAGACGCCGTCGACGACGCTGGCGGCGATGCTGCGGGCCCAGCACAAGGCCGCCGCTCGCGACGTGCAACGGCAGGTGGTGCCCGACCTTCTGCCCATGGGGTGGGTGCTGGCTGCGCGTCCGTCGGCAGCAGAGCTGCGGACGCTCCGCTATCCGCTGTTTGCGCGGCCGGCGAAGTCGGTGACGTCGTTGTTGGCCCGCCGTGTCGACGACGAAGCCGACCTCAAGCGCTACCTGCAAGAAGCTGAGCATCACTTGCAGGAGTGGGTGGCGCCGTTCAATGCACTGTGGCGCCACGCGAGCATGCACGGCACCGACGCCACCTGCGTGGTGCTTGAAGACCTGCTGTCGGGCGTGCAGACCACCGTCGAGGGCTACGTGCAACACGGCCGCGCAACGACGTTGGGCGTCGTGGATTCGGTCATGTTTGACGGCACCCAAAGCTTTGCCCGCTTCGACCATCCGTCGACGCTGCCCGACGACGTCACCCGGCGCATGCGTGAGGCGTCCGCCAAAGTCGCCGAAGCCCACCAGCTGGAGTCGACGCTGTTCAACGTCGAGTGGTTCTATGACGACGTCACCGGCCAGCTGTCGCTCATCGAACTCAACCCGCGCATGTCGTACCAGTTCTGCGACCTCTTTCACGACGTCGACGGCGTGAACACCTACGGCTTGCAGGCCCAGCTCGCCTGCGGCGACAACGTCACTTTCACGCCAGGGCAGGGCGCCTTCAACGTCGGCATCAGCTTTGTGCTGCGCTACCCACACGACCGGCAGATTGCGACGCACCCCACGCAGGCGCAGCTCGACGACGTCAAAGCCGCCTTCCCCGACGCTCGCGTGCATCTGTTTGGCAAGCCAGGGCAGTGGCTGAGTGAGCTGCCGCAAGACGCATGGCGCTTTCGCGCCGGCATCGTCAACGTGGGCGGCGCCGACCTCGACGACGCCAGCCGACGCTGCGGGAGGCTGCTCGACGGCCTCGACTTCAGCTTCGTCGGCGACGACCCGGTTTGGCCACCACCTGTTTAGGTGCTCAGCGCTGGACCAGCCTGGCGAAACAGGCCCGTCGGTGGTGCCTTCTTTGCCGTTTCAAGAGGGCGCTGGAACACTTCGTGTGAGCCAGGTGCCGCCATTATTTGAGCGGTGTACACGTGACGGTGTAGCTGTTGCCGAAGCCATCGCGCACGTGGGCCGCGTCAGGCGTGAAGCGTGCGTCACCGCGTCCGGGGCACTTCGCGTTTTCCTTTGTGACGTCACACCCCACGAATGGAGCGGGTTCGGCATAGACAAGGACCCGAAAACCGGCAACGTCAATGACGTCAAAGCCACCATGGATGCCGGACCAAGCTTTCTTGTCTCGAAAGCTCACGCTGCCTCCCGTGTGTTCGTCCAAGAGAACGCCAAGGGAACCGTCTTGGGGGTACAGGCACGCTTGGGAGGTGTTCGGCATTGACGAAGACACCGTGCAGACGCTCCTGTCCGTTGTCACTTTCTGACGGCACAGTCCGACGCTCCGAACGCTGAAGCAGGCGCCCAAGAGCAGGCAGGCGAACGCAACGCCCGCCGACAGGGGCAGGACCCACGCCCTTGGCGACATCAACGCCCCACCGACTGCGCCGTCTGCGCCATGTCCCGCGTGAGCGTGTACGTGGCGTCGTCGTCGGGGTTCAGCAGCCGTTCTTTGGCCACCTCGGCGATGGCTTGGGATTGCGTCTCTGACAGCCCACGGCTCTTGCATCCGCTCAGCAGCAAACGCCGCGCCACCATCGGCGACGCCACCGACAACACGACGGTGACGACGACGGGGGGCCAAAATGCCTCGGGCGCAATCAACCCCGTCAACGCCGCGCCCAGGGCAAACAGGCCCGGAATGTTGGCGCCGATGATGTACAGCTTGCGAATCTTGCGCACCTCGTCGACGACGGCCTTGGCGTCGTCGACGGTGAAGGTCTGCAAGGCGGTTGTCGACGAGGACGCGTCCGACATGGCTCACTCCCACTCGATGGTGGCGGGCGGCTTCTGCGAGATGTCGTAGACCACGCGGTTCACGCCGCGCACCTCGTTGATGATGCGGCTCGAGATGCGGCCCAACAACTCGTAGGGCAGCTGCGCCCAGTCGGCGGTCATGGCGTCTTTGCTCTCGACAGCGCGCACGCAGACGGTCTCTTCGTAGGTGCGGGCGTCGCCCATGACGCCGACGCTGCGCACCGGCAAGAGCACCGCGAAGTATTGCCAGATGTCGTCTTTGACGGTGCCTTCTTTGCGGGCAGCGTCGATCTCTTCGCGCACGATGGCGTCGGCGTTGCGCACGAGGTCGCAGCGCTCTTTGGTGATGTCGCCGAGGATGCGGATGGCGAGGCCGGGGCCTGGGAACGGCTGCCGCCACAACGCAGAGTGGGGCAGACCCAGCTCTTTGCCGAGGGCGCGGACTTCGTCTTTGAACAGCTCGCGCAAGGGTTCGACGAGGCTGAGGTCCATGCGCTCGGGGAGGCCGCCGACGTTGTGGTGGCTTTTGATGACGGCGGAGGGGCCGCCGTGGAAGGTCACCGACTCGATGACGTCGGGGTACAGCGTGCCTTGGCCGAGCCATTTCACCTTGTGGTCTTTGCCGTCGGCGCTGGCTTCAGCGTCGAGCGACTTGGCGATCTTCTCGAACTGCTCGATGAACACGCGGCCGATGATTTTGCGCTTTTCTTCGGGGTCGGACTTGCCGGCCAGCGCCTCCAAGAAGATGTCTTCGGCCTCGACGACACGGAGGTCGATGCCGAGGGCGTCGTGCAGCAGAGCTTCGACCTCTTGGGGCTCGCCTTTGCGGTGCAGGCCGTGGTCGACGTACACGCACGTCAGCTGGTCGCCGATGGCGCGGTGGATGAGTTCGGCCGCGACGGTGGAGTCGACCCCGCCAGAGGCGCCCATGACCACCCGGTCACTACCGATGCGTTGGCGGATGCTTTTGATTTGCTCCTCGACGACGTCGCCCATGTCCCAGTCGGCGCTGAGGCCGGCGACTTCGAACAAGAAGTTCGCAATCATCTGTGTGCCGTGCACGCTGTGGGCGACCTCGGGGTGAAACTGCATGCCGTACCGCTTCTGCTCGACGTGGCCGACCGCGGCGTGGGGGCAGGTCTTCGACGACGCCAAGGTGACGAAGCCGTCGGCGAGGGATTCGACTTGGTCGCCGTGGCTCATCCACACTTCTTCGTCGGCGGCGAGCCCTTTGAAGAGGCTGGAGGTGTCGCTGACGTCGAGCTGGGCGCGGCCGAATTCGCGGTGCAGGGCAGGGGTGACCTTGCCGCCGTTTTCTTCCATCAGCAGCTGCATGCCGTAGCAGATGCCCAGCAGGGGGAGCTGGGTCTCCCACACCGACGGATGCGGCCGGGGCGAGAACTCTTCGCTGACGGAGGCGGGGCCACCCGACAAGATGATGGCGTCGGGGGCGAACTGCTCGATGCGCTCTTTGCCGACGTCACCGGGGGCGATTTCGCAGTACACGCTCAGCTCACGCACCCGGCGGGCGATGAGTTGGGTGGTTTGAGAGCCGAAGTCGAGAATGAGGACGCGCGAGGCCATGACGTCGCCTTTCATTGCGCACGCATCGGTGCACCAAGACAGAGGCACGGCTGGTCGGACAGGTGATCGCCGGCGCTCCAGTTGGCCGCGTCGTAGCAGGTTTCACGGCGTCAGGAGAGCCCTGTGCGGGTTGTTTCAGGCAGATGTTGCGGCGTCGTTGCGAGGTCAGCCGCCGGCCACAGGAGGGATGATTCCCAGCTCTGCATCTGCCGGCACCACGTCGTCGTCGCGGGCGAACTTGTGGTTGAGCGCCAGCCGGCAATGGGGCAGCACCGACGCCAGCGCCGCATGCCGTTCGGCCAGCAAGACACGCACTTCGCTCAACGACTTGCCGTCGAGGTCGAGCTCTTCTTCAGCAGTGGAGGTGGCCTCTTGGGCGGCGGCGAAATACAGAACGCGGGTCATGCCGTGACATGGCACGTCTGTCGCAGCTCGCAAAGCGGGCGCAGCGGGCTGCTACTTCTGCCGGGGCTGCAAGATGAACGGGAAGCTCAGCCGGCGCGGCACGTCGACCAAGGCGTCGCCGAGGTACCAGTCTTTGGCCATCTTCTTCACACAGCTTTGCACCTGGTCGAGGCTGTCGTCAGACACGTCGACGACGATGTCGGTGAGCACGCCGTTGGGGTGCAACGTGAGGTCGACGGTGAGCCTGCCGCTCTTGTGGGGGTTCACCGTCAGGCCCCAGGTCTCGTAGCAGTAGCGCACGGCGTTGCGGTGCCGGCGCACCTGGCGCGCGATGTGGTCGCGGATGAGCGGGTCGAGCGGCGCCAACGACGCACCAGCCGCCGCGGCCGCGGGGCCGGGCTTCACGTCTGCCTCGGGGACTTCAACCGTCGACACGGCGATGGGGGGCTTGCGTGGCGTGCGTCGACGACGGGCTTCTTTGCGATGCTTGCGCAACACCTTTTTCAAGTCGTGCTGGGTGTGGTTGGTGCCAACGCCGACCTCGCCGTTGCCGGCGCCGGCCGCGAAGGTGGTGCGCGGCGAGAGGCCGCCCACTTCGGCGCCCAACTGAGGCGATGCCGCTGAGGCCTGAATGAGTTCGCCGAGGTTGTCGGTGGTGACGCCGTCGTTCAACCCATCGTGCAGCGCCCGCTCAATGGCAGCGAGCTGGGCCGACAGGCGCGCCGGGGTTCTCGACGCTGGGGTCGGGGCCACGCGCGTCGGCGCTTGCCGTTTGGGGGGCAGCACCCGCTGTGCAGGCAGCGGCTTGTGCCCGCGGAGGGCGACGGCCGCGGGCGCGTCGTCAGAGGGGGCCGACGACGCAAACACCTGAATGTAGCGGCGCAACTGGTCGGTGGGCTGGCCTCCACCACTGTGGGGGTCTGGAGCCGGCTTCGGCGCCAACGCAAAGCTGCTCACCAGGCACACCTGGGCGGCACACACTGTCATCAGAATGTGCAGAAAGTGCCCCTGCACCGGCGCGACCGGCTTGGGTGCCTCATGCGGCACGGCGCACGTCACAAACAGTTCGTGGCCGCTGTCGCGCTGCTGCTGTTCGCCGACGGGGAGGGCCCAGCCGTCTCCGTTTTCTTCGACGAACAACGCGGCATCGGCGAGCATGTCGGCCGGGGGCACCGTCACCCGCAGTTGGCTGCCGTCGGGGAGTTCGACCTGCTGTCTGCGCCCAGGCAACAGCGTGACCACGTCGAGAAGCGTGCCTTGCCACCGGCACTCCAGATGAACCAGAGGCGTGGCGCGGGAGCGTCTCTTGCGGCCCAGCAGTGACATGCGACTCCTAACGAAGGCTCTCGACACAAAGCCGAGCAAGCACAGGACAGCGGTGTTCAACGTCCGGTTCCCGAATTCGGTCTCCGAAAGGGCGGATCCTGGGAGATCGGCCGCAAACGCCAGCGTCCCACAACGAGGCATGAAGTTTAGTGCTGATGTGCCGCAGTGAACAGAGGGATGCGTCACCCTCCGTCAGCTGACCGACCCCGCGTCATCCGCCTTCGTCGATGCCGAAGCACTGCAGCGTTTGCGATTGGCACACGCTGGGGTCGCGGGTGTCGAGCCCGTCGACGCAGGTGGCGTTCTCGACCGTGACCACGGGGTGGCCTTGGCAGCCCAACACGCAGGCTTCTTCTTCGGTGCGTTCGCCGCTTTCGATGAGGGTGCCGTCGACGTCGTCGGGCGCGTCGAACGTCACCTCACAGGCCAACGTGCGGGCGCACAGAGCTTCGCAGTCGACACTGGGGCCACAGCCGCCGACACCGACGAACAGCGTCGTCAGACACAACGAGAGAACGCGGCGGTTGAAGACGAACATGGGGCTCCCAAGGCAATGGACGCACCTTAGCAGGCCCCGGCGGCTGTGCAGGGCAAATGTCGACTGGCGTGTGCGTGGGCAGCGGTGGGTGGAATCTGGGTCGGTTTTTCGGAACCAGCGGGGGCATGCCGTACACTGCCGGGGATGCAGCACCTACACGCCTCTCATCGTCGATTCGTGCAAGCGGCCGCTTCTGCTGTGGCGCTGGCGGCGTCTGTGTGGGCGGCTCCAGCGTCGGCACAAGCGCCTTGTCGGGTGGAGGTGTCGCCGGGGAAATTCGTCAGCTGCCGTGCGTTTCTCGACGAGAAAGCGCCGAAACCGGAAACTCCCGCCGATGCGACGGCACCCGCAGACAACAAGACTGGGCCGGGCGGGCACCCGTTGCGCAATGGGTTCGCGTGGGGCGGGGCGCGAGAGGCGCCCAAGCCCAAACCGGTGGTCGAAGCCGCGCCACTGCAACCGCTCGATGCGTTGTATGCGGAGGTCAACGCGCTCAAAGCCCAGCAGCAAAAGCTCAAACGTGAAGCGCTGCCTTGGCAAGAAAAAGACGTCAACGCGCTGACCAATGAGCTGAAGTGGCAGCAGATGGTCGTCGACGACATCGAAGACCGACTGCCAGGGCGCGTGCAGCGCTGTGCGGCGGCCTATGGCAAGACGATTTCGTTTCCCAACTACCGCATGACGCCAGACGGCCCGGTGCTGTTGTCGGCGGCAGAACGCATGGCCTACGCCAAGCAGGCGCCGCTGCAGTGCAACCCCAGCTTGTTGGTGACGCAAGAAGAAGTGAACCGCCTCAAAGCGCGGGTGGCGCTGGAGCGCCGGCTCGAAGAGACCAAGTGGGGCTGGAGCAACCGCCAAGAAAAAGCAGCGCTCGAAGAGCAGCTGAAGCAGATGAAGCGCGAGATGTAGGCCCGCGTCTTCAGTCGTCTTTGGGCATGGGCGCCGCGACCACCTGGTTGCGGCCGTTTTCTTTGGCGCCGTACAAAGCCTTGTCGGCGCGGTCGACGAGGTGGTCGATGTCGTCGCCCTTGCCCAACTGCGCGACGCCGAGGCTCACGGTCAGCTTCAGGTGCTCACCCGGCAGGTCGACGTCTTCGACGGCCTGGCGCAGCCGTTCGGCCAAGGCGCAAGCGCCGTCGAGGTCGGTGTCGGGGGCCAGCACCAAGAATTCTTCGCCCCCCCAGCGGCCGACGACGTCCATGTCGCGCACCACGCGGGTGGCGACGTCGGCGAAGACGCACAGGGCGGCATCGCCGGTGGCGTGTCCGTGGACATCGTTGATGGTCTTGAAGTGGTCGAAGTCGACGAGCACCACCGACATGGGACCTTGGTTGCGCCGGCTGCGGTTCAGCTCGTGTTCGAGGGCTTCCATCATCCAACGGCGGTTGCGCAAGCCCGTGAGAGCGTCGGTGAGGGCCGCCTGACGGAGCTCTTCGCGCACACGTTCGAGCTCTTGCAGGTGCAAGTCGCGTTCGAGCTCATGGCCGACCCAGTCGCCAAACAAGGTCAGGAGCTCATGGTCTTGCGATGAGAACGGCCGCCGCGCGTCGACGTTGGAGAAGTTCAAGGTGCCAAAGGGCTCGCCGTCGACGACGACGGGCACGCCAAAGTAGCTTTCGAGCTCGAACTGCAGGTAGCACGGGTGCGACCGAATGTCAGAGGCGCCGGCGTGGTGAAACCCTGTGGGGCCGTTCGCGCTGAGGGTGTGCACGCAGTAGGTCGAGCCCAACTCAAACGCCGTCCCGGGCTGAATGCTGTCGCCAGGGCTTCGCACTTGGATGACGGTGTAGTGCTGGCCTTGCACCCGGCTGAGAATGCCGAAGAGCATGCCGAAGTGGTCGCATCCAAGCTGTAAGATGGCGTCGAGGCGCTCCGAGAACGACAAAGAGCGGTCGGACGTGATGCGGTGCAGCCGGTTGAGGGTGGTTTCGGCCGAATAGTGCGTGCTGACGTCGCGCACCTGCACCAGCACCCAGCCCTCGGCGCCGGCGACGGGGGCGATGGAGAGTTCGCCTGTAAAATGACTGCCGTCGCTGCGGTGGCAGATCACCAGGCCACGGGCGTCGTCGAGGGTGTCGGTGTGCAAATAAGCTTCGACGAAGCGCTGGCCGCGCAACGCCTCCGCCTCGACGCCAAACAACGCACAGGCGCGGGCGTTGCACCACCCGACACGCCCTTCGTGCAGCAACAGGGCGCCACCCGTGTGGTGGGCGAACAGCTGCTCGACGGTGTCGAGCGACAACGCCCCCGCTGGGGACGGCTCCACCACTTGTCTTTGGCTTTTGGCACGCGCCACAGCTGCCCCCTGGTTGCGTCCCAGACGACGCAGACCCCCCTGCAACATCGGCGCTCATGCAGAGCTGTTGACCTCCGCTGTCGATTTTCGTGCGTTTGGGGCTACGACGCTGTCAGCTCAGACGCCAAGCGGCGTGCTTTGCCAACTTGGGCGTCGCTGAGCATGCCGTTGTCGACGTCCACATACAGGAGGGCCGTCGGCGCCTGGGCGGCGCCCACCGGAAACACCGCAAACGTCGACGGCGGCGCATTGTGGATGGCCGCAAACACCGCAGACTCCGACGACGACGGCGCCAGCCGGGTGCCCGCCGCGACGTTGCCGAGGTGAAAGGCCCGGTGAAAGGCGCCATCGGCGCTGAGGTCGACGGCGACCGCTGGATCCGCAAGGTCGACCGTCGCTTGCGACACCCGCGCCTGCTGCCCGTCGACGGCAAACAAGATGGCACTGCGGAACTCGTCTGCCAGCGGCGCCAAATCGCCGGCGTCCGACACGCGCTGCAATTCGGCCGCTGCGGCCGGGGCTGCGTCAGGAGCATCAGCTGCAGGAGGCGCGGAGTCGGGATCGCCAGCTGCGTCTTCAGCGGCTGCGGCCGCAGCTTCAGGCGCAGCGGCGTCGGCGTCGAGCGTGCGCGCGTCGGCGGCGTCTTCATCCGAGATGGCGTCGCCCCATGCGGACGTGATCCGAGCTGGAGCCCCATCCGGAATGCTGGCGTCGACGTCGTCGGTCGCAGCGACATCGTCGTCTGTGCCCGCCGATGGTGCGGCGTCATCTGGAAGCGCAGCGTCGGCCATGGCGGCGGCATCGCTGGCGTTCGCCGCGTCGGCAGCCGCCACTTCGGCAGAGGGCGCCTCGGTCACCGTGTCGGCGCCGTCTGCCCCCTGTTCGCCGTCTGCCACCGGTTCGTCGTCGTCGGCCGCGTCTGCAGCCATGGGCGGCGTGGTCTTGGCGGCGGGCTCGCTCACTTGCCAGCCGGCCTCTTCTTCACCCGCGGCGTCGTCGTCACCGCCGGTGTCGTCGTTGCTGCCGGTGTCGTCACTGCCTGCGTCGTCGGCTGTGGCTGGGTCGCTGGCGGCTTCTGCCGCCTGGGGGCCATCGTCGGCGGCTTGGACCGGAGGCACTGCTGCGGGTTCAGAGGCAGGTGGGTCGTCGACAGCTGGGGCCGCCGCAGACTCTTCGCCTGCTCCCTCACCCGACAAGGAGCCCAAAGAGACGTCGACCGCATCGGCGTATTCGTCGGTGCCGGGCGGCGGGAGCTGCACTTCTTCGGTGACATCGGTGGGCTCGCCCTCGCCGCTGTCGTCGGCGATGGACAGCGTCGGCGCGGCTGCCGCGGCATCGCCCACCGCTTCAGCAGGGGGCGGCGCAATGGAGGCGCGGCTGTCGTCGTCGGTGCTCAGCTCGTCGGCGTCGGCAGGAGGCTCCGCCGCGGGAGCATCAGCAGCGCTGCCGTCGCCCACCCGAAAGATGCTGGCGCTCTCTTGCCGCACCGGGGCGATGCCGTAGAGGTCGCGCAACGCTTGAAACAACGTCGACGGTGCGACGGCTTCGACTTCGACGGGCAAGAAGCAGTACGCCTTGATGGCGGTGATGCCCGACGCGTTCATCGGGTCGAGCATGCCGATGGTGATCTTGGCGGGATCGACGGCGAGGGGCACGGCGCGGTGCTCTTCGGCCAGCTCTCGCGACAGGGCGCCCAGCGCGCCCGACGAGGGGGGCGTGTTCACCAACGTGTCGGTGCCGTCGGCGACGTTGCACTCATCGCGCAGCAAACCGATGAGCACATCGTCGCTGACCAGGCCCGAACGCCAGACCTTCTCGACAAACGAGGCGGCGCCAAAGGCCGTGAAGGTCTCGATGTTTTCGAGCTCCTCGTTTTGCAGGTGGCCTTTGTCGAGGAGAAGTTGCCGAAGCACATGCGCCACGTTGTGACTCCTGGGGAGCGTGTCCCGTCGATTCTGCCGGCCTTCGCAGTCGTCGGCGAAGACTGGTTGTGCACGCCGGGTGGCGCGCGACTGAGGCATTGTGGCGGAGTGTGCTCTGGGGTTCAACTCTTCGACATCGGACTTCAGGCGGAGGCAGTCGGCTCCTGTCGACGTCGTGCGCGTCGCCCGTGGGGGCGTCGGTGGCGCAAATCTCGCAGTTCTGAAGGCGGCCTGTGTTGTTCCGGGTGATGCCCCTCGCGTCGCTGAAGGGGTTTTCTTCTGCCGCCACAGGAGTACAAGCCAGACGCTGCAGGTTCTGCATGCAAGCACCGCCGTCGACCCCTGGCTTTTTCGGCCCCGGACGTCGTCACGCACATGCAGCATGCCCGCCTGCACAAGATGGAGACACGCCCATGGCCGACATCTGCGAAACCCCAGAGCCCATCCCGGCCGAAGACCTGGCCCGGGCCGACGCGTTTGACATCGAACCAGGCGACCCCGACACCCGCGTGGTGGTGGCCCTGTCGGGCGGCGTCGACTCGGCCGTCGTCGCTTACCTCATGAAAGAGGCCGGCTACGACGTCACCGGCGTCAGTTTGCGCTTGGCGCCCGACAAAGAAGAGGGGGTCGAACAGAAGGCCGGCCGCTGCTGCTCTGCCGACGACATGACCGACGCGCGCCAGCTGTGCGAGAAGCTCGACATTCCGTTCTATGCCATCGACGCACGGTCGAAGTTTTTCGACTCCGTCATGAAGCCGTTTGTCGACGACTATCGACGGGGCATCACGCCGATTCCGTGTTTGGCCTGCAACCACGTGGTGAAGTTCGGCGACCTCTACCAGACGGCGCAAGACTTCGACGCCAGCCTCGCCACCGGCCACTACGCCCGCAAGGTGGAGTACCAGGGGCGCCCTGCCATCGCGCGGCCGTTCGACGCCAGCCGCGATCAGACCTACTACCTCTACGGCACGCCTCCTGAGGTGTTGCCGCACCTGCTTTTCCCCCTTGGTGACGTCGACAAACCGCTGGCCCGGGCCTTGGCGCAAAAGGCTGGCATCAAGGTGTGGAGCAAACCCGACAGCCAAGAAATCTGTTTCGTGCCCGACGGCGACCACGCTCGGGTGGTCGAGAAAGTCGGCGGGCCCGTGCCCAAAGGCGACCTCGTCACCCTCGACGGCGAGGTGTTGCGCGAGCACGACGGCGTGCACCGCTTCACCATCGGCCAGCGGCGTGGCATCGGCGTGGGCACCGGCAAAAAGCTCTACGTCGTCGACGTCGACGGCGAGAGCGGACAGGTGACCGTCGGCGAAAAAGAAGCGCTCGGATGCCACACCATTCGTGTGCAGACACTGCGCCTGATGCATCCTGAAGACATCTGGCCCGACGAGGTGTTGGTGCAAGTGCGGGCGAGGGCGCGTCCGCAGCCGGCCCAGGTCAAGCGCATCGGCGACGACGAGCTGGAGCTTACGTTCAACGCCCCCGTCGACAGCGTCGCGCCTGGCCAGGCGGCGGTGATCTACGACGGCGACGTCTGCCTTGGTGGTGGCACCATCGTCGAGCGCGTCGACGGAGCGCGCCCCCGTCGCATCCAGCTGGAGGTGCTCGCATGAGCACCGTGGAGGCGGCGCCTCCATCTGCCTTGCCGTCTCCTGTTGCGGCCCACGACGACGTCAGCGACCGCAAGTTGAACCGGGTGTTGCTGACGTTGGCAGGGCCCACCTTGGTGTCGGGCCTGCTGAAGGCCACCTTCGCCCTCGCCGACACCTTCTCTGCGGGCATGTTGCACACCGACGCGCTGGCGGGCCTGTCGGCGGCGGTGTCGTTTTTGTGGATGCTGCAGTCGTGCTCTTATTCGACGTCGATGGGCACGCTGTCGCGCGTGTCGCACGCCAAAGGCGCGGGCGACCACCCGCGCATGACCCAAGCGTTCTCCCAGGGTGTGTTGTTCGCCGCCGTCGTCGGTGCGCTCGTGGCATTGGCGTTTGTCGGCCTCACCCACGTCGTGGTGCCACGTCTCGGGCTGACCTCTGCTGTGCAAACAGAAACGTTCGCCTACCTGCAGGCACTGCTGTTGTTTGGCCCGGCGTGGTGGTTGTTCGACACCCTCGAGCAGGCGTTTCGCGCCGCCTCCGACGCCAAGACGCCGATGTTGGCCATGGGGCTGGCGGCCCTGCTGAACACCGCGCTCAACCCGACGCTGGCGCTCGGATGGTGGGGCGCGCCCCAGATGGGCCTGTTTGGTGTGGCCCTGGCCACTGGCATCAGTTGGACGGTGGGCGCGGTGTTGTTGCTGGTCATCGCCCACCGCCGCGGCTGGTTTGCGTTGGCGCACTCGCGATTCGCCTGGCGTGACTTGGTGTCGACGCTGCGCATTGGTGTGCCGACGTCGGTGTCGGGGGCGGGCTTTGACATCATCTGGATCTTTCTCACGCCGTTGATCGCCCAATCGGGGCCGGCTGCCTTGGCCGCGGTGAGCGTGGGGCACCGCCTCGAAGCCGTCGCTTGGATGCTGGCCCAAGGCATGGGCGGTGCCGCCGGGGCCACCGTCGGGCAGAGCATGGGGGCCGGCAATCCCGCCTTGGCCCGACGATACGCGTGGCGGGCCTGTGTGTTCGCCTTCTCCATCGCGGGCTTGTGGGCCGTGGTGCTGCTGTCGAATGCGGAGGCGCTGTACAGCGTGTTCACCGACGACGTCGACGTGGCGCGCTTCGGCGTCAGCTACATCGCCTGCGCAGCGGTGCCCATGGTCTTTCAGGGCCTGGAGGTCGTGCTGCTCGGCGCCTTTGCCGGCTTCGGCCGCACCTTCTGGCCGTCGGTGGTGGTGTTTGCGTCGTACGCCTTGCGTCTGCCGGTGGCCTTTGCCTGGGCTGAAGACGGCGGCGCGCTCGGCGTGTACATGGCCATCGGCCTGACGGCGACGCTGGCTGGCATGGGGAGTGTGTTGGCATTTGTCATCTGGGGGCCTAAGGCGACCGACACGCCCGCGGAGCAGCCATGAGTTCATCGACAGCCAAAAAGACCGGCGACGCCGACGCCAACGAGCAGGCGCTCGATCCGCTGCTGTCAGACCGCTCCCTCGAGGCGGCCGGCTTTCGCACCAGCAGTGAGGCCCAACAGAAGTTTCTTTCGCGTCTCATGCAGCGTGCCTACCAGTTGCCCGACTTGCCCTCGTCGAAGTCCATCTTGTTTGGTGCGGCAGCGGCCCTGTGCGGAGCCGGCGCTGGTTTGTTGATGCTGCGCGGTGCACCTGCTGCGGCAGGCATCCTCGGCGGCGCTGGCGTGTTGCATGCCGTCGCCTTCGGCCTGTTCGGACGTCGTGAGCGCGCCGAACAACTCGAGGCAGGCAAGCCGTCTTGGACGGCCGCCCACCGCGACACCAACGGCACGCTGTTGCCCCGGCTCGACGACGACGAACGCTTGGTGCTGTGGCGCAAAACCCATCAGCAGTCTTCTGGCCGGGCCAAGGGGATTCGCATTGGCTCGTCGCTGTTGCAGACGTTGTGGGGCACGCTCCTTGGTGGGCTTCCCATCGCCGTCGGCGGTGCAGGCGGATTGTCGATTCCCATGATGGTGTTGTTGGGAGCGGGCACGTTCATCGGCACCGCCATCTTCGGGCGCGGCATCCGCACCCTGTTTTTCACCAAAGACGTCGAGGCCATCGCCCTCACCAACCGTCGGTTGGTGCTGTTGGCCGACACCGGTGCGGCCCGGTCGTTCGCGCTGGCCGACCTCGCGCACCGTCCCACCGTCGTCAAACGCGACGACGGCACCCACACGCTGGCGTTCGACATCATGCCATTGGCGTCGGCAGCGCCGCTGCCGATGAAGGCGCTGGTGGGGCTCGAAGGCCTGTCTGAAGACGAGGCCAAAGAGTGGGCTGGCGCCACCATGGACGAACGCATCGGCGCCATGCGTGCCCGTCTCGCCGCCCGCATGCCCGACTGACAACTGCCCCTTCACAACCCCGGTGCACACCGCGTAGGGTCTGCCTCGCCCCACGTTGGGGCAAGGTGAGGTGCCCATGCGTCGTGGTTGGCTGGTTGGTTCGTTGGTGTTGGCGGTGACGTTGTGGGGCAGTGCGTGTGACTCCAAGAAGGGGGCCACGACGACGTCGTCGTCACCGAGCAACGGGGCCGCCTCCAGCACCACGGCCAACCGCCACCAGCCAGGCGATTGGGTCATCTACCGCTACTCCGGCACCTTCACCAAGGCCCCTGTGAAAGTGGTGCAGCGGGTGCTCAGCGTCGAGACCAAAGACGGCAAAGACCGCGTCACCACCGGCGTGCACATGGAGCGGGGCACCGAGCGCATGAAGTTTGTGCAGGTCACCGACGGCAGCTTGGCGAGCAAAAAGGCCGGCGATTTCCCCTCTGAGGTCATCGAATACCTCCCAGGCGGCAAAGAGCAGGCGCTGAAAGGCGCTGAGATCTCGTCGAACGTGCTCTTTCGCCTGTGGAACTGGACGCTCCCCGCCAACGTGCAGGGCCAGCCCAAGAACCGCACACAGAGCCAGGCCAAGGTGGGCATTGGCGCCGCCAGTTTCGACTGCACTCAAGAGGAAGTCGACAGCGAAATCGGCGGCAAGCCGGTGCACCTGGTGTTGCGCCAATGCGACGGCTTCCCCTGGTACAAGGGGCCCAGCGAGGTGAAGCTCGTCGACGGCACCGTGTATTGGCAGGCCGATGTCCTCGCCTACGGCACCAAAGACAATTTCCCCGCGGCCGAAGCGTCGGCGATGGACGGCAAGGCGCCAGCCACGCCTTGAGGGCCTCCAGAAGGGCTGTCTGAGACTACATCCGCACGGCGATGGGGGCGGTGGCGACCACGTCGTCATTGGCGCTTCGGCGCAGCGGCAAAAACGTCAGCAAAATGCGGCCTGCGTCTGAGAAAGCACCCTCGCTCACGTCGGGAATGAGCACGCACCGCACCATGGCCCGCTGGCCCGGGTACATCTCGATGGGGCCGGCCTCCGCGACCGGGAGGCCCCGGCTCGACGACGACGGCAGCGCCAACTCAAGGGCTTCGTGCAGCAGCTCTTGGTCGACTTCGTCGACGAGGTCGTACACCAGCACGCCAGGTTCTGTGCCCGCCCACGCGCCAAACGCTTTGTTGCCATCGAGCACCTGCAGGTAGGTGTTGAGCACGCAAGACGGGGCCGAGGTGGCCTGCAGCAAGTGGTGCAAGACGTGGTCGACGGCCTTTTCGGCTTCGCGTCCGGTGCGCAGCAGCACCAGCCGTTGTTTGCGCTGGGCCGTGGCGGGGACGGGCAGGGGGATCTCCGTCGCCACCTCACACACCTGCTCGCCGACGATGTGACCGCCGTCTTGCAGCCGCAGCGGGCGGACGGCACGGCGGGCAAGCTCGTCTCCCAGTGCACCTTCGCCCAGCGCGTCTTCGGCCTCGGCGTTGAGGTCGGTGATGCGCTCATGCTCGTCGACGACGACGGCGGGCGCCCGCAAGGTGTGCAGAAGCTTGCGCACGGCGCCCTCCAAGTGCGACGCCGACACCGTGGTGTGCACCATGGCCCGCAGTCGGTTCTGGGCTTCGGCTGCGTCGTGCGCAGCGGTGTTCGCCCGACGCTCGAGGCGCTGTTGCCGCTGGTGCAGGCGCACCAGTCGGGTTTGTCGGCGGTGCTGGTGCCGAGCGGCGTCCAACACCAGCGACGCCGCGCTCAGCGTGCCGACGATGAGGGCGGCGGCCGACGCCGACGCCAGCCATCCGGCGCGGGACGCAGCCACGACGACAAGGCCCAGCGCACCTGCCACGGGCACCAATGCGGTGACGTTGTGCTGCAAGCGCGCCGCTTGTGTGGCGGCGACGACGAGAACCAGGGCCACCCCCACCGCCACCACCGGGGCGCTGACCTGAACGGCGCCCAAGACGACCAGCGTCCACAACGGCAGCCCGTTGCGTCGGTGGTGTGGCATGACGGCGACGACGGCGGCCGCCAGCCAAAGGGCCGGGAGGCCCAGCCACCCCGACGTCAACAGCCACGCCGCTGCGACGAGCGGGCCAGCCTGCAACCGTCGGCGGGCCAGCGACGACACTGCCCCTGCCGTGAGCAATGCGGCCGCCGCGGCCGGGCTCCAAGTCGACGTCTGGAGCGAGAGGACGTCCGTGCACACCACCGCCGCCGCTGCCACCAGCCACCAGATGCCCAGCAGTTGGTTCATGACGCCTGTGCCTTGCGCTCGGATTTGACGCGGTACATGTCGGCATCGGCACGGTGCAACAGCTGCTCAAGGTCTTCACCGGGCGCGCGCAGCGCAGCACCGATGCTGGCGCCGACCCGGCAGGATTGCTGCAGCGACGGCAGCAAGATGTCGTCTTCGATGGCCATGCGCACCCGGTCGCGCACGACGTCGAGATTGGGGTTGTCGGCGTTCTCCTCGAGGAGCACGACAAACTCGTCGCCGCCGGTGCGGGCCACCATGTCGGTGGTGCGCACCGACTGCAGCAAACGCTCGGCGGCGGTGCACAGCACATGGTCGCCTGCGGCGTGCCCCAGCGTATCGTTGATGGGCTTGAAGTCGTCGAGGTCGACGACGAGCGCGCCGATGATGACGCTGGCGCGCCCCTCGCGCGACGCCGCCGCCGCAAACCAGCGGTCGAGTGCCCGGCGATTGCAGAGGCCCGTGAGGGCGTCGCGCTCGGAGGCCTCTTGCAGCCGCAGCAGCTGTTCGTGGCGGGCCATGGCGTGCAGCAGCGTGCGCCGCAACCGCTCGACGTCGAGGCGGTCTTTGGCGATGAAATTGTCGGCCCCGCTGCGCATGGCGTCGAGATCGTCTTGCGGCGTGCCGTGTGCGGTGAGCATCACCAGGGGCGAGCGTTGCCCGGCGTGCTGGTCGATGAAGGAGTGCCCGCTGTCGCCGTCGTCGAGGTGAAGGTCGACGAAGACCACGTCGAAGCTTTCGCTGGCGAACCGCTCTGATGCCGCATGCAATGTTCGGCACCACACCACGTCCACGTCGAGGTCGTCGATGTTGCTGGCGAGGTGGGCAAAGATGGCGTGGTCGTCGTCGTCGTTTTCGAGCAGCAACACCCGCACCCTCTGCCGCGTGTCGTCGACGTCGGCATGGAGGTCCACAGGAGGGGGGAGGGCGCCCGCCACTGTCAGCTCCCCGTCGCATCCAGCGCACGCCGCTGCGTCCGCTCTGCGCGCAAGAACTCAAGTTCGATGACACAGCCTCCTTTGCGGCCCGCCAGCAGGCGCAAACGGCCGCCCTGGGCGGTCATCCACCGCGTGCACAGGGCGAGGCCCATGCCGCCGCCGCTGTGGGGGTGAAACACCCGAAAGGCGCGGCTGGCGACGGCGCGCTGGTCGGTGGTGAGTCCCGCGCCGCTGTCTTCTATGAACACTTTGACGGTGGCGTCGTCGTCGACGACAAGGGCGGAGATGCTGACATCGGCGCGTCCGTCTTTGGTTTGCCCAAAACGGGCGGCGTTGCGCAGCACTTCTTGCAGCACCTGCCGCAACCAATGGGGGTCGGCGACGACGTCGGGAAGGGTCTTCACTTGGGTGCGCAGCTGGCCAGAAAACTCAGCCTCCACGGCCTCTGCGACGTCAGCAGCGACATCCGCCAGCTCCACGTCCGACAGCACCGGAGGCTTGTTGGTCGACTCCGCCAACTGCGACAAACCCTCGAGGAGGCTGGCCATGTCGGAGGCGAGATCGGCGTCGTCGCTGGGGCCACGTTCGGCTTGGAGCGCCAGCCGTCGGGCCAGTTCGGCCTGCACGTCGGCAGCGAGTTCACGCAAGTCGCGGTTGGCCTGCAACAAGGCGTTGGCCTGCGCGTTCAGCTCGCGCCGGGCGTCTTCGATGACTTGCCCCTGCTCATGGAGGATCTGCTCGCGGCGCACCGCCTGGCTGACGTCCGAGACGTCGACCATGCAGCAGGTGCCCTGGCGGGTGACGATGGGGCGCACCGACACCCTCTGCGTCATCAGCGCACCCGCTCGGCTGGGGTGGCGCAGCGGCAGCGGATGCGGCGTAAATCCCCGGCTGAGCACGGCGCTCTTTTGACGTTGCAAGGCGCCTTCGATGGCTGTTTGCAGCCGCGGTTGCACCTGTCCTACGAAGAGGTCGAGCAGCCGTTTGCCCAAAGCGTCGTCGGTGGTGACGTCAGAGAACTGCTCCATCCACGCGTTCCAGTAGAGCACCTCGCCGGCGGGGCCGACGACGAATTGCCCTTGGTTGGCGTGCCGCAAGGCGTCGATGAGCACCTGGTTGTCGAGCGACTCGGTCATAGGTCGGTCCGGGTCAGGCGCACAGCGCCCGTTCGACGTAGGCATCGAGGAGACCGCCCAGCTGGTCGATGCAGGCGGCCGACAAGAAGAATCCGATGTGCCCCACCAACGACGTCGTCGACAACGCAAAGCGGGTGCGCAGATACAGCACGCGCTCGTCGAGGGCGTGCTGGCCCGACATGGTCACCACGTCTTCATGGTCTCCAATGCGCACCTGGGGGAGGCCTGTGGTGATTTCTTCTTCGAAGAGGTCGGCAAACGCCGACAGGCAGCTGTTGAGCACGATGTTGCCGACTTCGGCCAGCGCCTCCGACTCCATCTCGCGGATGTGTTCGACGGGCACCAAGCTGCCCACCATGCGCCGCACCAACAGCAGGCTCTCGTCTTCGGCGTAGAGCATGATGGCCTCGCCTTCGATGGCACCGTTGAAGGTCTGCATCACGCCACACAGGTTGCCATCACTGCCTCGCTTGGCCTCGTTGACCAGCTCTTGCAGAGCGACGAAGCGAACGTCAGGCACCGACAGCAGGATTTCTTCGTCCGACATCATTTCGCTCAACGCCGCTGCGGCATTGCCGGCGCCGAGGTTGAACATCTCTTTCAACACATCGGCCTGCAGTTCGTTGAGCGACAACTGAGGGTCATTCATGGGGGTCTCCACGTCGGGCTGCTGCTTCCATTTGAGAGAACGCCGCCTGCACCTTCTCTGGAGTGATGGGCTTGGCGATGAAGTGCACGCCCATCTCACGGGCCCGGTTTTGAATCACCTTCTGCGAGTTGGCGGTGCACAGCACGATGTGCCCCTCGGGCAGCTGCTTTTGCAGCTCGCGCGCCAGCTCCAGGCCGTTTTGCCCCGGCATGTTGTAGTCGACGATGGCGAACTCGACGTCGTCGTTGAGTGCGCTGAGGGCGTCGTCGGCGCATCCGGCCTCGACCACTTCGGCTTGCGGTCGAATCTGTTTCACCAAAGAGCGCATCATCATGCGGGTGATGCGGCTGTCGTCTACCACCAAGACCGACGTCATCGCGGGCCTCCGCCGCCCTCAGGGTGCTGGGGCGTTCGGCATACACATCGGTCGTCATCGAAGCGACTTGAGTTGAGGGCGCTCGCCCCAACGCAAAAGCCCCCGACGAGGTCGGGGGCAGCGCGGCGACGTGGTTGCGCAGCCAGGATGTCAGGTGATGACTTTGTACTCGACCTCGAGGATCTCACACTCTTTGATGCCTGCAGGCGTACGGATTTCGACCTCGTCGCCCACCGACTTGGAGATGAGCGCCCGGGCGATGGGCGACGCCTGCCCGATGACGTGCTTGTCGGGGTGGGCAGCCGCTTGGTCTTCGCCGACGATGGAGAAGGTCTTCTCTTCTTCGGTGTCGGCGTCGAGGATGGTGACCGTGGCGCCGAACACGACGCGCTCGCCCGAGAGGGTGGCGATGTCGATGACCTGGGCGTGGGCCAGCTTGCCCTCCAGCTCTTTGATGCGGGCTTCGATGAAGCCCTGCTTCTCTTTGGCCGCGTGGTATTCGGCATTTTCGCTGAGGTCGCCGTGTTCACGGGCCTCGGCGATTTGGTTGACGATGCTGGGCCGCTCCACAGACTTCATGTGTTTCAGCTCTTCTTGCAGAGCCACGTGGCCTTCTTTGGTCATGGGAAACGTCTTGGTCATCAAGGCACCTCAACATAAACGCGCCCCGAACGGGCGCGCGAAGCGGCGAATCTACCGGTTTTGACGCTGGGGTCAACCATGCATTCATGCATGGTTTCAACCCTCTACCTCAAGACGGGTCGCGGGGCCCCAGCGCCACAACGGCCTCTACAACGGGGGCGTGCAAATGCCTTGCAGCGGGCTGTTGCCCGACACGCCAAGGGCAGCCGTTTCGGGCGACAAGCGGCACACGCCGACGATGCCGTCGGAGGTGTACTCCATGTTGCCGTCTTGCGTGGTCACCTCCACGGGCTGGTCGGCACAGGCCGAGTCGGTGACGGTGTCGGCGTGAGACGCGCCGTTTTCGAAGTATTGGTCTTCGTCGATGGCGTCGGGAAGCCCCGACCGGCTGCGGCTGATGGTGCAGGGGCGGGTGCACATGGCGCCATAGGGCTCGCCGAGTTGCACGCATTGCAGGTCGCCGCCGCCGCAGTCGACGTTGCTGGCGCAGGGCGCATAGAGGCTGTTGCCGCAGGCCGAGGTGAACAGCAGGCCAAAGGCGACAAGACAGAGGCGGGGGGAGGGCAGCAAATGAGACATGACGATTCCTTGGCGGACGGGGGCGGGCGATGCACCCCGACGGCTGTGCTTGGCGACGGCTGTGTGTTTACTCGGTCAACACCACATCGGCCACCGTGGTTCCGACAGCGGCCAAAGCGAACACTCCAGCCGAGATGTAGAGGGTGTTGGCAGCGATGCTGAAGACGGTGATCTGCTGCTCACGGGCGGCCAAGTCTTCACTGCCGGCAGGGGACAACAAGTCGTAGCTCTTGTCGGGCGACACGGGGATGCCCAGCACCTCACCGTCGTAGATCAGCTCGGCCATCACACCTGCCGACACCGCTGCCACCAGAGCTCCCGCCGACGCTGCGGCCAACACCGCCGACACCGGCCACAGGGTGATGGGGTTTTCGTCGAACACCGCTGCCACCACTTGTGGGGTGCCGGGTTCGACGACGATGTCGCGCTTCCACTCGACTTTGCCGGGCGCGCGCATCACCACTGCGTGAGGGCCTGGCGCCAGCAGCAGCACCTGCGGTGTGACACCCTGGTCTTCGCCATCGACGACGATGGAAGCGTCGCCTTCGGCCTGCAGCATCACGGCGCCCTGCAAGTCGGGCAGGGGCTTGCTGAACAACTTGCTGAGCAAGCCGGCGGTGGCGTTTTTCAGCATCTCAGGATGCGACGCCACCAGCGCTTCTTGCTGGGAGACCACGCCGTCGCGGCGCATGCGCAGCAACGAGACCTGCACCTTGTCGCCAATGGCCCGGGCGGTGCCGCCGAGCACTTCGGTGGCACCCAGGTGGTGCACGGCGTCAGCGATGCAGCTTTCGTCGCACAGACCTTGGTTGATCTTTTTGTAGGCGTCGACGAGCCGTTCTTTGGCCTCCGACATGATGACGACGCTGTCGAGGTCGCTGAGGTCGCGCACGTGGGCGTTGACGACGGTGTTGACAATCGAAACGTGCTCCGGGGTGCCCGCCACCGACAGCACAAACAGCTGCTCTTTGGCGTCGGGAGCGGCGACCGCAGCCGGCGCACCTTCAACGGCGGGTGCTTCAGGCGTGGCAGCACCGGCGTCGTCGGTGGACGCGCCGTCGCCCGCCGGAGCAGGGGGCTCGGCCGGCGCTGCTGTGGGAGCAGCTGGTGGTTCTGCAGGGGCATCTGTGGCCGGTGCCTCCTGCGCGATTGCGGCAGGAGCACACAGCAAGGAGCAGGTGCACAACAGCGTTGCCATCGACTGGGGATGCAGCATGAAAGCCTCCGTCGACGTCTTTGTAGCGCAAATTGCGCCACTGCAGCGTGAAAACCGCCTGCGCCGACGTGCGCTGCGTCTCTTTGGGCGTCGTCGTCTGCACGGCAGGTTGGATTTCTCTGTTTGCGGCCCTTCGATGGTTGCGTGGCGCGCCCACAGTGCTGTCTGATGCGGCATGCGCGAGACCCGACCGCCACTGCTGACGTCCTTGTTGTTGTTCTGCCTGCTGGCGGCAGGAGGGGCCCGTGACGCCAATGCCGCCTGGACACACCCCGCCGGCCATGGCTACGCCAAGTTGGGCAGCTCGACGTTCGGCTCGTTCGTCGGCTACGACGAAGAAGGGCGGCTGCTCGAGCCCGACGGCTTTGTGCTCGTGGCCCAGACGTTCAACGGCTACCTCGAACTCGGCTTGGCCGATCGCCTCACCGTCGTCGGCAGCCTCCCATTGGTGTTGTCGACGAACCGGCACGACAGTGGCATCGCGTTTCACACCGTCGGCGCGGGAGATGCGCAGCTGGGGCTGCGGGCTTCGCTGTGGCAACCCCAGGTGCCCGTCGTGGGCGTGCTGCAGGTGAGCGCCCAGCTCGACGTGAAAATGCCGTTGTACGAGGGCGCTCCTGCGTTGCGGGGCCGGTCCACCGTCATCGTCCCTGGCTACCCCAAGACGTCGCGGTTCTTCCCGGCACTGGGCGATGGCCAGGTCGACATCAGTGGCCGGGCCATGTTGGGCGGGAGCCTGCCCGTCGTCGACGGCTTCTTCTCTGCCGACGCCGGGTGGCGGATGCGGGCTGGGCCGGTCACCGACGCCGCCCTTGCCAACGCCAACGTCGGCGTCTGGCTCTTCTCACGGGCGTTGTTGGTGCAGGGGCATCTGCAGTCGGTGCTGAGTTTGCCCAACGCCATGGGCGAGCGCGAGATGCGCGGCAAAGGCTTTGTCACCGTCGGGGCCAGCTTGGTGGTGCCGGTGTGGGGCGGCTTCAACTTTGAATGTGGCGCAGACGTGCTGCCCTACGGCGTCAACACCGCCGCCGGCGGTCAGCTGCACTTGGGAGTGTCTTATGCGGGCTAACCATTCGATCGTTTTGCTTTGGTCTGCGGCGTTGGCCGCGCTGTCGTCGACGGCCTGCTATGTGCTGTCGGGCGACGCCGAGACACAGGCCGCCCTCGACGACTTCGCGCAAGGACGCATCTTGGGGTCGACGTGTTCGCTGGATGTTGGCGGCGAAGGGCTGGAGTCGCTGTCGTCGGCCACCACGTACCGGGCACGGTCGTTTGATGGCTTGGTGCGTGACGTGGTGTCGCCGTCGGGGTTGGTGCGCTACCCGTTGTTGCTCGACGACGCCGAGCTGCTGCTGTTGGCCCAGCAGAGCGTGGCGGAGCTGCCGCACATCGACGCCACCCAGCTGACGTCGCATGAGGCCAAGCTGGCGTTTTGGATCAATGCCTACAACGCCTACGCCTTGGTGCAGGCCGCGTTTGCGTTCGATGCCGACTCCACCTTCCGCGTCGATGAAAACGGATTTGTGTTTTTCGACGCCCCCATCGTCATCGGGCAGCAGACCCTCTCGTTGAACCTCATCGAGCAGGGCGTGCTGCGTGGCACCCGCTTTCACGCCTCGACCGGCGGGCTCTCGGACGAGGAGTGGGCCGTCATTCAGGCCCTCCACGACGACTTGTGGGCCGACGCCCCGTTCGACCCCCGCTTTCACTTCGTGCTCAACTGCGCGTCGTCGAGCTGTCCGCGGTTGCCGGCCCATGCATTGGCTGCGGGCACGCTTGAGAACGACCTCGAGGCCTACACCCAGGCGTTTCTCAACGACTCCGCCATTGGCGCCAGCGAAGAGGGCATCAGCGCCATCTTCGATTTCTACTACGACGACTTCGAGCGCGTCGGTGGGCTGGAGGCGTTCATCGGCCGCTACCGCGACCTCGACGACGTCAACACCAACCGTTTTTTGTTCTACGATTGGAGCTTGAACCTCGCCGCGGACTGACCGGCCTCAGGCACTCTTGCTGAACAAGTCGAGCTGTGGCCGCGGCGCCATCGACCCCGTGGGCACCTTCGACGGCGACTTGGGCGGACGGCTGACACGCTTGGTGGTCGCGACCGGGGCGTCCTCATCGACGGGGTCGAGCACCGACACCAGCAGGCCGTGCTTGTCGGCTTCAAGGTGCACCCGGTGGTGGCCCGCCTTGCGCAGCTTCGACGGCAGCAACTTGTGTGCTTCTTGCGGGCCGAGTCCGCTCGGGTGTGGAGCCCGCCATTCTTCGTCGGCAAACACGCCGCGAATGAGGGCGCGGTGCATCGACGACAGCGACGCCGCCAACCGCTTGGCCCGGCCACGGGTCATCACCAGATACCGCACCCGCACTTGGTGCATGCCGGCGTCGGCGCAGGCCTCAAAGAGGTCGTTCAAGGCCGACGCCTGGTCGGTGAGCATCGGCACCAACGGGTCGACCAAAGCCACGGTCATCACCCCGCGAGACGAGGCCGCCGACGCCAGTCGCAAGCGCTGCTTGGGGTCTTGCGCGGATGGGCCCTCGAGCGCCCGGCACATGGTGCGGTCGAGCGTCGGGATGCCGACCTCGACGGTGAGGTGGTGTTGTGCGGCGTCAAACGCCTCTGCCAGCGGCGCGGGAACCGGCCCTTGAATGCCGGCCCGGGTGCGCCAGGTGACAGAAACCTGGGCCGCGGCCAGCTCCGTGAGCAGGTCGGCGAGGGACTGCAGGGCTTCGTCGCGTCCATCGGCGTCGGCGGCGGTCACCATGCGATCGGCGCCCACGACCACGACGCGGTCGACGGGAGCGCCTTGCTGATCCGCCAGGCGCATGGCGCGCTGCACTTCGGTTGTGGCCCGGGCGAGCACCCCCACCCGGCGTTGGCTCAGAGGGGCACTCAAGCGAACGTAGAGCACCACCTCACCCTTTTCATCGCGGGTGGCGAGGTGCGCGTCGCTGAGGGGCGTGCTGACAAACTGCACAGTGTCCTCCGTGGCGGGCGCTGGGGGCGCGGGGTGAAGGCTGCGAGAGCCGCTTGGGGCCGTCCACCCCAGGGCCGACGGCGACGAAACAGGGGTGACCCCCAACATCTTGTGGTCTCTAGAAATCATACCCACAACTCCATAGGCGACAACGCGCCCTTACCTTCAATCCGTTGCGAGCAGCCCTTCCCCTGCACGAATTCGCCGACTTTTTTTCATCGGCAATCGCGGAATCCACTGAATCGCGGGATGCGGATCTGTAATTATCTGTTTTTAAACAGAGGTGGAGCAGCGCGTTCGAAACGTCCCCCGGCAAAAAAAATGGGGAGATCCACGCGCAGGTGCTGCAGTACGACCTGGTGGATCTGTCTCATTCCGATGGATGCCCGCCCGCTTTTCACCTGAAGTCGCAGCAACGCCCGCGATGTCTGCTGCAATCGCGGGCGTTGTTTGGTTCCATGCGTCGGCTAGGGCTGGGCGCCTACGTCCACGCTTGGGCCAACCGCGATGCCGTGCGGTGGGTGACGCCGTAGATGCTGAGCTGCGGGTTCACGCCCAACGACGTCGGAAACACCGACCCATCCATCACGTGCAGGTTCTCGACGTCGTGGTGGCGCAGATCGGCCGAGCGCACCACGCCGGTGGCTTTGTTGTCGCTCATGGGGCAGCCGCCCATCTGGTGGGCCGACGCCACGAACACCTTGTTGGCCTCGTAGGGCAGGCGGTCGATGACGCGGTCGATGTCGTCTGGGCTCTTCATGACGCCGGTGGGCTCGTGCAGGGTTTTGACCTCTTTGGCGCCAGCGGCGAACTGCATCTTGGCCATGCTCTTGCTGGCTTCGCGCAGCGCCTCCCACTGCTTGGGCTGCACGACGTAGTCGAGGCGTGGAGCCCCGTCGCTGTCGAGCTCGACGGTGCCACCCGGGACGCCGTCGTGAAAGCCGTCGATGGTCAGCGCCAACGTCACCTGCAGCTGAGGCAGTTTTTCGAGCTGCGCCCGGTGGGCGGCGCCGAGTCCGCCGAGGCCACTGGCGGCGAACAGCGGCTGCAGTGGCGTGGCCTCCATGAAGTAGCCGACGTCGTCGCCGCGGTGGGCAAACTGGTGGCTTGCGGCGCCTTGGGGCGCGCCGTGGTAGCCGGCGACTTCTTCGTCGAACACGCCCGCGCTTCCGGTGACGGGGTGCAAGAAGGTGCGCTTGCCGGTGAGGCCGGACGACGACGCGATGCCCGAGCGCAACAACACCGATGGGCTGCCGATGGCGCCGGCGCTGAGCACAAAGTGTTTGGCCTTGAGCTTAAGCACCTGGCCCGTGGGAGCGCGGCCGAACCCATCGAGGAATGTGCCCTCCAACGTCGTCACGGTGCTGCCTTCGGTGACGAGCTTTTCGACACGGCAGCGGCTGATGACGGTGGCGCCGTGGCGCATGGCGTCGGGCAGGGTGGTCACCAACGCGCTCTGTTTGGCGTCGATGGGGCAGCCGAGCCCGCAGTAGCCGGTGCGTGCGCAGCCGCGGACATTGCGCTTGAGAGTGTCGACCTCCCAGCCGAGCGCCTTGCAGCCGTCGTAGAGGAGGCGGTTGTTGCGGTTGATCTCGTCGAGGCCCACTTTGTGGATGTTGAGCCGGTGTTCGACCTGCTCATAGTGCGGGATGAGCTCGTTGGCGGTGAGGTCTTGGACACCGTGGTGTTTGTGCCAATGCGCGAGGGTGTGCTCGGGGAGGCGAAAGCAGGTGGTCCAGTTGACGACGGTGCCCCCGCCGACGGCTTTGCCTTGGTAGATGCCGACGCTGAGGTCTTTGGACGCGCGCTGGGCCCCCTCTTGGTAGAGGTAGGGGAATGCTTCTTCTTCACGCATGCGAAAGCGGTTCTGCGTGAAGTATCCGCCCTCCTCGACGACGACGACATGCAACCCCGCCTGCGCCAGCACCGCGGCCGTGGTGGCACCGCCGGCGCCGGAGCCGATGATGCACACATCGCAGCTGACGTTGAGGTCTTGGGTGAGGGTTTGGCCTTCGAGAACGCCGGGCTGAAGTGCGGTCATGGCTGGCTCCCCTCAGGGGTTGGGGCAGGGGCATCCGGGGCCGCTGGCTCAGGTGACCGAGGCGGCGGAGGCGGCGGAAAGGTGGACGGTGTCCACGGTGGCGACAGCGGCCCTCTGGCGGTGATGGGGCCTGGGTCGGGCTTGTCGAAATGGGGGCCTGGATACCCGATGGATTTGGCGTGTTCGAGGTCGGCGTAGTGGCCGGCGAGGCTCAGCTTGCGCAGCGAATGGTACGCGCCGCGCAACAAGGTGAGCTTGCTGTCGCGCCATTTCTGAAAGGCCACCACACGGTCGGCGGGCGACATCTGGGTGAACACCGTTGCGGAGCCTCGCAGGGGGAGCCCCAGCAACGCGTTGTCGAGGAGGTGCAGCACCTCGTTCATGTCGCGCTGGCTGCGCAAGCTGGCGTTGCGCAGCGAGTTGTCGACGTTGAATGCGGCTTGTTTGGCGTCGGCGCCCTTGGGGATGACCACGGCGGCAAGGGCCACCAAGACGCTGTAGGCATGGGCGTCGAGCACGCCCAATTCACCAGGTGGGGCAACCAAGTCGCCTTTGCGGGTGCCGAGAAAGGCTCCGCCGCCGAGAGCGAGGAGCACGCCGCCCAACAGGCCGCGCTTGATGAGTTGACGTCGCTGCAAAGCGCCCCCCGGGGTGTGCGGTGATTTGCGTCGACGACACCATAACGGCCGCCGCTGCCGGTGGCAGGTCGAGGGTCAGAAGAAGGAGATGCGGCGGGCCTCAGCAGGGCCAAAGCCGGCAAAACGCAGCAATCCGACGCGAAACAGGCCAGCGGCCAAGCCGCGCAGCACGCGTTCGGGGATGTCGTCGTACAGCGTCGCCAGGTCTTGCAGGGTCTTGGTGCCGTCCATGGCCACCACCAGGCGGGCTTCGTCGGCGGTGAGGGTGACGTCGTGCAAGCCGTATGAGGAGTCGGGGTTGGGCGCAAACCGAGCGTCATCAGGAGCCGCTTTGCGCAGCTCGTCGATGGGCTCGGTGAGCACGATGGACCGCACCACTGCATCGGCCACAGACATCTGTGATTGCAGGGCCTCACGCTTGGCGAGGCCGCGGAACGACACCTCCATGGTGCCCGTCTGCCAGGCGAACGCGCCCAGCACCACCCGACGCACTTGCTCGTCGAGCAGGGCACGCAATGCGCTTTCTTCAACGCCCACTTGCTGCAGAGCATGCACCAGCGTTTTCGCCTGCTTGGCCCGGTGCATCTGCATGGCTTCACGCAGTTGGTCATCGTCGACGAGCTTGCGTTTCTTCGCGATGAACGGGAGCTCTTCAGGGCGCAAGTTCGACCGCACACCGACGATGACGCCGCGCATGAGCAGGAGCACGCGGCGGGCCTTGTCGTGCTTGAGCAGCACCTCCGACGTGGTTTCACTTTGGTGGAGGGCGTCGAGGGTCTCGGCCAACAACTGCGAGGTCAGAGGCCGGGCGCCTTTGCCCAGCGCCTCTTGGCTCAGGCCCGACGACGTCAGCGGTTTGCCCACCGGCGTGGAGATGTCGGTGGTTTCTTCGAAGGGGGCGCCGTCGGCTTCAGAGGCCGACGAGCTGGCCTCGATGATGTCGCCATCAGACAGCTCTTTGTCGAGGGAGGCGAGCTCTGCGGTGGGCACCACCAGCGTTTCGGCGTCGAGGGCAGGGGCCGCCACCGTCGCGTCGAGGAGTTGGTCTTCGTTGAGACCAGCAAAGGACGTCTCGTCGTCGACAGGGTCGCCTTCTTCGGTGTTCAGCGGCGGGGTGGGCGGCAGGGAGCGCACCGGCGCCTGCCCGATGTCGTCGGGCTGATCTTGGGCGGCTTTCAGCTCCAACCACAGCGACGACAAATCGGCCGTGGGCGTCTTCTTTTTGTCGCGTTCGGGCAACTCCTTGGTGGCCCCTTTTTGCCGTGCTCCGTCGGGGACGCTGAGTTCGGCGCCCTCCAGCTCTTCGGTGAGGTACACAAAGGAGTGCGTGTCGATGACGGCGCTGTCGTCGATGTCGAGGTCGATGTCGTCGAAATCAATGTCGACGACGTCGTCGAGCACCAGCGTATCGTCATCGTCGAGGACGGGAGCGCCCTCAAGCAGGCTGGGGTCGACGTCATCGCGGTCGACGTTGTGGCCGAGAAGGCCCGCGACTTCTTCGATGAGGGCGCGTGAGCGAAACGGCTTTTTGAAGTGGGCGGCGTGTTGCGCCATGCCCGCCTGCAGTTGTGGACCGTCCGGACGGGAAAGGGATTCTTGCCGGTAGGTCATGACCACCTGGGCGTCGAGGTCGCTGTGCAGCAGGTTGGCCATCTCCAGGCCGGTGTGTTCGCTGATTTCGGCTTCGACGACCACCACTTTGGGCGTTTGCTGCAACGCTTCTTCGAGCGCCTGCTCGGCGGTCTTGACCCAGCGGGCGGCGATGCCGTCTTGCTCGAGCAACGTGGCCAACAAACCACCCAGCTCACCTGTTTCTACCACCAGCACGTCGACCATGGCCCACCGATAGCACAGCTGTCAGAGGCTGCACGAACGTTTGGCGGAGGCGGCCATCTTGGGGCGGTGGGGTGGCCCGCAGGAGCCGCCGCATTGGCGCCATTGCACAGAGAAAGAACAGGCACAGAGTTGCTGGGCGTGCGGCCGGGGGCTACATTTTTTGCATGGCGCTGTGGTTTTCAGGCCTGAACGCTGCTCCTGTGGGGCTCCCATGGCTGTTGTTGTCAAACATCCGCGGGGACTTGGCTGCGCTTGAAGCGGTGTTGGCTGAGGTGGGGGCGCATCCCCTCGCCGGCATCTTGGTGGCTGGCGACCACTGCCTCGGCGGGCCTGCGCCCTTTGAGGTCTGGTGCCGCTTGCAAGAGCTGGGAGCGCGTCTGGTGCGCGGCCGAACCGACCTGGCGTTGGGCACATTGAATGCCGCCCGGGTGACGCCGCAGTCTCATGAAGAGGAGCTGCGGTGGCTGCAGTTCCTCAACGCCCGCGACGCGCTGGGTGAGGTGGTCTGTCGTCGGCTGAGCGAGCTGCCGTCGACAGAGGTCGTCTCTCTCGACGACAACAGCGGTGTCATGGTGCAGGCGGCGCTGCCCGCGCCTGAGCGGCGGCAGCTGGAGATGCCTCCGGCCGCGACGGAGCTCAACGCCCTCACCCAATGCGTCGCCGAAGACGTGCTCGTGGTGGGCGGCGCCCAACGCCCGTTCGACGACGGCTTTGACGTCGCGCTGAAGCACGACCGCGCCCAGCCTTTGTTGGTGGTGGCACCTGGAGCGGTCGGCGGCCTCGATGGCGTTGCGCACGCGGCGTTGCTGCAGGCCTTCGACGACGGCCAGGTGCGTGTGGCCCGACGGGCGGTGCAGCTGAAGCGTTCGCGACGTCGTTCGGCGGGCTAACAGCCCCATTGTCAGCGGGGATGGGCGGGGTACACCGACCGCATGACCCAAGGCGCACCTCACACAAACCTCTCAGACGCTGAGCGCGTGGCCCAAGCCAAGAGCATCTTGGGGGCCGACGTCGACGACGCATTGCTGCTGGAGGCGCTGACCCACCGCGCCTACGCCCACGAGCGCAAGTCGAAGGTGTGCTACGAGCGGCTGGAATTCATGGGCGACGCCGTGCTCGATCTGCTGGTGTCTGAACAGCTGTTGGCGATGTTTCCCGACGCTGACGAGGGCGAGCTCTCTCGGCGCCGGGCAGCGTTTGTCTCGGAGCCGGCGTTGGCGGCGCGGGCGGTGGCATTGGGGATTCCGCCTTTGATGCGGCTGGCCAAAGCGCAGCTGGCGACCGGTGACACGGCGTTGCCGTCGGTGTGCGCCGACGTCGTCGAGGCGTTGTTGGCGGCGGTGTATTTGCAGCACGGCCTCGAAGGGGCGCGTGCGGCTTGCCAGCGGCTGCTGGGCCCCCCGCCAGCGGCCTTGCCGCAGGCGCAACGCGACGCCAAAACCCAGCTGCAGGAGCTGCTGCAAGCGGCGGCGGGAGCGACGCCGACCTACACCCTGGAGCGCGACGGCGGGACGGAGCACGCACCAGAGTACGTCGCCGACGTCGTCTTTGACGGCCACCGTCTGGGCCGTGGACGAGGCCGCAACAAGAAGGTGACGACGCAGGCGGCCGCCGAAGACGCCCTGCAAAGCCTTGGCCACAAAGACGGAGACGCCTTGTTGGCATGGGTGCGCAGCTGCCCGCCGGTGGGCGACGGGTGACGACGTCACACCACGCGCCGACGACGAAGCTGTCTGCGCCACAGCTGCAGGCGTGGCTGTTGCAGCAGGCCCACGACGTCGGCTTTGACGACGCCGCAGTGGTGCGTGTCGACGACGGTCTGGCGCCGCGATCCAACGCCTTGCGCGCTCTTGTCGACAATGGGCTGCAGGACGCCTTGCCCTACATGACGACGTCGGTGGACGACCGCGCCGACATCCGCCGGAGGGTGCCCGGCGCCAAAAGCGTCCTCGTCGTCGTGCAGAACTACTTCACGCAGGCACGTCCTCCTGCGCCGTCGCCACACCACATGCGGGTGTCGCGCTACGCCTGGGGCAAGGACTACCACCAGGTCATGAAGAAGAAGCTGGTGAAGCTGCGCAAGCGGCTGATGGCCTACGCCGAACGCTTTGCCGACGACCTCTTTGACGACGACGAGCGGCCCATCGTGTCGGCGTTCAACGACGCCAGCCCTGTGTTGGAGCGCGGGTGGGCCGAGGCCGGCGGGCTCGGCAGTTTTGGCAAGAGCACCATGTTCATCCACCGTCGGTTCGGCACGTACACCTTCTTGGGCGGGCTGGTCACCAACATCGACGTCGGAGGCGTGGCCGTCGTCGACGGGGGCGACGTCTGCGGCAGTTGCACGGCCTGCTTGGATGCCTGCCCCACCGGCGCCATCGTGCAGCCATTCGAGGTCGACGCCGCACGCTGCATCTCGACGTGGACGGTGGAGCGCCCGCTTGAAGACGCCCCCGCTGACGTCTTCGTCGGCCACGACTGGGCGATGGGGTGCGACGTGTGCCAAGAAGTGTGCCCGCACAACAAGTTCGCCCAGCCGACGTCGGAGGCGCGGTTTGCGCCCTTGCCAGGGCACGTGTGGCTCGACGACGACGTCCCAGGCGACTTGGCGGGAACCCCCTTGGCGCGCCCTGGCGTCGACGGGCTGGCGCGCAACGTCGAACGCGCGCGCCAAGCAAGCACCGCTGGCACACGGCTGGTGGCGTGGGCGTCGCTCACGGAGGACGACGTCCACGCGCTGGCAACCGTGGCGTCCACTTGGGCGACGGCCCGGTGGCCGGCGCTCGAAGACGAACAGCTGAAGCACGCCTTGCGCAAGGCGTTGGACAGCGCCCCCGACAGCTCGGACGACGCCGTGGTGCAACACTTGGCCGCCGTCGTCGACGCCCATGCCGTGGCCCTGCGCCTGCGCCGAGGGCGTCATGCGCAGCCGCTCACTCTGCAACGTCGTCGGCAGTGGGTGCAGGCGCTGCTGCAAACTCAAACGTAGACCGCATCCGACGAACGGAGACGCCCGCGTCTGTCGCCGCCCCATCTGCAGTCGCGCCGACGTCGACGGCGGGCAGCAGGCCTCGGACACAGGCAAACAAGGCGTCGTCCCACAACGTCGTGGCCGGCAGGCGCGACGCTGCTCCTGGCGCATCCGCCGCCCACTGCAGCACGATCTTGCCGGCCCGGGTGACGTCGGCCGCGCACGCCTGCAAGCGGTCGGTGTCGACGACAAACGCGTTGTCGGCGCCTCCGTCCACCGACGCATCTGGTGCCGGCGACGCGCGCGACATTTGCAGCCGTTCGAGCAACGTCTGTGGCGCAGCTGTGGTGTGATGGGTGGCGGCCCACGTCGACACCGGCGTCGGCCGCCGCTGGCGGGTGCACCGCCATGTCGCTGTGGCTCCTTGCAGGCGCCCTCCTCGAAGCCGTGGCAGCCGCATCCGCTCGACGGCCAACTCGGCGCACACCTGGGTGCCGACGTCGTCGAGCGACGACGGCAGCGCACGCACGTCGACGACCTTGCCGGCTGTGTCCCAGCTGAACCACAGACGGAGGTCGCCTTCGGCGTCGGGCACTTCGTCGAGAAGCGCCTGGTGGCAGGCGGTGAGGGCAGGGGTCAGCGTTTGCAGCGCGGCAGTGACGTCGACGTCTGACACGAAAGCGTTGGGCGCGGTGGGCGTCGACGTCCAAAACCACAGCTGCACCTCGGCGCGTCCTTCGCGGGGGAGCACCCAGTCGACGCGTTGCAGGATGCGCCGCACGCAGCTGCGACCGACGCCCCCATCTCCTTCGCCTTCGCCGTCGACGACGAGGTCGCCGTCAACGCCGGCGGGCACCAACGTGAGCCGCACGGCGATCACGTCGCCTTCGGCAGCGCATGCCCGTACCTCCGACCATTTGGTCGACACCGCGTTGACGACGTGGGTGGGCTCGAGAGGGCCGTTTACCTCTGCCCACACCGGTGCTTCGGCCAATGCCCGCAGCTGCAAGCTGGAGGGAGCGAGCGAGACGCTGGCGTCCCAGGCGACGACGGCAGGCGCTGCAGGCAGGTCGACGACGCCACCGTCGGGAGCGGAGGCGAGCAGCAGCACAAGCGGCAGCAAAGCAGTCACCTCTGAAAAATACCCTTGTTTGCCGGTTCGAACATGGACGTTTTCCGCCATTCAGCGGGTGGGATGGGAAAACGTAGACATGATGTATGTGATGTCTACTTCCTGGTATCCTTTGACACTTCTGCGTTTGTCGAAGTGAGCTGCGTCGCGGCGGGAACAAACATCCGTTCCCATCCCTTGCACTCACAGAGCGCGACGTCTGACCCCGACGTCACGGAGGCCATCACCAACCACACACGACGCAGGCACGCCACGACGAAGCAGCGCAGAGGCAGGGCACCATGGGCAGAGAAAAACGCATTTCACGACGGGTCAACCTCCTGGTGTTGCCAGACGACCCCAAGCCGCTGCCGCAGGGCATGCCCGCCAATGAAGCGACGGAGACCGCCAACGACGACGACATCGTCAACCCGCACGTCGAGGCGCAAGCACGCAAAGGTCGGGCGGGGCTGCCGTCACAAACGCTGACCCACAAAAACCTCAAACGCGACAACCGCCGCGGCCGTCAAACGGGGCTCGACGACGAGGTCTTGCGCCGGCGGCTCGAGCAAGAGCGCCCGAGCCACCGCACCGAGTGCAAAGACGGGCCGCGGCCATGCCTCTTCGTCAGCTGTCGCTACCACCTGTACCTCGAGGTCAACGCCTGCGGCACGCTCCGGTTGAACTTCCCTGGCCTCGAGGTGTGGGAGTTGCCCGAGAGCTGCGCCCTCGACGTCGCTGAAGAGGGCGGCGTGACCCTCGACGAGGTGGGGCAAAAACTCAACGTCACCCGCGAGCGCGCGCGGCAGCTGCAAGTGAAAGCCATCCAAAAGCTGAAGCACCAGCTGTAGGGGACGGCCAGGCTCTAGTCAGGGCCCGCGCGCTTCGCGGCGCCGGGGCCCTGCCTTCAACGACCATTTGCAGTGGATGATGGCGTCGCTC